>Ga0153921_1000302_pt1 | contig 30113 bp, 28 predicted proteins | sample TSNJ005MetaG_FD_104691 | JGI IMG/M metagenome (GOLD analysis project Ga0153921, IMG submission 104691) | Attine ant fungus gardens microbial communities from New Jersey, USA - TSNJ005 MetaG | ecosystem: Host-associated > Fungi > Mycelium > Unclassified | place: USA: New Jersey, Brendon T. Byrne... | reverse complement strand
GCGGCGCTTGTGGGTCAGACCCGCGAGCGGGTTGTTCTGGTCCATGAACTGCGACAGCTGCGACGTTCCGAAGAACTCCTTGATCGCGGCGACGACGGGGCGCACGTTGATCAGGGTCTGCGGCGTGATCGCCTCGATGTCCTGCGTGGTCATGCGCTCGCGGACGACGCGCTCCATGCGGGAGAGGCCGGTGCGGACCTGGTTCTGGATCAGCTCGCCGACCGCGCGGATGCGACGGTTGCCGAAGTGGTCGATGTCGTCGACGTCCAGGCGGATCTCGGCGGGCTGGCCGCCGCGGAGGCCCGAGAAGGTCGAGCGGCCGTCGTGCAGGGAGACCAGGTACTTGATCGTCGCGATGATGTCCTGAACGGTCAGCACCGAGTCCGACAGCGGGGCCTCGAGGCCGAGCTTGCGGTTGATCTTGTAGCGGCCGACCTTCGCGAGGTCGTAGCGCTTCGGGTTGAAGTAGAAGTTGTCGAGGAGCGCACGCGCGGCCTCGGCGGCGACCTGCTCACCCGGACGCAGCTTGCGGTAGATGTCCTTGAGCGCCTCCTCCTTGGTGAGGATGGCGTCCTTCTCCAGGGTCAGCTCGATCGACTGGAAGCCGGCGAACTCGGAGAGGATCTCTTCGCTGGTCAGGCCGAGCGCCTTGAGGAAGACGGTGACGGACTGCTTGCGCTTGCGGTCGATGCGCACGCCCACCTGGTCGCGCTTGTCGATCTCGAACTCGAGCCACGCACCGCGGCTCGGGATGATGCGCGCCGAGTAGATGTCCTTGTCGCTGGTCTTGTCGGCCGTGGCCTCGAAGTAGACGCCCGGCGAGCGGACGAGCTGCGACACGACGACACGCTCGGTGCCGTTGATGATGAAGGTGCCTCGCTCCGTCATGAGCGGGAAGTCGCCCATGAAGACGGTCTGAGTCTTGATCTCACCGGTGAGGTGGTTCATGAACTCGGCCTCGACGTAGAGCGGGGCGGCGTAGGTCTTGCCCTTCTCCTTGCACTCGTCGATCGAGTACTTCTTCTCCTCGAGGAACGGGTTCGTGAACGAGAGCTGCATGGTCTCGCCGAGGTCCTCGATGGGAGAGATCTCCTCGAAGATCTCCTCGAGGCCGGTGCTACCGGGCAGATCCTGGCGACCCTGGGCCTCGGCTTCGGCGACGCGGGCCTTCCACGCGTCGTTGCCGACCAGCCAGTCGAAGCTCTCGGTCTGCAAAGCGAGCAGATCGGGAACCGTCAGGGTGTCCGTGATCTTGGCGAACGAGAGACGGGATGCGCCTCGTCCGTTCTTGGGTGTCTTGTCAGTGTTGGTTGCGTTGCGCGCAGCAGCCAAGGAAATAACCTCCGTGGACCCCGCCGGGCCCGTTACTGTCGGTCAGTGATGATGTCGGTGTGAGGACGAGTGTTGAATGAACAACCACTCCCAGAGATCGCGGCGCCGTATCTGACCCGGTGACGGGCCCAGACGCGCGCGGGGAAAGACGAAGCCGACCGCAATATGAAGGCGAAAGATCTGACTGGGAGCGCAAAGAACAACTATATGTCAAAAGGGCGCGCCGTGTCCAGTCTTTTCTTGACCCGAAGTGGGAATGTGCTGTATAACCCCGCGCGGACGGCTCGTATTCCGTCGAGATCCGCGGAATTCCGGGGTTCTCAGCGCCGGGCCGGGAGGGTGTCGACCGTCGCCGCGAGCGCCGTCTCGCGCGATCGGGGCTCCCAGCCGAGCAGCGTCCGCGCCTTCTCGGAGGTCGCCCGGCGCCGCACGCCGATGTCGGGCAGGGCGTCGCGGACGGTGCGGCTGACCGGTGCCGCGACGCGCAGCATCCACTCGGGCATGACCTTCGTCGGGACGCGCCGGCCGGCCTCCTCGCCGAGGCGCCCCTGGATGAACCGCGCGACCTGGGGCGCGCTCATCACCTCCCCCGCGATGGCGAGGAAACGCTGACCGGCCGCCTCGGGCCTGGTCATGGCGAGCAGGTGCAGGGCGGCGACGTCGCGCACGTCGACGATGCCGAACCAGACGTCGGGCAGACGCGGGAGGCGGCCGTCGCGCACCAGCCGGATCAGCTCGATCGAGCTCGACACGTCGGGGCCGAGGACGGGTCCGAGGATCCCCACCGGGTTGACGGTCGCGAGCTGCAGCGCTCCGCCCTCCCGTCCGACGAAGTCCCAGGCCGCGCGCTCGGCGATCGTCTTGGAGCGGGCGTAGGGGCTCACCGGCCGGCCGCTGTCGAGCTCGGTCCAGTCCTCCTCGGTGAAGGCGCGCTCCGTCGGCTCGTGCCCGTAGCCGATCGCCGCGAAGGAGGAGGTCTGCACCACGCGTTCCACTCCGGCGTCCCTGGCGGCCCGGAGCACGCGCAGGGCGCCGTCGCGGGCGGGGACGATCAGCTCATCCGGATCTTTGGGCTGGCGGGTCGGGAACGGGGAGGCGACGTGCAGCACGTACCGGCATCCCGCCACCGCCTCGTCCCATCCCGCGTCCGCGGTCAGGTCGGCGATCGCGAAGGTCAGGCGCTCGTCGGGCTCGTCGATGCCCGCGACGGCGAGCTGGGCGCGGACGTCGGCCGCCCGGGCCGGCGAGCGGACGGTGGTGCGCACGTCGTAGCCCGCCTCGAGGAGGGTTGCCACGCAGTGCGCGCCCACGAACCCCGATCCGCCCGTCACCAGCACCCGGTCCGCCATGGGCCCATCCTCCTCCCGTGGCGGGGGGAGCGGTAGCGGGACGGCGCGGTAGCGGACGGTGCGGCGCGACCGGCCGCGTCAGGAGCGGACGAGGGCGATCGCCTGGGCGCGGTCGCGGACGGCGAGCTTCGCGAAGATGGCGTTGATGTGGGTCTTCACGGTCGCGACGCTCACGAACAGGGCGGCAGCGATCTCGGGGTTGCTCTTGCCGTCGCCGACGAGTGCCAGCACCTCCGCCTCGCGCGGGGTGAGCGAAGGGAACCGCGCGACGAGGGCCGCACCGGGCGCGATACCGGGAGCCGCGGCGGCAGCCGCAGCGGGAGCGGGCGGCGCCGAGGTGAGGGAGCTGACGATGCGCGCGCCGACCTCCGGCGCAAAAGTGGACTGCCCGCTCGCGACGGCGCGGACCGCGGCGGCGAGCTCGGCGCGGCCGGCATCCTTCGTCAGATAGCCGCGCGCGCCGGCCCGGAGCGCGGAGAGGATGGACTCGTCGTCGGCGTACGTCGTGAGGACGAGGACGGCGGTGGCCGGTGCGTCCCGCGCGATGCGCTCGGTGGCGGCCACGCCGTCCACGCCCGGCATCCGCAGGTCCATCAGGGCGACGTCCGGGCGCTGCGCCACGGCGAGCGCGACCGCCTGCTCGCCGTCGGCGGCCTCCCCCACGACCTCGATGTCGGGCAGCAGCCCGAGCACGGTGACGAGGCCGTCGCGGATGATCGCCTGGTCGTCCGCGACGATCACCCGGATCGTGCGCTGCGGGTCGCTCACGCGAGCCTCGCCTCGGCCGTCACCGCGAAGCGGTCGCCCTCGGCGCCGGCCGTGGCCGTGCCGCCGAGCGGGAGGGCGGCGAAGCGCTCGCGCATCCCCTCGAGGCCGTGCCCGCCGCCGCTGCGGGCGAGCGCCGCGCCGGTCCCGGCCGTCGGCGAGCCGGTCAGCGGGTTGGTGATGCGGAGGGTCACCCGGTCATCCTGCCAGGCGAGGTCCGCCCGCACCGGTTGGCCGGGCGCGTGTTTGCGGGCGTTGCTGAGCGCCTCCTGCAGCGCGCGGCGGAGCGCGGCGGCCTGGGCGGCGGAGAGTGGTCTCGGGCTGCCGGTGGCCGTGAGGGCCGCCGCGCCGCCGAGAGCACGGTGCGCGCCGATCAGGTCGGCGAGCGACACGGCGAACGCCTCCGGCTCCACCGGTGCGGCGACGACCGCGTCGGGATCGCGCAGCGCCGCCACCGCGCGGCGGGCGTCGGCGAGCCCGTCTGCGGCGAGCCCCCGCGCCTCGATCACCCGGCGCCGTGCCGGTTCGGTCTCTCCCGCCTCCAGCAGCGCGTCCACCGCGTCGAGCTGGATGACCAGGCCGCCGAGGCTGTGCGCGAGCACGTCGTGGAGGTCGCGGGCGAGGGTGATCCTGGCCGCCTCCTCGCGCATGGTCGCCTCGCGTTCGCGCAGCAGCGCGGCCTGCTCGTCCGACCGGCGGAACTGGCGCCGGCTGAGGCCGGCGAACACGGCCAGCAGCACGCCGGCGAGTTCGCTGAGCACGGCGACCACGGGGGTGTCGAAGGGGAGCGCCCCCACCACGATCAGCGTCACGCTGCCGACCGCCACGGCGATCCCCAGAGCGAGCGGGTAGCGGAGGTCGCCGACCAGCACCAGGATCGCGACGATCACCGGCACGACGGCGATCCCGTCCGTGGCCGGCGTGACGATCGCGCCCGCTGCGGCGGAGACCAGCCCGAGCACCAGCGCGGTGCGGCGGGCGTCGAGCACGGCGCACACGCTGCGCGCCACCCAGGCGGCGACCGCGATCAGGCCCAGCACCAGCGCCCACGCCGGGCGCTGGGCCGAGTGGGAGCCGATGATCGAGTACGCCACGAAGCCGGCGCCCACGACGTTGAGCGTGAGCGCCAGCCATCCGGGCCAGGTCGAAGAGGTCACAGCACCATCATGCTGCGAGCGCGCGGTGCCGATCGAGACGCGCCGCGAAGACCGCGGTCCGCGCCGCGCGGTTCGCCGCGAAGACCAGCAGGATGATGCCGGTCGCGGCGGCGAGGTGCGAGCCGGCCTGCGCGGCCACGACATCCACCCCGACGCGCACGACGATGACCCCCACCCACAGCAGCAGGCCCAGCACGCCCGTCCGCGACTCGTACTCGGCGATGTCGCGCCCGTCCTTGCCCGTCGCCATCGGCTGCGCGAGGGGCCGGAAGTGCGCGATCGCGCCCATCCACGCCCCGACTCCGAGCGACAGGAGGATCTCGCCGACGACGATGGCCAGGTCGAGCGCGGTCAGTTCCGTGGGCTTCACCTGCTGCACCAGCAGCACCGCGCCGACGATCGCCAGGATCGCCGGACCGCGCCACATCCGCGCGACCACGACCGGCCGCCACACGAGCTGCTTGTACCCCACCCATCCGATGAGCAGCAGGATGAGCACCGCGTTCCCGAGCGTCTGAACCGTCATGACGAGCCTTCCCGGCCGGAGCCTCCGACCTACCTCTCCAGCGTGACGCGGCGCGCTCGGCGGCGGCACCGCCCTGGGGTGGAGAGCGGGTGGAGATCGCGCGGGTGGACGCCGGAGCCGGACTACGCTGGACCGCGTGCCAGAGAACCCGTCGGTCGTCCTGTCGGAGAGCGGCTTCACCGCCAGCGTGGAGCCGGACCGGTTCGTGCCCGGCGCCTACCAGCTCGTGGTGGACGGGACGCCGCAGTCGCACGTGAACCTCGACGACCCGTCGCAACTGTTCTTCGAGTACGTGCAGCGGATGGGCAACGTGATCGACCTGATCGGCGAGCCGGGGGAACCCATCACGGCGGTACACCTCGGGGCCGGCGCGCTCACCCTCCCCCGCTATGTCGCGTACACGCGGCCGGGATCGCGGCAGCAGGTGGTGGAGCTGGAGAGCAAGCTGGTGGAGCTGGTGCGCGAGGAGCTGCCCCTCCCCCGCTACGCGCAGATCCGCATCCGGCACGGGGACGCCCGCGAGGTGGTCGGCAAGCTCCCCGCCGGGCTGCGCGGCGAGGTCGACCTGCTCGTGATCGACATCTTCAGCGGCGCGCGGACGCCCGCGCACGTCACGAGCATCGAGTTCTACCGGTCCGCCGTCTCGCTGCTCAAGCCCGGCGGGATCGTGCTGGTGAACGTCGCCGACGGGCCGCCGCTCGCGTTCGCGCGCAGCCAGGTCGCGACGCTGGGCGCTGCCGTGGAGCACGTGGCCGCCCTGGCGGAGACGCAGGTCTTGAAGGGGCGCCGCTTCGGGAACGTGGTGCTGGTCGGGTCGAACACCGCCCTGCCGATGGAGTGGCTGCCGCGCCTGCTCGCGAGCGGACCGCACCCGGCGAAGGCGGTCGCGGGCAGCGAGCTGCGCGCGTTCGCGGCGAGCGCGCCGATCGTGACGGACGCGACGAGCGTGCCGTCGCCTCCCCCGGCCCGGAGCATCTTCCAGACCGGCAACCGCCGCGACTGACCTCGCCGGGTCGCGATGCCGCCCTACGCGCGGCGGAAGGTCACGGTCTGACCGGGTCGCGCCTGCGCCAGGAGGTCGAGCGAGGCCTCCGCGACGACGGCGATCACCGGGTACCCGCCGGTCACGGGATGATCGGCGAGCAGCACGGTCGGCCGGCCGTCGGGCGACACCTGCACGGAGCCGGCCACCATCGGCTCGCTCGGCAGCTCCGCGGTGACGCGGCGCTCCAGCAACGGCGCGGCGTGCCGCCCGGCGGCGGGCGGATCGAGGCGGACGCCGACCCGGTTGCTCTCGGCGCTGACGGTCCACTCGGCGTCGTGGAACGCCTCCACGGCCGCATCGGTGAACCAGTCCGCGCGCGGCCCATGGTGCGCCCGCAGCTCGACAGCGCCGAGCGTGGGAGCCGACACGGGCACGAAGTCGACGGGAGGCACCGGGGCGCCGGGGTCGCCGAGCGGGAGGACGTCGCCGGCGCGGAGCGGCTCGGGCCCGAGCCCCGAGAGCACGTCGCGGGAGCGCGAGCCGAGCACCGGGAGCGCGGCGATGCCACCGCGCACCGCGAGGTAGGAACGCATCCCGCGGCCGGGGCGCCCCACACGAAGAACCGCTCCGCCCGGAGCGCGCACGGCGCGGTGGGTGTCGATCGGCTGCCCGTCGAGCTCCGCCGGGCCGTCGGCGCCGGTGAGCGCGAACCACGTCTCGGTCTCGAAGCGCGCGGCGAACCCGCCGAGCAGCAGCTCCACGCCGGCGCTGCCCTCGTCGTTGCCGAGGAGGCGGTTGCCGAGGCGCAGCGCAGCGCGGTCGAGCGCCCCCGACGGGCTGACGCCGAGGGCCGCCCAGCCCGGACGGCCGAGATCCTCGACCAGCGCGAGCGCACCCGGATCGAGCACGCGGAGGCTCATGGCACCTCCCGGAACCGCACCAGCGCGCCCGGCCGCAGCAGGGCGGGCGGGTCGGCGGCGGCATCCCACAGCACCGCGTCCGCCGTGCCGATCAGCTGCCAGCCTCCGGGGCTCGCTCGCGGATAGACGCCGCTGAACTCGCCCGCGAGGCCGACCGCGCCCGCCGGGACGGAGGTGCGCGGGGTCGCGCGGCGCGGCACGCGGAGCCGGTCGTGGTCGGTGACCAGATAGCCGAAGCCGGGTGCGAAGCCGCCGAAGGCGACCCGCCAGACGGAGGACGTGTGCAGGTCGATCACGTCGCGCACCCCGAGGCCTAGGATGCCGGCGACCTCGGCGAGGTCCGCGCCGTCGTACCGCACCGGGAGGTCGACGGGGACCTCGTCCGCCGGCGGCGAATCGATCGGCCGCGTGCGCTCGACCCACGCCTGGGCGGCGCTCAGCGGCAGCACGGCGGGGTCGACCACGACGCCGATCGTCCGAGCGGCGGGGACGAGGTCGACCACACCGGCCGGACGCGCGGCATCGAGTGCGCGATAGAGGGACAGCACCTCCTCCAGGCCGCCCAGCTCGGCGAGCAGCGCACGGTCGCCGGAGGGGAGGATGCGCAGGCTCACGCGAACGCCTCCACCGCGATCCCCGCCGCATCCAGGCGTGCGCGCACGGCCCGGGCCATCCCCACCGCGCCGGCCGAATCGCCGTGCACGCAGAGCGAATCCACCTGGACGGCGATGTCCGTGCCGTCGGCCGCGATCACCCGGCCCTCGGCGACGAGGCGGAGCGCCCGCTCCGCGATGCCCGCGTCATCGTGCAGCACCGCCCCCGGCTCGCCGCGCGGGACGAGGGTGCCGTCGGCGCGGTACGCGCGGTCGACGAAGGCCTCGCGCACGAAGCGCAGCCCGGCCGTCGCGGCCTCCCGCTCGATCTCCGAGCCGGCGAGGCCGAGCAGTGCCAGCGACGGGTCGAAAGCGGCCACCGCCTCGGCGACGGCCCGTGCCTGCGCGGTGTCGCGGACGATGCGGTTGTAGAGCGCGCCGTGCGGCTTGACGTAGGAGACGCGGGTGCCGGCGACCCGGGCGATGCCCGCCAGGGCCGCGAGCTGGTAGAGGGTCTCGGCGCGGAGCTCGTCGGGCGGGACATCCATCGACCGCCGCCCGAATCCGGCGAGGTCGCGGTACGACACGTGCGCCCCGATGGCGACGCCGCGCTCTGCGGCCGTGCGGCACGTCGCGAGCATCGTCGCCGGGTCTCCCGCGTGGAAGCCGCAGGCGACGTTCGCGCTGGTGACGACCGCCAGCAGGGCGTCGTCATCGCCCATCGTCCAGGCGCCGAACGACTCGCCGAGGTCGCAGTTGAGGTCGACGGAGCGTGCCATGCCCCTATTGTGGCGTGCGCGCTCCCGCACGTGCGCGATGCGCGCGCACCTTGGCCCGGTTGCCGCAGCGCTGCATCGAGCACCAGCGGCGGTTGCCGCTGCGGGAGGTGTCCAGGTAGACGAGGTCGCAGTCGTCGGCCGAGCACTCGCGGATGCGGCCGTCGGCCTCCGGTCCGAACAGCCGCACGGCATCGCGGGCGACGGTGCCGAGCGCCTGGTGCGGGCGGGCGTTCGTCCGGCCCGCCTGCCGACCGCCGCCGGGCAGGACCGGCGGGATGTCGGGCGTCGCGGCGAAGAGGTTGACGACGTCCACGTCGTCGGGCGCGAGGGTCTCGCCCCGGCTGGCCTGGCGGGCGAGCCGGCCGATGGCGGAGCGCAGAGCGGTCGCGTCGCGGAACTCGCGCTCGCCGGCGGTCGGGGCGACCTCGGGGAAGCGCTCGACGAGCCAGTCGTTCAGGGCCACGGCGTCGGCGACCGGCTGCGACTCCTCCGGGCGGTCGAGGCCGCCCGTGTAGGCGAAGTCGAGGGCGAGGGATCCGGAGTCGAACCACCAGCGCGGACCCTCGGCGTCCTCCATCCACTGTCCGGTGCCGCGGGGGAGGATCGAGTCTGTCGCCATGTAACCAATATAGTCGGTTAGCTGCGGACGGCCAGCCCGCTCGGGCCTCCGAAACCCTATCGCACGCGCCGGCTGCAATACTGGCCCGATGACCGCTCGCCGCCCCGATCCCGCCGCCGTGCTCGAGGGAGCCACCGTGCGCCTCCGCGCGCTCACGCTCGACGACCTGCCCGACCTGTTCGACGCCATCGGGCACCCCGAGGTCTTCGCGGGAGGCTGGGGAGGCGGACCGGCCGCGTACCGCGACACCTACGAGGACTGGCGCGCGTTCATGCTGGGCTACCTCGCCTGGGAGACGGGCAACGTCTACGCCGTGACCCTGCGCGACGGCGACCGGATCGTCGGCACGACGACGCTCGGCGACCTCGACCTGACGAACGGCTCCGCCCACATCGGCTGGACCGCCTACGCCCCGGAGGTCTGGGGCACGCGAGTCAACGCCGAGGCCAAGCGTCTGCTCCTCGGCACCGCGTTCGACCACGGGTTCGAACGGGTGAAGCTGCAGGCGGACGTGCTCAACGAGCGCTCCCGCACCGCGATCCTGCGCCTCGGCGCGCAGTTCGAGGGCGTGCTGCGGCACACCCAGCCCCGCGCCGACGGCACGTGGCGCGACACCGCGGTGTACTCGATCCTGCGCGAGGAGTGGCCGGCCGTGCGTGCGGGCCTCGACGAGCGGCTGGCCGCCCAGACGGCCTGACGGCTCGGCCCGAACCGGCTCTACCGCAGCGCGCGGGTGGAGGCGCCCTCGGCCGCGCTGGCGGCGGCCGTGCGGCGCTGGGCGGGCGTCACCTCCCGGTGCTGCCAGGAGATGAGGTTCGCGGCGTCGAACCGGCGGCTGCACGCCCCGCACGCCAGCGCGCGGGCGGGCTTGCGATAGCGGTAGTGCGTGTGCCCGTTCGGGCAGGTGCCGACCCACGGCGCCAGCTCGTCGGCGATGGCCCCGCCGTGCAGGCGCTTGCCCTCGTAGCCGAGGTCGAGCGCGATCGCGCGCCAGCGCGGGCCGTGACCGGCGCGCGACCCGGCGAGCGCGTGCGCCACCTCGTGCAGCAGCACCTGGTGGATCTCGTCGTCCTCGTACCGGGTGGCGAGGTAGCGGGAGACGGTGATCTTCTTCGTCGTGTAGTTGCAGAGCCCGGCTCGGGTCTTGGCGTTGTCGAAGTCGAAGCTCCACACGGCCGGGTCGAGATGCAGGGCGATGAGGGCGTCTGCCCAGCGGCGCACGCGGTCCAGCTCCGCCATCAGTGCGCGACTCCCCCGACGGCGACTCCCCCGACGGCGGGGTGGGCGGCGCATCCGGTCATGCCCGGAATCCTACGCGGGCCGGGGTGCGCCTTCCAGGTGCAGGGGCGACCGTCACGCCTGATCGTCGCGGCCGGCCGCGCCGTGCTGGGCCTCGGACAGGGACTGCACGACGGCGACGGCGAGCAGGGCGCCCTCGATCTCCGCGGGGGACGCACCGAGCTTCTCGCGCAGGAAGACCGCGGCGGTCATGTCGGAGAGGGCGTTGTCGTAGTCCTTCATGTCGAAGTAGACCTTGCCGCGGCTCTGGATCGCGAACGCCTCGAGCGCGGTCCACTCGCGACCGCGCGCCTCGGTGACGCAGTCGCTCAGCTCCACGACGGCGTCGTCGTACTTGCCGATGTACTGGAGCACCTGGGCGCGGCGGATGCGGGCGCCGATCAGCTGCTCGCGGTCACCGGTGAAGCGCGCCTGGCGCACGGCCTCGGTGCCGATGGTGAGGGCCTCGTCCAGCCGGCCGAGCAGGCGCAGCAGAACCGTCTTCTCATTGAGCGCGCTCATGCTGCGCAGGTTGCCGAGCTCGTCCAACCGGTCGCCGGCGGCGCGCAGGTCGACGCGCTCGCGCAAGGTGGACGGATCGTATCCGAGGATGATGTTCAGGGTTCTGCTCCCGAATCGTGCGGTTCGGGATCCAGACTACCTGCCGCGACGCCGCCCGCGGCCCCATCACGGCGGGTTCAGCCCGGGAGTCGTGCGGGATCCGCGGGGGCGAGGGCGACCTCCAGGAGTCGGTCGTCGCCGGATCGGGGATCGCCGCGCCCGTCGGTGTTGTTCGTGAGCACCCAGAGGCGGTCGCCGTGGGCGACGACATCCCGCAACCGCCCGTACGTGCCGTCGAAGAACGCCTGCGCCGTCACCGGCGCGCCGCCCGCGGTCGACCAGACCGTCCAGAGCCGCTCCCCCCGCAGCGCGGCGATGAAGATCGTGTCGCCGACGATCGCGAGACCGCTGGGGCTCGCCTCGGAGGTGCGCCACTGCTGCACCGGGTCGGTGTACTTCGGGTCGCCCGCGATGCCCTCGACGACCGGCCAGCCGTAGTCCGCACCGGGCCGGATGATGTTCAGCTCGTCCCAGGTGTCCTGCCCGAACTCGCTCGCCCACATCGTGCCGTGCGCGTCCCAGCCGATGCCCTGCGGGTTGCGGTGCCCGTAGCTCCACACCGACGACCCCGGAAAGGGGTTGCCCGCGGGCACCTGGCCGTCGGGCGTCACCCGCAGGATCTTGCCGCCGAGGGACGAGAGGTCCTGGGCGCGATCCGTGTCGCCGGCGTCGCCGACCGTGACGTAGAGCATCCCGTCGGGCCCGAAGGCGATGCGGCCGCCGTTGTGGTTCGTGCCCTTCGGGAGGCCGGACAGCACCGTCTCGGGGGCGCCGATCGCGTAGCTGCCGGGCACGCCGTCGAGCGGGAGGCGGACGACGCGGTTGTCCTCCGCCGTGGTCTCGTACGCGTAGAGACGCGTGGGAACGGACCCGGCGGGGACCGCGAGGCCGAGCAGGCCGCCCTCCCCCGCGTGCACGACGCCGGGGACAGTGCCCACGTCGCGCAGGCCGCCCTGCGGCAGCCGTTCCCGGACCAGCCCCGAGTCCCGCTCACTGATCAAGGCGGATCCGCTCGGGAGCGGGACGATCGACCAAGGCGCGTCGAGCCCGGTCTCCAGCACGGTGGCGTCGCCCGCCGGCTGCAGGGGCACGGCAGCCACGGCCGACGACGTGCCCGTGGGGCGCGGCTGCGGCGTGGGACTGACCGAGCGGATCGCGGTCGGCGGGGACGCAGGAGGCACGCAGCCGGACAGCGCGACGAGAGCGGCGGCGGCCATCGCCGCCACGCCCGTGGTGCGCGCTGCCCGGGAGCTGCTCATGCCGATCGCGCCCGCGTCAGGTCACTCGACGACCTGGACTTCCTTCCAGAAGGCCACGTAGTCGCTGAAGTCCTTGCCCACGCGGTCGAACGCGGTCGGGTACGGGGCGGGGTACGACCAGGCACGGTCCTGCAGGAGCGCGCCGCCGTCCTTCACGGAGAAGTACTGGCACTCGCCCTTCCAGGGACAGGTGTACGGAGTGGCGCTCTCGACGAGGTACTCCTTGTTGACGCTCGCGGGCGGGAAGTACCAGTTGCCCTCGATGCGGATCAGCTCCTCCTCGGGAGCCTCGGCGATGACGGTGTCGTTCAGGACTGCTTTCATGATGCAACCTCCTCGCAGACCGGAACGCGCGGTGCGGACCGATCATTCCGGGAGGGTACTCCCCTCGGCCGCGAGAGCGCTTGTCAGTCGGCGGGGGCGCGCAGCACCTCGACCGCGTCGACCGTGCCGAGGCGTCCGGCGGGGGCGATCTCGGCCGGAGCGACGCCCGTCGCCACCAGCTCCTGACCCGAGACGGAGGCGGTGAGGAGGTGCGCGACGGCGCCGCGCAGGCCCGTGAACGCGGCGCACGCGGCGGCCGCCTCGGGCGAGCTGTAGTCGATGCCGAGCGCGGCGAGCGCGTCGATCACGGCGCCGGCGGCGAGGAGGTCCTCGACGGCGAAGCGCGGGGACGCGCTCGCGGTCGACCCGCCAGCCGCGACGACCGCGATCATCGCGCGACGGCCGAGGCGCACCTGCTCCGCCAGCGCCCAGGCGGCGACGGCGGAGGGATTGGTGAGACCGGCGGCCACGACGGCGCCCTGCCCGGGAACCGCCGCGAGATCGGGTGCCGGAGCGGCGATCGCGCCATCGCCGAGCGCATCGACCCAGATCACGATGTCGGCGTCGCCGGCGACCGCCCGGGCACCGTCGGCGGCCCAGTCGAAGCGCACCTGGTACTTGGACTGGCGGTGCGCGGCGGGGGCCTCGGAATCGGTCGTGGGCGGGAGGGTGCTCGGCTCGGTCACCGGGACATCGTAATGCGGGGCGCCGGTCGCGACGGCCGTGTTTCGCCGGGTGACGGGCGCATCTGACGCCGGATCAGCTCGAAGTCGTGGCGGGTAATCTCGATCACCCCGCGGCGCAGCTGGTAGCCCCAGTCGCGGTTGTCGCGCGTGAAGTCGAGCGACGGGAGCAGGGGCCGGATCGGGGTGGGGATGGCGTCGTGGTCCCACTCGATCCGCCGCCGCCACGGGCGGAAGTCGCCGGCCGGACCGCGCATCGACTCCCCCTGCGTGACCTGGAACGCCTCGCCGTCGGCGACGCGGCCGACGGCGGTGAACTCCTTGAGCGGGTCGCCGTCGGGGTAGGTCGTCTTGGGCGAGTAGTACACGAACCCGTCGGCCGGGCCCATCCACTCCAGCGGACCGCGCGCGCCGTGGTTGACCTGCGCGAAGCCGCCCGCGACGCCACGGAGCACGTGGTCGCGCTGCACCACGCCCAGCCAGTAGCGGATCGCCATGCTCCCGTTCTAGCGCATCCCACCGACACCGCACGCCAGGCGGAGTCGGGAATGCGCCGGGAACTCGGCCCGGACGACGCCCTACGGGACGACACTGGGAGGATGCGCGTGCTCCTCAAGTTCCTGCTCGACTGCGACCCCGACGCGGCCTGGCGCGCCCTGCAGAGCCCGACCGCGTTCCGGGAGGTCGCCCTGCCGTGGCTGGACTTCCAGCCCGATGGCGACACCTCCTTCCCGACCGTCTGGGGCGGCGGCGAGCACCGGGTGCGGGTGCGGGCGCTCGGGGCGTTCACGGTCGGGACGCAGGCCATCCGGCTCGACACTCTGCGGCCGGCCGGGGAGGCCGAGCACGCCACCCGCATCCTGCGCGACAGCGGCGGCGGCACCGGAGGCGTGCTCTCCGCCCTCCCTCACCTGGACCACCGCATGGCGATCGCCCCCGACCCGGCCGGGCCGGACGCGGACGGACGCCTGCGCACGCTCTACCGCGATCAGCTGATCGTGCGCGCCGGAGCGCTCACTCCCCTCGCCTGGTACACGCTGTGGGCGTTCTGGCAGTGGCGCGGGCACCGGCTCCGCCGCCTCGCGCCGACCTGGGCATACGACCCGCCAGCCGCTAGCGTGACGGAAGAGCTGGACGAGCCCGGCCGAACGGAGGAGACCGCATGAGCACCGTCGAGGACGACCCGGCCACCGGAGCCGCCGGCGCACCCGCCGTCCCCCGCGCGGTCGCCGCGCTGCAGACCGCCGACTGGCGGCGCCGGGTCTTCGCGCTGTACGCGTCCGTCCGCCGGCTGGCCGGCTCCGACCCGGTCGCGGCGCACGCCCACTGGATCTCCTGCCGCGACGACCTGTTCTCGTCGCACCCCGCCTCCCCGCTGCTCGAGGAGGACCGCGCCCGCTTCACCGGGCTCCCGGTCGCGGCCTACGACCCGGAGTGGCGGTTCGAGCTGCCGATCCACGCGCCCGCGGAGCCGCGACGGATGGAGGTCGAGACCGGCACCGACGGCGTCGTGCCGTTCGAGCTGCTGGGCACCGTGCGCATCCCCCTCGCCGGCACGCTCGACGTCTGGCGGCTCTCGTCGTACGGCGGCGGGATCTTCGTCCCCGTGAAGGACGCCCTCGCCGGGCGCCCCGGCGGCACCTACGGCGGCGGCCGCTACCTCATCGACACGATCAAGGGCGCCGACCTGGGGCTCGACGCGGACGGCGACGAGGCCACCATCGTGCTCGACTTCAACTTCGCGTACAACCCGTCGTGCGCGTACGACCCGGCGTGGGCCTGCCCGCTCGCGCAGGCGGGCAACACGCTCGCGACCGAGGTGCCCGTCGGCGAGCGGTACTCCGGGACCTACGCGTAGGTCCGGAGGCCGTCCGGATCACGGGGCGACGAGCGTCAGGCGCTGGGTCGGCCGGGTCATCGCCACGTACAGCGTGGCCGCTCCGCGCGCGGTCTCCGCGGCGAGCGCGCCTGGATCGGCGAGCACGACCGCATCGAACTCGAGCCCCTTCGCCTCGTAGCCGCTGAGCACCGCGATCGGGCGGTTCAGGCCGGCGGCGCCGCGGCCCGCGTGCTCGCCGTACCGGGCGGAGACCGCGGCGGCGACCGCCTCCACCTCGCGCACCGGGGCGATCACCGCGAGGGTGCCCTGGGTGTCGATGCCGCGATCGTGCTCGACCGCCGCGACCACGGCGTCCGGCAGGGTCGCGCCGTCCGCGTTCACCCGGCGGATGGGCCAGTCACCCTCGCGCACGGAGCGCGTCGGGGTGATCGGCAGGCCGGCGCTCTGCGCCATCCGCTCCGCCTCCTGGGCGATCTGGGCCGGGGTGCGGTAGTTGACCGTGAGCTCCTCCAGGCGCCAGGAGTCCTTGAAGTACGGCTGCAGCGCAGCGGCCCAGCTGGTCGCACCGGCCGGGGACGACACCTGCGCGATGTCGCCGACGATCGTGAAGGAGCGCATCGGGCAGCGCCGCACCAGCACGCGCCACTGCATGGGCGAGAGCTCCTGGGCCTCGTCGACGACCACGTGCCCGTACGTCCACGAGCGGTCGGCGGAGGCGCGCTCGGCGGTCGTGCCGCGGTCGTCCTGCTCCGCGAAGCCGTCGGCCAGCTGCTCGGCGCTGACCAGGCCCTCCACCCCCATGTTGCGGATGGCGGCCTTGGCGTTCTCGATGTCGCGCTTGCGCTGCCGGTCGCGTTCGCGGGCGGCCGGATCGGGCCGGCCCGGGAAGTCGCCGAGCAGCTCGGCGGCCTCGTCGAGCAGCGGCACGTCCGAGACGGTGAACGGCGCCGAACGGTCGCGCTGGAGGGCGGCGCGCTGCGCGTCGGTCCACCGCGGAGTCAGCTCCGCGAGCCACGTCGGACGTGCGTACAGGTCCTGCAGGAGCTTCTGCGGGGTGAGCGGGAGCCAGGCCGTGTTGAGCAGGACGCGGATGTCGTACGAGGTGCGCAGGTCCTCTCGCAGCACCTTCAGATCCGCGTCGTCGAGCGTGGAGCCGGACGCGCGCAGCTGGGCGGCGAGCTGGTCCGTCAGCTCGGCGAGCGCGTGTTTGACGAACGTGACGCGCGCGACGTTGTGCGGCTTGCCGGAGCGCTGGGCCTTGGCGATGGCCCGCTGGATGAGATCGGGCTGCACCACGAGGCGCTCGTTGTCGACGACCACGGTCTGGGGCTCGTCGGGCGCCTTCTGCCGGGAGCGCACGGCCCGCGAGAGCAGCCGCGCCATCTGCGCCGAGCCCTTCAGGCGCGCGGCCTCGGCCTCGTCGTCCGTCGTCGCCTCCACCCCCGGGAACAGCTCGCCAAGCGTCTGCAACACGACGCCGGTCTCGCCGAGGGAGGGCAGCACGGCCTCGATGTAGCGCAGGAACGCGGTCGACGGGCCCACCACGAGCACACCGGACGACCCCAGCCGCTGCCGGTTCGCGTAGAGCAGGAAGGCGGCGCGGTGCAGCGCGACGGCGGTCTTGCCGGTGCCGGGCCCGCCCTGCACGACGAGCGCGCCACGCAGGTCGGAGCGGATGATGCGGTCCTGCTCGGCCTGGATGGTCGCGACGATGTCGCCCATGCGGCCGGTGCGCTGCGCGCTCAGGGCGGCGAGGAGGGCGCCCTCGCCCTGCACGCTCTCCCCCGCCTCGCGGTCGCCGGAGAGCAGGGCCTCGTCGAAGACCTCGTCGTCGATCCGGACGACCTCCCGGCCGGTCATGGTGAGGTGACGGCGAGCGCGCACGCCCATCCGCTCGTTCGCGGTCGCCTGGTAGAACGCACCGGCCTGCTGCGCACGCCAATCGACCAGCAGGGAGCGCTGGTCGTCGTCGCGCAGACCGATGCGGCCGATGTACCGGTGGGCGGAGCCGTCGACGGGCTCCTCCAGCAGCAGGCGGCCGAAGACCAGGCGGGCGTCTACGTCGCGCAGCTGGATGAGCTGATCCTCATACAGCCGGGCGAACGCGTCCCGTTCGCTGCGGGCCTGGTGGTTGCCGCCGACCGATTCGCGGCGCACGCGGGTCAGCCGATCCGCCGTCTCGGCGCGGAGCGCGTCCAGACGCTCGTACAGGCCCTCGACGACCGCGCGTTCGCGATCGAGCTCCGATTCGTGCACCCGATGACCGCCTCTCGATTCCGGGCCGAAAGTCTACGACCTCCACCCGGGACTGCGCTCTCAGCCAGACACGGTAGGATGGAGTCACTGCGAGCCATCCGACGGCTCCTGCGTCGTAGAACGCACCGCGCAAGCGACGGGCCCCGCCCCGCCTGCGCCACTTTCTCACGGCGAACGAAACGTGCATCCCGCACCTTCGCCACTACGTCCCGTGCGTCCGACAACCCGCGCCGGGGCCTTATGCCCGAAAGGCACCAGTGACCACCACGACCTTCGCCGATCTCGGCGTGCCCGCTCCCCTCGTCGCCGTTCTCGCGGCCGACGGCAAGACCGAGGCGTTCCCCATCCAGGCCGACACCCTCCCCGACACCCTGTCGGGCCGCGACGTGCTCGGACGCGGCAAGACCGGCTCCGGCAAGACCATCGCGTTCAGCCTCCCCCTCGTCGCCCGTCTCTCCGACGGGGCGCCGAGCCGCGGCCGCAGCAGCCGCCCGCGCGGCCTCGTGCTCGCCCCGACCCGCGAGCTCGCCACGCAGATCGCCGCGACCCTGAAGCCGCTCGCCGACTCGGCGGGCCTCGCCATCACCACGATCTTCGGCGGCGTCTCGCAGAGTCGTCAGGTCTCGGCGCTGCGCGCCGGCGTCGACATCGTCGTCGCCTGCCCCGGCCGCCTCGACGACCTGATGAAGCAGGGCGAGATCTCGCTCGACCGGATCGAGATCACCGTGCTCGACGAGGCCGACCACATGGCCGACCTCGGCTTCCTGCCGGTCGTCACGCGCATCATGGACAAGACCCCCACGGGCGGCCAGCGCATGCTGTTCTCCGCCACGCTCGACAACGGCGTGGACAAGCTCGTGAAGCGGTTCCTGCAGAACGAGGCGATGCACTCCGTCGACGAGGCCACCAGCCACGTCGCGGCGATGACCCACCACGTCTTCGAGGTGCGGGACGCCGACGCCAAGAAGGACCTCGTGACGGCTCTGGCCTCGGGCCGCGGCCGCCGCATCCTCTTCACCCGCACGAAGCACCAGGCCAAGCGCCTCGCCAAGCAGCTCACCTCGTCGGGCGTGCCCGCGGTGGACCTGCACGGCAACCTGTCCCAGCCCGCCCGCGACCGCAACCTGGCCGCGTTCGGCTCGGGCGAGGTGCGCGTGCTCGTCGCCACCGACGTCGCCGCGCGCGGCGTGCACGTGGACGACGTCGAGCTCGTCGTGCACGTGGACCCGCCGGCGGAGCACAAGGCGTACCTCCACCGCTCCGGCCGCACCGCGCGTGCGGGCAGCGCGGGCGACGTGGTCACCGTCATGCTCACCGAGCAGGCCGGCGACGTGAAGGTCCTCCTGCGCAACGCCGCCATCACCGTGACCCCGCAGAAGGTCACCGCCGATTCCCCCGCCGTCACCGATCTCGTCGGCGAGCGGGCCGAGCGCATCGCCCCCGCCGACGCCCCCGCGGCGTCGGGTGGCGGACGCCAGGGCGGCGCACCGGCCGGCGGCGGACGCTCCGGCGCGCAGAAGTCGGGCGGCCAGCGCCGCACGCAGACCCCCTCCGGCGAGTCGGCCGGCGGCGGTCGCCGTCGCCGCGGACGCGGGAACGGCTCGGCCGGTGACGGCGCGGGCGCGGGTCAGCGCGACGGCCAGCAGCGCGACGGTCAGCAGGGCGGCCAGGCGCGTCGCCGCGGAGGTCAGGGCGGCCAGGGCGGCCAGGGCCAGAACGGCCAGGGCGGTCAGGGTCGCGGCGGTCAGTCCGGCAACGGCTCGCACGGCGGTCGCGGACGCGACGCGGTCGACGGCGGCCGTCACGGCACCGAGCGTTCGTCGGCGAAGCAGTCGCCGTCGCGCGGTGGCGACAACCGTCGCTCCGGCGGGCAGATCCGCATGGGCGACCTGGTCAACGGCAGCACCAGCCGGGGCCTCGGCTCGCGCCGCGCGCGCGGCTGAGCCCGGCACCCGGCACTCCACGCAGAGCGGGGTCGCGACACGCCATCCGGTCATCACGACCGGGGCGCGTCGCGGCCCCGCTCTCGTTCGTCTCCGGCCGCTTCGGCCGCTACGCGGGCCGCGGCTCCACGGCCCGCTGTCCGGCCATCGCCTCCAGGCCCGCCACGAGCACGTCGACCAGGCGGTCGAACGTGCGATCCAGGTCGTCCGGGAGGCCGAATCCGCCACCCAGCTCCAGACTGACGAAGCCGTGGAGGGAGCTGCGCAGGATGCGGATCGCATCCACGTTCGAGTCGTCCGGCAACCCGAAGGCGCGGAGGGCGGCCGACAGGACCCGCAGGGTCTCCTCCGCCCGGGAGGCGAGCTCGGCGTCCGCCGGGTCCGCGAGGTCCGGCGCGATCTGCGTGGCCGCGTACCGGCCGGGATGGACGCGCGCATAGCCGCGGATGGCGACGGCCGCCGCACGCACCGCGTCCACGCCCGACCGCCCGATGGTGGCCGCCGCGAGCGTGCGGGTGAGCTCGGACACGGCCTCCGTCGCGACCAGCCGACGCAGGTCGTCGAGGGAGGAGACGTGCTTGTAGAGGCTCGGCACCGCGACGCCAGCACGCGCGGCGACGGCGGCGAGGGTGAGGCGGTCGAAGCCGTTCACCCCGCCCTCGTCGACGAGGTCGAGCGCGACGGCGGTGACCGCGGAGCGGCTGAGGCCGGCCCTAGGCACGGGCGCCCGCCCATCCCGCCGCGCGGCGCTCCTGCAGGAACTCCAGGGTGGCCGGGACGGTGACGTCCGGGCGCTGCGCGTGCGGATAGTGGGCGGCGTCGGAGACGCGGACGACGCGGGCGCCGAGCGACTCGATCCAGTCGGCCTCCGCCGCCGCATCGGGGAAGTCGGGATCGAACTCGCCGACGAAGGCGATCATCGGCGCCTGCACCTGGGGCAGGCGCGGCTCGACGACGGAGTGCGTCAGCTGCAGGGCGAGCCGCCGGAAATCGCGCAGCCGCCCGGGCTCGCGCAGGTTCGCACGGATGGCGGCGATGTGCTCGTCGAGCCACGGTGCCGTGTGCCCTTTGTTGAGGGGCTTCTTGTAGTAGCCGGCCCAGAAGGCGGCGCCCCACGGGCGGGCCAGGACGACGCCGAACAGTGCCTTCTGGAACGCGGCGGTCGCCCGGCTCGCGGCGGGATCGCGCAGCAGCGGCCCGTAGAGCGCCAGCCCCGCGATCGCGTCGGGCCGCTCGGCCGCGGCCCAGGCGGCGGCCGCCGCGCCCATGGAGTTGCCCAGCACGACCGCCGGGCCGCCGAGCTCGTCGATCAGCGCGATCAGGTCCTCGCCGGTCGCGATGTCGCCGAAGGTGCGGAATCCGGTGTCCGAGTCCCCGTGCGAGCGGAGGTCGGTGACGGCCACGCGGTAGCCGGCCTGGACCAGGGGCCCGACCAGCTCGCGGTAGCTGGAGCGCAGATCGCCCATCCCGGGGACGGCGACCACGAGCGGGCCGGAGCCCTCGACGGTGTAGCTGATGCGTCCCTCGGGGCGCTGCAGGAAGTGGACCTGCGAGGCGATGGAAGTGTTCATAGCCGTAAAGCTAATACCATTAGCCGAAGAGTGCAAGAGCTGATTCCGCGGTCGCGGCTTCCGCGGGCCTCAGCGGGCTTCGCGGGCCTCAGCGGGCTTCAGCGGGCTCGGCGGCGCTCAGCTGCGCCCCGTGCCCCTCAGCGGCGCTCAGTTGACCTCGCCGGCGAGCGGGACCGGGTACTCCTCGCCGGGGAGCGGGACCGGGTACTCCTCGCCGCTGTCGGCGGAGATGCTGACGTCGCTCCAGGCCCGCGCCTCCTCGAGCTGCCGCTCGGAGTAGTCGATCGCCATGGCCTGCGCCGTGCGGCCGAGCAGCAGATGCGACGGCTGCACGTCCGCGTGCGCGACCCGCACCAGGATCTCGGCCGCGCGCACCGGGTCGCCGGCCATGACGCGCGTGCCACGCATCGCGCCCATCGCACCGACCGTCTGCTCGTAGTCGGCGGGGATGTCGTCCACCCCCATGGACGCCCCCGCCCAGTCGGTCGCGAACCCGCTGGGCTCGACGACCATCACCCGCACGCCGAACGGGGCCGTCTCCGCGGCGAGCACGCGGCTGAAGCCGTCGACGGCGAACTTCGCCGCCTGGTAGGAGCCGATGCCCGGCGACCCGCCGACCCGGCCGCCGACCGACGAGAACTGCACGACGAGGCCGCCGCCCTGCTCGCGGAGCAGCGGGATGGCCGCGGTCGAAACGGTGTAGACGCCCCAGAAGTTGGTCTCGAACTGGGTGCGGAAATCGGCGGGAGAACCCGTCTCGATCGGAGCGACATTGGCGTAGCCCGCGTTGTTGACCAGCACGTCGATGCGGCCGAAGCGATCGCGGGCGGCGGCGAGCGCGGACGCGGCTGCGGCGGGATCGGTGACGTCGAGGGGCAGGGCGACGACGCGGTCCGCGCCGTACTCGGCGACGAGGTCGGTGAGCTGCTCGGGGGTGCGCGCCGTGGCGGCGACGCGGTCGCCGTGGCGCAGGGCGGCCTCGGCGAGGGCGCGGCCGAAGCCACGCGACGAACCGGTGATGAACCAGGTGAACTCAGTCATGCGAGTTAGTACAACACTGTTTCGTTAATAACGCAACCTTGTTGCGCTAGGATGGCACCATGACGACGGCACCGTTCGAGCGAGCGCGCTCCGCCGATGCCAAGCTGGCGCGCGAGGAGGCGATCCTGGCCGCCGCGCGCGCGGAGGCGGAACGCCGCGGCACCCGGGAGGTCACCCTCACCGACATCGCCGACGCCGTCGGCATGCACAAGTCGGGGCTGCTGCGGTACTTCGAGACCCGGGAGCAGATCTTCCTGCGCCTCACCGCGGAGGAGTGGCGGTCGTGGGCGGGCTGGCTCCTGCCGCTGCTGTCGTCGTGGCGCACCGCGTCGCCGCTGCGTCTCGCGTCGGCCCTCAGCGACACGCTCGTGGCGCGCCCGCTGTTCTGCGACCTCCTGGCCCACACCCCGCTCAACCTCGAACGGAACGTGTCGGTCGAGACGGTGCGCGACTTCAAGCTCGACGTGCACGTGCACGTGGAGGCCATCGCCGGCGAATTGCGGCGCCTGCGGTCGGGACTCACCGAACTGCAGGCGATCGACGTGATCGCCACCGCGACGAGCATGGCCGGCGCCCAGTGGCAGATGGCGACGCCCGGGCCGGAGCTGGAGGCCGTCTACCGCAGCGACCCGCGGCTCCGCCACGCGATCGTCGAGGTCGGCCCACGGCTCACCCGGGTGCTCACCGCGCTGCTGGCGGGCATGGACGCGGACGCCTGAACGGACGTCCGCGCGCGGAGGCTACGGCGCGACACACCCCACCGACGCCATGGCGGTCTTGACCAGGGCGCCCCGACCGCCCTCCATCTCTTCGGCGACCGTCGGCGACACGGCCTCCTCCGGCGTCATCCAGGTGAGCTCGAGCGCATCCTGACGCGGCTCGCAGGTGCCGGTGACGGGGACGACGTAGGCCAGCGACACGGCGTGCTGACGCTCGTCGGTGTAGGCGGTGACCCCCGGCATCGGGAAGTACTCCGCCACCTGGAACGGCACGGGGCTCGCCGGCAGCAGGGGGAACGCCATCGGGCCGAGGTCCTTCTCGAGGTGCCGGAACAGCGCCTCCCGCAGGGTCTCCCCGTACATGACACGCCCCGAGACGAGCGTGCGCGTCATCTCCCCCATCGCGTTGGCGCGCAGCAGGATGCCGACCTGCGTCACCTGGCCGAGCCCGTCGACGCGCACCGGCACCGCCTCGACGTAGAGCAGCGGCAGCCGGCGCCGGATCTGCTCCAGCTCGATGTCGCTCAGCCAGGCCGGGCCGGGCTGGCCGCCGTTGCCTGGCAGCGGATCGGGGGTCGGATCGGGATCCGGGGTGCGCACGCTCATGGGTCGATAGTACGGAACGCACGCCCGCACGGCCTCCCGGACCCGAGGATCTGTGGACAAGCGGCACGCGATCGGGGGCTGTGAAGCGATTCGGCAGGGGGACAGAATGGTCGGTGTGCCGATCCCCACACCCGACCTCCACATCGACCGCGATGCCGTGCTCTGGTCCGCCGGTGAGAAGGACCGGGAGGGCCGGCCCCTCCTGGTGCTCCTCCACGGCTACGCGTCGGACGAGGCGGACCTCTTCGGGATCGCCGCCTACCTGCCGCTGGAGCCGGTGATCGCGTCGCTGCGCGCCCCCATCCCCGAAGGCCCCGGCTTCGCCTGGTTCTCCCGCTTCACGAACGTGCCGAGCGATCCTCTCGCCGGCAACGCCGACGCCGCCGCCCGCGCCGTGCTCGCGTGGCTCGACGAGCAGCCGGCCGCCCCGACCGGCCTGCTCGGCTTCTCGCAGGGCGGCGCGATGGCGCTGCAGCTGCTGCGGCTCGCCCCGGAGCGCTTCGACTACGCCGTGCAGCTCTCGGGCTTCGTCGTGCAGGGCACGCAGGAGGGCGACGCCGCACTCACGCGCGACCCCGTCCCCGTGTTCTGGGGGCGCGGGACGATGGACGACACCATCCCCGCCGCCTCCATCGACCGCACGGCCGCGTGGCTGCCCGGCCACTCGGCGCTCGACGCCCGCATCTACGAGGGCCTCGGCCACGGCATCTCCCCCCTGGAGCTCGGCGACATCTCCACCTTCATCCGCGCGCAGCTGCCCCGCTGACGCTCGCGCCTCCCCTTCCTGCCTCCCGACATCCGGGACGCGCCCCGGGATACGGCCCGCGCCCCAAAAGCCGGCGAGATTTGGCACAAATCGCGGGAAACGGCGCGGCAGAGGCGACATTTGGCACAAATGTGGCGGAGGGGATCCGGGTGTCAGGGGTCGGGGGCAGGATGGTGGGGATGGGCGACGTGCTCGAGCGGTTCTCCCCCGCGACCCGTGAATGGTTCCGCGGGGCGTTCGCCGCGCCCACTCCCGCGCAGGAGGGCGCCTGGGAGGCGATCTCGCACGGCCGGCACGCCCTCGTTATCGCGCCGACCGGTTCGGGCAAGACGCTGGCGTCGTTCCTCTGGGCGATCGACCGGCTCGCGAGCGAGCAGCGGGCTCCCGACGCCCCGAAGGGCACGCGCGTCCTCTACATCTCGCCGCTGAAGGCGCTGGGCGTCGACGTGGAGCGCAACCTGCGGGCGCCGCTCGTGGGCGTGACGCAGACGGCGAAGCGGCTCGGGGCGGAGCCGCCGCACGTGACGGTCGGTGTGCGCTCGGGCGACACTCCGTCGTCCGACCGGCGCGCGCTCGTGACGAACCCGCCGGACATCCTGATCACGACGCCCGAGTCGCTGTTCCTCATGCTGACCTCGCAGGCGCGCGAGACGCTGACCTCGGTCGAGACGGTGATCGTCGACGAGGTGCACGCCGTCGCGTCGACCAAGCGCGGGGCGCACCTCGCGCTGTCCCTGGAGCGCCTCGATGCGCTCCTGCCGAAGCCGGCGCAGCGGATCGGGCTCTCCGCAACGGTGCGGCCGCCCGAGGAGGTCGCGCGGTTCCTCGGCGGCCGCGGCCCGGTGGAGGTCGTGTCGCCGCCGTCGGGCAAGCGGTTCGACCTTCGCGTGGTCGTGCCGGTCGAGGACATGAGCGAGCTCGGCACCTCCACCTTCGCCAGCGGCAACGACGACGGCTCGCCGCCGCAGGCCGGGTCGATCTGGCCGCACGTGGAGGAGGCGATCGTGGACCGGGTCGTCGAGCACCGCTCCTCGATCGTGTTCACGAACTCGCGACGGCTGGCCGAGCGGCTGACGGCGCGCCTCAACGAGATCTACGAGGAGCGCGTGCTGGGCGGCGAGCTCGACGCGGGAGCGCAACGACGCCCGCCGGCCGAGCTGATGGGCGGTTCCGGGCAGACGCGCGGCGCACAGGCCGTCGCGGACGACGCCGACGCCCTCGTGCTCGCGCGCGCGCACCACGGCTCGGTCAGCAAGGAGCAGCGCGCGCTCATCGAGGACGACCTCAAGACCGGGCGCCTGCGCTGCGTCGTGGCAACCTCCAGCCTCGAGCTGGGCATCGACATGGGCGCGGTCGACCTGGTCATCCAGGTGGAGGCCCCGCCGTCCGTCGCGAGCGGGCTGCAGCGCGTCGGCCGCGCCGGCCACCAGGTGGGCGAGGTGAGCCGCGGCGTCGTCTTCCCGAAGCATCGCGCCGACCTGATCCACTCGGCCGTCGCCACCGAGCGGATGACCGCGGGGCTGATCGAGACGCTCCGGGTGCCGGCGAACCCGCTCGACATCCTGGCCCAGCAGACCGTCGCGGCCTGCGCGCTCGAGCCGATCGACGCGGACGACTGGTTCGACATGGTGCGCCGCAGCGCACCGTTCGCGACGCTCCCCCGCAGCGCCTACGACGCGACGCTCGACCTGCTGGCCGGGCGCTATCCGTCCGACGAGTTCGCCGAACTGCGGCCGCGCGTGGTCTGGGACCGCGACACCGGCGCGATCACCGGGCGCCCGGGCGCGCAGCGACTCGCGGTGACGAGCGGCGGCACCATCCCGGACCGCGGCCTCTTCGGCGTCTACATGGTGGGCGAGAAGGCCAGCCGCGTCGGTGAGCTCGACGAGGAGATGGTCTACGAGTCACGCGTCGGCGACGTGTTCGCGCTCGGCTCGACCAGCTGGCGCATCCAGGAGATCACCCACGATCGCGTGTTGGTGACCCCCGCATTCGGCGAGCCGGGGCGCCTGCCGTTCTGGAAAGGCGACGGACTCGGCCGCCCGGTGGAGCTGGGGCGCGCGGTCGGCGCCTTCCAGCGCGAGCTGAGCACGGCCTCCCCCGCCGACGCCGAATTGCGCTGCGTGGAGGCGGGGCTCGACGCGTGGGCGACGAACAACCTCCTGTCGTTCCTCGCCGAGCAGAAGACGGCGACGGGTTACGTGCCGACCGACCGCACGCTGGTCGTCGAGCGGTTCCGCGACGAGCTCGGCGACTGGCGCGTCATCCTGCATTCCCCGTACGGCATGCAGATCCACTCGCCGTGGGCGCTGGCAGTGCAGGCGCGCGTGCGGGAGCGCTACGGGATCGACGCGGGCGCGATGGCCGCGGACGACGGCATCATCGTGCGTATTCCCGACACGGAATCCCAGCCTCCGGGCGGCGAGCTGTTCGTCTTCGACCCGCAGGAGCTCGACGAGCTGGTGACCAACGAGGTGGGCGGCTCCGCGCTGTTCGCCTCCCGCTTCCGCGAGTGCGCCGCCCGCGCCCTGCTGCTGCCCAAGTACAACCCGGGCAAGCGGTCGCCGCTCTGGCAGCAGCGGCAGAAGGCATCGCAGCTGCTGGATGTGGCGCGCAAGTACCCGAGCTTCCCGATCATCCTCGAAACCATCCGCGAGTGCCTGCAAGATGTGTACGACCTCCCCGCGCTGGACGAGATCGCCAAGCAGATCGAGCAGCGGAGCATCCGGATCGTGGAGGCCGCCACCGAGATCGCCTCACCGTTCGCGCGGTCGCTGCTCTTCGGCTACGTCGCGGCGTTCATGTACGAGGGCGACAGCCCGCTCGCCGAGCGCCGCGCCGCCGCGCTCTCGCTCGACACCGGGCTGCTGGCCGAGCTGCTGGGCCGCGCCGAGCTGCGGGAGCTGCTCGACCCCGCGGTGATCGACCGGGTCGAGCTGCAGCTGCAGCGCCTCGACCCCGAGCGCCGCGTGCGGGGAGTGGAGGGCGTCGCCGACCTGCTGCGCCTGCTCGGACCGCTGAACGCCGAGGAGGTCGCGGCGCGTTCCGAGAGCGAGAGCCTCGCCGAGGCGTCCGCGCACCTGGCCGCGCTGGTCGACACGAAGCGCGCCCTCGCCGTGACGATCGCCGGCGTCGAGCGCTACTCCGCCATCGAGGACGCCAGCCGGTTGCGGGATGCGCTGGGCGTCCCCCTGCCGATCGGCGTGCCCGTCGCCTTCATCGAGCCCGTCGACGATCCGCTGGGCGACCTCGTCAGCCGCTTCGCGCGCACCCACGGGCCGTTCGAGACGTCGGACGTCGCGTCTCGGTTCGGCCTCGGCACCGCCATCGTGCACGACGCGCTGCGCCGGCTGGCGCACGACGGCCGCGTGGTCGAGGGCGAGTTCCGGCCGCACGCGCACGGCAGCGAGTGGAGCGACGCGGAGGTGCTCCGGCGGCTGCGGCGGATGTCGCTCGCCGCGCTGCGCCACGAGGTCGAGCCGGTCGACACCGCCACGTTCGCGCGGTTCCTGCCCGACTGGCAGCACGTCGGGTCGACGTTGCGCGGCGTGGATGCGGTGGCCTCGGTGATCGAGCAGCTCGCCGGGGCACGCATCCCGGCGTCGGCGTGGGAGTCGCTGATCCTGCCGAGCCGCGTCGCGGACTACAGCCCGACCATGCTGGACGAGCTCACCGCGACCGGCGAGGTCATCTGGGCGGGCGACGGCTCGCTGCCCGGCTCGGACGGCTGGATGAGCCTCCACCTCGCCGACAGCGCCCCGCTCACCCTGGCTCCTCCGGGCGACCACGAGCCCGACGAGCTGCAGCGCGGTGTGCTGGACGCGCTGGCGCGCGGCGGCGGCTTCTTCTTCCGCCAGCTGTCGGACGCGATGGGGGTCGCCGCCGGCGAGCCCGTCGACGACACCGCGCTGGTGACCGCCCTCTGGGATCTGGTGTGGGCGGGCCTCGTCACGAACGACACGCTCGCCCCGCTCCGCACGCTCACGGGCGGCGGCTCCGGTGCGCACAAGCGTCCACGGCAGCCGACCCGCGCCCGCATGTACCGCGGGCGCGCGGCGGTCCGGTCGGCGATGGTGACGCGGATGGGGCCGCCCACCGTCGCCGGGCGCTGGTCGCTGCTGCCCGAACGCGACCTCGACTCCACGGTGCGCGCGCACGGGCAGGCGGAGACGCTGCTCGACCGCTACGGGGTGGTGACCCGCGGCTCGGTCATGAACGAGGGGACGCCGGGAGGTTTCGCCCTCGCCTACAAGGTGCTCAGCGGCTTCGAGGAGACCGGGCGCGCCCGGCGCGGGTACTTCGTGGAGACCCTGGGCGCCGCGCAGTTCGCGACCGGCGCGACGGTGGACCGGCTGCGCGGCTTCACCCGTGACCCCCTGCAGGAGCGGGAGCACGCCGCGATCGCGCTGGCGGCGACCGATCCTGCCAACCCGTACGGCGCTGCGCTCCCGTGGCCGGCGGTGCCGGGCGAGGCCGGAACCGGGCACCGCCCCGGCCGCAAGGCGGGGGCGCTCGTCGTGCTCGTCGACGGCGAGCTGGCCCTGTACGTCGAGCGCGGCGGCAAGAGCCTGCTCTCCTTCGCCGACCCGGAGGATGCGGAGGCGACCGCGACTCTCGCCGCCGCCTCCCGGGCCCTCGCCGCGCTCGTCACGAGCCGGCGCGTCGACAAGCTCGCGGTCGAGACCGTGAACGGCGGCTTCGTCCTGGGCACGCCCACCGGTGACGCCCTGGCCGAGGCCGGCTTCCTGCCGATCCCGCGCGGGCTGCGGCTGCGCTCGTGACGGGTGTGCTTGGGACGGCTGCGCCCGAGACCGCCGCGCCCGCGACCGCCGCGCCCGTCGCCCCCGGAGCGAGGAGGCCGCGTGCCCGAGGGTGACACCGTCTACCAGGCGGCGCGGCGGCTGCGGGAGGCCCTGGCCGGGCGGGTGCTGACGGCGACCGACTTCCGCGTCCCGGCGTACGCGACGGTCGACCTCTCCGGCGAGCGCGTGGACGAAGTGGTGAGCCGGGGCAAGCACCTGCTGATGCGCGTCGGCGAGCACACCATCCACTCGCACCTGAAGATGGAGGGCTCGTGGGAGGTGTACCGCGCCGGCGAGCGCTGGCGGCACCCCGCGTTCCAGGCGCGCGCGGTGCTGCGCACGGAGGAGTCGGAGGCGGTGGGGTTCCTGCTCGGCGTGCTCGAGGTGCTGCCGAAGTCCCGCGAGGAGGAGACGGTCGGGTATCTCGGACCGGACCTGCTCGGTGCCGACTGGGATGCGGAGGAGGCCGTGCGGCGCATCGCCGCGCATCCCGAGACCCCGATCGCGGTCGCATTGCTCGACCAGCGCAACCTCGCCGGACTGGGCAACGTCTACGCGAACGAGCTGTGCTTCCTGCGCGGGATGCTGCCCACCCGTCCCGTCGGCGAGGTGGATGTGTCCGCCGCGGTCGACCTCGGGCACCGGCTGATCGTCGCCAACCGCGACCGGCCTCGCCGGGTGACGACGGGCGACACGCGCCGCGGCCGCAACACCTGGGTGTACGGCCGCGGCGGGCAGCCGTGCCGCCGCTGCGGGACGCGCATCCGGCGCACCGAGCTCGGCCGCACCGAGCTCGAGGAGCGCGTCACCTACTTCTGCCCCGTCTGCCAGACCTAGCCGCGGTCGGCGTCGAGACGGCTCGACGTGCACGCGAAACCGCCGAGAGGGCGGACTGTTCGCCCTCTCGGCGGTGGGAGGTCAGCGTGCGCGGGTCAGGCGGCGGCGTCCTCGGCAGGGGCGGCGGGTGCGGCGGCAGCCGTGCGGACGGGCTCGAGGGCGGCCGACCAGGACTCGAGCTGGGCGAAGAGCGGGGTGAGGGCCGCCTCCTGCTGCGCGGTGGGCTTCAGCGACCAGTTCTCGAAGTCGTGCGCGAGGCTCAGGCCGACGAAGGCGCTGACGGTCGCGACCTGCAGCTGCGACAGCACGAGGCGCAGGTGCTCGACGGCGCGGGCGCCGCCGAAGACGCCGTAGCTGACGAAGCCCGCGGCCTTGTTGGCCCACTCGGCGCCGACGAAGTCGATCGCGTTCTTGAGCGCGCCGGAGGTGCTGTGGTTGTACTCGGGGGTCACGAACAGGTAGCCGTCGAACTCGGCGATCTTCGCCGCCCACGCCTTGGTGTGGTCGTTCGCGTACTGCCCCATCGCGGCGGGCATCGCCTC
>Ga0153921_1000301_pt1 | contig 30219 bp, 23 predicted proteins | sample TSNJ005MetaG_FD_104691 | JGI IMG/M metagenome (GOLD analysis project Ga0153921, IMG submission 104691) | Attine ant fungus gardens microbial communities from New Jersey, USA - TSNJ005 MetaG | ecosystem: Host-associated > Fungi > Mycelium > Unclassified | place: USA: New Jersey, Brendon T. Byrne... | reverse complement strand
ATACCCTCAACGGATTAATTCCCTGCATCATTTCCGGTGGTTCGGGCACGCGGCTGTGGCCGGTGTCCCGGCAGAACATGCCCAAGCCGTTCATGCGCATGCGCGATGGCCAGAGCCTGCTGCAAAAGACCTTCCAGCGCGCCGCCAAGCTGCCCGGCGTGGAAAGCGTGTTGACGGTGACCAACCGCGACCTGCTGTTTCGCACCCTGGATGACTACCGCCTGGTCAACAAGGCGCACCTGCCGCTGGATTTGCTGCTGGAGCCGTTCGGCCGCAACACGGCCGCGGCGATTGCCGTGGCGGCGCTGCATGTGCAGGAGCATTTCGGCGGCGATGCGCAATTGCTGGTGATGCCTGCCGACCACTTGATCCTCAATGAAGTCGCGTTCGCCGCGGCGGTGACCCAGGCCCGCGACCTGGCCGAGGCCGGCTACCTGGTGACCTTCGGCATCCAGCCCGACCACCCGGAAACCGGCTTCGGCTATATCGAACAAGGTGAGCCGCTGAGCACCGGCAACCGGGTCAAGCGCTTCGTCGAGAAGCCCGACCTGGCCACTGCCCAGGCCTACCTCGACGGCGGCAAGCACCTGTGGAACGCCGGCATGTTCTGCTTCAAGGCCAGCACCCTGGTGGAGGAACTGGCCACCCATGCCCCCGACGTGCTGGAGGCCGCGCGCGCCGCGCTGGAACACAGCCAGAGCCTGCAGAACAAAACCTCGCGCCAGCGTGAGCTGGACGCCGATGCCTTTGGCAGCGCCCCGGATATTTCCATCGACGTGGCCCTGATGGAAAAGTCCCAGCAAGTCGCCGTGGTGCCCTGCGATATCGGCTGGAGCGACATCGGCTCCTGGGAAGCGCTGCGCCAGCTCACGCCCAGCGATGCGCACGGCAACCAGGTCAACGGCGAAGCGATCCTGCATGACGTGCACAACTGCTACATCGACTCGCCCAAGCGCGTATTGGGCGCGGTGGGCGTGCGTGACCTGATCATCGTCGACACCCCGGATGCGCTGCTGATCGCCGACGCCAACCGCAGCCAGGACGTGCGCTACATCGTCGCCGAACTCAAGCGCCAGAACCACCCGGCGTACAGCCTGCACCGTACCGTCACGCGGCCGTGGGGCACCTACACCGTGCTCGAGGAAAGCAGCCGCTTCAAGATCAAGCGCATCGTGGTCAAGCCCCAGGCCTCGCTGTCATTGCAGATGCACCACCACCGCAGCGAACACTGGGTGGTGGTCAGCGGCGCGGCGCAGATCACCAACGGCGAGCGTGAATTCCTGATCAACGCCAACGAGTCCACGTACATCCCCGCCGGGCACAAACACCGGCTGACCAACCCCGGCATCATCGACCTGGTGATGATCGAGGTGCAGAGCGGCGAGTATTTGGGCGAAGACGACATCGTGCGCTTCGACGACATCTACGGGCGCGCCCCTCTCGAGGCGAAGAAATGACATGCGCACTTCGCTGATCATCCCGACCCGAAACGCCTCCAGCCACCTGGCGCGCTTGCTGCCGGCGCTGAAGATGCAAACCCTGCAACCGGACGAGATGCTGGTAGTCGACAGCGCCTCCAGCGATGACACCGTGGCGCGTTTTCGCGAGTTCGGTGCGCGGGTCGAGGTCATCGACGCGCGTGATTTCAACCACGGCGGCACGCGCCGCTGGGCCAGCGAACAGGTGGGTGGCGACGCGCTGATCGTCATGACCCAGGACGCCATCCCCGCGACCCCGCAGACCTTCGCCAACCTGCTGGATGAATTGCAGCAGGACCCGCTCAACGGCGTGGCTTATGGTCGCCAGCTGCCGCACCCCGATGCCGGGGTGCTGGGCGCGCAGTCGCGGCACTTCAACTACCCGGAGCAGAGCCGCAGCAAAAGCCTGGCCGATGCGCCCGTGCTGGGGATCAAGACCTGCTTCAGCTCCGACTCGTTTTCAGTGTACCGGCGCAGCGTGCTGCAGGCGGTCGGCGGTTTTCCCGCTGACGTGATCGGCAGCGAAGACGCCTACGTTGCGGCGCGCATGCTGCTCGAAGGCTACAAGGTGCGCTACGCCGCCACGGCGCTGGTGCATCACTCCCACGATTACAAACTCATGGATGAGTTTCATCGCTACTTCGACATTGGCGTGTTCTACGGTCGCGAACCGTGGATCAGACAGGCCTTTGGCGACGCCGGCGGTGAAGGCAAACGCTACGTGCTGGCCGAACTCGCGGCCTTGCGCAAAGCCGGTGCCTTGCACCGCGTACCCGAAGTGCTGGTGCGCAGCGCGTTCAAGTTGCTCGGCTACCGCCTGGGCCATCTTGAGCGCCGCCTGCCGCTGGCCCTCAAGCGGCGCATCAGCATGTTTCCCGGTTATTGGAGGTGAGCAGCATGACCCACAGGAAGTCCCGCTTGATCAAACCCGCCGTGCTCGCCTTGGCCATGCTGGCCCTGTCCGCCTGCAATACGCCGGCACGCATCGTCCCGCCCGACGACCAGACTGTCGAGGACGGCAAGCGCGCCCTCGACCAACTCGCCCAACTGCCGCCGGCGGTGGAACGCATCCGCATCGGCGACCAGTTGCGTATCGTCCGCGACGCCGGCGAGATGCCGACGCTGTCGGCGTTCAACGTCAGCACCATCTACGAGCTGACGCTGTATACGGTGCAGAACGACGGCAAGATCAACTACCCCTTCCTGGGGCCGATCCAGGTGGCGCATCGCACCCCCGCCGAGGTCGCCGCCGACCTGACCAAGAGCCTCGCGCCGGTGTACCGCGAGCCACGCGTGACGGTGAACATCAACCAGGCACCGGGCAACTCGGTGATTGTCGGTGGCGCGGTGAACAACCCGACGGCGGTCCAGATCGCCACGGCCAACACACTCGAGCAGGCAATCGTCGGCGCCGGCGGGGTCAACCCCTCGGGCAACGCGAGCATGGTCGCCTTGCTGCGTGAAGATGCCCAAGGCGCCTACCACGCCTACTTTCTGGATTTCAGCCAGTACCTCAAGACCGGCCCCAACGGGCGCAAACAAGTGCCGCTGCAACGCGGTGACGTGGTGTTCGTGCCCAAATCCAACGTAGGCGAGCGCATCCAGGGCGTGGATACCTACCTGAACCAACTGATCCCGTTCACCAAATCCATTGGGGTTGGCTACAACTACACCAGAACCAGCGGCGGCAATAACTAAAGGAGCGACATCCCATGATCGAGATCCGTTCTTTTCGTGATCTTCTGCGCCTGTTTTTCATCTTCCGCCACGAGTTCAAGCTGGCGGCCATCGCGGCGCTGGTGATTATTCTGCTCGGCGCTTTCCTGCTGCCGGCCAAGTACGAGTCCACCGCCCGCCTGCTGGTCAAACCGGGGCGTGATTCGACCCTGCCGATCGAGATCAGCAACCGCCAGGCGCTGGTGATGCCCAGCACCCAGCGCGACCCGATCGTCGACGAGGAGCGCCTGCTCACCGGGCGCCCGATCGTGCGTGCGGTGGCCGAACACTACCTGGAAGTGATCAACAATGCGCCGCCGCCCCAAGGCTTTTTCAAAAGCGCCAAGCATTACCTCAAGGAAGGCGTGGGCGCAGTCTTCGATGGCCTGCGCGTGGTCCTGGAAACCCTCGGCGTGGTGGAAAAAACCACCCCTGTGGAACGCCTTGCCGCCGGCCTGGAAAAGAGCTTTGAGGTGAGCCACGCCGCCGGCTCAACGGTGATGGACATCAGCTTTACCTGGGGCGACCCGGAAATTGCCCAGGCGGTGGTCAAGGACTGGGTCGAGACCTACATCAACGAACGCACCCAGGCCCTGGGGCGCAAGAGCCTCTATGCCTTCTACGAAGGCCAGGTGAATACCAGCGCCACCGAGATCAAGAGCTACAAGGAGCAGATCCTCAAGCACCTGAACGAGATCGGCGCGGCGAGCATCACCGACCGCCTGGAAGACTTGTCCGAGCGCATCAACGTGCTGCGCGGCGAGACCTTCAATACCACCCGCCTGATCGCCTCGTCCGACAGCGCCATCGAGAGCACGCGCAACCAGCTCAAGGGGCAGCCCAAGGAAGTCACCACGGTGCGCCAGATCGCGCTGAACCCGCAGCAGCAGGACTTGCGTCGCCTGCTCAACCAGAAGCTGCTGGAACGCGCCGACATGATGCGCACCTACACCGACAACGCGCCGCCGGTCAAAGCGCTGGATGCGTCTATCCGCGCGATGCAGGCCCAGGTCGCCAACGAGAGCAACACCGTGCAGGCCTCGGAGAACCGTGCGCCGAACACCCTGGAAATCCACCTGCAGCGGGTGCTGCTGGATGAGTCGAGCAACAACCTGGCCCTGCGCACCCAACTGGTTCAACAGCAGAAGCAACTGGTCAACCTCGAAGACCAGCGCAAGCAGGCCCTGGAGATCGAACCGGAGCTGGCGCGCCTGTCCCGTGAGCTCAGCGCCACCGAGCGCAACTACGCGCTGTACGTGGACAACCTGGAAAAATCGCGCATCGACCGCGAGCTGGACAACAGCCAGATCAGCAACATCGCGGTGATCGAAGAAGCCACCCTGAACCCGGGTCGGATCTTCCCGAAAACCCTGTTGATGCTGGTGTTGGCGATTCCGTTTGCAATCGTCGTCGGCCTGCTGGTGATCTACCTCTGCTACCTGCTCGACCAGCGCATTCACGACGGTGGCCTGGTGGAACGCAAGTTCGGCTTGCCGCTGTGGACCACCCTGCCGGAGCTGGACACCACCACCGCGCAAAGCGCCAACGCCTTCAATGCAAGTATCTACCGGCTGTACAGCCTGTTGCAGCCCGACCGCATTGCCGAACGCGGCCTGACCCTGGGGCTGACGTCGGCGCGCCATGGCGAAGGCGTGACCTTTGTAGTGGAACAGCTGCGCCTGTTGTTGCGCGAGAACGGCATCAATGTACGGGTCGGCGGGCTTGAAGCCGCCGCACCGGGCGAAGTGGTGCTGCTCGACGCCTCGGCCTTGCTCGACAACCGCGAAGCCTTTATCACCTTGCGTCGCGCCGACCTGATCGGCCTGGTGGTGGAAGCACGCAAAAGTACCGTGCCGGTGGTCGAGCATGCGCTGTCGATCCTCAATACCGCGTTTGGCAAGGTCGACGGCATCATCATCAACCGTCGCAAGTTCGAAGTGCCGAGCAAAGTGCTGCAGACCATCGCCAAGTACCGGGGAGCGTTCTGATGCGTATCGCCCTGCTCGCGCCCTTGCCGCCGGAAAAAAACGGCATCGCCGACTATGCGAACCACTTTCGCAAGGCGCTGGAGCAGCTTGGGGTGACGGTGCTGACGCCGTTGGCCGGGGTGGCGGGCACTTCCGAGGCGATCAAGCACGCGGTCGCGACGTTCAACTGGCAGACCGTGGACCTGGTCCACGCCGAGCTGGGCGGCGGGCGCCTGGGTGAGTTCCTGGCCCTGCGCGAGTTGCGCAAGGCCTACTCGCACTTGCCGCTGACCGCCACCGTGCACGACCCGGAGCGCATTGTGTGGCGCCGTGAACGCCTGCCGTTTCCGCTGAACCTGCTGGAGCGCTTGCCCAGCCCCTTGCCGCAGGCGGCCGTGGTACTGGCCGACCCATTGACCCTGCGTGAAGAACGCCAGGTCGCCAAGGGCCTGACCCGCCTGGTGACGCTGACTCGCCTGGGCGCCGATTGCCTGCGCCTGCGCATGCAACTGCCGCCCGGCAAGGTGGCCGTGATCAACCATGCCAACCTCGCCGTGCCACCAGCCCCCCTGCCCGCGCTCGACACCCTGCGACTGCTGTATTTCGGGTTCATCTACCGCGGCAAAGGCATCGAAGACCTGGTGCAGGCGCTGGCCGATGTCTTCGCACAGGCTCCTGAACTGCGCGGCCGCGTGCGCCTGACGCTGGCCGGCGGCACGGCGGCGGAAATGGCCTTTGGCGCCGGCGGCAATTACCTGGAGCAACTCAACAGCCAGATCGCCGCACTCGGCCTGACCGACGCCATCGACTGGCGGCTGAACCTGCCGGCCGACGAGATTGCCCAGACCATCCAGGCCCATCATGTGATGGTGCTGCCCTACCGCGAATCGAAAAAACTCGGCCTGCTCGGGCGCCAGCGCGGCACCAGTGGCGCGCTGTCCTGGGCCGCCGCCTGTGGGCGCGGAGCAATCACCTCCGACGCACGCGCGTTTGCCGAGGAAGTTGCCAGTGGCAATGGCGCCATCTACCCCGAAGGCGATGTGGCGGCGCTGGCCGAACAATTGCTGCGCCTGGCGCGCACGCCGGCGCTGGCCAGGGACTGGGCCGAACGCGCCGGCGAGATCGGCCGCGAACGCCTGTGGCCGCTGACCGCGCAGAAGTTCACCGAAGTGTTTGCCGAGGCCATCGCAGGAGCCCGCCATGGCGCGTAGACAAACGTTCATTGCCAGCCTCGCGGTGGTCGCCGTGCTGGGCCTGACCGCCGTTTTGTGGGGGCGCCAGGCGGATGCCGAAAGCCATGTGCTCAAGGGCAACAAGACCGTGGTGTGGAAGGACTTTTTGGGCGTGAACGCACAGTTCCTGTGGTTCAGTCCCCAGCGTTACCAGATGCAGATCGACCGTCTCAAGGACCTGGGCCTGGAGTGGGTGCGCCTTGACCTGCATTGGGATCAGTTGGAGCCGGCGCAGAACCAGTATCAGGTGGCCACCCTCGATCAACTGGTCGGCAAGCTGCAAGACAATCAACTCAAGTCGGTGTTCTACCTGGTGGGTTCGGCGCCCTTCGCCACCACCGCGCCGGCCGGTGCGCCCTATCAGGACCAGTACCCGCCCAAAGACCCGAACGTGTTCGCCAACCGCATGGCGCTGCTGGCCCAGCGTTACCCCAGCGTCAACGCCTGGCAGGTGTGGAACGAACCGAACCTGCTGGGCTTCTGGCGCCCGGTGGCAGACCCGGCCGGCTACGCCACGCTGCTCACCGCCAGCGCCGCCGCACTGCGCGCGGTCGCCCCGAACACCCCGGTGGTGGCGGCCGGCATGGCGTTCTTCAGCGAAATGCCCAACGGCCAGACCATGTTCGACGCCCTTGCCGCGCTGGGCGTGGCCAGCCTGAACACCGTCGTGTCCTATCACCCCTACACCCAATTGCCCGAAGGCAACGATCCGGCCAACCTCGACTTTATCGCCAAGACCACCCAGCTCAACCAGGCCCTGCGCAACGGCGGCGTGCAAACCTTGTGGAGCACCGAGTGGGGCTGGTCGACCTACCCCGGCCCCAAGGACGCCCAGGACATCATCACCCAGCAGGGCCAGGCCGATTACGTGGTGCGGCGCCTGGCGCTGATGAGCGCGCTGGATTACGACCGCATCTTCCTGTTCACCTTGAGCGACCTCGACCAGCGCGCCAGCGTGCGCGACCAGTTCTACGGGCTGCTGGACATCGACGCCAACCCCAAGCCGGTCTACACCGCGCTGAAGTATTTCCTCGACGTCAGCGGGCCGTCGCTCACCCCGGGTGACCCGCCGGTCGCCGACGCCTTGCCCGACGGCCTGTTCAGCATTGGCTGGACGCGTGCCGATGGGCGCAAGGTGTGGTTCTTCTGGTCGGCCGAAGGCGGTAACGCGCACTTGCCCAACCTGGCCAGCGCCACCCTGTACGATCCGTTGCGCGGTACGCAAACCCCGGTAAGCGGCACCAACGGCCTGACCGTACCGGTCAAGCCGAACCTGCAAATCCTGTTATGGGACTGAGGCCTGCCATGCGCATTTTATGGATCCTGCCCTACTCGCCCTGGCCCGCCACCAGCGGCGGCAAGACGCGCCAGTTCCATCTGCTGCGCAGCCTCGCCGCGCGGGGGCACCGGATCACCTTGCTGCTGCATGACAAGCACCCGGTGGCGCTCGCCGACCGCCAGGTGCTGGAGGCGTTTCTCGAGCAACTGATCGTCCTGCCGCGCCGCCCGCTGCGCAGCGCCACGACCCTGTTGGCCGGGCTGTTTGCGCCCTACCCGCTGCTCGCCAGTGTGAATGGCCTGTCGGGCGCCTTGCAGGACACCTTCAACAGGTTGCTGGATGAGCACTGGGATGTGGTGCAGATCGAGCACACCTACACGTTCCAACCTTATGAAGACGCGCTGGCACGCAAATCCCAACCGTTCGTGCTGACCGAGCACAACGTCGAATCGGCCCTCGGCGCCGCCACCTACGACCGTCTGCCGCGCTGGGCGCTGCCGTTCATTCGCTACGATCAATGGCGCTACGCACGTTGGGAGCGCCGGGTCATGCGCCAGGCCACACAGGTAATCGCAGTGACCGACAGCGATGCCCAGGTGCTGGAAAAAATCGCCGGCAAGCCGGTGCCGGTGGTGGTCAATGGCGTGGACTGCGACCACTTCGCCGCCGCCCGACCCGACCCGTCGACACGCCGCGTGCTGTTCCTTGGCAACTACGAATACGCGCCGAACGTAGACGCCATCGAGTGGGCCCTGGATGACATCCTGCCCAAGGTCTGGGAGCGCTGCCCGCAGGCGCGCATGAGTGTCTGCGGCTTCGGCATGCCGGCCAGTTGGCGTGAACGCTGGCAGGACCCGCGGATCGAATGGCAAGGCTTCGTGCCCAACCTGCTGGCGCTGCAATCGAGCTGTTCGGTGTTCCTCGCACCGTTGCGCCATGGCGGCGGCTCCAAGCTCAAGGTGCTGGAAGCCCTGGCCGCCGGCCTGCCGCTGGCGAGCACCGCACAGGGCGTGTCGGGGCTGGACCTGGTGGAAGGCCTGGACTACCTCGGCGGGCAAACCGCTACCGCGTTGGCGGACGCGGTGGTGCGCCTGTTGCAGTTCCCCGATGCCGCCGAACCGATGGGTGAAGCCGGCCGCGCCTATGTACGCCGCGCCCATGACTGGAGCGTTGCCGCCAGCCAGTTGGAGCAGGTGTACGCGAGCCTTTTACCGCTCACGCACAAGGAGCCCGCATGCGTGTAGGCCTGGATTACCGCACCGTCGGCACGTCGCCGCAATCGGGCATCAGCCGCCAGGTGTATGCGCTGGAAAGCGCCCTGCGCACCTTCCCAGGCATCGAGCTTGAGCGCTTTACCGTGGCGCCGCTGGGCGACGAAACCCGCTTGAAGGCCCATTGCCCGGCCTGGGGCTGTGCCAAGACTGCCATGCACCAACCGCAGAATCGCCTGCGTTTCGAGGCTGGTTTTTTGCCACGCGCCTTGCGTGAGCAGCACATCGACCTGTACATCAGCACCTTCAATATGGGCCTGCCGTTGCCGCCCAAGCCCAAGGGCCTGCGCAGCGTGGTGCTGTTGCATGACCTGTTCCAGATCACCTTGGACAACTACCACGCCAACCGCCTCAAGGCGCTGATCTACAAGACCAGCGATCGCCTGTCGATTGCCTACGCGGTGCACAGCGCCGACCGTGTGTGGACGCCGTCGCAGTACAGCGCCGATGAAACCGCGCGGCTGTTTCCCAAGGCTGCGGGCAAGATTCGCGTGTTGCCCAATCAGGTCGACGCCTTTGCCGAGCTGGCAGCGGACCTGTCGGCGCGCCAACTGCCGGAGCGCTACTGGTTGCTGGTGGGCACGCGCGAGCTGCGCAAGAACGTGCCGTTTCTGGTCGATGCCTGGCAGCAGGCGCGACGCCAGGCCCCCGGCGTGCCGGAGTTGGTGCTGGTGGGCAGCCTGGAACACCTGCCCGAGTCCCAGCGCACGCTGCCGGGGATTCGGGCACTGAGCGGCGTGTCGGATGCCGAGTTGCATGCGCTGTACCGGCAGGCGTCGCGCCTGTGGCAACCTTCTTACGCCGAGGGCTTTGGCCTGCCGGTGATCGAAGCCCTGAGCGTCGGCACGGCAGTGGCAGTGGCCAGCGGCACCTCGCTGGATGAAATCACCCCGCCGTCGGCGCCACGTTTTTCGCCTACCGACGGCCCGGCGCTGGTGCAGTTGATGGTCAGCCTGGCGCAGCAGCCTATTGAAGAATCGGCCGCGCAACGGCGCCAGTGGGCGGAGCGTTTCAACCATCACGCCTACCGTCGACGCCTGGCCGAACTGATCGAGGAACTGAAGTGAGAGTGAATCTGGCAAGCCTCGTCGCGGTGCTCTTCGGCCTGCTGTTCGGCGCCCTCGCCCTGCTGCTGTCACCGGCCAAGGCCTTCCTCGCCGTGGTCGGCCTGGCGGGCGCGGTGACGATCCTGCGCTTTCCGTTCTGGGGCCTGTTGCTGTTTGCCCTGGTGGCGACGTTCATGCCGTTTTCGACGATCAACCTGGGCATCCGCAGTACCGTCAGCGAAGCGATCCTCGCGCTGACCTGGGGCGCCATCCTGTGGCACAGCTTTCTCGCGCGCCTGCCCGATACACCAGGCCTGGCGCGGCGCCCCACCGACCAGATGCTGTTGTGGCTGATGCTGTTCAGCGTGTTCCCGTTCATTGTCGGCCAAGTCACTATCCATGCCGACACCAGCGGCGTGGCCAACTGGCTGCGCTGGTTGCTGAACCTGTCCGGGGTGTTTATCGCGGCCAAACTGCTGGTGGACCACAAGCACCGGGAAGCGCTGGTGATCGCCCTGCTGCTGGGTACCCTGGCGATGCTGGTGCTGTCGATCGCGGTGTTTGTGCGCACCCGCTCCGGCGCCGGGATTGCGCCGATCCTGGCGCTGTTCAACTACGCCAACTTCGACATGCTCAAATTCGGCCTGGAGGCGATGTCCTCGCGCATGGGCTCGCCGTGGACGCACCCGAATGCCATCGGCGGGATCATGGCGCTGCTGCTGCCGTTGGCGTTCTGTTTCGGCATGACCGAACAAGGCTGGAAACGCGCTCTCGGCCTGGGCGTGGCGTGCCTGGGGGCGGCCGCCTTGCTGTTGGCGAGCAGCCGCGGCGCGATGGTCAGCCTGGCATTGGTGCTGATGTGGATGGCCACGCGGCGCGTGCCGTACACCGGGCGCCTGTTGATGATCGGCGCGGCGCTGACCGTGGCGCTGGTGATTGCCTACCCGCCTTTGCAGGAGCGCCTGGCAACGATTTTCTCTTCGGACAACGCCAGTACCGAAGTGCGTTTCGACGAATACCGCATGTTCCCGCAGGCGGTGGCGGCCTACCCGTTCGGCATCGGCTTCAAGGTCGACCCGCCGGTGCCGGGTACGCATTTCCTGGGGATTTCCAACCTGTGGCTGAACTACATCTACAAGATCGGCATCGTCGGCATGCTGTTCTTCGTCGCGGTGACCGTGCGCTGGTGGCGTGAGGCCCGTCCGGAAAAAGGCCCGATTCGCCTGACCAAGGACAACGCCCTGTGGCTGGGCACCACCGGTGGGATTCTGTCGGCGCTGGTCAGCGGTTTGTTTGACCACTACTTCAGCTTCGCAGTGGTGATGGTGGCGCTGTTCTGGTTGATGGTCGGCATCAATGTGCTGGAGGCGCGGCGCCTGTTTCCGGCGCGCCTGCCGCAGGTCAAGACGGTGGTGTTTCGCAAGCCGCTGCTTGATGGCGCGCGTCCCTGATGCTGGGCTCGGCCGTTTGGCTGACCCTGGCGACCCTGCTGGGCCTGTGCCTGGGGTTTGCGCGTGAATGGTTGCTGGTGGCAGCGTGGGGCGCGGGTGAACGCAGCGATGCGTTTCTGATCGCGCTGTTTTTACCGGAAGCGCTGCGCATGTCCCTGGCGGGTGGCGTGCTGAGTGCCGCCGCGCTGCCGCTGTACCTGCAGCGCAAGGACGGTGAGCGTCTGGATTGGCTGGCCGTGTTGTTCCCGGCGTTGATGCTGATCGCGCTGGTCACCAGCCTGCTGCTGACGCTGCTCGCGCCATGGCTGGTGCAACTGCTCGGCCCCGGCTTGGCGGCCAGCGCCACCGCCCTCGCCGCGAGCAATTTGCAGATCGTCGCCTGGTGCGTGCCGGGGTTGATGCTGCATGCGCTGTTCAGCATTCCGTTGCAGGCGGGCGAGCGTTTTGTGCTGGCGGGGCTGGGCTCGTTGCTGTTCAACCTGCCGCCCGTGACCTACCTCGCCCTCGCCGGCACCGCGACTCAACCGCACTCGCTGGCCCTGGCCTGCCTGGCGGGCAGCTTGCTGATGCCGCTGGCGTTGCTGCCGTCGGTGTGGCGCCAAGGCTGGCGGCCGTGGCGTTGGCAGCTGACCTTCGCGCCGCTGCGGGAGCTGGGCCAGCGCATCGGCCCGCTGTTGCTGAGCAACGGCGCCAGCCAGGGCCTGGCCCTGATCGAGCGCCTGGTGGCGTCGCTGTTGGGCGAAGGCGCGGTGACCTGGGTCAACCTGGCCCGCAAACTGATGAACCTGCCGCTGATTGCGCTGATGAGCCTCAATCAGGTGCTGCTGGGCATGATGAGCCGGCGCCAGGGCGATGAGCGCCTGGCCCTGCTCAAGCGCGGCCTGGAAACCGCCAGCGTGCTGACGCTGCCCGCCGGCGTCGGCCTGGTGGCGGCAGCGCCGAGCCTGGTGGCGCTGCTGCTGCCCAAGCAATCGGCGGACTCGCCATTGCCGTTGCTGCTGGCCTGGTTCGCCGTACCGTTGGTATTCGGCGCCTGGAACGCCTTGCTCGCCCGCTACGCCTATGCCGCCGGCGACACGCGCCAGCCGTTGCGCTGCGAGTTGCTCGGGAGCCTGGTCAACGTGTTGCTGCTGGGTGCCCTGCCCTTTGTGTTTGGCCTGGCCGGAATCCCGCTGGCCGCGCTGGCCGGGGTGATCTGCACCGCGTTGCTGCTGATGCAGCGCCAGGCATTGCTCGACGCCCTGCCCTGGGTGCGCCAATGGCTGCTCAGTGCACTGGTGATGGGGTTGGCGGCGCTGGCGCTGTTTCGTATTGAAGGCGTGTGGCTGCAACTGGGGTTGAGCACCTTGGCCGGCATCCTGGTGTTGCTGGGGATGGGACTATGGCTCAAGCCGTGGCGCAAGGCATGACGGCGTGCCAGTTCCTGCCAGGGGCTGTGCGGTTCACAGAGGGAGGATGAACAGGTGAAACATCGTTGGATTCAAATGGATATCGCCAAAGGCATCGGCATCCTGGTGATCGTGTATGCCCACAGTTGGTTTGTCGCCACGTCCCCGGACCTGATGTACCCGATCCTGGCGTCGTTCGTGCTGCCGTTGTTCTTCTTTCTGTCCGGGGTGCTGTTCAAGCCGGAGCAGCCCTTCGGGGAGATGGCCGTGCGCAAGGCGGATGGCCTGCTCAAGCCGTTTTTCTTCACCATGCTGGTGTATGTGATCGTGCGCGATGTGCTGCGTGGCCAACCGCTGCTGCCGGACATCGGTGGCGTGCTGTATGCCTCGGTAGACACCATCCCGTGGCAAGCGATGTGGTTCCTGCCGCATTTCTGGGTGGCGATCCTGTTCAGTTGGGCGGTGTTGCGCCTGATCCAGCGCCTGCCGCTGGCAGTGAGTTGCGCGCTGACCCTGGTGCCGCTGCTGGTGGGCATCTGGATGCTGCCGTTTTTCTGGCAACTGCCGGTGACCGTGGGCGGACAAACCTGGGTGCTGCCCGGCCTGCCCTTCAGCCTGGATATCACCCTGATCAGCAGCGCCTGTTTCATCTACGGCTACCTGCTGCGCAATTGGCTGCGCACCCATGCGGGGTCGCTGCTGACCTTGTTGGTGTCGGTGGTGTTGTTCGCCGCCGTGTTCCTCTATCGGGGCGACACCATGGACCTGGCGCAGCGCCGCTACGACCACTGGCTGTGGACCAGCCTGCTGGCGGTGATTGGCGTGTACGTGTGCTGGGCGCTGGCGCGGGTGCTGATGGTGTCGGCGCTGATCACGCGGGTGATGACCTATATCGGCCAGTCGACCCTGATCCTGTTGATCTTCCATGGGGAGATCCAGCACAAGACGTTTGACCTGATGGAGCGCCTGGGCCTGCCGCCATTTGTCGCGGCCTGCATCGGTTTTGTGGTGGGGGTTGGGGTGCCGTTGTTGATCGGAGAAGTGATCAAGCGCGTGGCGTTCTTGCGGTTTTTCTACTTTCCGTTTCCGCAGCGCAAAGTCTCTGAACCGCGCACCTGAAGCCTGTTTGGCAAGGAAGCTTGCTCCGGCTGAGGTACGCAGCGCCGCCAAAACGCTTGCGACTGCTGCGCCGTCGAGCGGGAGCAAGCTCCCTCCCTACCTAAGCGCTTCGATCAGCGCGGGGTCAGCCAGCGCCTTGGGCGCAGGTCAATCATCCAGTTGCTGTTGCGGCGCGGCATGCTTGGCCGGCTTACCCGCCTTGGCGCCTGGCTTCGCGGCCGGGGCGGCAGCGGGTTCAGGCTCGGCCGGGGCGGCCATTTCTTTCTCGGCCATCGGCATCTGGTCGATCGCGCTGAAGAATTCCTTCAGGTCGAGGGTATCCGGTGGCACGGTCTTCTCGACTTTCTTCTCGCCATCCTTGCCAACCAGGATCACCTTGGTGCCGCTGCCGGCGCCCAGCTTGAGGGCACGGATCAGCGCATTGGTTTCAGGCGGCGTGAGTTTCTTGTTGTCCTTGGGGTCCTTGGCGAACTTCTCGCCCTCGGCCCCGATGCTGCCGAACTTCACGGTGTAGAACACCATGCTGCGCTCTTCAAAGGCTTGCTTGGTGGCCGGCTCTTCCAGCTGTTTCTTCAGGTCCGTCAGCGCGGCGTTGCCGGAGTCCAACTCCACCACCACCAGCGGCCGGGACTTGCCCAAGTCCTGCTTGAGCGGGTTGATATCATCAGCAGCCAACAGCGGCCCCGTAAAAGCCATCAAGGTAGCCAGGGTCAGCGACCGGATGAGCATGCGCACCTCCTTTGAATTCCATGCAGGGTTCTTGAGTTTCATGTCTGCGACAGTCAAATTCAAGGATGATTCCTACACCACTTTAAGAAAGCGTAGGCCAGGACGCCCGCTACGCAAGGGTTTGGGTAGGTTCAGGAGTCATTGTTTCTTCTGATTGCGGAAGCCCAGGCGCTGAGTTTTTCGCAGGCCGCCAGCGCGATTTGCTCATCGGTCTTGCCTGGATAGTGGCGGTCCACGGCGTCTGCGGCGATCAGCCCGGCAATCAGCGGCGTGCCCACCGCATCGGTCAAATCCAGCCACTCGCCCCAATTGGCGGGCGCGTCGTACCAGCGCAGGTAGCCGTCCTCGGACGCCGGCCACCAACGCTGATCAAACTGCAGCACGACTTTTTCCAGGCGGCCCATGGTGAACAGCTCCAGGGCGTGGCGATACGTCGCCGGCAAGTCCGGGGTAAAGCTCAATTGCTTGAGCACCGGTATCGGCACCGTGCAGATGCAGGCATCGGCATCCCGATCATCCACGCGCACACCGTGCTCGTCCCAGCTGATGTGCTGCACAGGGTGGTTGAGGTGGATATCCAGGCCGCTGGCGGCATCTGCCAGCAGTTGCCCGTAACCGCGCGGCAAAAACTGGTCGCCATGGCCGACGCCCTCCTCGTCAAGCGTCTGGGTCGACAGCTGGTCCAGGGGCAAACCGGCTTCGAGGATCAGGTTCGCGTCGATGGCGTAGCGTGCCGCGCGGCGCTCGCTGGCGGTCAAGGTGGCCAGGTAGCGGTCGACGCCGGGCGCCAACGGTTGCTGACGGTCGATGGCCTGTTTGAGTCGGGCATAGGCGCGGTTGATGTCCGGCAACGGGCCGTCCCACGCGGCGGCCAATGGCTGCGAGAAGTCCGTCGGGCGCCGCTCCAGGCCCAACTGCTCGGCACGCCGCGCCAGCGGGTTGATCGCATACTGCTGCAACCAGGCGGCGCCCACATCCACCATTTGCCCACCGAGGGCTACGCTGTGCACTCGCCCGCCGATGCGGTTACGCGCCTCGAGTACGCGCACCGCCACGCCCTGCGCCTGCAAGGCGCGGGCAGCGCCGAGGCCGGCAAAACCGGCACCGATGACAATCACCGTTCGAGCCGAGGTCGCGATCACCGCATTGGCGGCGCGCAGCCCGCTGTCCCAGGCGCTGTGGGTCATGGCCGAGTGATCGTGGTTGAAGGCTTCGCCGGCGAGAAACAGACGATTATCAATCGGCGTTGACAACAGGCGCCGCAGGCTCGGCTCGCCACCTGGCAACAACGCGCTGTAGGCGCCCTGGCTGAAGGGGTCATCGCACCAGCGCGTGACGTGCCACGCGACAGGCCGCGGCGCGGTCATTGCGCGGGCCAATGCCGCGCGAATACGGGGGCCACGACGGGATCGGCATCCACTTGTGCAAGGCTCTGGGCAAAACCCGGCGCCAGGGCGGCCAGCGCTTCGCGCGCCGCGTCCCAGCGCGACACCGCCGCCGCCATGATGCCCAGCGCATTCGGCTCGCCGCCGGGCGCAAACAACTGGTCGGCAAACTGGTCGGCAAACACCACCCAGGCCTGGTGCAGATAGCGCCGCGTGCCGGTGATCAACTGGTTCTGCACCACGGGTTCGGCCTCGCCCAGCCAGCGTTGCGGATAGTCGATGATGCCAATGGCCGAATAACAGTTGGCGGCGATGTACACCAGGCCGCGCAGGATCTGCCCACGGTTGCCCACCAGCAGGTTGGCGTCGGGGTATGCCAGGCCCAGGTGGATCAGGATCGCCGCACTCTCCGTCAACACCTGGCCATCAGGGGTGACCAGCGTGGGAATCTGCTTGAGCGGGTTGATACGGGCCAGGGCGTCGGTGCCCGGGCCTTCCTGCCAGGAACTGGCATCCACGCGGTGCCACTCGACCGCGCAACGCGCCAGGGCGATTTCGATCATGCAGGAGCCGGACTCGTCGGTACCGTAGAGCGTGTACATGGGCCTTTCCTCCTATCGCAGCAGCTTCGCCTGCAGGTTGGCTTTCACCTGCGGCCATTCCGAATCGATGATGCTGAAACGCACCGAGTTGCGCTTGCGCCCGTCGGGCATGATGCGTTCATGGCGCACGATGCCTTCCTGCACGGCGCCCAGGCGCAGAATCGCAGCACGGGATTTTTCGTTGAGTTCATCCGTGGTGAACTGCACCCGCACGCAGTCCAGCACCTCGAAAGCGTAGGTCAGCAGCAGGAGCTTGGCTTCGGTGTTGATCGCGCTTTTTTGCGTCGACAGCGCCAGCCAGGTGTGGCCGATCTCCAGCTTGCGATTGACCCGGTCGACCTTCCAGAACCGCGTGCTGCCGACCACCTGGCCGGTGTCGCGGCGCACGATGGTGAACGGGATCACGCTGCCCGCAGCACGCCCGGCCAGCGCGGTATCGATGTACTGGTCGACGGTGCCGGGGCCCGGCACGTTGGTGACCTTGAGGTTCCACAGCTCGCCATCGGCGGCGGCATCAAGCAAGGCGGCCTTGTGTTCGGGTTGCAGGGGCTGGAGTTCGACTGTAGTGCCGGTCAAGGTAATGTGAGTCATGGGAGCTGCGCCGTCGGGTGGTCGTCAGTGACCAAGAGTGCAGGCTCGCGCAGTGCCTCGGCAAGTGTTTTAGAACAGGCCCATTTGGCCGCCGACCAGGGTGCCGAAATCGTCATTCACGAACGGCAGGATCGCATCGGCCACCGGCTGCAATTGCCGGGTGACGTAGTGGTCGTAGTCAATCGGCGCCTGGCGCACCTCCAGCGGTTCGGGGCCGTTGACGCTGATCACGTAGCTGATCCAGCCGCCTCGCTGGTACTGGCGCGGACGTCCGAGGCGGTCGTTGTATTCATCGGCCAGGCGCGCGGCACGCACATGCGGCGGCACGTTGCGCTCGTAGTCATCCAACTGGCGGCGCAGGCGCTTGCGGTAGATCAGCAGCTCATCGAATTCGCCGCTGAGGGTACGGCGTACGTAGTCGCGAATGTAGTCCTGATGGGGCTGGCGATGGAAAATGCGCTGGTACAACTCCTGCTGGAACTGCCGGGCCAGGGGCGACCAGTCACTGCGCACGGTCTCCAGGCCTTTGTAGACCATCTCTTCGCTGCCGTCGCTGCGCACCACCAGGCCGGCGTAGCGTTTCTTGCTGCCCTCCTCCGCGCCGCGAATGGTCGGCATCAGAAACCGGGTGAAGTGGGTTTCGTACTGCAGTTCCAGCGCGCTTTGCAGGCCGTATGCCGTGCGCAGGTGCTCACGCCACCAGGCGTTGACGTGCTGCACCAGCGCGTGGCCGATGCGGCTGGCGTCCTCTTGGGTATGCGCACCGCCGAGCCAGACGAAGGTGGAGTCGGTGTCGCCGTAGATCACTTCATAGCCCTGCGCTTCGACCAGCTCGCGGGTCTGGCGCATGATCTGGTGGCCGCGCATCGTGATGGACGACGCCAGCCGCGTATCGAAAAACCGGCAACCACTGGAGCCGAGCACGCCGTAAAAGGCGTTCATGATGATCTTCAGCGCTTGGGACAGCGGCGCGTTATGTTCGCGCTTGGCCTCTTCGCGGCCTTCGGACACCCGCGCGACGATGGCAGGCAGGCAATGGCGGGTACGCGAGAAACGCGCACCACGAAAGCCTTCCACAGAGGTGCTGTCGTCGGGGTGCTTGAGGCCTTCGATCAGGCCCACCGGGTCGATCAGGAAACTGCGGATGATCGACGGATAGAGGCTTTTGTAGTCGAGCACCAGCACCGATTCGTAGAGGCCGGGGCGCGAGTCCATGACAAAACCGCCGGGGCTGGCCTCGGGCGGCTTGTCGCCGAGGTTCGGCGCAACGAAGCCCTGGCGGTGCATCAGCGGCATGTACAGGTGGGTGAACGCGGCGACGGAGCCGCCGTTGCGGTCAGCCGGCAACCCGGTGACGCTGGCGCGTTCGAGGAGGAACTTGAGCAGCTCGGTCTTGGCGAAAATCCGCGTGACCAGTTCACAGTCCTTGAGGTTGTAGCGCGCCAGGGCGGGCTTGTCCTCGGCGAACATGCGGTTGATTTCGTCCATGCGCTGGTACGGCGTGGAGATGTCCTTGCCCTCGCCCAGCAGGGTCTGCGCGACGTTTTCCAGGCTGAAGGATTCGAAGCTCCAGGTGGCCGAGCGCAGGGCCTCGATGCCGTCGATGATCAGCCGCCCGGCCGCGGCGGCGAAGTAGTGGTTACGGCTGCCATGCTCGCGCCAGGCCATCGGTTCGCCGCCGCGCCCGAGCAACAGCGGCACGCCCAGGCGCTGGGCATGTTCGTGGAGCACGCGCAGGTCGAACTGCACCACGTTCCAGCCGATGATTGCATCGGGGTCATGGAGGGCGAGCCATTGGTTGAGGCGCTCGAGCAGTTGGGCGCGGGTGTCGCAGTAATCGAGCTTGAAGTCCACCGCGTCGGTTTTATTCGGCGGGCCGAGCATGTACACCTGGCGCTCGCCGCAGCCTTCGAGGGCGATGGAATAGAGATCGCCCCGGGCGGTGGTCTCGATGTCCAGCGACACCAACTTCAGCGGCGGGCGGTAATCGGGCGCGGGTTTCATCTGCGCGTCAAGCAGCGTGCCGTCTGCATCGGCGACGCCGCCGAACCACACCGGGGCGGTGATGAAGCGCTCCATCATGTAGCGCTCGGGCGGGCGCACGTCGCCCTCGTAGACATCCACCCCGGCGGCACGCAGGCGTTTTTCCAGGTCCATCGCCTGGCGGTGCTGGCGCGTGTACAGGCCCAGCACCGGGCGATGGTGGAAGTCGCACAACTGCAGCGGGCGCAACTCGATATCGCGCTCGCCCTTGAGCAGCCAATCCAGCGGCTTGCGATGGGCCTCGGGGATAAACATCACCGAGGTCTGCACGGGTAGGCGGATACACCGTGGCCCGTGGTCGGTGGCCAGCCAGAAACTGACCTCCGTGCCCGCCGGGGTATCGCGCCAATGCCGGGTCAGGACAAAACCCTGCTGTAAATCCACCGTACCGCACCTCAGGAATCGCTTTCAGGGCGTGATTCTACTCGGCATCCGGGCAAACGCGATGGGCGATGGCATTTATCCGCCAACCCGCGCAGCGGGACACTGCGCGGGCCGCTGGTCGGCCGTCCGCGCAGGCACGCTCACGCGCTTCACAATTTTGTTGCAGAACATTAATAACAATCACTATCATTCGCACCGGAGTCGTATCCGCGCAGCGAGGACGCGCAACGTTGTTGCCCTTTTCCTCACCACTGACGGTTCGCCGTCCGGATCGACCATGCCCACCCGTACCCCATTCGCCGTGCCGTTTCGCCCGACCCTGCTCGCCCTTTGCTGCTCCCTGAGCCTTGCCGCCCACGCCGCAGCCCCAGCCACCCCGCAGGATGCGAACCACAGTCAGGATGGCAACACGCTGGAACTGGGCGCCACCAACATCAACGCCGACGCCCCATCGCCCGGCGCCCTGCCCCCGGTATATGCCGGCGGCCAGGTGGCACGCGGCGGCCAGTTGGGTGTGCTGGGCAACCAGGACATCATGGATGTGCCGTTCAGCATGTCCTCCTACACCGAGAAACTGATCCGTGACCAGCAGGCCGAGACGGTTGGTGATGTCCTGCTCAATGACTCGTCCGTGCGCCAGGCGTCAGGCTTTGCGAACCAATCCCAGGCGTTCGTGATTCGTGGCCTGCCGCTCAACGGCGACGATATTTCCTTCAACGGTTTGTACGGCATCCTGCCGCGCCAGTTGATGTCCACCGACGCCCTGGAGCGGGTCGAAGTATTCAAGGGCCCCAACGCCTTTATCAACGGCGTGACGCCGAGTGGCTCGGGCATCGGCGGCGGTGTGAACCTGCAACCCAAGCGTGCCGATGACGTGCCTTTGCGCCGCTTCAGCACCGATATCAGCAACGATGGCCGCATCGGCGAACACCTGGACATCGGCCAGCGTTTTGGCGAAGACAATCGGTTTGGCGCACGGGTGAATATTTCCCAGCGCGAAGGCGATACCGGTGTGGACGACGAGAGCCAGCGTTCGAAGCTGTTTTCGGTCGGCCTGGATTATCGCGGTGATGCCCTGCGCCTGTCCGGCGACTTTGTGTATCAGAAGCAGCAAGTCAACGGCGGGCGTAACTCGGTGTTTCTCGGCCCGGGCCTGACCAGCATCCCCAACGCGCCCTCGGCGGACACCAACTACGCGCCGAAGTGGGACAGCACCAGCCTGGAAGACACCTTTGGCATGCTGCGCGGCGAGTACGACCTCAATGACAATTGGACCGCGTATGTCGCGGGCGGCGCCAAGCACACCCGCGAAATCGGCCGCTATTCGTCGCTCACCGTGATCGACGCGCAGGGCAATGCCACCGTGAGCGGCTCCAATATCGCCCACCAGGAAGACAACACCAGCCTGATGGCCGGCCTGAATGGCAAGTTCCAGACCGGCGCCGTCAGCCACAAGCTGAACCTCGGCCTGACCGGCACCTGGACCCAGGCGCGCAACGCCTTCGACTTTGCCTCCGGCACGCAAGCGACCAACCTCTACAACCCCGTCGATGTGACAGCGCCAGCCAAGGGTGGCTTCACCTCCGGCAGCGACCTGAACGACCCGGGCATCACCGCCAAGACCTTCGCGCGCAGCGCGGCGGTGTCGGACACCCTCGGCTTCATGGATGACCGCTTGCTGTTCACCGCCGGCCTGCGTCGCCAGGAGCTGGTGGTCCAGGGTTATGAATACGGCACCGGCTCACGCAACGCCAACTACGCCAAGGGCATCACCACGCCGGTGTATGGCCTGGTGTTCAAGCCGTGGGACCACGTGTCGTTCTACGCCAACCACATTGAAGGGCTGGCATCCGGACCCACCGCCCCGGAGACCGCGGCCAATAACGCCAGGGTCACCAACAACGGCCAGACCTTCGCCCCCGCGCGTTCGAAACAGACTGAAGCCGGCGTCAAAGTCGACATGGGCACCTACGGTGCGACACTCGGTGTGTATCGCATCGAGCAGCCGACCCAGGGCTATTCCCAGCTGAATTCGGACGGCACCGCGACCTATGTATTCCAGGGTGACCAGGTCAACAAGGGCGTGGAGCTGAATGTCTTCGGTGAACCTGTCCCAGGCCTGCGCCTGCTGGGCGGCGCCACGCTGATAAACACCGAGGTCAGCGGTACGGCCAACGGCACCAACGACGGCAACCGCGCTATCGGCGTGCCTTCGTTCCAGCTCAATGCCGGGGTGGATTGGGATGTGCCGGGCCTGCAAGGCGTGAGCGTGAATGGCCGCATGTTGCGCACCGGCGGCCAGTACGCCGACGCGGCCAACAACCTCAGCCTGCCGACCTGGAACCGGTTCGACGTGGGTGCGCGCTATAACTTCAAGGTCGATCAGCGGGATGTGACGCTGGGCGCCACAGTGGAGAACGTCGCCAATACCAAGTACTGGGAATCGGCATTGGGCGGCTACCTGACCCAGGGCGATCCGCGCGTGGCGAAGTTGTCGGCGACGGTGGACTTCTAAACGTCAACGGGTGGCAGCCTGGGCTGCCACCCGTTGCAGGCTACCAGTCGTAGGACACGGCCAACGATGCCGTGCGCTCCTGCCCGTAATAGCAGCCAAAGGCATAGTTGCATGCCGAAACGTACTCGCGATCAAACAGGTTCTGCACGTTCAGGCTGGCTTCCGCGCCCTTGAGCGTGGGACTGACACGGCCCAGGTCGTAGCGGATGGTCGTGTCGTACACCACAAACGAAGGGGTTTTGAAGGTGTTGCCCGAATCGCCGTATTTCTTGCCGGTGTAACGAGCGCCCCCACCGACGGTCAGGCCTGCCAGGGCATTGCTCGCGAAGTGGTAGTCGACCCAGGTACTGGCGGTCCACGGTGCCTGGGACTCGTTGCGGTTGCCTTTATCACCATAATTGCTCTTGGTGTAGAACGAGTCCAGGTAGGCCACCGCGCCAATCACCTCGAACTGGCCAACACGCGTCTTGCCTTCGAACTCCACACCCCGCGAGCGCACCTCGCCTTCCTGCAACTGATACTCCGGGTACTCAATGTCGCCGGTCAGCACGTTCTTCTGCTTGATCTGGTACACCGACAACGTCAGCAATGAGCTGTCGTTGGGCTGGTATTTGACCCCCGCCTCGTACTGCTCGCCCTCCACCGGCTTGAACGCCGAGGCACCGCGCTGTGGGGCCTGGCTGCCGATGCTGGGGAAGAACGACTCGGCGTAACTGACATAGGGCGCCAGGCCGAAATCAGTGAGGTAGGTCAAGCCGATTCGCCGGGTGAGTTTCTTGTCTTTCTGGCTGACCGTGCTGTCGGCCAGCAGGTCGCGGTTCTCGACTTCGGCCCAATCTTCACGCAGGCCGACGGTGAGGATAAAGCGGTCAAGCTTGATTTGGTCCTGGGCGTACAGGCCGGTCTGCTTGATGGTGTTGTCCCACTTGGTGGTGAGGGTCGGCTGGCCCAGGGTGTGGTAGTTGCTGGGTTTATACAGCTCGATGATTTCTGCGCCGTACAGGTTGTAGCCCTGGTACTTGCGGGTGAACTGGCGATAATCGACGCCGGTCAGCAGCGTATGGTCCAGCGCGCCGGTGGCGAATTTGAACTGCAGGTTGTTATCAATCGTGTAGGCAGAATTGTGCTGGCGCCAGTCGAGCTTGGTGCGGGTGGCGCGGGTGTCGTCGATGCTGTTATCCGGGAGCGTGACGAAGCGGTTCAGGTAGAAGCCTTTGTAGCGGTCGTTGACGTCGGTGTAGCGCGCCGTCGAGTGGTATTCGAGGTTGTCGTTGAAGGCGTGGGAGAAATCGAAGCCGAGCACGTACTGGTCGCGGATGTAGTCGTTCCAGTCCGAGTCGCCCAGGAAGGTGTCGCGGTCGATATGCCGGCCCTCGGCGCTGCGGTACAGCGTGCCAATGGCGGGCAGCGCCTGGTAGTCGGCCAGGGACTTGTCGCGCTGCAGCTGCGCGTAGACCGTCAGCGCCGTCTCGTCGGTCGGCGCCCAGGTGAGGCTGGGCGCGAGCAAGGTGCGGCTGTCGGTGGCGTGGTCGACCATCTCGTTGCCGTCACGGGCCAGGGCAATCAGGCGATAGCTCAAGGTCTTGGCCTGATCGATTGGCCCGCTGAAATCCAATGCACCGTTGACCCGGTCATAACTGCCGATGCCGAACTTGACCTGGTGCCGCGCCTCGGTGGTCGGCCGCTTGGAGACCATGTTGATCATCCCGCCCGGCTGGTTTTGCCCGTACAACACGGATGCCGGGCCCTTGAGCACTTCGATACGTTCGAGGGTGTACGGATCGATTTGCGGGGCGCCGCCCAGGCTGCCGGCGTACGGCAGGTAGGCGCCGTCGAGATACAACAGGGTTGGCGCGAAGCCACGGCTGGCGACTTCATCGGCAATGGTGTTGCGGTCGGTGTAGCCGTTGGTGTCGATCCCCGGCGTGTAGCGCAGGGCCTGCGTGAGGTTGCGTGCACCCTGGACCGCGACCTGGTCGGCCGTGACCACGTTGACCGTCTGCGGGATTTCCAGAATCGGCGTGTCGGTCTTGGTCGCGGTGCCGCTGCGCGTGGCGACGTAACCGTCTACCGGGCCCCAGGCATTTTCCGTGGCCGACCCGGTCACGGTGGTGGGGCTCAGGTTCAGCGAATTGCCTTCGGGCAGCAGGTACAGGCTCCAGGTGCCGTTGTCGGTAATGATCAAGCCCAGCCCGCTGCCGGCCAGCGCCTGTTGCACGGCCTGCTCCGGCGTCAATTGGCCCTGGACAGCGGCAGCCCGGCGACCTTGCAGCAATGCCGGGGTCACCGACAGCGTGCGCCCACTTTCACGGGACAAACGGCTGAGGGTGTCACCCAGCGCGGCCGCAGGCAGGTCGAAATAATGGGTGGTGTCCTGGGCCATCGCAGGTTGGCCGATGACGGCCAGCGTAATGGCCAGCGTCAGCAGGCAAGGACGAATCATCAAGGGTGCCATAGGGGTGGATACTCGTTGTCAGGTTGGCGTTCTCTAACCCTGACTCGCGAGACGTGCGATCCCCTCACGGCCTGTGAAAATAATCGCTTATTGCACGTCAATCAGCGTCAACCACGGCCCATAGCGGCGAATACGCAACGGGAATGTCTGGGCAAGCGACTGCAGCGTCTGCTCGGCGTCATCCAGCGGGTACACCCCGTACACACGCAGCGCCGCCGCTTGCGGGCTGATGCGCAGCACGCCCCGGCGATACGGGCGCAAGGCATCGATCAGCGAGCCCAGCGGCTCGTCGCGAATGTCGACCCGACCGTCACGCCAATCCACCCGCCCGGCTGCCGACAACGGTACCGGCCGCACCCATTCCTCGCTGAACCACGCCGCCTGCCCCGCTTCCACGCGCCGCTGGTGGCCGCCCTGAGTGGTGACTTTCACACTGTGCAGTTGCACCGAGGTCAGGCTGCCGGCGGCTTCCTGGCTGACCATGAACTGCGTGCCGAGGGCCTGGACTTCGCCCTGTGCGGTGCTGATGACAAACGGCCGGCGGGCATCGGCGGCGACATCGACAAACACCTGGCCTTCACGCAGATGCACGACGCGGCGTTGCTCAGTGAACTGGATATCCACCGAGCTGCGCGCGTTGAGGCTCAAGCGGCTGCCGTCGGCCAACGTGAAGGTACTGCGCTCGCCGGTGGCGGTACGCCGGTCGGCCCACAACCCGTTGAGCGGTTGGGCACGGTCGAGCAGCGCAGCGCCACTGACTCCAAACAACACCAGGGCCAAGCCGCCACGCAGCACCTTGCGACGCGACACGGTGTCGGGCGTCATCAGTGCGTGGGACGCCGCACGCAATTGGCCAGGGCTGTGCGCCTCGACCCGGTGCAGCGCGGCAATCGGTTGCTGCAACAGGTTGCCCACCCGCTGCCAGGCCGCCGCATGCTCGGGGCTGGCGTGCAACCAGGCGTCGAAAGCCTGGCGCAGGTCGCGGTCCTCGCCGGCCGCCTCGAGGCGCAGCAGCCAATCGACGGCCTCGCGGGTACAGGCATCCACCTTGGGCTGCGTCATGCCAGCTCCGCCGATTCCGCCAGGCAATGCAGGAACGCCCTGCGCAAATCGCGCTCGACAGTCGCCAGGGAGACATTCAGTTGCTGCGCGATCAGAGGTTGGGTCAAGCCTTCGAGACGACTCAGGATAAAGATCTGGCGTACCCGCGCCGGCAGGCCGTTAAGCAGCCGGTCAATGCTTTCCAACGCTTCGCGAACCAATGCAAGGTCTTCTTCGGAAGGGCTGTAGCACTCCGGCAGTAAAGCCAGGCTGTCTAGGTAGCTTTGTTCCAGGCGCTTGCGCCGCCAGAAACTGAACAACAGTCGACGTGCAACCGTGCTCAAAAACGCCCGCGGCTCCTCAAGTTGGGTGAGCTGGCGCGCATCGAGCACGCGGATGAAGGTGTCCTGGGTCAGGTCTGCGGCATCCTGGGGGCACTTCAACTGACGATACAACCACGCACGCAACCACCGATGGTTATCGTCGTAGAGCGCGGCTAAAAGGGCCTTGGGATCAGTAGATGTGGACACGCAACACTGCCAGACGTTAATGATAATTCATCTCATTATCTGCGCAGACTCTGGCACATTGCAATCGTTAAAACACCCAACCTGCAGCGCATTTGTGTATCTGCGCCCCTCCACTAGACTCAGGAGTTCCTCTTACATGGAAGTGCCTTAAATGAAAGTAACGCGCCCTCTTCGCCACGCCATCGCCCTGGTCACACTGCTGGCCGCCGGCAACCTCACGGCCTTCGCTGCCGATATCCCGCTGTCCAAGACCCTGGAAGCCGACGAAGTCACCACCAAAGTGCTGGCCGTGGATGCCGCCAAGCACCAAGTGGTGCTGCAAGGCGCCGACGGTGGCGAGGTGCATGTACAACTTACCGACGCCGCCAAGGACCTGGGTAATCTCAAGGTCGGCGACCAGGTCAAAGTGCTGACCACGCACTCGGTCGCTGCCGTGCTGGACACCGATGTGGACAAAAGTGCACCGGATGCCAGCGAAAAAACCGGTGTGATCCGCGCCACCGCCGATAATCCCAACCCAGGCGGCGCAGCGTTCCGCCAGGTACAGGTGCAACTGAAGATCACGCACATCGACTTGAAGAAAAACCAGGTCACCCTGGAAAACCCGGCCGGTGCGAGCAAAGTGTTGAATGTCGAGAAACCGGAGATTCGTGCCGGCCTCAAGGACCTCAAGGTCGGTCAGAGTGTGCTGGTGACGTTTACCGACACCCTGGAAATCACCACCGCTCACGAAGGCTGACAGTTATCAACGCGGGCATCAGTGATGATGCCCGTTGGGGTCAGGCCTGGCGGGCCTGGGTCAAATATTTTTCGATGTTGTTCATCTGCTCGTCCCAGCCCCGGGAGTTCATCTTGAAGGCTTTCTGCCGACGGGCTTCGGGCACTTCATCGAAGCCGGATTCGACGACCCGCAGCAAAATGCCCGGCGCGCGATCCTCGATGGTGAACTCCACCAGTGTCGGGGTTTCCTGGTCGTAGTCGACGCCCTCCTCCACCGCAAAGGGGTGCCACCAGAAAGAGAACAGTGTCTGTGGCAGGATACGTTCGATTTTGGCATTCCAGATCACATGCTCGTACCCCGGATAAGTGATCGGCGCCTTGATGGTTTCCCCCGCTGCAAAGGTTTTGCCCTTAAGGGCAATTCCGAACCAGTTGCCGAATTGCTCGGCATCGGTGAGTGCTTCCCAGACGTGTTTGCGTGAAACGTTCAGCAGGACTTTTCGTTCTATGCGATCTAATACGTGCATAAGTCACCTCCTCCATTGACAGTAGGCGACATCGAACAATGCGCAACCTTGGGTTGTGCGCGATGATGATGACCCCATCCTTGACCCGGCATTACGTTATGACTGACGCGTTGAATGGAAGTTGCTTCTGCAAGGCCGTCCGCTACCAGGTGGAGCGCCTGGACATGCCCATCAGCCACTGCCACTGCGACAGCTGCCGCAAGGTGCACGCGGCCGCGTTTGTGGCGACAGCCGGGGTGATGCGTGAGCATTTTCGCTGGACGCAAGGCGAGGGTCTGTTGTCGTCATTCGAGTCTTCGCCGGGCAAGCTCAGGCATTTCTGCTCGCGCTGCGGCTCACACCTGATGGCCGAGCGTGGGCACCAGCCGCATGTGATTGTGCGGGTGGCGACGCTGGACGATGATCCGGGCGTGCGACCCACCGCGCACATCTGGACGGCGCATGACGTGCCCTGGCTGGCCTACACAGGCGTAGACCAGTGGGACGAGTGGCAGGTGTGACTCAGACGTGCGGGTCACCCGGTGCTTTAGCCGGGGTCGCATACTGCGGCTTGAGGTGACCTTCCTGGTCGAGCAACCAGGCGTCCATGATCTGCCGCACCACCGGGCCTGCCACCCGGCCACCGGCTTCGCCGTTTTCGATCATGACCGAGATCACGATTTTCGGATGCTCGGCCGGGGCAAAGCCGACGAACAAGGCGTTGTCGCGATGCCGCTCCAGAGTCTTGTCGCGGTTGTAGCGCTCACCTTGTTTGATCGCGACCACTTGCGCAGTACCACTCTTGCCGGCGATGCGGTATTGCGCACCTTGCGCGGCGGCCCGAGCGATGCCGCGCGGGTCATGCATCACCAACTGCATGCCATGGTTCACCTGCTCCCAGTCACGCGGGTCCTTGAGGACCACATTCGGCATCGGGTTCTCGTCTACGGGCGGCACGCCGTTGATGGTCTTGGCCAGGTGCGGGCGATTCCACACGCCCTTGTTGGCGATCAATGCTGTCGCCTGGGCCAATTGCAATGGCGTGACCTGCATATAGCCCTGGCCGATACCGAGGATCACGGTTTCGCCTGGGAACCATGGCTGGCGGCGGGTCGCACGTTTCCAGGCCTGGGATGGCATCAGCCCGGCTGACTCTTCGAACATGTCCAGGGAGACTTTCTGGCCCAGGCCGAACTCCGCCAGGTAGTCGTGCAGGCGGTCGATGCCAAGCTTGTGGGCCAAGTCGTAAAAGTAGGTGTCGTTGGAACGCATGATGGCGGCGTCCATGTCGACCCAGCCGTCACCGCTGTGGTTCCAGTTGCGGTATTTGTGATCAAAATCGGGGAGCTGGTAGTAACCCGGGTCGAACACGCGGGTCTGGGCGGTCACCACACCGCTGTCGAGCCCGGCAATGGCCACCTCAGGCTTGATCGTCGAACCCGGCGCATAGAGCCCGCGCAGGACGCGGTTGAACAGCGGCCGGTCGATGGAATCGTGCAGCGCGGCATATTCCTTGAAGCTGATGCCGGTGACAAACAGGTTCGGGTCGAAACTCGGCTTGCTGACCATGGCCAGGACTTCGCCGGTTTGCGGGTCGAGTGCGACCACCGAGCCACGGCGATCGCCCAGGGCTTCCTCGGCGGCTTCCTGAAGGTGGACGTCGAGGCTGAGCACAATATTTTTGCCAGGGATCGGGTCGGTGTGCTTGAGCACGCGCAGCACACGCCCCTGGGCGTTGGTCTCGACCTCTTCGTAACCGACGTGGCCGTGCAGTTCGGACTCGTAGAAACGCTCGATGCCGGTCTTGCCGATGGACTGTGTACCGCGGTACTCCACAGAGTCGAGAGCCTTGGACTCTTTCTCGTTGATGCGCCCGACATAGCCGATGGAGTGTGCAAAGTGCGCACCCAGCGGGTAGTGCCGGACAAACTGCGGCTCTACGTCGACGCCAGGCAAGCGAAACTCGTTCACGGCCAGGACGGCGATCTGCTCTTCGGTCAGCTCGTAAAATAATGTCACCGGGACGAAAGGATGGCGTGCCTGCTTCAAGGCCTTGTCGAACACCGCACGGTCTTCAGCAGGCAGGTGCAGCAGGTTGACGATGGCGTCCAGCTCACCCTTGAGGTCTGTGGTGCGCTCCCGGGTGATGGTCAGGTTGTAGCTGGGACGATTGTCGGCGAGCACCACGCCATTCCGGTCGTAGATCAACCCACGAGTCGGCGTTATCGGCAGGACGTGGACCCGATTATTCTCGGAAATCGTCGAGTGATAGTCGTACTGCACCACCTGCAGGAAATACATGCGGCCCACCAGGGCACAGGTGATGCCGATCACCAGCAGCGCGCAGGCGAGCAGGCGCTTGTTGACCAGGCGGTTTTCTTTTTCGTGATCCTTGATGGGTATTGGTTCAGGCATTTCTACAGCATCTCGTTGAAGAAGGTCGACGCCGCATCCTGCGGATAAAGATCAGTCCTTGTGAAAATGTGCTGCACCATACCAAAAATGCAGAAACACTTTGCATCGATTTCCCCGAACGGCATGCCGATAGCGATTTTTGTCATGAAAGCGTGGGATCAAGCCTCAGCAAGGCCTTCAGAGCAGGACGTCTATTCGTGACCGGGGAACGCGGTGTCCTCTACCGGGCGTGCTTTTCGACCGCCCAAAACAAAACCCCTGTCTGCGTTAGCAAACAGGGGTTCTGGAATTTAATCTTGACGATGACCTACTCTCACATGGGGAAACCCCACACTACCATCGGCGATGCATCGTTT
>Ga0153921_1000299_pt1 | contig 30347 bp, 27 predicted proteins | sample TSNJ005MetaG_FD_104691 | JGI IMG/M metagenome (GOLD analysis project Ga0153921, IMG submission 104691) | Attine ant fungus gardens microbial communities from New Jersey, USA - TSNJ005 MetaG | ecosystem: Host-associated > Fungi > Mycelium > Unclassified | place: USA: New Jersey, Brendon T. Byrne... | reverse complement strand
TCTCGTCGATTTCGTAGACGTAGAACTCCATCTTGTCGAGTTCCTGCAACAGGTCGTTGGGGAACTCGATGTCGGCCTTGTAGATTTCATCGATCAGCAGGCTCACGCGCTCTTCGGACTCGAACGCCTCCCACAGCTTGCCCTTTTTCAGGTAGTTGCGTACGTCGTGCACCTTGTCCACGCCCAGTTGCGAGTCTCGCAGGCGGCTCACCGCGTCGTACTCGTACAGGCCCTGGTGCGCCTTGGTGGTGGACTTGATGTGCCAGGTGATCAGCTTGGCACCGAAGGATTCGGCCAGTTGCTCGGCGAGCATGGTCTTGCCGGTGCCGGGCTCACCCTTGACCAGCAGCGGACGCTCCAGGGTAATGGCAGCGTTGACGGCCAGTTTCAGGTCATCGGTGGCAACGTAGGCCTGGGTGCCTTCGAACTTCATCTATCAATCCTCGAACGTGACGCCGAACGGTGCAGGACCGAAGCGGGCGAGTAATCAGCTTGGCCCGACTATACCGCGCAGCCCCGGCGACTGTGAACGCAGACGGGCTATTCAGTCTCTGAATGGGCAGTCACGTTGAAGATCAATCTGTCGAGGGCTTGGGTTGTTCATAGCGGGCGTTGAAGGCCTGGACAAAACCATTGCGCAAAATCTGCAAAAACGCCTGGAACGCGCTGATATCTTGCTGGTGCACGTTGCCGCTGAGCTCCACGCGGGTGGCGAACTGGTTTTTCTGCTGGTTCTTCAGCACGGTTTCGCTGACGCCAACCACCGCCTCCCAGATCGACCGGAAGATGCCCTTGTCCTTGTTCTCGACATCCTGCTGCCAGTTGAACACTTCGACATTGCGCAGCAAAGGCTTGATGTAGCCGGTCAACTGGCCTTTTTCGGCCTGGGCTTCCATCACCAGGTCGCCGTTGCCGGCATTGAAGTCGAACTTGCCGTAGGCCGAGGCGAAGTCATTCATGCGCTTGAGTTCGATATCCCGGGCCCGGAAGCGGAATTCGAAGTTTTCGAAATTGCTCAAGGGGTCGAACGTGGCGGTGGCTTCCAGCGGTGCCTGGCCCAGAAACAGCGCCTTGCCGTCGAAGCGCGCGTCGCGCTGGCCTTTGACATCCACCACGTTGGTCAGGTTGTAGAAGCTTGCGTTGACCTGGGTCGCGTACATATTGACCGGCGGTTTCGAACTGAAGTTATGGAACGCGATCTTTCCGTCGTCGATGCGTACCTCGTTCAGGGTGATCGGCAACAGTTTGCTCAGTTGGGCCCGCCAGTCGGTACCCTGACCGGTCTGGGATGCCTGCTTGTTGGTGCCGCCGTCGACGAAGTTCAGCTCCGGCTTGATGAACTGTGCCTCGGCCACCACTGCGTGGTCGTACCACAGCGAATGCCAGCTCACTGACAGGTCGATCACCGGCGCCTTGACGAACGGTACCGGCACCTTGCCGTCGACCTTGACGATCTGCAGGCCGTTGATCCGATAGGCGCCGCGCCACAGTGCGAGGTCGACATCGGTGACCTGGCCGCGGTAATCGCCCATGTCGGCGAGTTTGTCATTCAGGTAATTGCGCACCAGATAGGGCAGGGCGATATCCAGGACGACCAGCAGTACCACGACCCCGACGAGGGTCCAGAGGGGCCAACTGTAGCGACGTTTCATAGGAAAATTCTCCATCCGTGTAGGCGATTGACTGCTGGCGCCGCCGGACGTTCGCTTGACTGGACGCCTTGCAACACGAGGCATACCCTTGGGGCCTTCCTGAAATTGCCTTAAGGACCCGTCATGAGCCGCATTTTTGCAGACAACGCGCACTCCATCGGTAACACGCCCCTGGTTCAGATCAACCGTATCGCGCCGCGTGGCGTGACTATCCTGGCCAAGATCGAAGGGCGTAACCCGGGGTATTCGGTGAAGTGCCGGATTGGCGCAAACATGATCTGGGATGCCGAAGGCAGCGGCAAACTCAAGCCGGGCATGACCATTGTCGAGCCGACTTCCGGCAACACCGGGATCGGCCTGGCATTTGTCGCCGCCGCCCGTGGTTACAAGCTGTTGCTGACCATGCCCGCCTCCATGAGCATCGAGCGCCGCAAGGTGCTCAAGGCCCTCGGTGCCGAACTGGTGTTGACCGAGCCGGCCAAGGGCATGAAGGGCGCGATTGAAAAAGCCGGCGAAATCCTTGCCAGCGACCCGGCCAGGTACTTTATGCCGGCCCAGTTCGAAAACCCGGCCAACCCGGCGATCCACGAGAAAACCACCGGTCCGGAAATCTGGAATGACACTGATGGCGCGGTGGACGTGCTGGTAGCGGGCGTGGGCACTGGCGGCACCATCACCGGGGTGTCGCGCTATATCAAGAACATCCAGGGCAAGCCGATCCTGTCGGTGGCGGTGGAACCCATCAGCTCGCCAGTGATTACCCAGGCGCTGGCCGGTGAAGAGATCAAGCCCAGCCCCCACAAGATCCAGGGTATCGGCGCCGGTTTTGTGCCGAAGAACCTCGACCTGTCGATGGTCGACCGGGTCGAACTGGTCAGCGACGAAGAATCCAAGGCCATGGCGTTGCGCCTGATGCAGGAGGAGGGGATTCTGTGTGGTATCTCCTGCGGCGCGGCGATGGCCGTGGCGGTGCGACTGGCGCAGAAGCCGGAAATGCAGGGCAAGACCATCGTCGTGGTGCTGCCGGACTCCGGTGAACGCTACCTGTCGAGCATGCTGTTCGCCGATTTGTTCACCGATCAGGAAAACCAGGCTTGATTCAAATCAGCGCGATGGCGTGGCCCTTATGCATAATTGGCCCGTTATCGCGCACCGCTAGATGCTGATTGTTGGAGTGCGCGGGTTTTTCCCGAGGCCCGGAGTGTTTATCATGGCCGGCTGCTACGTCTGGTTTCCCCTTAACGGGAGGCTAATGGCCAGACGCCTATTTCCAGGAGTTGCTGCATGACCTTTTCTTTGGCCGCCAAACTGTCGGTGTTGCTGCTGTTTATCGGCAGCACGCTGTATGTGCATTTGCGTGGCAAGGCCCGTTTGCCGATGTTGCGTCAGTTCGTCAACCATTCAGCGCTGTTCGCCCCGTACAACGCCTTGATGTACATCTTCTCCGCCGTGCCGTCCAAGCCGTACCTGGACCGCAGCAAGTTCCCGGAGCTGGACGTGCTCAAGGACAACTGGGAAGTGATTCGCGAAGAGGCCATGCACCTGTTCGACGAGGGCTACATCCGCGCCGCGGAGAAGAACAACGACGCCGGTTTCGGCTCGTTCTTCAAGAAGGGCTGGAAGCGTTTCTACCTCAAGTGGTACGACAAACCGTTGCCGTCGGCTGAACTGCTGTGCCCGAAAACCGTGGCCCTGGTCAGCAGCATTCCCAACGTCAAGGGCGCGATGTTCGCCCTGTTGCCAGGTGGCAGCCACCTCAACCCGCATCGCGACCCGTTTGCCGGTTCCCTGCGTTATCACCTGGGGCTGTCCACGCCGAACTCCGACGACTGCCGTATTTTCGTCGACGGCCAGGTGTACGCCTGGCGCGACGGTGAAGATGTAATGTTCGACGAGACCTACGTGCACTGGGTGAAGAACGAAACCGAGCACACCCGGGTGATCCTGTTCTGCGACATCGAACGCCCGCTGAGCAACCGCCTGATGACCCGCATCAACCGTTGGGTCAGCGCGCAACTGGGGCGCGCCACCGCACCGCAGAACCTGGATGACGAACGCGTTGGCGGGATCAACCAGGCGTATGCCTGGAGCAAGCGCTTCAGCGACAGCTTCAGTGGCGTGGTCAAGCAGTGGAAGCGCAAGCATCCGAAGGCTTATCGCATCCTGCGGCCAGTGCTGGCGGTGGTGGTGCTGACGGCGCTGGGGTATTGGTTGTTTGGTTAAGGCGTTTGCAGGCTGGAAAAACCGCTCCGATGAGCGGTTTTTTTATGCGCTGGATTTGTGCGGGCGAAGTTATTGCAAAGCATGTCCCCAGCTGGTTATAGTCGGCCGCAGGTGTTTCCAGACACCTTGTTCATCCCTTCATAAAAGATCAGCACATGCCAGCTTCCCTGCGCATAGCGGTAGTCGATTCAGCGGTCAACGCTGCGGTCGTGCCGTGCGGGAGCCAGCAGCCTGCGCAGATCAGTCACTACCCCCCACCTGTCAGTAGCACGCCGGTGTACGCAGTCGTATCACCGCCGGGTGTTGGCATTTCGGGCTGATCAGCTGATGGCTGTTCCCCTGTGCCCGACTGAAAAAACCTACTGAATTTCAGCTGTTGCTGAGTTGGCTTTTTGCCTGATCACAGGTGGTATCCATGTCTGTTCTTTCGAAACAATCCGTGGCCGCGGCGGCCTCGACGAGCCTGTTTGTCTTGCTGTGGAGCAGCGGGGCGATTTTCTCCAAATGGGGCCTGGCCCACGCTTCACCCTTTGCGTTTCTGCTGATCCGTTTCGCCATCGCCCTGGCGGGGTTGGTGATACTGGTACCGATCCTCAAGCTGAAGTTGCCGCGTCCCGGCAAGCCGATGCTTTACGCGGCGGCTACCGGGCTGGTGCTGTTGGGGGCCTACCAGATTTTCTATCTGCTGGCCCTGGACCTCAAAGTCACGCCCGGCATGATGGCAACCATCATGGGCGTGCAGCCGATCCTGACCGTGGTGTTGATGGAGCGCCGGCGCTCCTGGAGCCGGATGTTCGGCCTCGCGCTGGGATTGGCGGGGTTGATCATGGTGGTGTACCAGGGCATCGGGATGTCCGGCATGTCCCTGGCAGGCATGCTTTTTGGCCTGTTGGCCCTGGCCAGCATGACCTTTGGTTCGATCATGCAGAAGCGCATCACCGATAACCCGTTGGGCACGCTGCCTGTGCAATACCTGGCAGGCTTGCTGTTGTGCTCGGTGTTTGTGCCGTTCCAGCCGTTCCACTTTGAACACAACACCGGCTTTTTCGTGCCGGTGCTGTGGATGGGGCTGGTGGTGTCGTTGCTGGCGACGCTGTTGCTGTACCGGCTGATTGCCCGGGGCAACCTGGTGAATGTCACCAGCTTGTTCTACCTGGTGCCCGCGGTGACGGCGGTGATGGACTACCTGATCTTCGGCAACAAGCTGGCAATGTTGAGCTTGCTGGGGATGGGCTTGATCATCGTCGGATTGGCTTTTGTGTTCCGTAAGGGCTGATAAACCCAATGCTGTAGGAGCCAAAAAGCTCCTACAGCTTGCTGGCCAATTTCCCCGGCCGAAGCACCAGCCACAACGCCCCCGCAATCAACAACCCGCCATACAGATGCGCCATGGACAACGGCTCATCCAGCAGCAACGCGCCCCACAACACCCCGAATGGCGGAATCATGAAGGTCACGGTCATCGACTTCACCGGGCCGATGGACGTCAGCAAGCGGAAGTACAGGATGTAGGCAAACGCCGTGCATACCAGCCCCAACCCCAGCAGCGACAACCAAACAGGCCAGCCACCCCAGCTGACCGGTGGATGGCTGATGGCACTCCAGGCAAACAGTGGAAACAGGAACAGCGTGGCCCCGAGCATGCTGCCCAGGGCCGCCAGGCGACTGTCCAGCCCGCCCTGTTGATCGAGCCAGCGGCGTGCCAAAAAGCCGGCAAAGCCATAGCAGGTGGTCGCCAACAGGCATGCCAGCGCACCCATCAACAATTCCATGTCGAAGGCCACCGGCCCGGCGCGGGTCAGGATGCCAACGCCGAACAGGCCCAGGCATACCCCGGCGATTTTCGATGGCGTGAGGCGCTCACTGAAGAACAACCCGCCAATCAGCACGCCCATCAGTGGCGTCGTGGCATTGAAGATCGCCGAGTAACCGGCCGGCAGCACTTGGGCCGCCACTGAATACATGGTCGCGGGAATGCCCGAGTTGATCACCCCGAGCAACAGGACTGTCTTGAACTTGCCCTGGAAATCCCAACTCACCCGCATCATGGCGAGGATCACCAGCAGGCCGGTGGCAGCAATCGACACCCGGAAAAACGCGGTAGGAAGGGTGCCGATTTCCGGCGCGATAATTCGCATGAACAAAAAACTCGCGCCCCAGATAGCGGCCAGCACCAACAGGTGCAGGGTGTCGACAGGTCTCACGGAGGAACTCCAGTTTGATAAGGGCGGAAGTGTTGCCCACCGACCTGTCTGACACAATCGCTAATACATGTTTTACAGCACGAAACGCGTCACCAAGCCATTGAGGTCCACCGCCAGCCGCGACAGTTCCTGGCTGGCCGCCGAGGTCTGGGTGGCACCGGCGGCGGTTTGCGTCGACAGGTCCCGGATGTTCACCAGGCTGCGGTCCACCTCACGAGCCACCAACGCTTGCTGCTCGGCGGCGCTGGCGATCACCAGGTTGCGCTGGCTGATCTGCGAGATCGCCGCCGTGATTTTCTCCAGTGCACTGCCGGCGCTGTTGGCCCGCTGCAAGGTCTGGCCGGCGTGTTCGGCGCTGCTGTTCAGGGCGCCGACGGTGTCCTGGGTACCTTGCTGGATACCGTTGATCATCTGCTCGATTTCTTCGGTGGAGTCCTGGGTGCGTTGTGCCAGGGAGCGCACTTCGTCAGCCACCACGGCAAAACCACGACCGGCCTCGCCCGCGCGGGCCGCCTCAATCGCCGCGTTGAGTGCCAGCAGGTTGGTCTGCCCGGCAATCCCGCGAATCACTTCAAGCACCTTGCTGATGTCCTGGGCCTGCGCCGCCAGGCCCTCGGCCTTGGTCGAGGCACCGAGGACTTCGTCCACCAGGTTCTGGATCGAGCTGATGGTTTCGCTGATCTGGTAGTGACCGTGCTTGCTGTCTTCGTCGGAGGCCTTGGAGGCTTCGGCGCTGGAAACCGCATTGCCCGCCACTTCATCGACTGCTGCGCTCATCTGCGTCACGGCGGTGGCAGCCTGTTCGATCTCGTCGTTCTGCGCTTGCAGGCCGCGGGTGCTCTGCTCCATTACCGAACTCATCTCTTCCGCCGCCGAGGCCAACTGCTGCGACGATTCGCTGATGCCACGGATGGTTTCCTGCAGGTTGGCCTGCATGGTGGCCAGCGCGGTGAGCAGTTGCGCCGGCTCATCCTTGCCCTCCACGACGATCGGCCGGCTCAGATCGCCGGAGGCGATGGTGCGGGCCACTGTCAGTGCCTGACCAATGGGCGCGGTGATGCTGCGGGTCAGCAGCCAGGCCAGCAGTAAAGTTGCCATCAGGGCGGTGACGATGATGGTGCCGACCACCCATTGGGCGCTGGTGTACATCTGCGCCGCCGATGTTGCGGCGTCTTCCACACCTTTTTGGTTGAAGGTGATCATGTCTTCCAGGCTTTTATTGAGGACCATGCCTTGGGGGGCGAGGCGGCTGTTGAGCAGGTCCATGGCGTTTTGCTGCTGGTCCTGGTCGACCAGTTGAATCATCTGGCCGACGATCGTCATATAGCTCGCAACGTTGGCTTTCAACTGTTTGAGCAGGTCGCGTTCCTGCTCGTTGCTCAGCAGGGTTTCGTGACGGTTCAGCAGTTCTTCAAGGTCGCCACGCTGGCGGGTGATCAGGTTTTTGCTGTTGTCACGCACCCGGGACTCATCGGTGGTGAGCAAGCGCAACGCTTCCAGACGGATGCTGGCGACGTAGGCGGCGCTGTCGTGAATGTTTTCAATACTCGGCATCCACGACTCTTCGATGATCAGTGCGCTTTCCCGCAGCTTGGCCATCTGGCCTAAACCAAACAGGCCGACCACGATCAACAGGCTGGCCAAAACCCCAAAACTCAGACTGGCGCGCAGGCCGATCCCCATATTCCTCAATGACATCTCAATGCTCCTTTGGCGGTTAGAACCTGTTCCCGGATCGGTCTTCTGACCTTGTTAGGTGGGAGAGGGCGCGCTATATAGCAAAGTGCCACTAGCTAGGGTAGTCAGGGTTTCCCTTACGTTGGATCCAATGGTCGAGAAGCCACCAGTACCGGAGCAGTAGAGCAAAGACTCTTATTTACCCCGGCTCGCACAGGCAGGCCACGTCACACAAGGCCTGTAGATGAACCGTTTAATGCGGGGAGGGTGACGCGCGGGTTTTTTGTTGACCAGTTAGTCGAATTAAATAAAGAGTAAATAAATGTACGAAATGAACAATCTTGTACAAGTCTGAATGAAAAATGATCCTTCTCCTGTTCCCGCACACTGGCTAAGCTCAGCTCACTCCAAATGCCCGCAGAGGTTTCCCGAATGCCGCAGCCAACGCCCGCCCTCGACATTGCGCAGATGATCCTCGACGGCTTCGACGACTACCGCGAGCACTTCCGCCAGATCACCGACGGCGCCCGGGAGCGTTTTGAAAAGGCGCAGTGGCAGCAAGGGCAGGCGGCATCGGCTGCGCGCATCAATCTTTACGAAGAGAAGGTCAGCGAAGTCACGGCGCGGCTGCGGGCGGCTTTCGATGAAGCCGTGTTGCTCGACATTGCCGACTGGCCGCTGGTGAAAAGTGCCTACATCAGCCTGATCGACCTGCGGTTTGACGATGAGCTGTCCGAGACCTGGTACAACTCGACGTTTTGCGGCCTGTTCAGCCATGACCTGATCAGCGATGGCTGCATGTTCATCCACACCACCCGGCCCAGCCTGCGCCGCGCCCGGGCGGCGCAAACCCGCACCTACAAGCCGGGCGGCAAGCTGGCGGGCATGCTGGAGCAGATTTTCGCCGACTACAGTTTCAGCGAACCCTACGCCGACTTGCCCGCCGACCTGCGCCGCCTGGAGGCGCAATTGCGCGAAAACCTGCCGGACTGGGTGTGCAAGGACCCGGACCTCAACGTCGAACTATTCTCCTCGGTGCTGTACCGCAACAAAGGCGCGTACCTCGTCGGGCGCATCTACACCCGCGACGAACAGTGGCCGCTGGTGATCCCGCTGCTGCATCGGGAAGGGCGCGGCATCCAGATCGACGCGCTGATCACCGACGAGGCCGATGTGTCGATCATCTTCTCGTTCACCCGCTCCTATTTCATGGTGGACGTGCCGGTGCCGGCGGAGTTTATCGGCTTCCTCAAGCGCATCCTGCCGGGCAAGCACATCGCCGAGTTGTACACCTCCATCGGCTTCTACAAACACGGCAAATCCGAATTCTACCGGGCGCTGATCAACCACCTTGCCACCACCGATGACCAGTTCATCATGGCGCCGGGCGTGCGCGGCATGGTCATGAGCGTGTTTACCCTACCGGGCTTCAATACCGTGTTCAAGATCATCAAGGACCGGTTTTCACCGTCGAAAAACGTCAACCGCGCCACCGTGATCGAGAAGTACCGGTTGGTGAAAAGTGTCGACCGGGTAGGGCGCATGGCCGACACCCAGGAGTTCGCCGACTTCCGTTTTCCGTTGAGCAAATTCGAGCCTGAATGCCTGGCCGAACTGCTGGAAGTCGCCGCCGGTACCGTCGAAGTCGAAGGCGATACGGTACTGATCCGCCACTGCTGGACCGAGCGGCGCATGACCCCGCTGAACCTCTACCTGGAAAACGCCAACGAAGCCCAGGTGCGCGAAGCCCTGGAAGACTACGGCCTGGCGATCAAGCAACTGGCGGCGGCGAATATTTTCCCGGGCGACATGCTGCTGAAGAATTTTGGCGTCACCCGCCACGGTCGCGTGGTGTTCTACGACTATGACGAAATCTGTTTCCTGACCGAGGCCAACTTCCGCCACATCCCGGCGCCGCGTACCCCGGAAGATGAAATGGCCTCCGAGCCCTGGTATTCCATCGGTCCGCTGGACGTGTTTCCCGAGGAGTTTCCGCCATTCCTGTTTGCTGATTCCGCCCAGCGCCGCCTGTTCGACGAACTGCACGGCGAGCTGTACAACGCCGACTACTGGAAAGGCCTGCAAGAGGCGATTCGCGCCGGCAAGGTAATCGATGTGTTTCCTTACCGGCGCAAGGGCCTGGACAATGAATGAGGGGAGCGCGCGGCGGCGCTTTTCTGCGACAATCCGCCCCCTGCCTACATAGACGACCTTTGCGTACCTGATGACTGACCAAGCGCCCGCTATCGACCAACTGCTGAAAAACCTCGATCACGCCATGCTCGCCGACCGCCACCGCTTGCGGCGGCAGCTGCTTGAGCTGCGCAAGAAACCCGATGAGGAAAAACTTGCGCAGTGGGTGACGCGGATGCAGGCCTCCTGCGCCCAGGTGACGGCGCGGCGCGCCAGCCTGCCGGTGATTCGCTATGACGACAGCCTGCCGATCGCCGCCAAGCGTGACGAGATCAAGGAAGCGTTGCTCAAGCATCAGGTGCTGATCATTGCCGGTGAGACCGGTTCGGGTAAAACCACCCAGTTGCCGAAAATCTGCCTGGAAATCGGCCGCGGCCAATACGGCCTGATCGGCCACACCCAGCCGCGGCGGATTGCGGCGCGCAGCGTGGCGAGCCGGGTCGCGGAAGAGTTGGCGACGCCGCTGGGTTCCCTGGTGGGTTATCAGGTGCGGTTTGAAGACCAGAGTGATTCCAACACCCTGATCAAGCTGATGACCGACGGTATCCTGCTGGCCGAAACCCAGAACGACCGCTACCTCGAACGCTACGACACGATCATCGTCGACGAAGCCCACGAACGCAGCCTGAACATCGACTTCCTGCTGGGTTATCTGAAAACCCTGCTGCCGCGTCGCCCGGACCTCAAGGTCATCATCACCTCGGCCACCATCGACCTGGAGCGCTTTTCCAAGCACTTCGACGATGCGCCGATTGTCGAGGTGTCGGGCCGCACCTTCCCGGTGGAGACCTGGTACCGCCCGCTGACCCTGGAGCAGGACGAGGAGGGCAACCGCGTCGAGGACGACCTGACCGTCGACCAGGCGATTCTCGCCACCCTCGATGAGATCGCCGCCTTCGAGCGCAGCGAGCGCAAGAGCCCCGGCGATGTGCTGGTGTTCCTGCCCGGCGAGCGCGAGATTCGCGACGCCGCCGACATGCTGCGCAAGGCCCAGCTCAAGCACACTGAAATCCTGCCGCTGTATGCGCGCCTGTCGCCGGCGGAGCAGCAGCGGATCTTCCAGTCGCACCCAGGCCGGCGTGTGGTGCTGGCGACCAACGTCGCGGAAACCTCGCTGACCGTGCCAGGCATTCGTTATGTGATCGACAGTGGCACCGCGCGCATCAGCCGCTACAGCTACCGGGCCAAGGTGCAGCGACTGCCGATCGAGGCGATTTCCCAGGCCAGTGCCAACCAGCGTAAAGGCCGGTGCGGGCGGGTCGAACCCGGTATCTGCGTGCGCTTGTACAGCGAAGAGGATTTTATTGGGCGCCCGGAATTTACCGACCCCGAGATTCTTCGCACAAACCTCGCGGCCGTAATCCTGCAGATGCTGCACCTGCGCCTGGGCGAGATCACCGATTTCCCGTTTATCGAGCCGCCGGACGGCAAGGCCATCAGCGACGGTTTCAACCTGCTGCAAGAGTTGTCCGCCGTTGACCGCAACAGCCAGCTGACACCGATGGGCCGCCAGTTGGCGCGTCTGCCGGTGGACCCACGCATGGGCCGCATGTTGCTGGAGGCGGCCAAGCTTGGCAGCTTGCAGGAAGTGCTGATCGTCGCCAGCGCCATGTCGATCCAGGACCCGCGCGAGCGTCCGCCGGAGCGCCAGCAAGCCGCCGACCAGGCTCACGCACAATGGAAGGACGCGGATTCGGACTTCGCCGGGTTGGTGAACCTGTGGCGTGGTTTTGAAGAGCAGCGCCAGGAATTGACCGCCAGCCCGCTGCGCAATTGGTGCCGCAAGAATTTCCTGAACTACCTGCGCCTGCGGGAGTGGCGTGACTCCCACCGCCAGTTGAGCCTGATCTGTCGCGACATGCAGTTGACCGTCAACAAAGAACCGGCGGACTTCCCCAAACTGCACAAGGCGGTGCTGTCCGGCCTGCTCAGCCAGATTGGCCAGAAGACCGAAGAGGGCGATTACCTCGGCGCGCGTCAGCGGCGTTTCTGGATTCACCCGTCGTCGGGTATTGGCAAGAAGCGTCCGCAATGGCTGATGACCGCCGAGCTGGTGGAAACCACCAAGCTGTACGCGCGGATGGTGGCCAAGATCGACGCCGACTGGATCGAGCCGTTGGCCGGGCACCTGATCAAGAAAAACCACTTCGAACCCCATTGGGAAAAGAAGCGCGGCCAAGTGGTGGCGTTTGAGCAGATCACCCTGTTCGGGTTGATCATCGTCGGGCGCCGGCCGGTGCATTACGGGCCGATTGATCCGGTGACGTCTCGCGAGCTGTTTATCCGCGAAGGCCTGGTGCGCGGCGAGATCCAGTCCCGGGCCCGCTGCCTGACGGCCAACCAGCAATTGCTGGAGCAGCTTGACGAACTGGAAGCCAAGGCCCGCCGGCGCGACATCCTGGCGGACGAGGAAACGCTGTACGCCTTCTACGATGCGCGCCTGCCGGCGGAGATTCACCAGACTGCGACCTTCGACAGTTGGTACAAGGTCAACAGCCAGAAAGACCCGCAACTGTTGATCATGCGCGAAGAAGACGTACTGGCCCGCGAGGCCAGTGAAGTCACCGCCGCCCATTACCCCGACACCTTGCACCTGGGCGACCTGGCCCTGGCCTTGAGTTATCACTTCGAACCCAACCATCCACGGGACGGTGTGACCCTGCGCGTGCCGGCGCCGCTGTTGCCGGCCTTGCCACCCGAGCGCCTGGAATGGCTGGTGCCGGGTGTGATCGAGGCCAAGTGCATTGCCCTGGTGCGCAACTTGCCCAAGGCCCTGCGCAAGAACTTCGTGCCGGTGCCGGATTTCGTCAAGGCGGCGTTGCAACGTATCGAGTTCGGCCAAGGCTCGTTGCCTCAGGCCTTGGGGCGTGAGCTGCTGCGCATGACCGGGGCACGGGTCAGCGATGAAGCCTGGGCCGAGGCTGCGCAGCAGGTGGAGAGCCACCTGAAGATGAACCTGGAAGTAGTCGACGGCCAGGGCAAGTTCCTCGGTGAAGGCCGCGACCTGGCCGAGTTGACCGCGCGTTTCGCCGAGGCCAGCCAAGCTGCGTTGGCGGTGCCGCAGACTGCGAAGAGCCAGCAGCCGGTGGAGGCCAAGGTGTTCGCGGCGGTGGCCGAGAAAACCCAGCAAAACATCGCCGGGCTTTCGATGACGGTGTATCCGGCCTTGGTCGAAGAAAACGGCACGGTCAAGGAAGGGCGTTTCTCTACCGCTGCCGAGGCTGAGTTCCAGCACCGTCGAGCCTTGCAGCGCCTGCTGCTGCAACAACTGGCCGAGCCGGCAAAGTTCCTGCGGGGCAAATTGCCGGGCCTGACCGAGTTGGGGTTGATGTACCGCGAGCTGGGGCGTATCGAAGCCCTGGTGGAAGACATTCTGTTGGCCAGCCTCGACAGTTGCGTGCTGGAAGGCGAAGCCAGCCTGCCGCGGGACGGCGCCGGCCTGGCCGCCCTGGCCGAGCGCAAGCGTGGCAGTTGGACCGAGCACGCCGAGCGCCAGGCGCGCCTGACCCTCGAAATTTTGAAACTGTGGCATGGCCTGCAAAAACGCTTCAAGGGCAAGATTGACCTGGCCCAGGCGGTGGCGCTGAATGATATCAAGCAGCAACTGAGCAATCTGGTGTACCCCGGTTTCGTACGGGAAACCCCGGCGCAATGGTTCAAGGAACTGCCGCGCTTCCTCAAGGCCATCGAGCTGCGCCTGGAGAAATTGCCAAGCCAGGTGCAGAAGGACCGGGTCTGGAGTACCGAGTTGGGCGGTTTGTGGAGCCAGTATCAGAACCGCCTGAACAAACACGCCCAGGAAGGCAAGCGCGACCCTCAGCTGGAGCTGTATCGCTGGTGGCTGGAGGAATACCGGGTTTCGCTGTTTGCCCAGCAGTTGGGCACCAAGGTACCGATTTCCGACAAGCGCCTGAGCAAGCAATGGAGCCTGGTCGAAGCGTGACCGACGTGCGGCAAGCAACTGTGGCGAGCGAGCTTGCTCGCTCGCCACAGGGAAGGTGTTTGTGCGGGATAGGCGCCAAGTGTCCGATGTTGTGGCAAACTTCGCGGTTATAAATGCCGGGATCGTCGAGTTGGGCTGGTGCAGCCGTGGCGCGATGGAATAAAGCGTTTCCAGTTTGAAGGCCGCTGGGCGGCATAAAACTACTTACGGTTTGGTACGACGGTACCAATACCCTTCTGCCTGAACAGATTTAGAGGAACGACCGTGCATAACGTCGTCATCAGCGGCACAGGCCTGTACACCCCGGCCAACAGCATCTCCAACGAAGAGCTGGTGCAGTCTTTCAATGCTTACGTGCAACAGTTCAACCTGGATAACGCCGCCGCCATTGAACGCGGTGACGTGGAGGCCCTGACCGAATCCAGCGCCGCCTTTATCGAGAAGGCCTCGGGCATCAAGAGCCGCTTTGTCATGGACAAGGCCGGCATTCTCGACCCGCAACGCATGGCGCCACGCCTGCCCGAGCGCTCCAACGACGAATGGTCGATCCTCTGCCAGATGGCCGTCAGTGCTGCCGAGCAAGCCTTGCAGCGCGCCGGCAAGACCGCCGCCGATATCGACGGTGTGATCGTCGCCTGTTCCAACCTGCAGCGGGCGTACCCGGCGATTGCCATCGAAGTCCAGGAAGCGCTGGGTATCCAGGGTTTTGGCTTTGACATGAACGTGGCGTGTTCCTCGGCGACCTTCGGTATCCAGAACGCCGCCAACAGCATCCAGCTGGGCCAGGCGCGGGCGATCCTGATGGTCAACCCGGAGATCTGCACCGGCCACCTGAATTTCCGCGACCGCGACAGCCATTTCATCTTTGGCGATGCGGCCACCGCCGTGATCCTGGAGCGGGCCGACCTGGCTACTTCCGAGCATCAGTTCGACGTGGTGAGCACCAAGTTGCTGACCAAGTTCTCCAACAACATTCGCAATAACTTCGGCTTCCTCAACCGCGCGGCGGAAGAGGGGATTGGTGCCCCGGACAAGCTGTTCGTGCAGGAAGGCCGCAAGGTCTTCCGTGATGTCTGCCCGATGGTCGCCGAGTTGATCGGCAAGCACCTGTCGGAAAACCAGCTGAATGTTGGCGATGTGAAGCGTTTCTGGCTGCACCAGGCCAACCTCAGCATGAATCACCTGATCGTCAAGAAACTGCTGGGCCGCGAGGCTTCTGTGGAAGAGGCGCCGGTGATCCTCGATACTTACGCCAACACCAGTTCGGCGGGTTCGGTGATTGCGTTCCACACCTACCAGGACGACTTGCCGAAGGGCGCTGTGGCTGTGCTTAGCTCGTTTGGCGCAGGGTATTCGATTGGTAGCGTGATCCTGCGCAAACGCTGATCATGTTTTGAAATCGAGGTCTTGAATGGCAGCAGCGGACGACGCGCACCTGCTTGAACGATTGCTCAAGGGTGAGCAGCGGGCCTACAAGGAGTTGGTCACCACTTACCAGAGCGCTATGCGCGCGGTGGCCTATGCCATTGTTGGCCAGCGCCATGCCGATGAGGTGGTGCAGGACGCCTGGCTGTCGGTGGTGCGTAACCTGGCGAAGTTTGAGGGGCGTTCCAGCCTCAAGACCTGGCTGCTGACCATCACTGCCAACTCGGCAAAGGGCCGCTACAAGCAAAACCGCCGGGAAGTACTGCTCGATGACTTGCCGGCGCCCCATGGCACCATCGGTGATGATCGCTTTGTGCCCGAAGATGGCCACTGGGCCGTCGCGCCGTTTGCCTGGCACCAGGACACGCCCGAAGCCCTGCTCACTGAAGACGAATTGCGTAAATGCCTGGAGCACACACTGGCCAGTCTTTCCGAGCTGCAAAGCAGCGTACTGCTGCTGCGCGAACGTCAGGGGCTGGAGTTGGAGGAGATTTGTAATCTTCTGACGCTATCGCTCTCCAATGTTCGTGTGCTGTTGCATCGAGCACGGCTTAAAGTCTTCGCCACGGTGGAGCATTTTGAGGAAACCGGCGAATGTTGACCTGTAAGGAACAAGTGGCACGTTCCAGTGACTATCTCGATGGGCAACTGACCTTTCGCGAGCGCCTGCTGGTGCGCCATCACCTGATGTTCTGCCCCAACTGCCGGCGCTTTATCCGGCAGATGCGCTTGATGCAGGCGACGCTGAAGATCCTGCCCGAGCCGCCTATCGCCGATGTTGATGCGTTGGCCGAACGCCTGGCCGCCGAGCGCTCCCGCGACCAATAATATCCATCACTTTTCACACTGAAACGAAGCCCGCATCGACAAAAGATGCGGGCTTTTTTTTGCTCAAAAAACAACCAAGATGAAAAATATTTCATTTTTATCAGACGTTTTTACATTTTGTATCATCTGCCATTTTCACCAGTTTTCAGGGCTGTAGCCTTGATTTCCGTAGGCTCTGGCTTATTTCGAATGGCTATTAAAAAGTTCCAAAGTAACAAAATCTTTATGTTCCGGCAACCCAGCTGAAATATCCCCTCGCCAAGATCGCCCCCCAACACCAGCGGCTCTAAACCGCGTGTTTTACCAATGCACAAGACCATCAATTAGGGGAATTCTTCGATGATCCGCAAGCACTTCGCCGGTTTCGCGGCCAGCGCCTTGGCCCTGGCCGTTACCGCCCAGGCTTTCGCCGGTACTGTCACTACTGACGGTGCCGATATCGTTGTCAAAACCAAGGGCGGCCTTGAGGTTGCAACCACCGACCAGAATTTCAGCTTCAAGCTGGGTGGTCGTTTGCAGGCCGATTACGGCACGTTTGATGGCTTTTACACCAAGAATGGCAACTCGGCTGACGCCACATACTTCCGACGTGCCTACCTCGAATTGGGCGGCACGGTGTACAAGGACTGGAAATACCAGATCAACTACGACTTTTCCCACAACTCCGGCAATGCCGATGATGGCTACTTCGACGAAGCGTCCTTCTCGTACGTAGGCTTCAAGCCAGTGGTGATCCGCGCGGGTCGTTTCGACCAGGACTTCGGCCTGGAAAAAGCCACCAGTTCCAAATGGGTGACCGCCATCGAGCGTAACCTCGGTTATGAAGTCGCCGACTGGATCAACTCCCACGAGAACGGCATGGGCCTGCAGGTCAGCGCCGTGGTGGCTGACATGGCCTACCTGTCCTCCAGCGTGTCGTCCAAGGACATCAACGACAAGGACGGCAAAGGCGTGAAGCAGTTCAACGGCCGTGCCGTGTTTGCGCCGATGCACGACAGCGGCAACGTCTTGCACCTGGGTGTGGACGTGGCGGTGCGTGACCTGAAGGACACCTCGTTCGACTCGCGGATCCGTCCTCGCCTGGACGCTCGTGGCGTTGCCACCAACGGCGGTAACGATGCCGGGGCCAACGGCAACCGTGCGACCTTCGGCGGCGGTGTAGGGCTGGACTCCGGCAACCTGACCGCGAACGACGCCTACGACACCGACACGGTGTTCGGCGGCGAATTTGCCTTCGCCCGCGGTCCGCTGTCCCTGCAGGCCGAATACCTGAACCGCAAGATGAAGGCCGACAGCAGCGCTTATCAGGATGTGAAGGCCACGGGTTTCTACGGCCAGGTGGCCTACACGCTGACCGGCGAGTCCCGGGTCTACAAGCTCGACGGCGCCAAGTTCGACACCATCAAGCCGCAGAACAAGCAGTTCGGTGCGTGGGAAGTGTTCTACCGCTACGACAACATCAGCGTTGACGACAAAAACGTAGTGCGTAACAGCGCGACCCGTGAAGTGGGTGACGCCAAGGCAAGCCTGAACACCATCGGTGTCAACTGGTACGCCAACGAAGCGGTGAAGGTGTCTGCCAACTACCTCAAGGTCAGCACTGACAAGATCCAGAACGCCAATGGCGACGACAGCGGCGACGCCATCGTGGCCCGCGTGCAATACGTGTTCTAGGCAACCTGTAATACCGCTGCAAAGCGCTCTTTCTTCATCCGTCAAAGCGCTCCTCATTTGGTTTGCCCCGCCGTTTGGCGGGGCTTTTTTTTGCGCCGTGTCCTGTAGGCGCGAGCTTGCTCGCGAAGAACCCGAGATCACCGCGTTCTGTCAGAATGGTCGCGTTGTCGTTAACGATCATCGCGAGCACGCTCGCTCCTACACAAAGCCGTGACCGTCGGGGAATGGGATGCCGTTACAACGTTTGAATAACCTGTCCGAGATTGCGCCCGATGAATGGAACGCGTTGGTCCCCGTCGATCAGCCGTTTCTGCGCCATGCGTTCCTCAGTGCCCTGGAAGACAGCGCCAGCATCGGCCCGCACTCCGGCTGGCAGCCCGAGCATTTGCTGCACTATGAAGGTGGACGGCTGATTGCCGCGTTGCCCAGCTATCGCAAATGGCATTCCTATGGCGAGTACGTGTTCGACCACGGTTGGGCCGATGCCTGCGAGCGGGCGGGCATCGACTACTACCCGAAATTGCTGACGGCCGTGCCCTTCAGCCCGGTCAGCGGCCCGCGCCTGTTGGCCGCCAGCGCCGAGGACGGTTTCGAATTGCTTAAAAGCCTGCCCGGTTACCTGGAAATCGAAGGCCTTTCCAGCGCCCATATCAACTTTACCGACGCCCTCGCAGACACCGCACTGGCCCGGCAGCCGGGTTGGCTGCAACGCCTGGGCTGCCAGTTTCATTGGCAAAACCGCGGCTACCGAGACTTCCAGGACTTTCTCGACGCCCTGAGTTCGCGCAAGCGTAAACAGATGCGCAAGGAGCGCGAGCAAGTGGCGGGGCAGGGCATCGAGTTCGAGTGGCTGCAAGGTCATGAGTTGAGCGAGGCGCAGTGGGATTTTGTCTACGCCTGTTACGCCAATACCTACGCCATACGCCGACAATCGCCGTACCTGACCCGGGCGTTTTTCAGTCTGCTGGCCGAGCGCATGCCCGAGGCGATTCGCGTGGTGCTGGCCAAGCAAGGCTCACGGCCGGTGGCCATGGCCTTCAGCCTGATCGGCGGTGACAGTTTTTATGGGCGTTACTGGGGCTGCCTGGCCGAGTTCGACCGGCTGCATTTCGAGACTTGCTTCTACCAAGGCATGGATTACGCGATTGCCCATGGCCTGCAGCGTTTCGACGCCGGCGCCCAGGGCGAGCACAAGTTGATTCGCGGGTTTGAGCCGGTGATCACGCACTCCTGGCATTACCTGCGACACCCGGGATTGAAGACCGCCGTGGCGGATTTCCTGGAGCGCGAAAGCGTGGGGATCCTGGCGTATGCCGAGGAGGCGAGGACAGCCCTGCCTTATCGGCAGGGCTGAACCACTGATCGGTTGACAGGTGCCGAGGGCGGTAGCACTTCGCTATAGTGTATGTACAAAAGTAAATACAGTATGCACCATGCGTTTTGAGTGGGATGAATCCAAAAACCAAATAAACATCCGCAAGCACGGCATAGACTTCAACGACGTATCGGATATTTTTCAACATCCAATATTGTCACAACGTGATACTCGAACGGATTATGACGAAGAACGCTGGGTCAGCATTGGCTGGATAAAATTACTGGTAGGTGTAGTTGGAGGCGGGGTGACGTAATTCGCATTATTTCCGCCCGAAAAGCAACCAAACAGGAGGCCAAATACTATGTCGAAAGCATCGAAAACTGACTGGGAGCGCCTGGCTAAGATGGACGATCGGGAGATCGATACCAGCGACATCCCCGAGTTGGGAGAAGACTTCTTCCGTCGTGCCGAATTGCGTGTGCCGGTCAAGCAGGCAGTTACTATCCGTCTGGATGCTGACGTTCTTGAGTGGTTCAAGGGGCAAGGGACTGGCTATCAGACGCGCATCAATCAGTTGCTGCGCCAGTATATGCAGGCACATCAAGGCTGATAGAGCACTGGCGAGGGCAGCCCTGCCTTATCGGCAGGGCTGAACCTGTCTGGCTCAGGCGGTTTTTTCCGTGCCGAGCCATCGATAGGTAATGCCGCCGACCACTGCACCGAGGATCGGCGCCAGCCAGAACATCCACAACTGCTGGAGCGCCCAACCGCCGACAATCAGCGCCGGGCCGGTACTGCGGGCCGGGTTGACCGAGGTGTTGGTGACCGGGATCGAGATCAGGTGGATCAGCGTCAGCGCCAGGCCAATGGCAATGGGCGCGAAGCCCGTCGGCACACGACGGTCGGTGGCGCCGAGGATGATCAACACGAACATCGCCGTCATCACCAGCTCGCACACAAACCCCGCTGCCATCGAATAACCACCAGGCGAATGCTCGCCGTAGCCGTTGCTGGCCAGGCCCGAAGCCAGTTCGAACCCCGGCTTGCCGCTGGCTATGAAGTACAACAATGCAGCGGCAACGACGCCGCCGATTACCTGGGACACGATGTACGCCGGTAACTCCCTGGCCGGAAATCTTCCGCCCACTACCAGCCCCACCGACACTGCAGGGTTCAGGTGACAACCGCTGATGTGCCCGATGGCAAATGCCATGGTCAGCACCGTGAGCCCGAACGCCAGGGCCACACCGAGCACACCGATCCCGACCGGGGACGATGCGGCCAGTACCGCACTGCCGCAGCCACCCAACACCAGCCAAAACGTACCCAGTCCTTCCGTAACGGAACGTTTGAACAGTGACATGAACACATCCTTAATAGATTGCTCTATCTGATTAACGGGTCTGTGATGCATCCCTGCTGCCTTAAATCAGGGCCCTCCTGGGGCCTGATTGGAGTACAGCAGGATTGTGTCGCAAGACCAGCGGGATAGAGAAAACTGTCAGAATTGTTCGGAATTGAGGTCGCGGTTAACCAACGGAATCAGTCTATTCCGACGAAGCCACCGGTCTGGTGTTGCCACAATCGCGCATACAAACCGCCGTGTGCGAGCAATTCGGCATGGCTGCCGGTCTCGGCGATCTGGCCTTTTTCCAGCACCACCAGCCTGTCCATTCTGGCAATGGTGGACAGCCGGTGGGCGATGGCGATCACTGTCTTGCCCTGCATCAGGGTTTCCAGGCTTTCCTGGATCGCCGCTTCGACTTCCGAATCCAGCGCGGAGGTGGCTTCGTCCATGATCAGGATCGGCGCGTCCTTGAGCAGTACCCGGGCGATGGCGATGCGCTGGCGTTGCCCGCCGGAGAGTTTCACCCCGCGTTCGCCTACGTGGGCGTCGAGGCCGGTGCGGCCCTCGGCGTCCGACAGCAATGGGATGAACTCGTCGGCGCGGGCCTTGTGCACGGCGGCCCAAAGCTCTTCGTCGGTGGCGTCCGGCTTGCCATACAGCAAGTTGTCGCGGATCGAGCGGTGCAGCAGCGAGGTGTCCTGGGTGATCATGCCGATCTGTTCGCGCAGGGTTTCCTGGGCGACGTCGGCGATGTTCTGGCCGTCGATCAGGATACGGCCGCCTTGCAGGTCGTACAGGCGCAACAGCAGGTTGACCAAGGTGGATTTGCCCGCGCCGGACGGACCGATCAGGCCGATCTTTTCACCCGGTTCAATCGCCAGGTTCAAGCCGCTGATGATCCCGCTCTTCTTGCCGTAGTGGAAATCCACCTGATCGAACCGCACCTCGCCATGGGGCACTTCCAGGCGCGGGGCATTTTCCCGGTCGGTCACTGCCAGCGGCTGGGCGATGGTTTTCAGGCCGTCCTGGACCATGCCGATGTTTTCGAAAATGCCGTTGACCACCCACATGATCCAGCCGGACATGTTGACGATACGAATCACCAGGCCGGTGGCCAGGGCGATGGCGCCCACCGAAATCAGGGATTGGGTCCACAGCCACAGGGCAAGGCCGGTGGTGGTGACAATCAGCAGGCCGTTCATGGTGGTAATCACGATGTCCATGCTGGTCACGACGCGGCTGGCCAACTGGGTTTTCTCGGTCTGCTCGACGATCGCTTCCCTGGCGTAGTTCTGCTCGAAATTGGTATGAGCGAACAGCTTCAAGGTGGTGATGTTGGTGTAGCCGTCGACGATCCGCCCCATCAGTTTTGAGCGTGCCTCGGAGGAGATGACCGAGCGCTCCTTGACTCGTGGCACGAAGTACCGCAGGGCCAGGCTGTAGGCGACGATCCAGGTGATCAGCGGGATCATCAGGCGCCAGTCGGCTTCGGCGAACAGCACCAGGGCGCTGATGGCGTAGATCGCCACGTGCCAGATCGCGTCCACGGCGGCCACTGCGGAGTCGCGCAGGGAGTTGCCGGTTTGCATGATGCGCTGGGCAATGCGCCCGGCGAAATCGTTCTGGAAGAAGTTCAGGCTCTGTTTGAGCACATAGCTGTGGTTTTGCCAGCGGATCAGGCTGGTCATGCCGGGGCTGATGGTCTGGTGCACCAGCAGGTCATGCAGGGCGCCGAAGATCGGGCGCAACAGCAGGGCGACCACGGCCATCCAGATCAGCTCGGTGGCGTGGATCTGGAAGAAGTTGGCGGGCGGCGTGCCCTGGGCCAGGTCGATGATGCGGCTCAGGTAGCTGAACAGCGCCACTTCGATCAGCGCGCCGATCAGGCCCACCACCAGCAAGGCGGCAAAGCTTGGCCATACTTGGCGCAGGTAATAGACGTAGAAGGGTAGGACTTTGTCTGGAGGGGCCGCGCTGGGAGGTTCGCGGAAGATGTCGATCAGTTGTTCAAAACGACGATAGAGCATTAGGTCTGACGCCCGCGCGGCGGGCTCTCCTGTTCAAATGCGCGCGACGCCTTGCGGGCCCCGCGCGAAACTCCCTGTAGCCTTCAGTCGATGCGCTTGGCCGACTTGATCAGGACAGGATCGATTGGCACGTTCTGCATGCCCTGTTTGGTGGTGGTCTGCGAGTTGACGATGATGTCGACCACGTCCATGCCCTTGACCACTTTGGCGAACACCGCGTAACCGGCATCACGGCCCGGGTCGAGGAAGGCATTGTCCGCAACGTTGATGAAGAATTGGCTGGTGGCGGAGTTCGGGTCGTTGGTACGCGCCATCGACAGGGTGCCGCGCACGTTATGCAGGCCGTTGCTGGCTTCGTTCTTGATCGGTGCTTCGGTCGGCTTTTGCGACATTTGCTGGGTAAAACCACCGCCCTGCACCATGAAGCCCGGGATTACCCGGTGAAAAATGGTGTTGGTGTAGAAGCCCTTGTCGACATAGGCCAGGAAGTTCTTGGTACTGATCGGGGCCTTGACCGGGTCCAGTTCGATCTCGATGTCGCCATTGGTGGTGGTGATCAAGACGTGGGGTGCCTTGGCGGGTTCGGCCGCCATCAGGTTGGCAGCGAACAGTACGGAACCGGCAAAGAAGGCGATTTTTTTCAGCATGGGTCAGTGATCCTGGGTTGTGGTTTCGACTGTCTTGAGAAAATCGAGCAGGGTGTTGTTGAAGCGTTCGGGTTGGTCCAGCGGCGTGGCATGGCGGGAATCCTCGATCACCACCAGCCGCGCATCGGGCAGCAGTTTTACATAGATTTCTTTCTGCGCCACGGGGGTGTAGTCGTGGTCGGCGCTGATGACCAGGGTTGGACAGGATATTTTCGGAAGTTGTTCCTGTACGCCCCAGCCAACAATCGCATCGAAGCTGGCGAGGTAAGCACGTTTGTCGTTTTTTGCCCAGCGTTCGGCCATCTTGCGCCGCAGTTCGGCCTGTTCGGGCTTGGGAAACAGCAGGCTGCCCAGGGCCTTGCCGATAGTGTTCAGGCTGAGGATGCGCGCCAGGCTCCAGCGCTTGGCCCACTGCCAATAGTCGCTGGCGCTGCGAACCTTGACCTGGGGCGCACTGTTGACGATGCACAGGCTCTTGAGCATTTGCGGCTCATCCACTGCCAGTTGAAAGGCGATCATGCCGCCCATGGACAGGCCGACCACGTGGGCCGGCGGCAAATGCAGGTGTTCGATCAAGGCCACCAGGTCGGCGGTGAAGCCGGCGATGCTGTAGCGCTCACGGGGTTTGTCGGAGCGGCCGTGACCGCGCACATCCACCACCACCAGGCGATAGTGTTGGGACAGCACGGGCACTTGCAGTTCCCAGTCCAGGCAACTGGAGCCCAGGCCGTGGATCAGGATCAGCGGCGCGCCGTGGCCATATTCCTCGTAATGCAGGGTGCAACCTTCATGTTCGAAATAGGCCACGTGAACTCCTTGTTCAGGCTTGCTGCGGTGCGGCGAATGGCGCGTCCAGTGGTGCAGTGTCGAAGGTGCGCAGCAACTCGACGAGAATCTGCGTGGCCGGGCCCAGGGGTTTGTCCTTGTTCGAGTAAAGATAGAAGGTCGGGTTGCGGCTGCCACCCCGTTCCAGGGGCAGTAGCTTGAGCAGGCCTTCCTTGAGTTCGCGTTCGATCAGGTGTCGCGGCAGCCAGGCGAAGCCCAGGCCGCTGCTGACGAAGGTGGCGGCGGTGGGCAGGCTGCCGACGGTCCAGCGCTGCTCGGCGCCGAGCCAGCCGACGTCCCGTGGCTGCTGGCGGCCGGAGTCGCGGATCACCACCTGCATGTGGCTTTCCAGATCCTGGAAGCTCAGTTCGCGGTGCAATTGATGCAGCGGATGTTCGGGGTGGGCCACGGCGACAAATTCGACGTCGCTCATTTCCGTACCGAGGTAACCGGGAATGATGAACCCGCTGATGGCGAGGTCGGCCATGCCGTCCATCAACAGCTCTTCGACACCGGACAACACCTCTTCGCGCAAGCGCACCCGGCAGCCACGGCTTTGCGGCATAAAGGCAGTGAGGGCGCGCACCAGGCGGGCGTTGGGGTAAGCGGCATCGACCACCAGCCGCACCTCGGCTTCCCAGCCTTGTTCCATATGGTGGGCCAGGTCTTCCAGTTGGCTGGCGTTTTTCACCAGTTGCCGGGAGCGGCGCAGCAGCACTTCACCGGCTTCGGTGAGCACGGCCTTGCGCCCGTCAATGCGCAGCAGCGGCACGCCGAGCTGATCCTGCATGCGGGCCACGGTGTAGCTCACCGAGGATTGCGAGCGGTGCAGCGCTTCGGCCGCCTGGGCGAAGCCGCCATGGTCGACCACGGCTTGCAAGGTGCGCCATTGATCAAGGGTAACGCGGGGCGCTTTCAAGATGAGCTCCTCTTGTCCTAAGCTGGCGGTCCTTATTGGAGACTGCCGAATGAGAAAATTCTGTTGTGTGCTGCTGGCGTTGCTGCCGTTGAGTGCGTTTGCATTCAGTACCGATGTGACGAAAGACATTCAGGGCGTGAAGATCGATTACAGCGCGTCAGACGTCGACAGCACTATCAGTTCGATCCAACTCACCAACTACGGCCCCAATGACGCGGAGTGCAAGGTACGCTTTACCAATGGTCCGGAAGCCCCGCGTACGCGCAAGGTCACGGTCGCGGCAGGAAAAACCACCAACACCACGGCCAATTTCAGCCGTGCCATCATCAAGATGCGTATCCAGCTGACCTGCGCACCGAAATAAGGCAAAAGCGGAGCTTGCGTACAGCAATACTCCGCTTATAAACAAATTTCTAGATGGGTTATAGCAGTTTTTTACGCTTTTTAATCGAACGGACCCTGTCTAACCTTTACTCCATCGCCTTACAGCATTCACCGATGGAGCTTACATAATCATGGCCCGTGTTCTGATCATCGAAAGCAGCGCCCGTCAGCAGGACTCAATCTCCCGCCAGCTGACCCAACAATTCATCAGCCAATGGAAAGTCGCCCACCCGGCTGATCAGATCACCGTACGAGACCTCGCCAACAACCCGGTTCCGCACCTGGATGCCAATCTGTTGGGCGGCTGGATGAAACCTGCCGAGCAGCGCAGCACGGTTGAACAGGCCTCCCTGGACCGCTCCAACGAACTGACCGATGAGCTGCTGGCCGCCGATGTGTTGGTGATGGCCGCGCCGATGTACAACTTCGCGATTCCCAGCACCCTCAAAGCCTGGCTCGACCATGTGCTGCGTGCCGGTGTGACCTTCAAATACACCGCCACCGGGCCCCAAGGCCTGTTGACCGACAAGCGTGCCTTTGTGCTGACCGCCCGCGGCGGCATCCACGCCGGTGGCAGCACCGACCACCAGGAACCCTACCTGCGTCAGGTCATGGGCTTTATCGGCATCCATGACGTCGCGTTTATTCATGCCGAGGGTGTGAACCTGGGCGGTGATTTCCAGGAGAAGGGTTTGAACCAGGCCAAGGCGTTGTTGGCCCAAGTGGCGTGAGATGTTAATCGTCAGATAATCGCCCGCTGTTTAGATAGCTCCACGCAACCCTTCAAGTACGCGTATCGAACCTCCCTTTGCACTTTTTGCTCCTGAGTGCTCCCGCCCGACTGACGCTTTTAGCGAGGTCGGGTTTTTTTTGCCTTGAGTTTCGTAACGCGCGGAAAACCGCTAATGTCGCGCCCATTCAAAATGAGGCGAGCATGGGCTATCTACTTGTTGTGACGCTGATCCAGGCGTTTTCCTTCAGCTTGATCGGCGAATACCTGGCCGGTCACGTCGACAGTTATTTCGCGGTGCTGGTGCGTGTACTGTTGGCCGGGCTGGTGTTTATCCCGCTGACCCGCTGGCGCTCGGTGGAGCCGGCGTTCATGCGCGGCATGCTGTTGATCGGCGCACTGCAGTTCGGCGTGACCTACGTGTGCCTGTACCTGAGCTTTCGCGTACTGACGGTGCCGGAGGTGTTGCTGTTCACCATCCTGACACCGTTGCACGTGACCTTGATCGAAGACGCCCTGAACCGCCGCTTCAACCCGTGGGCGCTGGTGGCCGCACTGGTGGCGGTGGCGGGGGCAGCGGTGATTCGCTTCGACCAGATCACCCCGAACTTCTTCATGGGCTTCCTGCTGCTGCAACTGGCCAACTTCACCTACGCCGCCGGGCAGGTGCTTTATAAGCATCTGGTGGCCCGTCATCCGAGCGATCTGCCGCATTACCGGCGCTTTGGCTACTTCTACCTCGGCGCGTTGGCGGTGGCGTTGCCGGCGTTCCTGATGTTCGGCAAGGCCACCTACCTGCCGGAAGCGCCGTTGCAGTGGGGCGTTTTGGTGTTCCTCGGTCTGGTCAGCACGGCACTGGGTATGTACTGGTGGAACAAGGGCGCTTGCCTGGTCAACGGTGGCACGTTGGCGGTGATGAACAACCTGCATGTGCCGGTGGGGTTGTTGCTGAACTTGCTGATCTGGAATCAGCATGAACCGTTGGGCAGGTTGCTGCTGGGCGGTTTGGTGATTCTCGGGGCGGTGTGGATCAGCCGGCTGGGCCTGCGGTCGTCGGCGCCAATTGCGTCAGCAAAAAATCAATGAATGCGCGGGTCTTTTGCGGCACGCGTCGCGCTGACGAATAAACCGCATTGATGGTGATTGCCGGCGCCTGCCATTCGCAGAGCACCGGCACCAGGCGCCCGGCGCTCAGGGCGTCTTCGACGATAAAGTCCGGCAACAGCGCGATGCCCATCCCGGCCTCTGCCGCCTGGGCCAGCAGGTCGCCGTTGTTGGCGTGCAGAGGGCCGGTAACGTTGACTCGCTGGGTTTCCTGGCCCTTGCTCAATTGCAGGCTGACGCCGCTTTGCAGATACCCATAATTGAGGCACTGGTGCTGGCGCAGGTCTTGCGGGGTCTGCGGTATGCCCGCGCGTGCCAGGTAGGCTGGCGCAGCCACCATGATCCTTGGCGCAGGTGCCAACTGGCGGGCGATCATCGTTGAGTCGGGCATGCTGGCGATGCGGATGGTCACGTCGAACCCGCCGCGTACCGGGTCCACCTGCTGGTCACTGAGCACCAGTTGCAGTTCGATATGCGGATGCTGTTCATGGAACAGCGGAATCAACCGCCCCAGGCGATGCAGCCCGAACGACATCGGCGCATTGACCCGCAACACGCCCCGTAGCTCGCCGATACCATCCCGGGCCCGCTGTTCGGCTTCGTCCAGGGCGGCCAGTACTTCACGCGCAGCTTCAAAATACTCGGCCCCGGCCTCCGTCAAATGCAGGCTGCGGGTGGTGCGCTGAAGCAGTTGCACGCCTATGGCTTCTTCCAGCGCCTGAATCTGTTTGCTGACTTTTGAGCGCGGTACGTCCATGGCTCGCGCGGCGGCCGCGAAGCCGTTCTCGCCGACCGTGACGACAAACGCCCGCATGCATTCGATACGGTCCATGATTGTCCCTTTTTTAGAATCAATGATTCTCGATTTTAGGTAATTGTCTCGATTTTATCCATCCCATAAAGTTACTTCCAAGCCGCCAGCCAAGCTTCACAGCGGCGCTGAACGCACCCCTAACCGAATCGAAACCATTAAAAGGAAGTCACCATGTCTATTCGCGAATTGCTCAACCCAGCCAACTCCACCCTGATCCTGATCGACCACCAGCCGCAGATGGCCTTTGGCGTGCAGTCGATCGATCGCCAGACCCTGAAGAACAACACGGTGGCGCTGGCCAAGGCCGCCAGGATCTTCAACGTGCCGACCATCCTGACCTCGGTTGAGACCAAGAGCTTCAGCGGCTACATCTGGCCGGAACTGCTGGACGTGTTCCCGGACCAGCAGCCGATCGAGCGCACCTCGATGAACTCCTGGGAAGACAAGGCGCTGGTGGCCGCGGTGAAGGCCACCGGGCGCAAGAAGCTGATCATGGCGGCCCTGTGGACCGAGGTGTGCCTGAACTTCCCGGCCCTGGAAGCCCTGGCCGAAGGCTACGAGGTGTACATCGTCACCGACGCCTCCGGCGGCACCAGCAAAGAAGCGCATGACATGTCGGTGCAACGGATGATTCAGGCGGGCGCGGTACCGGTCACCTGGCAGCAAGTGCTGTTGGAATACCAGCGTGACTGGGCTCACAAGGAAACCTACGACGCGGTGATGGGCCTGGTACAGGAGCACAGCGGCGCTTACGGCATGGGCGTGGATTACGCCTACACCATGGTTCACGGCGCGCCGCAGCGTCAGGTCAAGTAAGGTCCAACGCAAAAAAAACGGCACAACTCGGGTTGTGCCGTTTTTTGTTGTTACATCACTGCCTTTTCCGCCGGGGGCAGGTGACTGGCCCCCAGCACCGCCGGCAACATCCCCGCCCGCAAGTCACCGCCGCTCGGCTGCTGGTACAGGCTCAAACCAAATTCCGGCAGCACCGCCAGCAGGTAGTCGAAGATATCGCCCTGGATCCGCTCGTAGTCGGCCCACGCGGTGGTGCGGGTGAAGCAGTAGATCTCCAGCGGAATGCCCTGGGCGGTGGTCTGCATCTGCCGCACCATGCAGGTCATGTTCGGCTGGATCTCCGGATGGCTTTTCAGATAGGCCAGGGCATACGCGCGGAAGGTGCCGATATTGGTCATGCGTCGGCGGTTGGCGGACATCGCCGCGACATTGCCCTGGGCTTCGTTCCAGGCCTTGAGCTCGGCCTTCTTGCGGCTCATGTAGTCGGTCAGCAGGTGTACCTGGGTGAGCTTCAGCTCTTCGTCGTCGCGGATGAAACGCACGCCGCTGGCGTCGATATACAGGCTGCGCTTGATCCGCCGGCCACCGGAGGCCTGCATGCCGCGCCAGTTCTTGAACGACTCGGACATCAGGCGCCAGGTGGGAATCGAGACGATGGTCTTGTCGAAGTTCTGCACTTTGACGGTGTGCAGGGTGATGTCGACCACGTCACCGTCGGCGCCGACCTGGGGCATTTCGATCCAGTCGCCGACCCGCAGCATGTCGTTGCTGGTCAGTTGCACACTGGCGACGAACGACAGCAGGGTGTCCTTGTAGACCAACAGAATCACCGCCGACATTGCACCCAGACCGGAAAGCAGCAGCAGTGGCGAGCGGTCGATCAACGTGGCGACGATGATGATTGCGCCAAACACGAACAGCACCATCTTCGCCAACTGCACATAGCCCTTGATCGAGCGGGTGCGGGCGTGTTCGGTGCGGGCATAGATGTCCAGCAGGGCGTTGAGCAGTGCACTGATCGCCAGCACCATGAACAGAATGGTGAACGCCAGGGCGACATTGCCGATGAACAGGGTGGCGGTCTTGCTCAGGTCCGGCACCAGGTACAGGCCGAACTGGATCACCAGTGACGGCGTCATCTGTGCCAGGCGATGGAAGACTTTGTTGTGCCGCAGGTCATTGAGCCAGTGCAGCGCGGGTTGCCGGCCCAGCAGCTTGACGGCGTGCAGGATGAGGTAGCGGGCCACTCGTCCGAGCAGCAATGCCACTACCAGCAACACCATCAGCGCGAGGCTGGAATGCAGCAGCGGGTGTTCGTCGAGGGTGCCCCAAAGGTCTTTGACGTTGAGCCAGAGCTGTTTGATATCCATGGGTAAACGCGATTCTTCTGTAAGACGTGACGGGCCGATTAGAGCATTTAAGTACGTCAAAGTTGTGGTTGTGGACAAATCCCCTGACAAAAAAGCGCCTGATTAACCCAGTTCGCGTAAAGAAACTCGGCCTCGGCGCCCGAAACCGTTACCCTATGCAGCTGTTTTTTTGTATTTCTTCGAGGTAGCACCCGTGTTTTCCCAATTCGCCCTGCACGAACGCCTGCTCAAAGCCGTGGCCGAGCTT
>Ga0153921_1000298_pt1 | contig 30471 bp, 22 predicted proteins | sample TSNJ005MetaG_FD_104691 | JGI IMG/M metagenome (GOLD analysis project Ga0153921, IMG submission 104691) | Attine ant fungus gardens microbial communities from New Jersey, USA - TSNJ005 MetaG | ecosystem: Host-associated > Fungi > Mycelium > Unclassified | place: USA: New Jersey, Brendon T. Byrne... | reverse complement strand
GTCGGTGCCCAGCTTGAGGCCGGTCTTGTTCACGGCGATCGTGATGAGGTCGAGTGCTTCCTTGGTGCCCGCGACGTCGGGAGCGAATCCGCCTTCGTCACCGAGACCGGTGGAGAGGCCCTTCTCCTTGAGGACCGACTTCAGGGAGTGGTAGACCTCGGCACCCCAGCGCAGCGATTCCTTGAAGCTCGGTGCGCCGATGGGAGCAACCATGAACTCCTGGACGTCGACACCGGTGTCTGCGTGCGCGCCACCGTTGAGGATGTTCATCATCGGGACAGGGAGAACGTGAGCGTTGGGGCCACCGACGTAGCGGAACAGCTCGAGGCCCGAGGACTCGGCAGCGGCGCGAGCCACGGCAAGCGAGGCACCGAGCAGAGCGTTTGCGCCCAGACGCGACTTGTCCGGGGTGCCGTCTGCGTCGAGCAGCGCCTGGTCGACCGTGCGCTGCTCGGTTGCGTCGATGCCGATGATGGCCGGAGCGATCTCGCCGAGCACAGCCTCAACGGCCTTCTCGACGCCCTTTCCGCCGTAGCGTGCGCCACCGTCGCGCAGTTCGACGGCTTCGTGCTCACCGGTGGAAGCACCGGACGGCACCGCAGCCCTGGCGAAACTTCCGTCTTCGAGCAGAACCTCGACCTCAACCGTGGGGTTGCCACGTGAATCAAGGATCTCGCGAGCTCCGACCTGCTCAATACTGGCCACTGTGTGGTTCTCCTTCGAATGGGCTTCGCATTGGGGCACGCTCTGCGTGCTTGACACTTGGGCTCCGACCCCTCCGGTCGAAAGAGGACCACGATCGCGGCTGGGCCTCTGCAGTGCCAGCACCTCTGTAGTGCCAGCACACAGCCTAACCGCACGGGCCGAAGGCTTCTTTATCGACGCGCGGTCACGGGCCCGACCTGCGGATCGATCGCCGTCAGTCCGGCCGTACCCCGACTGAATACGCCGACGCACGATCACGAACGAGCGCGAGATAGTCGCCCGAGAGGTTGTACGCCATGAGCGCCTGCTGCCACCCGGCAGCGGCAGTGAGGTCTCCCCCGCGTGCACACAGGTAACGAGCGGCGGTGAGGGCAGCGTCGTCGATGTTGTCCGGGTCCACCCGGCCGTCGCCGTTGGCGTCGACTCCCCATTTGAGCCACGTCTCAGGGATGAACTGCATAGGCCCCATCGCACGGTCGTGAACTGGATCGCCGTCCATCGCCCCGCCGTCGGTGTCGGGGATCTCGGCAACTCCCGGGCCACCGTCCAGAGGGATTCCCCGAATGGCCGGGGCGACCTGGCCGAACGCATCGACCGACGAACCGTCGTAGGTCCCGTGGCGGCTCTCGACGCTGCCGATACCGGCCAATGTCGTCCACCCGATTCCGCAGCTGGGAAGCGTCTCGGCCATGACCGCAGCGGCGTACCCGTACGCCTCGAGTGCCGTGGTCCCGATCCCGATGTCGTCCGACAATCCCGCGGCCCAGTCGGCGAGTTGATCAGCACTGCGGCCGGGGGCATTGATGTCGATCGGCGGCGTCGGAGAGCCGGTACCTGGGGGTATGCCCTCCGGAATGGCTACTTTCGGTTCGTTCGATCCACACGCCACGATGCCTGCGCCCAGCAAGGCTGTTCCGGCAGCTACTGCGGCTACGACTCTCGAGAGACGCCGGGGACTTCTGCGGGCTGCGGGAGTTCGGTACACCCTTCCATCATCCACATGCGAGCGAAGTACTCCCGAACCCATTGGTAAAGAACAGCAAAAGTACAGGTCAGGGCGTGGTTCACCACCGATTGTGGAGTATCTTCTTCTGAGTTAAGGCTGGCCTAGCCTCATAAGTTCGTCAGAAGCTGTCGCACTCACTCAGTCAGGAGTCGCCCGTGCCCGTGTCGGTACTCGCTGCCGCGAGCACACCATCAGTTGCCTCCCAGTTATTCGGCAGTGGCCTGATCGGTCTGCGCGAAGGCCTCGAAGCGGGCATCGTGGTGATGATTCTCGCTGCCTACCTCGTGAAAGCTCAGCGCAGGGATGCACTCAAATGGGTGTGGCTCGGCGTCGCGATCGCCGTCGCAATGGTGGCGATCATCTTTTTCGCGATCCACTACGGAACGTCGACGGTCGACGGCCTGACCGCAGAGATCATCGCGGGCGTTGCCTCCCTGGTCGCCGTCGTCATCGTCACGATCATGGTCCTGTGGATGCGCACGGCTGCGAAGAACATTTCCGGCGATCTGAAAGCGGGGATGGAGAAGGCGTTGATCGCCGGCCCCGTCGCCATCTTGTCGCTGTCGTTCTTCGCGGTCGGTCGTGAAGGCGTCGAGACAGCGTTGCTCATGGTCGGATACGCCGAGAACACCGCAGGCAGCTCCTGGCCGTTGGTCGGACTGCTCCTCGGAATTCTCCTGGCCGCCGTCTTGACCGTCGCCATGTACTTCGGCGCCATCCGTCTCAACCTGACGACCTTCTTCCGGTACACGGCGATCTTCCTCATCGTCGTAGCCGCCGGAATCCTCTCGTACGGTGTTCGCGCTCTACAGACCGGAAATGTGCTTCCGGGCGGTTCGAATCTCGCGTTCAACCTGACGCCCGGCTACGACCCGTCGACCTGGTACGGCACCGTCCTCGCCGGAATCTTCAACTTCCGCCCGGATCCGACGGTCCTGCAAGCCGTCGCGTGGGTCGTCTACCTCGTAGTCGTCCTCGCACTCTTCCTGCGTCCCCTTCCGTCGAAGCCAACCGAGCCGACGGCCCCGCCGGCGCACGACACATACGTTCCCGAAAAATCCTGAGAGGCATTGCCGACATGCGTAAATCAACCCTCGTACTGGCCACGGCTGCGGTACTTCCCTTCTCCCTCGCCGCGTGCACCGAGAAGACGACGGCGAGCGACGGCGACATCGTCGTCACGGCCACCGACGATTCGTGTGACGTCAGTGCCACCACCGGAACCACTGGCAGTTCGACGTTCCAGGTGACGAACAACGGCTCGAAGGTCACCGAGTTCTACGTCTTCGCCGAGGGTGATCGAGCGATGGGCGAAGTCGAGAACATCGGCCCCGGCCTTACCCGGCAGCTGATCGTCTCTCTTCCCGAGGCTGCGACCTATCAACTCGCGTGCAAGCCGGGCATGGTCGGAACCGGAATCCGGCAGGACTTCGTCGTCACGGGCGATTCGCAGGCGGCCACCGACGAGAGCGGCCAACTCACCGAAGCTGCCGACGGCTACCGGCGGTACATCCGCAGCCAGATCGTCGCGCTGCAGGACACCGCAGCTCAGTTCGTCGCCGCCGTCCAGTCCGGCAACGTCGACCAGGCGAAGGCACTGTTCCCGATCGCACGTACCTACTACGAGCGCATCGAGCCCGAAGCCGAGAGCTTCGGCGAACTCGATCCCAAGCTTGACCTGCGCGAAGCGGACCTGGAGCCCGGTCAGGTCTGGACGGGATTCCACCGCCTCGAGAAGGATTTGTGGGTCACCGGACTTCAGCCGGATACCAACGCGGTCGCCGATCAACTGCTCGAAGACATTCAGTATCTTGCCGACCAGGTGAACGCCGAGGACTACACGATCGACCCAACCAAGATCGCCGGCGACGCCCAAGGACTGCTCGACGAGATCTCGACTTCCAAGATCACCGGAGAGGAAGACATCTTCTCGCACACCGACCTGTGGGACTTCCAGGCCAACGTCGACGGCTCACAAGCGGCGATCGCGGCACTGAACCCGATTCTGCAGGAACGTAATCCCGAGCTCGCCCAGCGCATCGCGGACCGCTTCGCCGACCTCGACGCCGCTCTGGCGCAGTTCCGCGTCGGCGACGGATTCGTGTACTACGACACCGTCACCGAAGCGCAGCGTCAAGAACTCTCGCGTAAAATCGATGCTCTGTCCGCCGAGGTCAGCCAGGTCCAGGAAGTAGTCGCGGGACAGTAGATGACTGATTCACCAGAAGGCACACCCGCTGCGGAAAACGCAGCACCGCACGCAGTCTCACGGCGCCGACTGTTCGGCGCCGTGGGGGCCGGCGCCGTCCTGGCCGGTGCCGGTGCCGTCATCGGGCGGGTGACCGCCGACGAGAATTCCGGCACCGATCACGCAGACGTGGTGGCATTCCGCGGCGAGCATCAGGCAGGCATCACGACGCCGGCCCAGGATCGCATGCACTTCGTCGCTTTCGATGTGACGACGAAGTCGCGCGACGAACTGATCACGCTGCTGCAGACGTGGACGGCGATGGCCGAACGAATGACGGCGGGTCAGGAAGCAACCGAGGACGGAGCGACCGGCGACGGTCCGTACGCGCCACCGAGCGATACCGGTGAGGCACTCGATCTCGCGCCGTCGCAACTCACCCTGACCATCGGATTCGGACCGTCACTTTTCGACGACCGTTTCGGGCTCGCAGACAAGAAACCTGCTGCCTTGCTCGATCTCCCCCACTTCCGCGCGGACAACCTCGATCCGAATCGCAGCGGGGGCGACATCGCCATCCAAGCGTGCGCCAACGATCCCCAGGTTGCCGTCCATGCGATCCGCAACCTCGCGCGAGTCGCGTTCGGGACCGCGTCGGTCAAATGGTCACAACTCGGGTTCGGACGAACGTCCTCGACCTCGACGACGCAGGCGACACCACGAAATCTGTTCGGGTTCAAGGACGGAACAGCCAACATCAAGGCAGAAGACCCGGACGCACTCGCCCAGCACGTCTGGGTTGATCCCACTGACGATCAGGCCTGGATGGCAGGCGGATCATTCCTCGTCGCCAGACGAATCCGCATGCTGATCGAGCAGTGGGATCGCGCAGTACTCAAGGAACAGGAAGCTGTCATCGGCCGCTCCAAACGCAGCGGAGCGCCACTCGGCGCCAAAGACGAGTTCGACGAACTCGATCTCGATTCCAAAATGGGCCACGACTTCGTCATCCCGGAGGATTCACACGTGCGCCTGGCCTCTGCCGAGGAACTCGGTGGGATTCAGATCTTGCGCCGCGGATACAACTTCACCGACGGCTCCGACGGCTTCGGCCACCTCGACGCGGGACTGTTCTTCGTTGCGTACTGCCGGAATCCGGTCGAGCAATTTGTTCCGATGCAGCAAAACCTTTCACGACACGATGCGCTGAACGAATACATCCAACACGTCGGTTCTGCCGTCTTCGCGTGCCCCGGCGGTCTCGCGGACGGCAAGGACTGGAGTTCCCAGCTGTTCACCTGATGCGAGTCTCCGGGTTCAGTATCTCCACGAACGCACCAAATTGACCGGTGCCCGATTCCGCTCGGTCAGTGGATCGATTGCCTTGGTCGTGGTCGGCGGCAACAACTCGGCGGTAGGTACCGGCGCGACAATCTCCGTTGTTTGGGTCAGCGGTGGTTCCGCCTGCGCAGGATCCGAGAACGGGCGCAGCACCGCCCACGCGAGGAAGCTGGTCAGTGCAACCAGCGAGAACCCAACGCCCACAAGGATTTGCATTCTCCCAAGCCCACCAGAAGGCAGCGAATCCGATTCCGTGCCTTCCTCGGTTTCACCGACACTGCGCACAACGGCCTGATCGGAAGACATGTCTACCGCATCCGTTGCGATTTCCGAGTCGGAGACGCCCGAAACCGAGACTTCCGAAACCGCGACTTCCGAAACCGAGACTTCCGAGCTGTGGTGCTCCTGATGTAAGACCTCGGCTATCAATGCTGCACCCTTGGCCGAGGCGAGCTCGGGCTCGGCCGGCCTGATCACCGGTACCGAAAACTCCCGCTCGAGTATCTTCTCCACCAGTGAAATTCGGGCGCCTCCTCCGACGAGAACCAAAGCGTCAGGGACACACCGGGCTCGAGCCGCAACTTCTCGGATCACCATCAGCGTGTCTTCGACTTCCCGCGTGACAACCGAATCAAAACGGATGCACATGGATTCGGGAACGGGCATCACCTGCGCACGACGGGAGCCACTGGCGAGGTATTCCTTGACTTCGCGGGCGTCGAACGCTGCATCAGCGTCGAGGGCTGCATCAGCCGTGGTTGCGGAGAGTAACTCCACGACTACCCCGTCGAGTCTGTCACCAGCGAGCGCCGTCGACCGCGTGGACGCGATAGTTGTCGCGGTTCCGATCTCGATCATCGAGACAGTCACCCCGGTTCGACCGATATCGAGAACTGTCAGTAACCGAAAACCTTCGGCCGCACCCGAAGTCCGTACCAGCGCGACAACGGCCACCGCTTCCGAGACCGTGACAGCACCCTCGATACCTCGGGCACGCAGTTCTGATTCGAGCGCCACGTTCTGCCGCTCGTCAGGAACCGCGATGACCATCCGTGACGTGTCCCCGCGAACCGCAGCAACTAGGTGAATCGCGGCTGTCCTCACCGGAGAGGCGTCGTATGCGTCTACCGTCCGAGTCAGGAATCGACCGCTCGCGGATCCGGTTTCCGGCTGAGAGTCGGCCCGAACAATACGAACCGATGCAGCGCCCAACGACGCACCGAACACTGGATCCATCGCTGTACGCACCCCCATATCCAACTCTTGCACTGCTTATTCGTCGCAAAACATACTTGCGGTATGTTATCCGTAGCGGGAAGTTTACCGGATCCTCGGGAAACCGGAGAACTACGCGAAACTGGCAGGCTGAATCAATGTGTGGAGAGGTCCTTGAACAAGTCGATGGCCAACATGACAAGCGCGATGTCCGCACTACACGTCCCTCATCTCTCCCCGCTGGAGACCACCCCTCGACACTTCCGCCACCGCCAGACACCGACCGGGATTCGCACGATTGACACTTGGATTCCAGGCCCAGGCGATAGGGCTCTGTTCGCCTCGCTTCACCTGCCTTCGGATGGTGCCGTGCGCGGCGCCGTCGTCATATGTCCACCCCTTGCGAAGGAACACATCAGCGCTTACCGGGGACTACGCCAACTCGCCCAAGAACTTGCCGAGCACGGATTCCTCGCGCTTCGTTTCGACTATGCAGGACAGGGTGATTCATCCGGCCGCCAGGACGACCCGCTCGCAGTTTCGCAATGGCAAGCCAGCGTTGCGGCAGCCGTTGCGTACGCGCGGCGCGCGGGCATCGAGTCCGTTGCCGTCACAGGTTTGCGCGCAGGGGCACTGATCGCGGCGGCCACCGTCGATACGCTTGGCGACCTACGTGCGATGGTCTTGTGGGATCCGGTCATATCCGGTCGGTCCTACGTTCGCGAACTGACTGCGCTGTACCGCGTTTCGGTCGACGACGACCCTCACCACGACGATTGCACATCCATCGTCGGCGGCGTGCTTGATTCCGCTGCGGTGAAAGACCTTTCCGGACTCGACCTCAGCACCTTCGATCCGGGTTCCTCGACGAAGGTCCTCGCCGCGATTCGCCCTGAATTCGCTGCTTCGCCCCGCACTGTTCGGATGCTCGAGCGATCCGGCGCAGAACGCATGTTCGTCGAACGCCAGAATCAGTTCGTATCCCCCAGCAGTTTCGTACTCTCGGTACCAACGCACGACATCAAACAGATTTCGAGTTGGGTGTCACGTCAATTCGGCGAGGACAAGACTGTCGTGGACCCAGAGATCACGTCGGCGGCGCATGTCGCGACGGCTGACGACGGCGAAGAAGTCTGGGAAACCTTGGAAAGACGGTCCACCGGATCACTCTTTGCAATCTCCACCGCCTCCCGCACGACTACGAGTCACGCTGCCACTGCGGTCTTTCACAGCACCGCGAACGAACACCGGATCGGGCCGGCCAGGCTGTGGGTCGAGTCCGCTCGAACTCTCGCAGCGCACGGCATCCGCTCGGTTCGCTTCGACAGGATGGGCACAGGAGACAGCGGAACTGTCCTCACCGACGAGAACACCCCCATCGTGTCTCCGGAAGCGCGCCGCAATGTGTTGGATCTGATTGACACTCTCGACGTACCGCCGTCCCGCCGGATGCACGTCGGAATGTGTTCCGGCGCATGGATGGGTGCCTACGTGGCAAGCCAGCGCGGCGCACGGTCCGTGGTGCTTCTCAACATCGTGAATTGGTCGATCAACAATCGACGACCACCAGTGAAGAAAGCACATGTCGATGCAATGGAGTCTGACGTTGCAAACCGAATTTTCGTCGTGGCCAGAACAATTCGCAATGCCGGACGACGAGCCCAGCGGTACGTGCCTTACCCGGTGTGGCTCGGTCTCGGCTTCCTCGGACTGGTCAACGCCCCTGAGTCGATGCTTCGCACCTTGACCCGCCGAGGGACGAAGACCGCAGTGTCCCTCGCGCCTGAAGACGAAGCGTGGTTCGAGTCGAACAGAGGCAGACAAGGTGTCACGCGTCTTTCGAGCTCGAAGAATCCCCCGCACGTCTTGTTCTCAGGCTCCGGTGATCACAACCTGTTCCATCGCAGTTCTCGAGAACGCGTCGGCCGGTTGATAGTTGCCTCTGCACTCGATGCGTTCGGAGACCGAAGACTCGCCGTGTCGAAGCACGACAAGGAGGGACTCGGAGCATGATGCGCACGTCTACCCGGGACGGAATTCGAACGTCGTCCTACGTATTCGTAGTCGTTGCAGCGACAACCGCGGCGCTTCTGACCGGTTGCGCTTCCGACACAGCGCCCGCCGAACCGGCTCCGACGTCCGCACCTCTTCCCTCGATCAGCGCCGACGCCGTCGCGGCCAGAGGCAAACTCGAAAGCACGTCCGCGTTCGACAACGTCGATCCACTGATAGCCGGCGTGGGCGCGACTGCCCACCAGATCACGTACCGATCAACTTCAGGCACGGACGGAAGCTCAACGATCGTCTCTGGAGTCGTCTTCGTTCCGGAAGGCGATCCACCACCCGGCGGGCGGTCTGTCGTCACCGTCGGTCACGGCACAACGGGAGTGACTGCGGAGTGCGGACCTTCGATGCACCCGGATCTCCTGGGCTACGCGAGTACGATCGTCCCTTTGATGAAACTGGGATTCGTGGCAGTCATGACCGACTACCAAGGGTTGGGTCCGGCAGGCGGCATCAACCCGTACCTCGATCCGAACACCAGCGCGTTCAACCTGATCGACGGAGTTCGCGCGGCGCGAGAAATGGTCCCGGACACGTCCGGGAAATGGGCAGGACTCGGCGTGTCGATCGGTGGGCAAGCTACATGGGCGGCGGCAGAGTTGTCCGGTTTCTACGCGCCCGAATTGAATTTTGTCGGATCGGTAGCACTGGCTCCGGCCGCAGATCTTTCCAAGCTCGCCGACTTGGCCCAGTCGCAGTGGCTGACGCATGAACAGCAGATCATGATGTCGTACGTAGTATCTGGGCTGACCGTCGCTCGACCCGGCACCGATCCAGGCAACTACCTACACGGTGCGCTGTCGAGTAACTCTGAGATGTGGTTGGCGTGTGCGGGCCCGGCGTTGAAAGAACGCGGCGAACAAGCATCACGACTGAATCCCGCCGATACCCTGCCGAGCTCCGACGAGGCCGGAGCAGTCCTGCACGACTGGCTCACATCGATCACCCTTCCGCAGCGTCCAGCCGGAGGACCACTGCTGGTCATCAACGGCGACGCTGATCAGACGATCCGCCCGCAGTGGGTGCAAGAGGCCGTCGACAATGCCTGTGCGTTCGGCGATTCGGTGCAGCACATCGTCAGGGCAGGCCAAACTCACAACAATCTGGATCCGGGGTCCGAGACCGCAGTCTGGCTCCAAGCGCGCTTCAGAGGCGAGCCACCGCCGTCTGACTGCTGACTATCGTCGAAAACTCGAATCGACCAGGTACTCCATGTTCTGAACCGCAGGAGTGGATGCGACGTCGGCATGTGTCTTCGCCGAAGACACTTCCGTCCCGTTCCGAACCACGCTGACCGAGACGGCGCCGACCGCCGATGGAACCGTGCAGATGTCCATCCCTGTATCGGCACTGCATGTGGTCGTCGTACCGCCGACCGTAATTTTCACTTCGGCACCTTCGACCAAGAAGGTCAAAACCTCGATCGTGTCGCGAACCGGGGACGACCCCGCACGCAGAATCATCGGCGATACCGAGGGTAGTGCGGGTTGCGCGGACGACAGCTGGTTCCGATAGGTGACGTACGCGATATCACGTGTAATCGCCGGTGCCGTTCCGGTCTTGAACCAGTCGACAAAATATGCGTTCAGATCGAGCAGCGCACGACCGTGCCCCTCGCTCGGTGCAAACGCCGTACCTTCGCTGTAGTCGTTCCACGAAATTAGTTGCACCCATTCGCTATCCGATTCGCGCGCAATCTGCCAGGTGTTTCGGAGATTCCCAGTGTTCTGCGCTTCGTCGAAAACCGATTGGCTGGGACGCGCATCCTGGAACGAGACCGACTGCATCCATATCTTGCCGAGAGCGTGCGCTCGGTTCACCTGATCCAGTGGCGAGCCGATCCCGGTGTCCGTCACTGGATTGAAGGAAGGGTTACGTCCACCCCACGTCGACATTCCGTAGCTTATCGACGCGAATGAATCCATATTCGTGGTGGAGTTCAGGAAGAGTGGAACGAAGGCCACCTCGATCCCGTAGCGGGCCTTCATGATTTCGAGAAACTGCGACCACCACGCCGGGTCGTGTTTCTCGGCAAGAAACGGCGAAATCACCACCCGGTTGTCCGTCAATCGAAAAACCGACGGCGATGACGCGTACTGCGACAACTCGCCTGCCAGATTCGCGGGGTCCAATGTGCCGAGTTCGCCGTTCATATCCGGCATCAGCATTATTTCGAACGCAGGATCAACCGCAGCCGAAGCGGCGAGAAGTTCGGACGGAACGGACGAAGACCACAACGGGTTCGACGACTTCGTCAGAATGTCAACCGAGAAGCCACTGATTCCCGCGTCGATTGCCTGCCGCACTTCATCTTCGAGATCTCGCTGCCTCCACTGAGGGTCAGCTGAAACAGGCCGTGGTTGCGGCCGGTCTCGAAGAAACCCTCCGAATGCGGCGTATGAACCTCGTTCACCATTCGGATTGAGATACTGAGTGGCGTAATAGTCTTCGCCCGACGGTAGGTTGTCGATCGAAAGGGGATACGGCGGGAAGTAGTGCGCAAAGACCATTTTGCCGGTCGACTGCCCGTTGTCCGGAAGCTCGACGGCGGGATGTGATGAAACCGCCGCGTCAACCCTCGCGTTTGGGTCCACTCCATCAGAGAGCCTGAGGCCGGCCGCTACGAGAAGCGCTGACGACACCAGCGCAATGCCGATTGCAACTGCACGAAATTTCCTGCCCCGCGAACCTTCGATACTCACCCGTTTCCGTTTTCGAGCATCGGCGTTCACCGAATCAGCCACCCCTTCTCACACACGGCCTTACGCCGCAATGTCCGGTGACGTTGACATCCCGAACCTGGAAATCGAATTCCAATTCAATTCTGCTGCACAGAATCCGAAGCTTGCGTGAGGTGACTCGACATGGAATCGGAATCGCCGCTTTCACCAGGTGATCTTACCTGCCGCTCATCGGTCGGCAACTCGTCGCTCGACCGGTTTACCTTCGGCGCGACTTTCGTCCGGAGCATCGAGCGCGGGATCGCCACCGTGGGACTGTCCAGATCACTCCGCGTGTAGCGCTCTTCGGTCTCTGCCGGCTCCCATTCGTCGAAATCGATTCGCACACCGTCGGCAATAGATTCACCGGAATCGGCCGAATCATGCTTGTCCACTTCATTCTTCCCGGTCGAGCCCATGCCCGGTTCTGTATGGACCGAATGCGCAGCGGCTCCCCGTTCGACGGGGGGCCACGCGCCGACTCGTTCATTCGATGCATCATTAACCGGAGGCTCGCTCGGCGAAGGCTTGTCGACCACGCTCACTCGGCTGCGGCCCTTGACCGAGCCACTACGTCCGGCACCCGTCAGCACAGCACCCAACAAGTTCGCGCCGGCAGCGCGCAGAGTGGCCACTGCCCGTTCCACCTCGTCCACCGACGAAATACTCTGTGTTGAAACAAGAACCACACCGTCGACGACTGAGCCGATCACAGTCGAATCGGTATAGAGCGACAAAGGTGGGCCCACGACGATCGTGTATTCGAAATTCTCGGTGACCTCCAAAAGCACCTCGCGTGCTGAGACCGATGCGATGGCGTCACCGGAATCGGATCGTATCGAGCCGGCGGGCAGCAGGGTCAATGAGCGACCAGGTACCTGAACGAGCGCGTCCACGAGCGGAATTGCGCCGGCAAGAACGTCGGAAAAGCCGGCTGCCGGTTTCATCCCCAAGTATGAATCCAAGCTCGGCGACCTCAAGTCACCGTCCACCAACAGTACTCGACGTCCCGCTTCGGACAGGACAACCGCGAGATCGGCTGCGATGCACCCCGCAGGCTCCGAGTACCGAGGCGAGGCGATAAGGACCGAACGGATCGCGTCGGCACTCGGGCCGGCGAACTCGATACCTGTCCTGAGCTTGCGTATCGACTCGGCATAGGCGGTCGCGCCGTCGGCGGGGAATGTCAACGCGTGAGATCCCCGCGAAGCCGATTCCGGAACTGTCGCCAAAATCGGTACACCCGCAACGGCCGAGAGCATGGAAGCGCTTCGAACGGATCGATCGAGCCGCCCGAGGAGCACCCGGACGCCGACGCCGACGACCAGGCCACCGACGAGGCCGAACAGGGACGTCATCACGAGATTCGAACCCCCACTGGCATCTTCAGCGTTCGCCTCGGTGACCACCTGGACAGACGTATTCGGACGTCCACCACCGTTAGGGGTCTCCAACTGCCCGACATATTGTGCAAAATTCTTCGCATACGCATTGGCGATACCAGCCGATCCTTCGGCCGTCGAATCCGTGACAGAGACCTGCAAGAGCACAGTTTTCTCCACTGCTGCCGCCGAGACCTGCGAGGCCAACTCGTGTCCGCTCATTGGAAGACCCAGGTCGTCGATCACCTTGACCGCGAGATCGTCGCTCGAAAACAATTGGGCATAGGTCGCCGCTCGTTGTTGAGAAAACAGATCGCCCTGATAGGCACCGGCCGAGTCGGCGCTGATCGGCGAGCCGATGAACAGCACAGTTGTCGACGTGTACGAAGACGGACTCGAAATGGCCATGAAAGCACCGAGGATCAAGCCGAACACCGCGAAGACAGGTACTGCCCACCCCCGCCTCAGGATTCGCGCGGCAGAGCTGAGTGCATTCATGTGTTCGCCTTTCTTGGAGACCGCTGTGTGCGTGTGTCTCCGTCGCGCCGTGGCGTGTGACTTGCCACCGAGTCAGTTGTTTCGGGCCGACCGCCGGGCAACACTGCCCCTCGCTGCCCTCGGCGTGTGGTGGTCAGGAGGACCGAACCTTCGATTTTCGCACCTGCGATTTCCAGATCGTGAATCTTCGTCATCAAGTCCTGCCTGTTCGTCGAATGAGACTGAACGACAAGGATTATCGAACGACACACCTTGGCCAATCGGCTCGAGTCAGCGTACTGCGTCCCGCCGGAGTCGAAGACAACCACAACGTCGAACCTGGCACTCAGATCTCGCAACATGCGTCCGAACGACTCCGACTCGAAGACTCGCTCGGGAGTTTCGGTCGGCGAACCGCTCCGGAGGAGAGTCGGCTGCAGCGGTGTCGAGATCAGAACATCGTCGAGGACGCTGTCCGACATGACGATGTCGGTGACCCCCAACTCGATATGAGCACGCGAGGATCGGAAGTTGCAGTCGACGAGAACCACCGAATACCCCAGAGCGCAAGCAGCATCGGCGATACCGCCAGCTGCGAACCTGCTGATCTCCCCCTCTTCGGCAGCGGTCACGAGCACAGGTGATGCCGGCGTGCCTGACCCGATGAGATCTCGGTTGAACTGCAGTCTCTCGAAAGAACTTCTCGATGCCGACTGAGCACCTTCCTCGGCGGACAGTCCCCTGTCACCGAGGTACGGGATGGACTCGAGCACAGGTAGACCCGTCCAGGCCGCCAATTCGTCGACACCCTGAACTGCTCTCGACCTCGCAGCAGCCAAGATCACACCAGTCATTCCAACCATCGATCCGACGACCAACCCCAGAAGAAGGTTCGGAATCGTCTGCGGGCCAGACGGGCTCGTCGGTGCTGACGCCGTGACGACAGTCAGCGGCTGAACCGTCGGGATCAAAGTCCCACTCGGCGTCTCGAGCCGCCGGATCGTCTCGTTCATCTCATCCGAAGCCGCGTTCGTCAGTTGCAGCGCCCGATCTGCACTGTCGGCGGTCCCAGAGATTTCGAGCAACACGGTGTCGGGCACAACGCGAACCGAAAGGCTCTCGACGTCACGAAGACCACTCTCGCCCAGACGACTTGCGACACGGGCCGAGAAGTCCGCACCTTCCGCCAGACGCGTGTACGTACCGGCTCGTTGCTGCGAGAACTCGTCACCTTGGAAAGGGCTCGAATCGGCATTGCCCAGAGTGGTCGGTGTTCCCCACCCTGGCGTGGTGAGAAAGAGTTCGGTCGAGGACTTGAAAGTGGTCGGCGTGAGCATTGTCAACAGAACGCCTACCAGCAGGCCGAGCACTGTCGAGATGCCGACGACAATCCACCTGTCACGAAGGACTTCGAAGAAACGGGACGGGTTCATCGGAGAATCCCACCATTGGGCGCGCCGTCGCGAATCACACCGGAGGCAGTCAGCGATTCCACCAGCTTCTGAGCAATCACTGCATTCCCCACTGCATTCGGATGTACACCGTCCTCGAATTTCAGTGATTCGAGGTCGACGTCGGCGTACCAACCGTCTGCAACGGGATCGATCACGGTCGCGGCAACCGATTCCCCGTAACTTCGCAGCGCTGACACGAATTGCTCGTATCCTTCGTACGGCACTGGTGTGACGTATGTCGGCACGATGATCACCAGACGCGCATCCGGCCATGCATCCCGGACGGCGTCGATGTACGACGTCATGACGGGAAACAAATCCATCGGACTCATGTGCAGATCGTTTCGCCCACCGTCCACGAAAATGATGTCCGCTCGATACCCCTCGATCGACACCGGTAGTCGATTCGCGAATCGTGTTGTAGTTCCCTGATACTCCGGTGCGCCGTCGTTGGCGAAACCGGTGCTTCCCTGTGCATCGACATTGCAGTCCCACCCCATCCGGACGCAGATGATTCTCGGGTACGCCCCGAGCCCGATTCCGTTGATGCCCGCAGTGAAGCTGTCGCCGAACCACATCGATGCCGGCGCTGTGTCCGGCGGCAACTGAGGAACCGTGGTCGCTGAGGTGAGGGCGGACCGGCCGTTTTCGGCAGCCGAATTCTGACGCACGGCCAGCGTCGTCGCACAGACGACCAATACCACCAGTAGAGCAAGACCCACGAGTTCCAGCGGGCGACGGGCAGAGATTCTCGACGAGAATCGGCTCGTCCGAGTCATCGAGTCGCCTCCCGTCGTGAGACGAAGAATGCACAGCCGATGATGACGAGGAAGTACGACATCGCTTGCAGCAGGGACCCTCTGAGAAGAATGATCAGGTAGAAGGGCAGGATGCAGGCAAGAATCGTCGGCGCCCTGGACTGGCGCAGCGACATTTCGATTCTTCTGTCCTGAATCCCTGCGATCAGGCCCAGAGCAACCATTCCGGCTATCAACGCGATCCACCCACCGTTGACGAACAACTCGGACCACAACGGCGCAGAAAGGTTCTTGACCGTGTAGTTGCGGCTCTCCGCGAGCAGGATGCCCGTGTCCGTAGCTTTGCCGGGCCAGATGGTCCGCGGAATCCAGAAAAGAACAACTCCGAGTGCCTGCTTGCCATCGGTAACCCCGTGCGTATTCACAAAGTTGACGGTGTTGTTGACCTGCGCAAATGCATCGTAGTCCGGAGACGTGAGCGATTCGAGAGGCGAGCTTGTCTTGAACTGTGCCGACGTGCTGTACCTGAACGCATCGGCGAGCGGAAAGACCAGGACAAGTGCCGCCACGGCAAGCAGGGCAACCACACGGAATCGAACGCGGGTCGCGAAGAGTCCGAAAAGTGCCGCCACGGCGAGTGCTGCAGTACCGAACAGATACCTCGCACTCGAGATCGGATTGAACGTCAACAACAACACGGCTCCGAGCACGATGGCGCAGAGAAGAAACAGACGATCCGCTCCGGGATTCTGATCACGGTATTTGACCACCGCGATGAATGCGACGAGCAAGGACATCATCGCGACGGCGCCGATGATGCTGGCGACCGTGGATTGCCCCAGCGAAGCACTCGCCTGCTCCACCACGGCACTTCGGCTCGACAGAAGCGTCCCTACACCGAGTTTCTTGATGTAGTACGCGTTGGCGACCAGGGCGCAACCGGCAAGAATCAAAACCCGAACGGGATCCACACGCACGCTCGTGGCGTTTCCCCATCGCGTGTCTCTGATTCGACGCCAGACCGCACCGGAGAACACTAATCCCACCAGGAAGCCGACGATCCCCAGAAGGACGATCGAGACCGCCGTCGAGTTGAGGGACGGATCCACTCGCGGCGTCGTAGGAGGAATCTCTCGCAGGCGGAGCTGAGCAAGTGGGGCAAGACCCATGAAGACATAGGTGAAGACCCAGAACGACATCTCGACGAGCCGACGAAAGCCCTCGCCGACAATCCACGCGTAGCGCAATCCCGAAATCGTGGTGACGGCAAGTACCGCCATCCACACGCGCCCTGGGGGTGTCGGAGTGAACTCGACGACTGCGAAAGGCACGATGATCACCATGATCACCGCGGTCCAGATCGCAATCAGTGGTGGCATCAACGAGTCTCGCCGACTGACGTCGAATTCCGCGAACTCGTGAGGCTTTGTCCGCCCGCTGGAAATTGTTTTCACGTGGTCGTCCCGGCCAGTGCGCCTGTTCGTGTTCGGCGCAGGTCGCCGGGTTCGGAACGATCAACAGTGGACGGCACGATCGCAGGGCTTTCGCGGCCAGAGTGCTTCCGTTGGGCAGCAACCACCAGGCAGACTGCGACCAGGATGGATGAGAGCGCCAGTCCGATCGCGACTCCGACCGCGGTTCCAGTGAGGGCTGCAGCCGCACTGCAGATGACAATTGCCGTGAGACTCTGGACGATTCGCAGTTTGAGCAGTCGTCCACTGGCTCCTTGAGTGCGGTAAAGATTGTAAACGCCCGCTATCCAACAGATCGCCGCGTACTCGAGTCCGAGAAACGGCAGGACATGGCGCGCCTCGGCCCAGGACTCTCCGAGAACGACCCGGCCGAGTGCATCTGGAAGGAAGGGAGCGGCAAATCCGATCGTTGCCGCCATCGCGGATGTGAGCCACGCTGCATAGCGCAGTGTGCTCCACACCTGGCGCGCGGTGTGGCCGGCCCGAACGGATTCGGGAATGACGATCAGTGGTAGCGAACTGATCAGCACGGCGAACGGACCCAGGACGGTCACTGCTCCGCGCAAAGACGCGGCAGCCACCGTTCCGATGAAGGCTGTGGACACCGCGACGATCACGATTGCGGCCAGTTGGTCGATACCGCTCTCGAATCCGAACCGGATTCGATGGGTCCAGAACGACGTCCACCAGCGATACAGACCAGTCAGTCGCGGTAGCGTCTGTACGCGAATCATCAGGTAAACGAGTGCAAGCGCTCCGGCGAGGGACCACAGCCAGATCATCTCAGCGATCGAAAGTGCCTCTGGTCGAAGCCAAGTCACGACAAGCACACCGAACGCCACACTGGCCCACAACGCGTCGCTGAAGAACGCATGTTCCGGTTCTCCCATCGACATCGCGGTGAACCGCAAGGCATCCTGCGCGAGGACAACCGGTGCGGCGACGGCGTATGCAATCCCCACCTGCGGTTCGTGCAGGAAAACAGAGACTCCGAGGGCAACGATCCCGACTACGATCCCGAAGAAGGCCGCACCCGAGGTCGCATGTCTGCTCTCCGTGCGAATCCTGTTGCGGCTGTATGCACTCATCAACAGCAGCGGTGTGCCCACTGCGCCTCGAACGAATCCGAGCGCAGCCGTGAGGATGGAGAAAACGAGGATCGCCAGACCGAACTCACTCACGGACGACGGGCCTGCCATCGCGAACAGAATCAACGCGTTGCTGACACTGGACAGCACCTGATCACCCGCGCTGAACAGCACGCGCAGTTTGAGACCCGCCACGTCTCTCACCTCCCCCCTTGCGCTCGCTGCACTCCGAGACTTCGATGTTCCGCGACCGAGATTTCAAGACCGAGATCGATTTGAAACCATCGGTCGGCTCAGTTCACTCAAAACAGTCTATAGGATTGTTTACTGCGAAGTAGCCGAGGAGTACGAAGTGCCTGCAGACGCACCGTGGGACGCAGGTTTCCGCTATCGCTCGCCGAAGTGAAATCCTGTTTCCATCGTGACGTCGGCACCCGACAGGCCAGCGGCAGTCTTCACCGCCGCCATCAATGAGGCCTTCGCGACATGTCCACCGGAATGACTGAACGTGCAATCGGAGACGTTCCCAGTCGCCCGAATGTTGATCGACAGCGCGTTCGGGGCGTAGGTCTGCATGCCACCGGAGTACACGAGTCGGCCATCCAGCTTCGCATACGGTCGATCGGCTGGGAAACGAAAACACGACATACTGGTGGTCAGAGGCTGTTCCACAATCTCGTCACCTTCGCCGGCCCCACCGCTGGATCCGTGCCTGTAGTCAGCTGCGCGCGCGACCACCTCGCCTACTGATCGACGGATCAGCGCCTCACCCGACCGAATTCGCGACGACAGTTCACGCGCTACGTCCGCAGGGTCATCGACCGACCAATCGGCCCGAAATGGTATGTGACTGAACGCATTCCCATCGGTGAGCCCGAGAACCGGGGAATACGAGCGAAGGTCCGCCACCACGTGATGACTCTCGTGAGCCCCACGTCCCAACGCGGCGAGTAGTGCGCAGTAGAAGTAGACCGACGGCAATTTGCGATCAGTACTGCCCTCGAGCCGAGCGAAATACCACCACGCGCGTGAATCCAATGCATCAATGCCCGACTCGTCCGGGCGAGCAACAGGACGCGGAACCTCGTTCCGCATACCGACAATCTGCCGTATCGCGCCGAAAGATGCTTTGGGACGAGCGACGGACATCCGAAGTCCGCCCTCGACGATCCTGCGCGCAGTCAACGGCCGCCGGTCCTGACGATCGGGCGCACAGTCAGGACTCAACCCACTCAATGCCAGAAAGAGTCGTTCCGACTTCGGCATGAACACGGTCTCGTCACCGAATCGGTGCGAGTAGATCAGTCCGAGCATTCCGGCACTTACGACCAACACGATTGTCGACGGGTCGACGAGGCGACTGTTGTGGAAGAAACTCACGAAGACCTTGTTGAATTCGTCGACATCGACGGTGTCGAACTCGTCGGGGAGATCGCCTGCCACGTCGTCGAGCACCAGATGCTCGGGTTCGATTTCGGATTCATCGACTCGGCGCACCAGCACGACGCGCACACGGATGTCGTCCGCGGGATCGAAAACATTGCTGATCCACACCGAAATCGCGTCGTCGACTACTGACGGTACAACTGTCGCAAACGCCTGCTGAGTATTGCAGCAGTAGATGTTCCCCCACGGATCAGACCTCATCATTTCCCCTCCGCCGCCGAATACACAACAAACCGCAAGACGGTCAAAGTGCGATCGAACATTCACGCAGACCATTGCATGAGCACAGAATTGCACATGGTGCGAGAGCGCAGAATCTGGACCCGCCCGGACGCACACCACCCACCTCGACGCAACTATCACCAGAATCACATCCACCCAGTTATTTTTCGGCTAAATCAGTCGTCCAGACGGTTGCATGTCGGAATCCACCAGGGCGATTCGCCCATTTTGTCGAGTCCATCCAGCTGACCAGGTTGATAAACCGCCCTACTGGCGCTTAAATAGCTTGAATAAAACCGTTTGACTGTTTAACGCGCATTTTCCCAACCGGAGGTTCGTCATCAGTACACAGACCGACCAGATGCACGAGCACCCTGTCGACGATTCGGCGATTCCCGAGTTACCGACAAGTGCCACTGTCGGCTCGCTGAACATCACAATCCTCGGCATCAACTACGCGCCGGAAACCACGGGGATAGCTCCGTACATGACGGACCTTGCCGAATCGCTCGGTGAGCGCGGACACGAGGTGCACGTTGTCACCGGGTACCCGCACTATCCGGCATGGGAAATCGACGCTTCGTATCAGGGACGGTCGATAGACGAGGTCGTGAACGGCGTTCATGTTCACCGACGCCGCCACTTCGTGCCGAACCCACCGAACGCATTGGGACGAATCAAAATGGAGCTGAGTTTCGGCGCACGTGCCGCCAGCTCCGGGTGGAACACACCTGATGTGATCGTGTGTACCAGTCCGGCATTGCTGGCCACTGCGATGGTCCTCGGACGTGCTCGGCTGACGCCCAAACGTCCGGCCATCGGGGTCTGGGTCCACGACTTGTACGGACAAGGCGTCGTGGAGACCGGCGCGATGACAGGCCGCAGTGCCCGCGCAACGTCGAAGCTCGAGGCGGCTGTCGTGAAGTCCGCCGACGGAATCGCCGTCGTCCATGACCGTTTCGTCGACCACGTCGTCAACGAACTTCACGTCCCACGCGAACGAGTCACCGTCGTTCGGAACTGGACGCATGTGGCACCGATCGATGTGGACGATCTCACCGCCGCACGCACCAGATTCGGGTGGTCGCCCGACGAAACCATAGTTCTGCACACCGGAAACATGGGCGTGAAGCAAGGTTTGGAGAATGTGGTGGAGGCGGCTCGACTCGCCGACGAGCAGAATCTGCCCATCCGATTCGTTCTGGTCGGCGACGGCAATCAGCGACCGAACCTCGAAGCCGCGGCAGTGGGAGTCAATCGAATCGACTTCGTCCGTCCACTCGACGACCAGGACTTCCGTACTGCCATGGCCGCCGCTGACGTTCTACTGGTCAACGAGGCACCCGGAATCGTCGGGATGGCAGTGCCGAGCAAGTTGACGTCGTACTTCAGCAGCGGTACCCCGATCGTCGCCGCGACCGACGTGGCATCCACGACTGCTGACGAGATCCGTGCTTCCGGTGCCGGCGTCGTCACGCAGAACGGCGATCCCGCCGGCCTGCTCACCGCGGCCCTACAACTCGCGGGCGACGCGGAGACCTCCGCCAGACTTGGCGCCGCCGGGGTCCGGTACTGCGCTACCGCGGTCGGTAAAACCGCGTCCATCGACAAATGCGAACAGTGGATCCGCGACCTGGTGGCCGGCCGGAGTCAGCACGCGAGCCACTCGGAACAACACGTCACACATCTCGACGCACATCTCGACTCGGATCCGAAGACGACGAACACAGACAAGGCAGCTGACGCTCGATGACCAAACGCGCACTCATCACAGGGATCACCGGACAGGACGGTTCCTATCTGGCAGAACTGTTGTTGGCCAAAGGTTATGAAGTACATGGATTGATCAGACGCGCATCAACTTTCAACACGTCACGCATCGATCACCTCTATCAGGACCCTCACGAACAGGGCGCACGGCTGTTCTTGCACTACGGTGACCTGTCCGACGGCGCACGACTCGTCACGCTCTTGTCGAAGATCGCACCAGACGAGGTGTACAACCTCGCTGCGCAGTCGCACGTGCGGGTCAGCTTCGACGAGCCCGAACACACCGGCAACACAACCGGAATCGGGTCTATTCGTTTGCTCGAAGCAGTCCGCATGACGGGATTGCAGTGTCGCTTCTACCAGGCTTCGAGTTCGGAAATGTTCGGAGCCAGTCCGCCTCCACAGAACGAGGACACTCCGTTCTATCCTCGGTCGCCGTACGGTGCCGCAAAGGTGTACTCGTATTGGGTCACCAGGAACTATCGCGAGGCCTACGGAATTCACGCAGTGAACGGGATCCTCTTCAATCACGAGTCACCCCGCCGCGGTGAAACATTCGTCACGAGAAAGATCACGCGTGCAGTCGCACGGATCCAGGCCGGGATCGAAGATTCGCTGTACCTGGGCAATTTGGACGCGGTAAGGGACTGGGGCTACGCACCCGAGTACGTCGAGGGTATGTGGCGGATGCTTCAAGTCGACGAACCAGATGACTACGTGTTGGCCACTGGAGGAAACTTCACGGTCCAGGATTTTGTCGTGGCCTCATTCGAACACGTTGGTCTCGACTGGCAGAAGTACGTCAAATTCGATCCTCGTTACCTTCGCCCGACAGAGGTGGACGCTCTGGTCGGCGACGCAGGCAAAGCCGAGGACAAATTGGGCTGGAAAGCGACAGTACAGACCCCAGAATTGGCTCGAATCATGATGGACGCCGACATCGCAGCATTGGCACATGCCGGCACACCGTGGATCGACACGCCACATCTCCCTGATTGGAAGATCTCGCTCTCATGATCACGACGAAATCGATTGCACCTCTTGATCGCAGCGCCCCGACATACATCGCCGGACACAAGGGGCTAGTGGGATCCGCGCTGTGGCGCAAGCTCGAGCAGAGTGGCTTCACCGACCTGATCGGCCGCACATCTGCCGAACTCGATCTGCGAAACCGCGCAGACGTGTTCGCCTTCTTCGAAGCCACCACACCGTCGTGCGTTGTCTTGGCTGCCGCGAAGGTCGGGGGAATCGTCGCGAACAACACATATCCGGTCGACTTCATCTCCGACAACCTCCAGATCCAGACCAACGTGCTCGACGCAGCGCTGCGGCACGGCGTGCGTCGATTGCTGTTCCTCGGGTCCTCGTGCATCTACCCGCGCCTGGCACCACAGCCGATCACCGAAGATCAATTACTGAACGGCCATCTCGAACCGACCAACGACGCATATGCGATCGCCAAGATTGCGGGAATCATCCAGGTCCAGGCCGTTCGCAGGCAGTTCGGGTTGCCCTGGATCTCGGCGATGCCGACAAGCCTGTACGGACCCGGCGACAACTTCTCGGAGAATGTTTCGCACGTACTTCCTGCGATGATCCGCCGTCTCGACCAAGCCAAGAAGGATGGCGTTGAATCCGTCACGAACTGGGGTTCTGGGAGCCCACGTCGAGAATTCCTCCACGTGGACGACTTGGCCGACGCACTCCTTCACCTACTCGACACCTTCGACGAGTCCGGACACATCAACGTCGGTACCGGTCACGACGAAACCATCAAAGATCTCGCAAACATTGTGGCCGAAGCAGTCGGATACGAAGGCCGAATGGACTGGGACACAAGCAAGCCCGATGGTGCACCGCGCAAACTACTCGACGTGTCCACACTGATGGCCACCGGTTGGCAACCACAGATCTCAACCCGCGAGGGCATCGAGTCGACCGTCGCCTGGTATCGCGAGCACGTACAGGACTCGTCTGCAGCGGTCCGACTGTGAGCACAATCCGCACTCTGTCCGGATTCACCGGTGCCGGATACGACAAGGGACGCGGTCCGCTGGTTCAAATCTCCTGGCTCGTGATTTCCGGTGTACTGCTTTCTCATTGGTGGTGCCCCAACGGGATACGCGTTGCAGTTCTCCGGCGGTTCGGTGCAGACATCGCCGACGGGGTCCTGATTCGGCACCGCGTCCGTATCCACTGGCCGTGGAAGCTGACGGTCGGAGCAGACTCGTGGATCGGCGAGGGAACCTGGATACTCAATCTCGAACCCGTCACGATAGGGGCGAACACGGCTATCTCGCAGGATGTCCTCCTGTGTACGGGCAGTCATGATCACCGAAGTCCCACATTCGAGTTCGACAATGCCCCCATCGTCATCGGCGACCAGGCATGGATCGCCGCCCGCGCGACGATACTCCGAGGGGTAACGATCGGGGACAACGCAATCGTCGGCGCGACGGCTTTGGTGACGTCCGATGTTTCCGCCGGAACCACGATGTTGGCGCCACGGGCCGGCGCTGCACGATGAAGATACTGCAGATCGTCACTCTCTTCTCACCGGACGCCGCTTACGGAGGGCCTATCCGGGTCGCCCTCAATCAGTCGAAAGCATTGCAGGACAATGGCCATGACGTAACTATCGTCGCAGGTGAGCGTGGGTACGCGGTGCCCCCGACACGCGAGCAGGGTATCGCTCTGAAATTGTTTCCGGCGCGAACCGTGATCCCCAAGATCGGGTACGCGGGAATCGGCGCGCCGTCGATGCTTGTGTGGCTTCGCAAGCACATCCGAGAATTCGACGTCGTGCACATTCATCTCGCGCGCGACCTGGTGACCCTTCCTGCCGCCAAGTTGGCTCTTGCATACGGCATTCCAGTTTTCGCACAGACTCACGGGATGATCGACGAAACAGACAAGCTGCTGGCAAGACCGTTGGACGCTGCTCTCACGATCCCGGTCCTCAAACGCGCGCGGACAGTGTTCTATCTCACCGAACGAGAACATGCAGACCTGCAGTCCGTTGTCGGAGACGGTCGCCTCAACTTGGTGGAACTCAACAACGGGATTCCGGAGGCGGAAGACCTCGAGTCGCCGCCTGTGGACAGATGCGACCCGCCCGAGGTCCTGTACCTCGCACGATTACAGGCAAGAAAGCGACCCCAGGTCTTCGTCGAAGCCGCAAAAGAGTTGTTGGACAGCGGACACACGGCGCACTTTTCGATAGTCGGACCGGATGAGGGCGAAGCAGAAGCCGTCAACCGACTGATCGACCGCTCCGGGCACAGCAGTGTCATCCGGTACGAAGGCCCACTTCCGTTCGACAAGTCTGCCGCACGATTTCGTCAAGCCGCGGTATACGTCTTGCCCTCCGTGAACGAGCCGTTCCCAATGTCCGTACTCGAAGCGATGGCCGCTGGACTGCCCGTAGTCGTCACCGACACGTGTGGCCTCGCACCACTGATTCGCGACGGTCGCTGTGGCCTCGTGATCGACAACGCCACCGAGTCACTGACTGCGGCGATCTCGTCGCTCTTGAAGGATCCCGTCGTCGCAGCAGAGATGGGCGCCCGCGCGCGAAAGGTTGCTCGCGAACGACTAGGAATGCCTGCCGTTCGTGCGGTGCTCGAAACCCAGTACGGGCTCTGAGCGGCTCCCACATCTGCACTACAGGAAGTAATTGTGAAATCCACTCGCCCCAAGGTCCGTCGACGCATACTCGTTCTCAGCGGGATTGTCGGCGGACTTACTGCAATCACTGCCGCCGGCTGGCCGGTCTACGTCGATCCGGTGATCGACACACCCGAAATGGCCGACGCGATAGTTGTTCTCGGCGGTGATCACGACGGCAGAGAAGAGTACGGACTGTCCTTGGCCGAGCAGGGCTACGCGCCCCAGATCATCTTTTCGAATCCGTATCGAAGCAATGATCCGAAGATCAACGCGATATGCGAGGGAACCTACGACTTCGAGGTCAGCTGTTTCAAGCCAGATCCGTCGACCACGCGTGGTGAAGGACAGGAGATTCGGCGTCGCGCAGAGGCACAGGGATGGAAGCGCGTCATCGTTGTGACCTTCGTTCCCCATGTCTCTCGCAGTCGCTACATCATCAATCGTTGTTGGGACGGTGACATCGACGTAGTCGCGGACCCCCGACCACTTCCGGTCTGGGTCTGGGCCGCGAACTACGTGTGGCAAACCGCCGGGTATGTTCGCGCCCAGTTCCAGGAATGCTGACTGCCTCTGGCCGGTCAGTACGCTCCGTCACTCCTGAGCACTGCGGATACGGTCTTGGTGATGATCGAGATATTCTGCGCCGCAGACCAATTCTCCACATACGACGAGTCGAGACGAACAGATTCCTCCCAGGAGAGATCACTGCGACCACTTACCTGCCAGAGACCGGTGATGCCAGGCTTGACCAGCAGGCGCCGGGCAACCTCGTCGTCGTACATCTCGACCTCGCGCCGCAACGGCGGCCGCGGACCGACAACGCTCATCTCGCCGCGAATGACGTTGAAGAACTGTGGTAGCTCGTCGATGCTCAATCGACGAAGGATCTTGCCGACGGACGTGATTCGTGGATCCTCCCGCATCTTGAACAACACGCCTCCCGCGCCTTCGTTGTCCCCCATCAGATCGACAACCTGCTGATCGGCGCCTTCCACCATGGTACGAAACTTCAACATAGGAAACGGTTTCCCGTTGAGGCCGATGCGTTCTGCCTTGTAGAACACCGGGCCTTTCGACGTGAACTTGACCGCAGCGGCGGCGGCGACCATGACCGGCGCCACGAGGAGGATCATCAGCATCGAGAACACCGCGTCGAAAACAGCGGGCGCAAGCCGGTTGGCGCCCTGGTAGCGCGGTCGCGCAACGTGAATCAACGGGAGTCCTGCCGCCGGGCGAAACATCAAGCGAGCCTTCGACACGTCGGCTACGACCGGTGAAACCACCATGTCGACGCCCTCGGCTTCGAGGTCCCACATCAGCTTGCGTATGCCCACCTGCCCGAGGTCTTCGGTTCCGGTGACGATGACGGTGTCTGCGCCGCTTGCGCGCATCGCCTCGACCACCTCGAACTCGTTGCCCAATACCGGGACCGCTGCGCCGTCGACGACGATGTGATCGTCCAGCGCGGTCGCCCGACGCGGAATGCACGCTCCCACAACGTCGTAGCCTGCCGAGGAGTCCCGCACGAAGGCTCGCGTAGTAGCAACGACGGACGCGTGTCCACCGACCAACAGCACCGAGTTGCGGCAATCCCCGCTCGCACGCTTCTTTCGAATGTCGCGTCGCCAGAGGTAGCGCCCGAGAAGCAGCGCAGCGAGCCCGACGGGCAGTGCGATCATGAGATAGCTACGCGCGATTCCTACGCCGAGAATGATCCCGGCCAATGCGCCCACTCCGAAGACTTGGCCGGTAGCGAGCAGCACCTTCTCGTACTCGTCGCTGCCCTCGCCCAGCATCGACTGATGACGGCTGCGTCCGCGTGCGAGCGCGATCATCCACAGGCCTCCCAGCGCTGCAGACGCAATCACCTTGAGTGGTGTCAGCCACTCGATCGGATGCGGCCACATGCTGCCGATCTGTGCGAGCGCGATCACGAACAGAACCGTGATCGAATCGCTCACGGCAATCCGCTTCCGGTATGCCCGACGCCAGTCGGTGCCGACATGAGCGGAATCCTGCAATGCTGCCGACCGGCTCTCCACCTCAGCATGAACGCTCATTTGCCATCAGTCCTTCTAGTCATTCGAATGACTTCAGCGGGTCGAACGGATTCAGCGGATCGCTGATCGGTAGCCACTGCGAGCCTCCAGGTACGGCAACACCCCGCCGGTTGCCGTACCTCGCTGCTCGCAGTGCAGAAACGAACCGTCATCGGACCCCCCTACATAACTGCCGATCAAGGGCCACTTCGTGCGACAAAACGACCCAGTGTTGCTCATTTCATACGTAAACATACCTTAGGTTTGTTTCAACTGCACTCACCGAGTCCAGGCTATTTCCCGGTTGCCAGATGATTACCGGGCAATTACGTCAAAGTGGGCTAATCCTCCACGTTTTGGAAACGTCTTCCCTCACGAATCCGAATGTCGGCGATCAGCATGTCCAGGGCGCCCAGGAGTGCAGTGTCGGCGCGTCGGCACTGTTCGATCAAAGCTTCCAGATCAGCTTCGTCGGCGCTTTCGACCACACCGGCTTTGGCGGCCCTGCTCAGTACTTTTTCGGCGAGGAGCAACGGCGGTTGCGACCGAGCGATGCCGTCCATTGACGACGCGCGCGCCTTCTCGGCAGCCTTCAAAGCGTCCCACGCCCGCTCCTGCTCAGCGATGTCGACCACTCCGGAACTGACCAGGTGCGGGCTGCGGTGCACAAGTTTCGCGATCAGTGCGCCGGCCACGTCGTCCAATTCGAAAATGCCGTGAGATTGAGCGATCCGCGAGTGGAACAACACCTGGAGCAACAGATCGCCGAGTTCCTCACGGAGATCGCTCTCGTCGTCGCTTCGAATCGCGTCTAGTACCTCATAGGTCTCCTCGACGAGGTAAACCGACAGGCTCTCGTGCGTCTGGGTCGACTCCCAACCGCCGCGATTCCACAACCGGTCCATGATCGACGCCGCTTCCACCAGTCGATCGCCGTGAATGGGTTCGGCGCGAATCATCTTTACCCCAGCGGCAGACAACGCCTCGATCTTCGGCTCGGCGGTGTCCATCATCACAGTCACCGCCGCGCCGGGTGTCGTGGCCGGCAATGCGCCGCGTACCGAGTCGGGAACGTCCGGGTCGATATCGATCGCGCCGGACAGGAACGGGAGCGCCTCCAGCGGAAAGACATGCGGCCGCAAAGGATCGAGCAGTACGACGACGGGCGATTCGTTCACAGTGTGCTCACGCCTCGACGAGGACGGCACCGGCGGCGCGCCCGTCTATCGCCAGGATGAAGTCCGCGATGTACTGAAGTAGTTCGACGTCCCGCAGGCGATCCGAGCCGACTCCGCCGGTGCGAGGCAGCGGGAGTTGCACGAGCCCGGTCGTTGCCCGGTACTGCGCGCTCGGATAGATCCTCTTGAGCCTGATCTGTTTGGAATCGGGCAGTGACATAGGCGAGATCTTGAGCTGAGTTCCGGTGACGGCAACTTCCTCCAGTTGGTACTCGCGGCAGAGGAGTCGAAGCTTGGCCACCGAGATCAGCCGTCGAACCTCTTCGGGCAGTGGGCCGTAGCGATCGACCAGTTCTTCGACTACGGCAGCGATGCCGTCGGAATCAGTTGCCGCAGCGAGCTTGCGGTACCCCTCCAACCTGAGCCTGTCACTGGTGACGTAGTCGGGCGGGATGTGCGCGTCCACCGGTAGGTCGATCCGGACTTCCTTCGTGCCCTCGTCCATGGTGATCGGTTTGCCGTCGGCTGCAGCCCGGAAGGCTTCGACCGCCTCACCGACCAGCCTGACATACAGATCGAACCCGACCCCCGCGACGTGGCCGGACTGCTCTGCGCCCAGAACGTTTCCGGCTCCACGGATTTCGAGGTCCTTCATCGCGACTGCCATACCAGCGCCGAGGTCCGAATTCTGCGAAATCGTTGCCAGTCGGTCGTATGCCGTTTCCGTCAACGGCTTTTCGGCCGGGTACAAGAAGTATGCGTATCCACGTTCACGACTACGCCCGACGCGTCCGCGAAGCTGATGCAACTGCGAGAGGCCAAGCGAGTCCGCACGTTCGACGATCAGTGTGTTCGCGTTCGAGATGTCCAGACCGGTTTCGATGATCGTGGTACAGACCAACACGTCGAAGTCGCGTTCCCAGAAGCCCTGCACGGTCTTTTCGAGAGTGTCCTCGTTCATCTGACCGTGCGCGACGACGACGCGAGCCTCCGGGACGAGTTCACGGATCTTCTTGGCCGCCTTGTCGATCGAGCTGACACGGTTGTGTACGTAGAAGACCTGACCGTCGCGCAGAAGTTCACGCCGGATGGCCGCGGCAACCTGCTTGTCCGCATACGCGCCGACGTAAGTGAGGATCGGATGGCGTTCTTCCGGCGGTGTGAGGATCGTGGACATCTCGCGGATCCCGGCCATGCTCATCTCGAGAGTACGAGGAATCGGGGTAGCCGACATCGTCAAGACGTCGACGTGGGTGCGTAGTGCCTTGATGTGTTCCTTGTGCTCGACTCCGAATCGCTGTTCCTCGTCGACGATCACAAGCCCGAGGTCCTTCCAGCGAATACCGGTCTGCAGCAACCGGTGAGTACCGACGACGATGTCGATCTCGCCTTCGGCCATGCCGGCGATGATTTCCTTCGAGTCCTTGGCGTCGGTGAAACGGGACAGCCCTCGCACCTTCACCGGGAACGACGCCATTCGTTCGGTGAATGTCTGAAGATGTTGCTGTGCAAGCAGAGTCGTCGGGACCAGTACCGCCACCTGCTTGCCGTCCTGGACTGCCTTGAACGCGGCACGAACGGCGATCTCCGTCTTGCCGTACCCGACGTCACCGATCACCACCCGGTCCATCGGAACCGGCTTCTCCATGTCGGCCTTGACCTCACTGATGACGGTCAACTGGTCGATGGTCTCGGTGAAGGCGAATGCGTCTTCGAGTTCCTTCTGCCACGGCGTGTCCGGGCCGAACGCATGCCCCGGGGCCGCCTGACGCGCAGCGTAGAGCTGAACCAACTCACCCGCGATCTCACGAACCGCCTTGCGGGCCTTACGCTTGGTGTTTGCCCAGTCGGATCCACCGAGCTTGCTCAGCGCAGGCAACTCTCCACCGACGTACCGGGAAAGTTGATCGAGCGATTCCATCGGGACGAACAGACGATCGCCTGGGTGGCCACGCTTGCTCGGCGCGTACTCGATGACCAGGTATTCACGACGCGCCCCGCCGATGGTGCGTTCGACCATTTCGACGAACCGGCCGATACCGTGCTGATCGTGCACGACCATGTCCCCTGCCGACAGCGCGAGGGGGTCAACCTGATTGCGGCGCTTGGCCGGCAAACGCTTTACGTCGCCGACCGCCGCAACACGGTTGCCGGTCAGATCGGACTCGGTGACGATCACCATCCCTGGTGTCGAGTCGTCGCCGGCGAGTACCAGTCCGTCGTGCAGTGAACCGCGGAGCACCGCGACCTGTCCACGGGCGGGGGTCGCTCCGGCAT
>Ga0153921_1000296_pt1 | contig 30599 bp, 33 predicted proteins | sample TSNJ005MetaG_FD_104691 | JGI IMG/M metagenome (GOLD analysis project Ga0153921, IMG submission 104691) | Attine ant fungus gardens microbial communities from New Jersey, USA - TSNJ005 MetaG | ecosystem: Host-associated > Fungi > Mycelium > Unclassified | place: USA: New Jersey, Brendon T. Byrne... | reverse complement strand
GCTCAGGGGCAATTTGTCGCGGGTCTTCACCGTCGGTGGACTCGGGTTGTTCGGGCTTGCCTACCTCGGTATCGCGACATCGGAATCGGCGGCCACGGGGATCGGCAATTGGCTTCTCGGGCTCGTCGGTATCTCGACCTGACCGCTGATGCCTGCGCAGAGAACACTCGAAGGGGATGCTCGGTGATCGACAACGACGACCTGATGTACCGCGTGGACCGGCACTACCTCGGTCCGACCGGTTATCCACTGCCCGTGCGGATCCGCTACACGGCCGGCATCGTCGGCGTGGTTGCTTTCGTGGTGGTGTTCGTGATCGGTCGCGGAATTCTGCACGTCCCACTCGGGTTCAAATCTCTGATGGTGATGGCCGTGATCACGGTGTGGATTACGACCCGGATCGCGAAGTTCGTCACCCCGGACCGCCCACTGCGGTCGGTTCTCAAGGCCGCCCTCAACGACCTCGTTGCGCCGCGCCCACCGAAGCGCGGTGCACCCGTGTTCATCTCGCTCCCTGAGCGGTTGACTACAGGAGAACGTGCCGTCGTACCTGTTCGGCTCGACGGTGAGGCTCACCGATGACCTTTCCCGAGAACGACATTGCGGCTCTGTTCGATCCGAAGCTCGACGACCCGGTTCCGGTCATTCCTCCCGGTGCCCTCCCTCCGTCGTGGGCTGCAGTGCAGTCGCATGCTCCGCGACCGGCGCGTGCGTGGTCCGAAGCCGAACCCGCACACGCTCCGGATGGTTCTGCATACGACCACGGCGAGGACGACACCGACGGCCATACTTCCCCTGCAACCGATCCGGACCACGTCGCAGACAAAGCGCTCGGCCGTCAGCGTCGCCGCACAGGCGAAAAACGGGCAAAGTCGGCAACAGATCGAGACAAGGCCGCAGCGAAGAAACGTGCAGACCGCGAACGAAAAGCGGTACGCCTGAAACTGACCGGCACATCAGCGAACATCACCCGCACCGCGACCACCTCCACTGCATGGTTCGTCCAACGCCAGGGGCCGTGGAATTTCCGCACCGCCGGAAAGCAGCGCCGCTTCATCCAGGACGAAGCGATCATCCTGACCAACCTGCAGAAGGCCGGCGTCAACACGCTGCATCGCCGCCTCGTGCGCACCCCGTTCCCCGTCGCACAGTGGGCGGTCGATCACGACACGTGGGCAACCCCGATTCCCGATGTACCCGGCGCATTGTCATGGGCGGACTACCTGCGCGGGCAGCAGCATGCGATGTTGTGGTCCAACGCGACGATCAAAGGCCGCTACTGGGGTATCGAACTGCCGCAACGCTCCTCACTCGGCCAGGGGTTGGACTGGACCGCCCGGATGCTGCGCCACCTCGCTCACTGGCCGCTGCTGGGCAGAGTGTGCACCGGGGTGAACAGCTGGGCCGACGACGCCTTCGAACGGGAGCAGAAGGCCCTTGCCGATCACCTCGCCACACTCGAACGAATCATGTCCGGCCGCGGTGTGAAAGCAACACCCGCCACACCGGCGGCGATCGACTACTTGCTGCGCCGATCAGCGACCATCGGTCTACCGCTGGAAGCTGGCGGTGCGATCGCCGGCGCCGGCGATTGGGAAGAAACCGACGTCGCCGCCCTCGAAGACCTCACCGACCTCTCCCTCACCCCAGGCGACGGGTACACCACCGTCTCCGGCATCGTCGACGGCCGCAAGTACACCGGCGTGGTGATCGTGCTGACGATCGGCCGCATGGCTCCCCTACCGATTCCGGAACGGATGTTGCCGTGGCAGATCATCGGCGATCCGTCCGGTGAACCTCTCGAATGGTCCGATCGCATCGAACTGCACGACAAAGCGAAAACGATCCGCACCATGCGCTCGCTGACCGGCAAGATCGAATCGCAGTTCGACCACTACACCGTCGAACACGATCAGGTCCCGCCGAAAGAGTTGGCGGAGCAGCACGCCCGCGCACAGGACGTGATCTCCGACGTCGAAGAAGACCATTCCGGACTCTCGACTCGAACCACCGGGTGGTACCGCCTCGCGGTGGTCGGCACCGACCCCGACGATGCGCGGCAGAAAGTCTCCGATCTGCAGGAGATGTACTCCCCGCACATCTCGCTCGAACAAGAGCACGGCCAATACCAGTTGCTGCGCGAGTTCATACCCGGTGAGCCGCAAGCCAACATCGCCAACAAACGGCACATGGATGTCGAAGCAGTCGCCGCCGGGATGGCGACCGTCAGTGACCGGATCGGTGACCGCCGGGGCGTCGTCCTGGGCGAGACCGGATCCATCTCACCGCGCCCGGTGATCTGGGACCTGTTCGCCGCGCACGAGATCAAGCACAAGTCCGGGCTGACACCGATCGTCGCCGTACCCGGTTCAGGAAAGACGTTCCTGGCCGGCATGATCGTCTACCAAGCCGTCAGAGCCGGCGCGCACGGCGTTGTCCTCGACCCCTCCGGTCCGCTCGCAGCGTTGGCCGGACTACCGGAGTTTCGCGACATCGCCCGCGTCTACGCCCTCACCGGTCGCGATTCACGCGCTGGCGCCTTGAACCCCTACCGCGTGATCACCGATCCACGTCGCGACGATCCCGAGTACGACGCCCGCAACGTCGAGTTCGCCCGGGATGCCGATCCGTTCGCGGCGGCGCAGTCGAAGTTCGATGCGGATATGCGTGCCGCCGCCGCCGAGCGCGTCGAGGTCGCCGTCTCGGTGCTCAAGATGATGCTCACCGAACGACATCTGCATCTCGAACACACCGAACCCGTGCTGCACATGGCCGCGAACATGGTCGGCGGCGACAGCAACCACAACCTCCGAGAAGTCTTGGCCGCGATCCAATCCATCGGAGTGAGCGATCCGGACCAAGCCGTCAAAACCTGCGCGAACGGGCTGTACCAGCAGCTCAGTCTGATGTCGGAGCTGACCGAAGCGCGTGTGCTATTCCCGGAAGCGGGCACGATCGGCAGTGGAGCGGATGCATTCGACGCCGACATCCGCCTGACGATCCTGACGATGCCAGGCCTGCAGCTACCGCCCGAAGGCACACCGTCCTCACAGTGGACACCACAGCAACGGATGACGGCGCCGTTGATGCACATGGCCGCGTGGCTGGCGAACAGGCTCGTCTACGAAAAGCCTCGCCACGTGCGCAAGGTGCTCTTCCTCGACGAAAACAAATACCTCGAATCCACAGGTGCCGGCCGCACCCTCAACCTCCGAATCGCCCGCGACTCACGCAAATTCAAGGTCCGTGCCCTGGTCTGCTCGCAGCTTCCGGATGATTTCCTCGGATTGGACGGCAGCGACGACAAGACCGCCCTGACCTACGAGGTGTTCGTCGGTGACGTCGGCGGTGATCCGCATGCAATCGAAGGCGCCCTGAAACTGCTCAAACTTCCCGCCGGGCAAGGGTTCGAGCAGTTCCTCGCTGAACTGGGCAGCGGCGGCGAGGACACTCTCGACGAGGACACCGACACCTCGTATCAGGACGAAGCGCGGCGCTGGATGATCCGGATGGCCGATGACGTGGAGCTGGTGCGTTCGAGCTGGATTCACTACGTGCATCTCGCGCATGTGTTCGCGGCGCTGAATTCCTCGTCGGCGAAGAACGCGCTCGGCGGAGCCGCATGAATACCCGCGGAGGGCTCAGTGCGCCCTCGGCAGAGCTGGATGAGGCAATCCCTCACCGATCGCGCGTTCGGGCGCTGACCGTCAATCTGACGCGGGTTCTCGCCGTTCTGGCGTTGGCGCTGGTGCCCATCGTCGCCCCGGGAGGGCCGATCGCATCTGCCGGCGGATTCGACTGCAAAGACGTCCCCTCCCCCGAATTCCCGAACTCGGTCATGGCAGCCGAGTTCGATTCCTCAAGCAAAGACCGCGAACCGAAACCGGGCGGCACCGGCTACGAAACCTACGGGTGGGCCGGATTGCGCTGGTACACCTACGACCTCGGCTGCGGCAACGACCTGGTCCGCGCACCCGACGCAGTCGCGGACACCACCCTGGGCAACACATTCCTCGCAATCGGCAAGGGATTCGCGGCTGCAGCGTTCTGGCTCGACGACCAGACAAAGACCGGAGCAGCTGCAGAAGAGGCCGGAATCGCCCCAGCGATGGTGCAGTTCGACCAGATCGTCGCCTCGATCTCCAACGGAATGCTCGGCGTCTACGGAACGTGGCTGGGTGTGGCATTGATGGTGGTCGCCACGATCATCATCTGGAACGCCCTCAAATCAAACGCCGCGGCCGTGACCCGCACCGTCGCGATCGCCGGCGCTGCAATGGCCATCGGAGCACTGTTCGTCGGCGCACCGCAAAAAGCCATCCAGGTCGCCGACGACACCTTCGGCTCGATCATCACCGACACACAAGGTCAGATGCTGTCCGTGTCCGGAAACACCGGAGACCCCCGCAATGTGCTGATCGACAAGATCTTCCTCGACGACTGGCGCAAGGGATGGTTCGGCGCGAATTTCAACGACCAGGAACTGCAACTTGGACCGAAGCTCCGCGACACCCTGGCATTTTCGTACGCGGAGCAGCAGAACGTGGCCGGCGACAACGAGGCTGCAAGTGAGCTTGCGAGCAAAAAGGGAGAGGATTTCGAGAATAATCTGGTTGAGAAGCTGAAAGATTTGAACCTTTCCTACAATCAGTTCCAGGGCAAGGACTCCGGACGCACCGGCACAGGGTTCATGGCGATGATCAAACTCGCCATGCCCTCCATCCTTTGGATCGGTGCATCCATCCTCAAACTCACTGCGCTACTGGCTATTCGACTCGCAATTCTCTTCGCACCGATCTGGGTTCCGATCGCCGCCGCACACGGCGGCACCCTTTCGCGCGTGTGCCGCATGATCGCCACCGCCTACATGTGGGGCGTGGCCGGCGCAGTCATCATCGCGCTGTATCTGATGGCGCTGGTCAAGCTGTACGACACCGACAACGGTCTCGTCGACGGCACGTGGCGGCTGTGGTTCATGGTCATCTTGACGGCGGTGTGCTGGTTCATCATGCGGCCGTTCAAGCGGATGACTCAGACCTTCACCCAGAACCAAGCGGGCGCACTCAATCGCAAGGCTCGTCACGCTCAGACGTCGATGAAGCAAAAGTTCTTCAAGGCCGGCAGCGCCGTTGTGGGTGGTCCCGCGGCGTCGATGGTCGAGGAAGGTGTCGGCGCGCTTCGGAAGGCGACCAAACGCGGTGGTGACCTCGACAAGGATTCAGTGACACCAGTGCGTCCGGAAGGACGTGAGTTGAATCAGCGACGTCGCCACGAGGTCGACAAGTCGCGCGTCGATGCGCGTAAGACGATGGATCGTCAACAGCGTCTGACAGATTCACGCAAGAACGATGTGCGCCGCCAAAGCCTCGCCGATTCCGCGAAGAGTCCTACGGGCCTCAAGAGGCCCGTCGCCGATCGGCCGCAGACCGCAGGTACCGCCGCCAATCGAGGCCAGGCACTCGCTCGCCAGTTGGTCGGAACCGAAGCCGGTTCGCCGCGCAGCTCTTCGTCGGTGAGTGAGACATGGGACGGAGGCCCGCGGTCGAGTATCGCGCCGATGAAGGTGTTCACTCCGTCCTCGCAGGATGCCCCCACCGGAACTCCGATGCCTCGATCGGGTGCGACGCGCTCGAACTCGTCGACTCCTCCGCGGTCGACGGCACGACTGTGGACGCCGTCGTTGACCTCAGCAGGTACTTCGTCCGATTCGACCGACAGGGTCAGCTGATGTCCTCCAGCGCAGCCAATCCCGTCCTAGCACCGATCCGGCGGTGGGTGCTGTACTCGCGCACCAATCTGACGATCACGATCGTCTCTGCGTTCGGTGTGCTGTTCGTGGCGGGAGCGGTGTTCGGCCAATCCCCGACCCCGTCGAACACTGCCTCGAAGATCCAGTCCTCCGCCGCGACGACTGCGACGGACGCAGAATCTGCGGCGCCGGATCTGAGCTACGAGTTGACCGAGGTGACCGAATCCTCGATTGCCGGCAAGTCGATCGCGTCGGTGGCCGAGAGTGCACCGGCGACAGCGATGGCCTACGCGCACGTCTACGTCGATCAGTCACTCTCGAACAGCGAATGGAAGACCAAGCTGGGCGTGCACACCGCCGAAGCGCCCGGCGTGACTGTGGTCAATGCCCGCCCGCTCATACCGGTCGCGATCACCGGCCCGACGCGCAGTGAGATCGTGGCCGGCACCGGCGGTGAGAGCGCCGTGCAGGTCATCGTCCCGACGCAGGCGGGGAATCTGCGGGTCACCCTGAAAGCCTCGGACACTGCCAAGGGTTCGACATGGCAGGTCCAGATGCCGCTGCCCACCCTGGACCGCAGCGAGATCGACAAGCTCGGCGCACCTTCCCTCGCGAACCCACCGACCTCGGAAGCTGCCACAACCACCACGACTCCTACATCGCCCACCTCACCGAGCACTACCTTGACCACGTCGCCGACATCGACCGCCTCGGTCGCTGTTCCCTCGGTAGACCTCGGACCGGCGCCTGTTCCTGTCCCTGGCCCCATCCCGATTCCCGACCTCGACACACCGCTCCCGGGAACACTGTGAGTCGCCGCCGTGCAGCGGTAGCCCTGATCGTCACCGCGGCCACCGCCGCGATCCTGGGGCTGTCCGGATGCACCCAGCAGCCGGTGATCCCCCACAACCGTTGCGGCGGAACCTCGTCGAACGAACGAGACGACAAGGGATCCTCTACGGGAAACACCGAACTGAAAGCATCGGGGCCGATCACCCAGCCGACCAAGGACGGAACGACGACGTTCACGTCCCCGTTCGGGCCTCGCTGGGGAACCGAACATAAAGGCGTCGACTTCGCCGGCCCCGTCGGGACACCGATCTACGCGGCGCTCGACGGCGTCGCGGTGAAGGCCGGACCCGCATCCGGGTTCGGGAACTGGATCGTGCTCGACTCGCTCGTCGGCGGAAAACCCGTGAGCACCGTCTACGGCCACATGTTCGACGACGGTGTCCTTGTCACGGAAGGCCAGCAGATCAAGGCTGGCGACCATATCGCAAACATCGGAAACAACGGCCAATCCACCGGCGCACACCTGCATTTCGAATACTGGGACGGGGGACGGTTGCAGGGTGGAACCGCTGTCGATCCGATGACCAAGCTCCGCGGAGCCCCCTTCCCCGCCGGCGAAGCGGGTAGTGATTCTCCTGCCATCGAGCTGGCCGCGTCATCATCGTCGATCGACTGCGCCGGCTTCGGCGTGGCGGGTGGCGGCGATCTCAAAGCCGGTTCCGTTCCTCCGGAGATGGAACCGTGGTTCCGCAAGGCCGGATCGCTGTGCCCCCAGATCAAGCCCTCCCTGTTGGCCGCAGATGCAAAGGCCGAATCCGGCTTGACCCGTGGCCTGACCTCCGGCAGTGGAGCGCAAGGTGTCACGCAGTTCATGCCGCGAACATTTGCTTCTTACGGCCAGGACGACGACAGAAACGGCAAGATTTCCATTCACGACGATGGGGACGCGATCATGGCTCAGGGCCGATACTTCTGCTCCATCGCGGGCCAGGTCGACGGATGGATTGCCGACGGATCGGTCAAGGGCGATCCGAAATCGCTCTACATCGCTTCCTACAACGCGGGCGAAGGCACGGTGAAGAATGCCGGCGGAATGCCCAGCGGCGGTGACTACACCACCCAGACACAGCCCTACGTCGTGAAAGTCCTTGCATACGAAGCAGAGTTCGCGTCCCCCGGAGGTAGCGGCGAACTCGTGGTCTCGCCCGGTTCGGCGTCCGGATCGCAGGTCGTCGACGCTGCCCGCCAATTCCTCGGCACCCCGTACGTCTGGGGCGGCGGCAACATCAACGGCACCACCGGCGGTGGATTCGACTGCTCCGGACTGACCAGCTACGCCATCTACAAGGGCAGCGGAAACAAGATCACCCTGCCCCGGACGTCCGAACAGCAGTGGAACGTCGGAGTCGAGATCCCTATTGACCAAGCACAAGCCGGGGATCTGGTGTTCGGTTCGTGGGCCGGAACAGGTCCTGGCCACGTCGGCGTCGCGATCGGCGGAGGCCAGATGATCCATGCTCCCACTACGGGGGACGTCGTCAAACAAGCTCCACTGCAGAGCGATATGAAAGCCAGGAGGGTTCTGTGAGCAACGCACGCAAGCTGGTTCTGCTTGCCGTCGCTGTCCTCCTCGTCGGTGGACTGGTGTACTTCCTCTTCGGTTGGGGCAACGAGACGGAAACCGAGACAGCTGAACAGATCGCCCCAGCACAGGCGCCGCTGACCATTTGGACTTCGCCGGCTCCGACAACAATCGACGTCACCGATGATCCGGATACGGAGCGAGCCGAAAACATCGCTCGCCAGGCACTTTCCGTGGCGTTCACCTGGTACCCGGCAACGGACCGTAGCCCCACCAATGGATACGCACGCGCCCGGGAATGGTTCACCGACACCCTGGCACAGACCCTGCTCGTCGACACGCACACCGAACGAGGACCAGGAGCACAGTGGAACCAATGGGCCTCCGACAACGCCAAAGTGGTCGCCGATGTGACTGTGGGTTGCTCCGGCTGCCCACCAGATACCGATGCACTCGTCCGCCGAGTCGCCACCATCCGCCAGACCGTAATTACCCGAGATGCGACCAATCTTGTTGTACCGGAAACGACCGTGTGGGTCACGCTCTCCAAGGAGGTTGATCAGTGGCGCATCGACACCATTCAGTACTGAATAGCCCATCCACCGACACAAAGAAGTGGAGGATCGTCCTTCGAAATCCAGTCGATAGACGACTTCAAGAATATAATCGAATATTACTTGTACACAATACTTTTCACGTCCTGCGCTACACCCATCACGTCAGACCTGTATCGACGAGGAGACTCATGAAAAGACGTATTACTGTAGTCACGGCACTCCTTACGTTACTGCCGCTCCTGCCTGCATGCTCGACACCAGCGACACAGAGGGTCGCCACCCCCAACCAATCCGCCAGTACAGACGGCAACCGAATCGGGGTCGTCACGCCGGCCGAATCCTCCCTCTGGCCAGGAAACTTAGCGATCGGCGTGGGAGACATCCAAAGCAATCAATTCATCACCACACCGGCCCCCGACCAGGTCCAAGCTAGGTGCATCGGAGCAGGAGACAATCTCACAATCGGCATCACCGCACCTAACGGCTGGAACGCCCTACTTACGCATGGATCCCAAACCATCGCCATCGAAAACAAGGAACTCGACTACCCCTTGCAGGAATTCACCACTCCGCAAAGCGCACTCGACAGCGAGAGCGAATCGAACAACAAGTTCGGAACGACCGACCTCTTCCCGCCTGGCGTGACGTGGGATCTCCCGCAGCTCGGCGACGTCGAGATTCAGTTAAGCCAGAAGACACCGCCCCACTGGCAAATCCGAGCAAGGGAGAGAGTCACCATCGACATGCACGTACGATGCGAAGGGACGTAGCCGCACGCTTAAGCCAGGAACGATACCGCCAAGGTCATATAACCGGCAATAGCCGATTCACACTGATACGCCAGCATCTGTGTCCCGTTTCGTTGCCGGATAGTGTGTGTAGGTGAGCTATTTTGATGGTCGGGTTGTCGCAGTGACAGGTGCAGGTGCGGGGGTGGGCCGCCAGCTGGCCATTCAGTTGGCAAGACAAGGCGCGTCACTTTCTCTGATCGACCGCGACCAACATGCACTTAATCAAACGATCAGTTTGATAGGCACGCAATCAGGTGTAATCCACATGTCGGTTGTAGATGTTTCCGACCGTGACGCTATGCATGCCTGCGCCGCTGAGACATTCGACGCTTTTGGGAGCATCGACGCAGTATTCAACAACGCTGGCGTCCTCTACACCGGGGACGTGCTCGATGCTGAGTTCGATGACTTCGCACATGTGATGCGGGTGAACTTATGGGGTGTAGTCAACGGATCAAAAGCGTTTTTGCCCTTCATATTTCGATCGAATGAGGGAAACATCGTCAATGTCTCCTCTGCATTCGGTTTGATGTCGGCGCCCGGATACTCGGCATACAACGCAGCCAAATTTGCCGTCCGAGGTTTCACCGAATCGCTACGGCAGGAGATGTTGATTCTGCATCCGCAAGTCAAGGTGTCTTGCGTCTTCCCTGGTGGAATCAAGACCTCGATTGCACGGACTGCCCGTATGGCTGCGCCGATAGACAGACAAGCAGTCATCGAGTCCTTCGAACACAGCATCGCGAGAACCGAACCGGAGAAGGCCGCGCAGGTTATCTTACGTGGCGCAAAACAAGGACGTCCCCGGATACTTGTCGGCACAGACGCTCGTATCATCGACGCACTGACCAGAATCTCCGGATCTGGATACCAACGCCTGATACCGGCCACGAATAGGGCAAATCGCTCCTAGCCTGACCCAACGAAGTCCGTATGAGGACATTGAGCCCACCAGCCTGGGACCTTTTTCCGTTATCGGCGGTTACATGTACAGAAGAATTTGCGTAGTGTTCGTCTGTTCACAATCCGCGGGGAGAGGAACGACCACTGTGACAACAAAATGGTTGATGATCGAAACATTCGGCGACGCTGCACCATCCATTGTTGGGTTGGGTAGCGCACCAAGGCGATTCGTGCCAATCGAGAGAGTACTGAAAAGTAGGGACTCACTCGGACTTGTGAAGCGGATCATCGAGGAAGTCAGTGCTTCACCTGGGCAAATTGATCGGAGATCGGCAGACGGGCAACGTCGCCTCATCGTTGAGCCCCTGATCACGTTCAGCGGTCGCTTACATGGAATACATCTGTGGTTCGGAAGATCGAACGAGACAGTACCCGAACATGATCCGGCTGGCGCATGGCTATTCAATCTTACTGCAGGCAAGGCAAGCGGAAGCGTCGCCCTACTGGATTTGTACGGCGTCCCCGAGGACGAACGCCACACAGAGAAGGCAATGGCGGGCGCTTTCACACGATTACGGACAAATCATGACGAGAGCGACGCACTGTCAAAGATCGTCCAGTCGCAACCCGGAACGGTTCACCAAGCCGTCTGGACGGTGGAGAGGGATGATGGAGAACTGCGCGCAGCTCACTTCTCCTGCCGAATGCTCAAAGAGAACGATCCGGAAACAGGTCAACCCCAAGTGATCCTGCGCGGGATTACTCAAGATATCGGACCAGCAGTAGAAGTAACCTCCGCACCTCCTCCGGTGGTTCTCGAATACAGGGTGCTAGAGGCGGCAACCAATGACGGAGAGTATCGAGCCATCGTCAATCTCAAGACCCTGCAGTTGATTCGATGGGTTGGCGATGCCATGCCGGGACTTGCATGGGAATCAGTTGACGATCAGGTCGAACCCAGCATTCATCCGGACGACTTCCACATTGCACTTGCGATGTCAGAAGGTCTCGCACGGGGTAAGACCCGCGGAGTCATTCGTTTCCGCCAGTTGAGCGGAGCCTGGAAAACCTATGCGGTGGACGCAACTCTGATGATGCTGGACCAGCATACGACGGCAGGCCTGGTCATGATTCGCGAAGCAAATTCTCCGGGATAGGAGAGGCCCATGCATCTGACATAGTGCCCTCACCTTCACTGGTCTAAAGATCAATTACGATTTCACCTCTGCCGCAATTGATTCGAAGACTTGGACCAGTCCCGGCCACCAGCGCGTGATGTCGATGAACATCGACTTCGGCGGCGTCGCGCGCAATGATCACCGAATGTTCAAGCGTTTTGGGACCTAGTACCCAAGATGCTTGCGGCCTATTGCGGTAGAACACTAGGCATCAGTAACGTGCAACTGCGCGCCCTTCAGGGGCTCCGGCAGTGAGTGGTTACAGGTGACTCCGCCAGGTAGCGCGGACGGTACTAGTTGCCGCTCGATCCCGCACCTGAGACTCAACCGGAGGCCCGTTTGTGCCGCACACACGTCGACTACCTCAGTTGCCATGTCGATGCCCTTGCGTACCTATGCAGGTACACCAGCAGGTCGAGTCCTGGCACGCTCGTAGCTTGCATGCAATTCAATTGCACTGATTCCCAGGGCATCCGCCAACTTTTGAGCACTCGCAGGCGTCAGGAGCACTTCGCCTCGCTCTATTCGCGCGATCATCGAGGTACTGATGCCCGTGAGCTTTCCGAGCTGAGGTTGCGTAAGCCCGAGGAGGATGCGCCAATCACCGGGGAACCGTTCATCCTCCGGAACTATTACCAGTTCACTCATAGGGACATCAAGCGTGCGGGCAACCAAGGCCAACGTATCAACCTGAGGACTCCGATTGCCGGACTCCCATTGCTGCACTGTCGCGCCGCCCACCCCAGCGCGACGAGCAAGATCTGCTCGACTGAAGCCTTTGCTCTCACGCGCACGACTAAGACGCGCGGGTTCGAACCCGCGCATAACACGGCGACTCATGTGGGCATTCCGTTCGTCATTGCTAGACACCATGCCGCACCTCCTCTAGGGTCTAAACGTGCATGACTTTAATCGATGCAATTGTTGTAATAGGCACACGGCAGCAAGTCCACTTCTCACAGGCAAGGGGTGATCTGACACATCGAAAGAAGTTCCCCCGGTCGCTACCAACGACCAGGGGAACGATGTCCAAACGGGTTGGCGCCCGTCCAGAGTTTTCTTCAGTTGCAGAAAGGATTCTGCGATGTCTATCTTAGTGGACCCATCAGGTCCGGATGACGTGTTCCGCAATCGATATGCGGCGCTCTCGACGTTGACGCTTCGTCGGCTTGTTGCGCGGCATTCATCGATCGGCGGGCGTTGCGATGGTTGCGGTTTCAGTGTTTCGGAGCTTGTTCCGTTGTGCCCGGAGGCTGCGGCCGCGTTGCGTGAGTTGACGCACCGTGAGGGCCGGGGAACATCTGCGGTCGTGTTGCCGCAGTTCAGTACTGACGATCTTTTTCGGGTTGCTGCTTTGCATCATCCTGATCGGGTTGGTCGGTGCGCGCGGTGCGGGTTCGTTTTCTCGTCGGAGTGCGATGTGTGCCCGACTGTGCGAGCTGTTCGTGTGGAGTTGGAGGTTCGGGGCGTGGTGCCGATTGGCGGTGCCGAGCCGGGTAAGGGTTTGTGCGCGGGGAAGTCACGTTCGTGGGAGATGGATGGCCGCACGGTGGTGGAGTGGCGCCGCGCGATCTCCTCGTGTGAGGCGTGCCCGTTGTTGGCGCAGTGCCGTATAGATGCGGCCGCGGCGGTGGAACGTGGGGATGGTCCGCAGCGAATGATCATGGCGGGCAATGCGTATGACAGTCACGGCAATATCGTCGACGGTGAACGCTTGGGCCTGTACGAGTCGTTGACGACAGCAACGCGCCGTCGCCGGGATTCGGAGGTGGCCGCGTGAGGGCCGCGGTGCCGCCGCCGACGGTGCTGGCGTGCGCGGTCGATCCCCAATCGTGGGATCTGGACGAGGGCTCGTATCGCGCGGGTGTGGATGCGCAAGCGGAGTGTTTCCGGTGCCCTCGTTTGGCGGATTGCCGGAAGGAGTTGTCGTCGATGCTGGCGGCGGATACTCCTCCTCGGTCGATGATTTGGGCGGGTGTGCCGTTCAGTCATCGTGGCCGGCCGATTACCTCGGATGCGGTGTTGCGTTCGTACTACCGGCGGGTCGACGGGCATCGCGGCGCTTCTCGTGGGACCGCTGCGTGACCCCGATAGTGGGGTCGTTCGATCCGGTCTCCACACGACCGTGCGACACACCGGCATCGGAAGAATCTGCGGCGCTTACCTTGACGTCGTTCGAATCAGCATGGTCGGTGTACGGAATCCTCGCCGACACACACGGCCATGTGCCGGTACGCGACCGCTACGACCGGTTGTGGATCCTCGTCGAAGTCGCCGGCCGCCTGCGTAGCCGCCGCACATTCATTCACGATCACCCGGACATCGGCGACTCACCTGATGTGTACGGGTTGATCGACGTGGACTCCCGCGCCATTCTTCATGCCCGCGATCTGATCGAAGCCCACGGCCCGTTGAGAGTCGACCCCTCCCCTGCCGCGGTCCTCGCACCTATCCGTACCGGTGCGACGGATTCCGCACACCTTCACCCCTGCACGTCACCAGACTGATTCGACGTCACCCGATTGGACTGCCCCACATGACAACACACCGCTTGCTCGACGAACTGAACAACCCCCACCGCCCCCTCCCCGACATCATCTACGGGATCAATACCGGGGCCCTCCCCTCCCCCGCCTCGACCGGCCTTCCCGCCGAACGATGGCAATGGCTCGCAGACCTCCTCACCCACCCGCTCTGGGGAATGACCGCGATCGTCGACGGACTCGACCACGTCTGCGCCCCCGTCTCCCGACTGTGCCAACTCACCGCCCACCCCATCCACCCCCTCAACGTGCGAGAACTGTGGGCCGCAGAACAACTCCCCACCACCGAACTCATCGCAGCGCATACACCGCACGAGGACGGTCACTGGGAAGTCCTCAACACTGCACTGGAGCTGATCACCGACGGACTCGACCACTGCAACGGACTCGAGACCTCCGGAATCGAAGCAGTCACCTCAGCATTCACCGCCGTCATCACGGCACAGGACCCTGCCACCGCCCGCACGACTATCACTGCGGCCGTCGAACACTGGATTCATCCCACACGCACCACCGCATCATCTGTTTCCACACAGTTGGGGGCAGCATCATGACAACAACACCGCATCGCTCGCCGCTGATCGAATCCATGATCAGCACCGCCTCCACAGCGCTCCTGAAAGAAGTAGGCATCACCTTCCCCACCGACGCCGAGATGGCCGAGGTACGCCAACTCGCCGAAACGATCGTCCGGGACACCGTCGACGCACTCGCAGGACCTCGCGAGTTGTCGGTCGGGTTGCGCGACAACCTCATCGACATGGCAGATCTCGTTGCCTCGGATCCGGAAACTGCGTCGGTCGATCAGATTCACGAGGTCGCGGTTGCACTGCGCGGGCTTCTGGATCTGCACATCCCCGTTCGAATGAATCATTCGTGATATCGCTCGTTCTCGCTGTCGCGTTGGGATGTGCCGGTGTTGTGGGAGCGGTGTTTTCGCTTCGCCCCACACGTTCCTGACATTAGAAACGCGACAGATCCGCACATCAGGGGTCGGCGTCCGACACAGACCGCCAGCGGCAACTGACCTCGATAAACACCCGGCCTGACCCGAACACCGCCAAAAAAGGGGAACCCCGCCACCACCCAGCGTGACCTCCGAAAGACCTTGACACACAACTCCATAGACGCAGTCCAGAAACGACGAAACCCCCTTACGGGGGTTCGCCACACACTGAGCCAAATCAACAGCAAGCCAGGCCCGGCTCGCTGTCACTGATGAAGCCGAAGTAACCGCTCCGCCTTCTGCACTACTTCTTCACTCACATGAAGGGATTTACCTGTGACAGGTACATCTCAGGGTAACGCACACCCTGAACCAGCTTCAACACTTCCACACAACACAATTCTCGACGGCTCATCATCAACGCGCCACGCCCCCGTCTCCGACGACGAATGGGCCCACGCCGTACAACAAGCCACCCAAAACGTCACCCGCATCGAAACACTCAACCGAACAAGCAACCAACGCGGAAACTCCTGGTCCCTCCCCACCCCCCACGGCACCTACAGCCGTACCCCCACCTGGACCAGCCGCACACACTGGCAACACCAAGTCCGCACCCTCCTCAACTCCCCCACCGGCACAACACTCTGCACAAAACACACCATCAGCACCGAAGCCGTCTTCGCCGTCGCCGTCATCCACGCCTCCCTCGCCGAAAGCGCAACCGGACGCTCAGTAACCGCCTCACGCAACACCATCGCCCGCCGTGCAGGAGTGAGCACCTCCACCGTCAAACGCGCCCGACGAGTCCTCACAACCCTCGGAGTCGCAGTAGAACTCGTCCGCGGCCGCTACCTCAACCGCCTAGAAGCCATGGCCGCAGAATCACACCACGGCCACCGCCAATTCCGTGCAGCCTCCACCTGGGCACTCACCACACCCCGCTCGATAGCCACAACCGTCACCCCTCCCTTCACAAAACCCAGAAAACCCTCCCGAGCCACACTGCGCACCACCGCCTACCGATCCAGAACCACCACACGGAACGATCCACAATCCGGCACCCGTGACCCCCTATCCCCCTCCGGGGGATTTGCACTTAAAGCTCTTGCTTTCAAGATCTCACCAACGCGCGCACAAGCACACGCGGGCAAGCCAACACACCAACCAACAACCACACCCCGACCCATCCACCTCCAACGCGCAGCCGCCGAACTCATCGCCCACGCACCAGCACTGAAACCCGCCGGCCACATCGGAACAATCTGCGACGCCCTCCAACAAACCGGAATCGACACCGCCCGATGGACCGGCCGCGACATCGCACACCAACTCACCACAGACACCCAACAACGAGGCTGGACCTGGCCCAACCACATCCCACGACCAGGCGCTTTCCTGCGTTGGCGAATGACCCAACTAGATTGGACCGTCAGCTCGCCGACGGAACGAAGGCTCGAACACGATCGCCTTCGGCGCTCGGAACAAGCCAAACGACGCGCAGAATTCCGCAACCGCGATGCGAGCAGAGCGACGGAAACAACTCGAATCGAAATCGTTCGAACCTTCCAAGCAACTCAGACCCCTTTCCGTCGAGTACTCACAACGACCACGCGCTCGATCTCTCATAGTGGGAACACGAACTGAGCGGCGATGTTCGCGAATCGTCTTGCTACCTCGCGCTCTTTCTGGCTCCTGCACCTCGACGGTGAACCTGTCGGAGGCCTCTGACAGGCTCGTACCCAAGATCGAATTCACGGGGGAAGTAGGCGGGGGATGGAAAACTTGGAGCAGTGGGCCGAAAAGCGTGGGCCCTTGATTGCCATCGCAGAGGCAGGCGAACTCGTACGTTCGCATCTGGCCTCGAGCTCGAAAATGAGGGTGGTCATCACCGGAGAGTGCCGCGAACTGAAGCCACTAAAGTCCGGTTGGACCATGGAACTCGCAGTCCCCGTTGACCGAGCCGTAGTCAGCATCCCCGTTCAGTTCGACCGCGCAACGAAAGACGCAGTTGGCCAGTACCTATACCGTCACACACAGCGAAACTTTCTCCAGCACTTCACCGTAGGAGCCGGAGTAACCATCGCCGGCGACCTCACCTACCATCCCGCCACCCACAGACTGGTCTTGCAGGCACGGCAAGCGCAACCCGAGAAAACAATTCAAGGCCCAGTGAGTGCCGCCGAGAAGCTACACCTCACCGCCGTGCAGCAGCTGACCCATCGCGGCGACATTCCCAAGGGTTCATGGCCCGAGAAGCTGGAACGTGTCACAGTCCTGTCTCCCGACAACTCCAAAGCAGTCACAGACATTCAAGCGGTCATCGAAAACAAGGGCAAAGGAACCATCCAACTCCCAAAGTTCACGCATGTACCCGTCTCGATGAACCGCCACACCGTTGCAGAAAAGCTCGTCAAGGCCCTCGCAGCTATAGACCAAGGAAGCGCCGACCTCATCCTGATCACTCGCGGCGGAGGCCACTGGACCGATCTCTGGTCATTCAACGATCCGGAACTCGCTCGTGCCATACACCAATGCCCGGTACCGGTCATGGTTGCGATCGGACACGCCGCCGATCACACAAGCAACGCGGAACATCTTGCAGTAGATCACTTCTCGACTCCAACAGCTTTCGGACACGAACTCGTCCGCAAGCTGTTCGCAAGGAACGGGGCGCGAAAGCCACGCGCCGCAACAGTGCCTGCGCCCGCCTCCCAAACCGCAAGCGCACAAACACAACTCGACGCGCAGCGTGAACGCTGCCGCGAACTCGAACAATTGAACGCGGTGAACTCCTCACACGCGAAGGAATGGCGCGGCGCCTTCCTCAACGAACTACACGCCAGCGGCACCGCCCGAGTAAAGAATCACTGGGCAACGGCCGCGCTCATCGCAACGCTGGCCGGCGTTATAGCCGCCATTATCGCCACGGCCAAGTCCGAGGACCTGACTGCACCCACCGTCATCCTCGTCGCAACAGCAGTCATCACGGCCCTTTGTTGGCGGCACAGAAGACAGGCAGACGCCCCGCCGCGACCCACTCGAACACGCGCAGTGCCTGTTGACGCCATCGAATGGATCAACGCAGCAAGGAAAGCCCGCACTCCGCGACGACACAGAGCTGTCTGGGCGCAGGTCCCTGCCACTCTCACGAACCCGTGAAACCACCCACTTCGACAACCCACGCGAACAACGCCACACATGGATGGTTCAGGCTGTGGCCTTGTCCTTGCCGAGCTGCGAGACCCGCGAGGGGGTGATGCCCAGCATGACGCCGATCTCGCGGACAGACAGACCGCGCTGCCGCAGGTCGTGGACGACTGCACGCGACTGGCGCGAGGCTTCGTCGACCGCTCGCTGAGCGGCTGCGTTGAGCTGCTTGACTTCCTCGATCTCGCGGCGTGCGGCCGGATCGAAGTAGTCATCGGCGCGCATATTCCGCAGTACCTCGACAATAAGTGTCATCACCGGACGAGGTTGACCCGACCGGCCGGATTGAGTGCCCAACATTCACTGGGGAGCAACCAATCCAGCGGGATCGCGAGGTCGCATAGTGGATTTTCGCCGCACCTGCGGCCTTTGACCTAGTCAATTTGCACTAGTCCAACCTTCGGAAGCATTTCCCCTCTGCTCGAACGTGATCGAGGTCATCTTGTCGCAAATGTTCGGTTACTGCATTTTGCGATACCGTCAGTTACATAAAAGTTGGTTGCGGCCGATGCAGCCTTCGCGTCACAGGAGGTTTCCATGTCCCGTTCACGTATGGCTGTAGTTGCGCTGCTGGTCCCTGGCGCAGCCGGTGCTGTCGCTCTCCTCGGGGCGGGTGCCGCTTCTGCCGCTACGCCGTATTCCGGAGACGGTTATGTCGGTGTTCGGTTCGATCAGAACGAGACGCGTTTCCTCGCCGACACCAACGCCGCTGATTTCCTCAACGCCATCCCCGGCGAATACTGGGGCGTGTATTCCGGTGATGGCTCGATCTACAACAACGGAACCATCGTCCGCGCCACTATCGGTCAGCTGGTTGACGAGACCGCCAACCACCAAGGTCAGGTCTCGTTCAGCGTGAACAACCCCGCGATCTGGACGAGCACCGTCGACATCGTCCAGGAGTGGTGACCAGGTCCATTTTGTACGTGCAGGGCGGGGTGAGCGCGTTGCTTCCCGCCCTGCACTGACAAGGGAAAACCGCCGACATGAAGCCGAAAAAGGGCCAATTGGTTGCATCGGCAGCGCTGGCCTCCGTGCTGCTCCTTTCGGGCTGCACCGAGACGGTCTCCGGTGCTCCGGTCGCCACGACCGTTGCTTCGACGTCAACCGAGTACAAGACCACCCTGGTTCCGCTTCCTGGAGTGGACTATCAGCGGTTCGAATGGCCCGGAACCGACACCCAGATCCTCATGCCCCTCGTGGACGGTTGGCAATTCCTCTCCAATATGGATGAGGAAACCGATGACGCAGAGGGACCCGTTCTCTCCAACCTGACAGGCCTTCCTGAGGGCAGTATCGCTACTGGAGCAATCGCTTTCGACTCCTGGGAGAAGAAGTACGCCAAGGACGAGGAGCAGGCCACCGTACAGGCGTACCAGAGCCCGGCCCGGCTGAACGACTTCACGCTGGTCGAGAAGAAGAAGACCAACGCCAGCGGATGGGACGCGACGGTGGGAACTGCGACCTGGACTCTCAAGGATCCTGGCGTGGACCCCTTGCATCTCTCCATGACCTTCGCCATCTACTCACGGATGGAAGGCGGACGGGCGAAGTCCTTCACGATCATGGCCCAGGACGATTACGGCGATATTCAACAGGTCCAGGACTACAAGTTGAAGTTCGTCACCACCCCACTGTTTCAGTGACGGGACTGGCAGCTCGGAGATTCGTACATGTTCCCGGTCTAGGTGGCCGGCGCTTCGGTGATGGCGTCTGCAGTGACGAGCATGTCGATTTCGACGCTGTTGGTTCCGCCCGCATCGGTGACGTTGGGTGAAAGTCGCCGTCGGAGCAGAGTGACTGAACGTAGCGCCGCCCGCTTACTTCGTCTTCATACGATTCCTCGCCGCCGCAAGCGTCCGATCCACGCAGAGAACGACCGCCCGCCATTTACCGTGGGCGTAACGTCGCAGAACGTATCTGCCTCATTAAAAACGTGCAGCATCGCCATCGCGCCGTCCCGCTGGCGGAAGCTTATCCGCGGCGATCGCTGTTGACGTGTTGCGGACGGGGATTGAACACAGTGCATAGTTCAGTGCCTGCTTTCAAATGGCCGGAGCCCATCTGATTGAAATTTGGAGCAATTCGATTGAAAGTGCCGCCGCAATCGGATAACGAGTGGTACCTAAAATACTTTTGCCTCTAGGCATTAGACCTCACTGGCACGCAATTCGCATACGGCTTGGCGTGGGATCCCTAGTTGGGAGAATTCGATCCACTTTTCCGCAGTGACGGGTTGGAGCTGTAAACGATGTTCTATCAGAAGAATGTCGAGCGCTTCTCGCGCGGATTCAACAGTGGAAATGTTTGCATACCTCGCAAGAACTTCCACCGATGATCCGTCGATAGTGGAGGTATCAGCACCTATATATACGGGGATAGATCCAGCAGCGGTCACCAGTTCGACAATTTTGCGCTGAACTTCGTCCAGGCGTGTTTCGCCAGTGGCACGTCCCGAAGAGCGGGGTGACTTCCGCTCCCGGGACGGCCAATGTTCTGCGCAGTCAAGGCAGACTTCGAAAAGCCTGGTCACGAACATGGTTCTACGCTAGTTCGTGTTATGTCTAATGGACATGACCGCTAGACGTGCACGGTCAGGCAGGGACGCCCCCAGGATTGATAACCGCCGTTGACGTGAGCCCACGCTTCGGCGCAGACAACACCGGCTCCTCGGCCGGATACTGCCAGGTAGGGTGCTCCCAATGTCGGGGAGTTGATGTCGATTCCTGGCCCCCAGATATGAATATGCCCGAAGAAACCCTTGCATTCGTAAACATATGCCGAGGCCGACCAACTCTGCGGACCGCCGAGCACATCGAGGTTCGTGCATCCGTTGCGCCCGCCCGCTCGTGGCGCGATCACAGTCGGATCTGTGGGGTCTGCCGGCTCTGTCGCTTCGACCTCGGGGTCGGTGGATACAGTCGTTTCGATTTCCATCTCGGCAGGGTCGGTGGGAATCGGTGGCGCCTCCGAAATTTGCGAGGAATCAGTGGGCTCTACTGGTACTTGTGGTGCTGCGGCGGCGATAACGGTACCGGTACCTACCGCGAAAATCGTGGCCACCGAGATCACCATCCCCTTGGTCCACAGAGTCATCTTTCGATTCAGTTTGTTCACGGTGTCTCCTCAAAAGGGTATCGATTGACATGCCTTTTCACGTTCAGGCGCTGGAAATCAAACATGGAACTATATGCGCGGCACTGAAAATAGCGCGCCCACGAATTCGGCGGCGATCTGAAATCCCTCTGTGGCGAATCAGTCACGTCTTCGAGGTTTCATGTTCTCGATGGATTGTTAACGTACTGAATGGTCTCATACTAAATCGAGAAAAGTCCGTAACATTTCGATAACGAAATACAGTTGACATGTTTGAGTCAATGCCAAGCGCTGGATCGACAATCTTTCAACCTTTAGGTGGTTGTATTTGGAAACTCATACTTTCGATTGATTACCGACCTAGGACTGCAATATCGGATCGACGACTAGGTTCATCGTTTCCTATGTTCCTTTGTGAATCGTTTTGGCGGCCGTCAGCACTCTAGATGTTTTGCTGCGGTGGACTTGCGTAACCGGGTAAGTTGCGAATCGCTCATACGTACACCGCAATGTTTCGAGTTTGCCGCCGCGGGTCTTGACGACAAACGCGCTCTGCAGCTGCGACCAGGACGGGACAGACTTCCCTCTGCAGCCCTGTCTCCTAATCGTTCGTTGTCGAGACAGTTTCAGGCGAGACATCGTGGAGTCCTAGGGAATTCCCAGTGCAGCCAGCCCTCGTCGATGCTCGGAACCCAACTACGACAAGGGTGTCCATGGTCGAGTGAGGAAACGAAGTCCTTCAGGAGCGACGGCGGATGGCATGCTCGGGTGATGACGGTAGTTCGGTTGTTGTGGATCGTGGTGGCGATCATCGCTACCGCTCTGGGTGTGTTCGTGGCGTCGTGGTCGATACTCGAGATCACCGATTGCGAGATCGAGCTCTCCCTGCCGTCGGCGCAGTGCAATCAGTCGATCTGGGATTATTTCGGGTGGTCGGTTATTCCTGTTCTGGCGGTGCCGGTGTTGCTGTGCTTGATTCCGGCCGTGGTGCCGCGGCCCTGGGCCGGCTGGGTTGTTGCGGGATTGCTGCTAATGATGTCGGTGGTGGGTTTCTTTTCGGCGTTCACGTCGTCGTCGCCGGAGTTGCTGTCGGTCGTGGGTAGTTTCCCGGCTGCGTTATTGGCGGTGTTGCTAGCGATTGTGTTGCAGGTGTTCAGCATCGGTCGGACACGGTTGACGAGGCAGGGCGCTGGGCCGGTGAATGTCGACGCGTCCGGTTCTCACTGATCTTGTCGGGTTTGGCGGATGACGGGTCGACGGTTACTCAATGGTGTTGTGAGCTTCTACGAGGGCGAGCCGTCCCACTCCCTTAGCGTGATCGTCCATAACGGTGAGGAGCTATCCGTTTCTTCGATGTCTCTGAATCGGCCGTTGCTGAGGCATCGAAGGCTGAGACACAGTGGTGCTTGCCGCTCACGTGGGTGCCGATCCGAAATCGATGGCAGCGGTTACCGAACCGTATGGGCGCCGCGGCCAATGTCGACAGATCGATGCGCAATTGAATGGGCTGGCCCGGATTCTGCGGCTACGCGGTGGTTCTGGAGGGCGCAGGAGTGTTCGACACGCACAGCAACGTTGCTACACCAACGTCGAAGCCAGCGCACAGCATGGGATACCACTGCGGCAGCCATGAAGACCCACCTCGATCGTGTCCGTGATCGAAAACTGCATGCCCAAGCCATCCGCCAGCGGTCAGCCGCGCAGCACCCTGTGCCGGCAGAATGCTCGCACCGACATAGACCGCTGCCGTCGCCAACACCGCAATCCACTCACGGGTGAGCGCAGCCGAATCCGCAGTACGCCCCAGGTGCGAGATCGGATAGACAACTGCAGCGCCCACCAGCCCCGCGGCATAGACCACTGTTCGACGTGTCGGATTCCGACGAGAGATTGAACGGTCTGCGGCGATGCTCAGAAGGCCACCGGCAGCAAACGCTAGGAAGCGAACGTGCGATCTTTGGCTCACTCGTGCGTTCATTGAGACCACTGAATCAGAACGGTGAATCCGTCGCACGGCTTCGCCGCAGATTGATCGTTTGGATAGCTACGCGCATATTCGGATGTCTCTCATTCGTTCGGTTCTGAGGCACCGAAAGCTGAGACAAGATCGCCGGACGCCGGCGGTGTAGCTGCGATTCCACCCAAGTTGAAAGGCCAGAGCTGTCATCGCGATGGGACCGGCCCTCTCGACGTGAGAAGTACGAGAAGAGTGCAGGACAATCCGAGTCGTGGCAGGGTGCTTCCTGTGAGCAATGAACGTGGTCCCTCCCTGGCAGTGCAACGTTTCCGCGGCATCCCCACCAACGAGATCCCCGCTGTAGTGCCGCTACAGCTGGTTCTTGCACAGACCGACGCCATCGCGGTGTGGATCTCAGGAGCTCTGGTCTACAGCACGTGCATGACGTTTTCTATCGAAGCGAGCGTGCAATCGACCGACCGATTCCTCGGAATGTACGGGTTCGGCAAACCCGAGTCAGGCCACACGCCTGCGATGTTGCTCGGATTCGAAGACGCGCATGGAACTCTGGCAACAAATCTTCCCGGCAAACGAACCGGCCTCACTGCCAACGGCGGCGGCGGAAGCGGCGTCCACAACCGGACCGGACTCGTCCTTGCCCCGGTTCCTCCTGCGGGCGACCTTCAGGTGTACTTCGCATGGCCACATTTCGGCCTAGACGAAACGAAGCACGTCCTCGACGCCGGGGAATTCGAGTCAGCTGCAGAGCAGGTGGTGACCTTATGGGACGAGGTTGATCCTGCGACGGCCGCGCAGATCGACATCAACGACCGCACGACTCCGGAGATCGAGATCCCGTCATCGGGCTGGTTCGCCACAGCCTTCGAGTTACAGAAGCCTCCACCGCCGGATCCTCATGCTCCACGACGCGTGAACTTTGCCTTCGTGCAGCAGGATTCGCCGAACGAATGATCGGCATATGCGAACGACACCACTCGGCGCACGCGCCAATTTCTCTTGCTGAGCGATAGTCGACCCGAACAGAAGCTGTGCCGGGAATCGGGATGCGGCGTTCACGCCGGGGTGCGATTCATCCAGCCCAGAACAGCCGTCAGTGCTGGGCAGAGGCATAGGGTGGTACTACCCAAGAGATTTGCACTGTCCGACTCGGTTCGGGAGGCTGCACGATGGCGGTTCACGGCATTCGACTCGATAGCGACCAACGCTTCAAATTGAAAGTCGCGATATTCGCTGGTGTAGTCCTGGTAATCGGATTGCTGGGCGTATTCGCGAGCAGCGTGGGTGGTCTGATCTGGGATTATGCTCACACCGCGGTAGGACAGCCATGGTTCCAGCGGTACAGCTTCATCGCGGGAATCATCATTGTGTCCGCGTGGATCGTGGCCGCGGGCACGGCATTGTTTGTGCGGTTTGCCAACCGAAAGGCGCGGCGTTCGCAGCTAGGTTAGGGACCAAAGATGTCAGTTTCATCAGATAACTGCACTTTTCAGAAGACCACTGCACTGGCCGCCGGTGCGACATCAACGAGGCATTCCCGATCTGACGGCTGAATCACTCGAATCCGGGGATTGATCGGGTGTTCCTATCGAAGCCACCGTGTCCATCAATCGATCGAATGAGAGACGACTCGAAGTAGCGCATAACTATCCAAGGGCAGATCGAATGTTCCGCTTCTTACGCGGAATTCCTTCCACGGACGGACCTATCGGGACTGTCCATCTCGACTCCTTCCGGGCATGGGTCGATTTCGGGAGGTCTCGGCCGTCGTCTGATCGCAGGGCTCGCTCACACGAGGTTTCGAGGTCACACCCCTAACACAATCCGGCCTGCGAACATGCCCAGCTTCTGGCGATCTTCCATGCGCCGTCCTCCGCCACGAACGGAATCGGTGCACCCTCCGGTTGCGCTTGACCGTTTACGAAGGGATTGCCGAGTGCGAGTACCGATCCGTTGCCAATGTCCACCACTATGTGGAACTGAACGGTCATTTCCTCTTGAACGAACTTCTGGGCAAGCCGAGGGTCGTCCTCATCGACGCCCTGAATCAGCTTCACCCGGTCGGATAAAGGGACGTCGTAGTCAATGGCGCTGTTGTACAGCGCGGTCAGCTCTTCCGCCGTCGGAAGTATTCCCGGTTCCTCGGGTCCGACTGAAGTGGATGACGTCGATTCCACTCTTATCGAGGGGAAAACCTCGCCGCTGTCAGAACTGCACGCAGCCATGAGCGCTGATGCGGCGACGACGATGCCGGCTGCCAGCGCCTGGCTAAACCGCACCGTCATCGCTGGCGACCCTTCACAGTAAGGAGCATTCTCGTTCATGTTCACTATGTCAGTTCGACGCCTGTTTCTGCCGAGCAGTTCGCTGGACAATCCCATTCGGTCACGCTGCAGCAGTGGTTTGACGCAGCGCGCTGCGTCAATAACGAACGATTGACACCATTCGGGCACTGTCTCACCCGAGTTGAGCGAGACAAGCAGGATCTAGTGAGAATCGAGCGCGCGTTCTCGCCGGACGAGGTTCCAGCCCGTCGCTGAAACGAGAGCCCCGACCGCGGCCCCGAAAAGGGGTCCGCCGATGATCATGCCAATGATGAATCGGTCAACCGAGACTGTCTCGATATGGAACGATCGGAGATCATGCGGCTGGTAGCTGGCTGTGTAGATGGTGAAGGGCTGGGAGGCGAACCACCACAAAACGGCAGCACCTACGAGACCACACAACAAACCGAATCCAGCGAACACCAACACAGTAACGGTCGCCGAACGGCGTTGCACCTTCAAAACTTCTCCTCCAGAGCCACACACGCACGCTACCCCCTGAGATCCATCCGGTGAGGCGCTGGCAATAAAATCCGCGGGCACCACGCATCCTCGAAACGGCCGATCGAGGGACGTCCTATAGGCCAACAACATCGCCACCCTGATGACGCCGAATCTGTTCAGCGTCGGGCGTTCAGGGGCGTGGCGGCGGTTGGAACGAGGTCGGAATACTGTGGTTGATATGACGCAGTGGACGTTCGTTGACACCGACCACCATCAGTTCGTCGTTGGAACGCAGGACGCCGACACTCTCTCGGTTAGGCAGTCGGGCGCGTTGCTCGAGGTGGGACCGGGGTTCGCAAATGTATTGACCGGCACGGCGTATGGACCAGTGGAGGTCGAACTCGGTGTGCTCGCGTCGGAACCAGACACAGGCGAAGTCGCGGAATGGGAGGTAGTTGAAGAGGCTCCGCTTCGCGTCGATTCGTCCGCGTACATCCTGAAAATGGATGGTGATCAGGTAGAGGGGTTTTCGGCAATTCCGCCCGGACGCTACCGCATTCGAGCCCATGCACGCGGCCGAGATAGCGGATGGGACAGACAGGTCACCGTCCCGGTTGAGCAACACATGATCTGGGTCTGGCCAGACAAGAGTCGTCGAGGGCTCCGCCAATTGAAAAAGATCGACAACGCATGGGATGAGAGTGCCCAAGATCTGACTCCGGACTTGGGAACCGTGGTGTTCATCGAACCCGACGGAACAGTACGCAAGGTCGATCCGACTTCGGACGAGGTTCGTCAGGCACACGCGGCTCGGGTCCTGTGGGATGGACGTGAGCCGAGCGAAAAGCTTCGAACCCGACATGTATCCCAGAATGTCTCTCGAATCGACCGAAGATTGCTCGACGTGTTCGAGTCGGCAGATGTTGAGAAGCTGGACGAGATCACCGCGTGGTCGGTGCGCCGTGCGTGTGAGCGCGCGGGGATTGACCACATTGATTGGGTAACAGAGCTTTTAACGCACGTCGATGCGGAAGTGAATCTAGAAGGGCGCTTTTCAGGTTCGCTCTACGACAAATTGTGGGGCGACAAGAGAATTGTCAGACGGATAAGTCACGGTCGACATCTGCATCCTGATTTCGTTGAGCAAGATCAGGCGATTGCAACCCTGAACTCCACAATGTACGACGATCCGCTTGAGCGGGCTTTGCAGACGCTCGCAAAGACGCTGGGCACTTACGGCCTTGACTACGAGGAACTCGTCGAACAGTTTCTTGAACACTTCGGACCTGGTTCGACAGCATGAGTCAGGTGCTCCGTGGCAGAGCTGCCACGGAGCACCTGACCCTAAATGGTCATGTTCGAGACCTAGGAGCCGGCCCTCACTCGGAACTTATCTCCGTCTAGGACACGGTTTTTCGTGAAGAACCATGTCTCGATGCCGCCGGCGCGGCTGTTCTGGCGTGCATTGAGAATGCACATGCTGTAGCCAGAGTTTCCGACGAAGTCGCCACCAGTGACCTCAACCACGCCTGACGGCAGTGGATCGATCAAACAACCACCGTAGGTTCGTCCGGTGTTGTCACTTGCACCCCCTTCGTAGGTGCTGGCAAAGGGATACTCATCGCACGATTGCCCGGCGGGCCGAGCTTGACGCACGCGATTGCAGGAGGCATCCCTGTTAGAGGCCGCGAGATTTGAGTCAGATGTCCTGGTTAGCGGCGGCATGCCGAGGCCGCCGGGAAGCCCGCTGGCCTGCGCGTACCCGACGTGCACCGATACGGAAGGTATGGCTCCTCGGCCCTTGAAGTCGAGAATGGGGATTTCGTCGTCCGCGATGCACCCGCTGGTTCCACGGTTGCCAGCGACCGCGTCACATCTGACCGCCGCGAAACTGGTGCTGCGGTACCCGTCGCCGGAAAGAACATCAGGCGATGGGTGGGTGAAGTTGAAAGCGTGAGCGATGCCGACGCTGGTGATGTTTCCCGCGCCGACAGGGACCTCCACCTTGAAGTCTTGGACGTAGTTCGCGTTGGTTTCTACCGACTTTCCTTCGAAGTTCTTGTTGCCAGTGATATTGCAGTTGGCGGATGTTCCGCTACCCACACTGTGCGCGATGCAGTTCGCCTCGCCGCTGTAAACCAGTCCTGTTCCCTTCCCCGTTGCCCCGGAGGCATGAACTGCTGCTCGGGCATCGTAGGTGGTGCTGTTGTATTTGGTTCGCAGCTCGTATTCGAACAGCACGTTGACCTTGCCGGTAATCGCGCCACTCTGTGTGTTTTTGGTCTGGATTTGCCCGCCTTCCTGCATGCACTGGTAGAGGCGGTCTCCGCCCCAGACTTCTGTCATCAAGAAATAGCAATCGGTTTCGATTGCGGGGCCGCCGGGGATATCGACTGCGGTGCGTGCGGCTTCGGGGGCATCTTGCGTGCCGGGAATGATTGGTTCCTGATTCTTGACGAAGCACAGATAGTCCTCCGACGCAGGCACGCTGGGATCGGGAGAAAATGTGTCGCAGTTGGGAAGTCCGGCCATATTGTCCGATTCGACGGCTTCGTTGTCTGGTGCGTTCGGAGCGTCTTCAGCGATGCGGGCCGAGAAGGGGCTTGTCGGCTGGAAGCCGAGGACGTCGCGAGTGGCATCATCGCCGCACTCGAAACAATTGTCATCGTCGATATAGTCTTCGTCCCAGTCGTAACCGGGAAGCGAGTCAGGGTTGAGCGGGTCACCGATGGGCCCACCTTGGAAGTCCTGCTTAGAGGTGGTCTCGACTGCTCCAGGGCCATCGGATGGCGAACGTGCCGCGCTCGTTGATGTGAACGGGGCGCTGTCAGCCGTGGGATATCCGTACCGTCCGGCTTCCAGTCCCGTCTTCTCCCACTTCGTGAAAATTCCGCTGGTCACGGGATGCGCACCTGTGGCAGAGGACCAGTAAATGACTCCTCGCTCGAACCGATTCATTCGACCTTGACCGTCGGGGAGTACCACCTCATCGGTAATGGGATAACCGAGAAGACCAGCTGCGGTTTCAGCTCCTGAGGAGTTCCACTTGTCTCGGATTGCCCCGCCAACGGAGTACGCCTCGTTCAAACGCCAATAGATGGCAGCGCCGGTGAATTCCTGCCGTCGACCTATGCCGTCAGCATTGACGATTTCGTCCGTTGTGGGGTATCCGATGTAGCCACCTTCGTAGCCGCGTCGGGCCCAGGCGGCAAAGAAGTGATTGACTACGGGGTGCGCTCCACCTGCAGCGGACCAGTAGATCGGGCCGTTCGTGAAGGTTTGACGACGGCCGAATCCATCTGGGTTTACCAGCTCGTCTGATGTCGGCCACAGCAGGAAGCTGAATTGAGCGCCGAGAGAGTTGTACTTGTCTCGGATCGCGCCGCACACCCACTTATCCGACGGCCAGTATTGCTGGCAGTCCGGCCCGGGAGCAGGTCCTCGCGCGACGGCGCTTTGTCGCTGCTGAAGTTCGAACTCACGGATCTCCGCCCGATCAGCTTCTTCCTTCGTGAAGCCTTCTGGGAGCTCCTCACGGTCCGAACGCATCTGGCCAGGAATGTTCGTCTCGTTTGGATTCGCCGTAGGCAAGCCGGTGTACGGGATCTTCTTCCCATTCGGCGCCTGAGTCGGCGAAGGCTTTGTCGTCGACGTCGCGGACGGCGTCGATGTCCCCGAATTTGAGGACGACGGCGTCAAGGTTTCGTCATCTTCCGCCGCCGAAGGCGGACAGGGTAAACCGATCGTCGTGGTAGTAGTTGCAGTCGGTGTCGTCGTAGGCGTCACCGTTGCTGACGTGGTCGGATCGCAGGAATCGGTCTCCTGATTGAGCGGCATCGATGCATCATTGCTCGGTGTGGTGGTCGGCTGCGCCATACTTGCCGCTACCGGTGTTGTCACCAAGAAGATCGCTGTAATCGAAACTGCCAGTGCCCGAGCGATATTCCGTTTTCGGGACCTAAATTCTGCAGCCTTCAAGGCCATTTCACCCCTCATCGCATGTCTGTGGTGTTCCGCGGATGCCGAACACCGGGTTGCTGAACTTGATCGCACCCCACAGTCCTGAACTCGAGGGGTTCCTGTGTAAAGGCTGAGAGTCGCGAATCGTTGCTCACGCTAAAGGGCTACTTGCGGGTAGGCCACGTATTGCCTGTCTCCGTTTGGTAACGAAACCATCGGGTTGGTTTAATCCCAGCTCAGGGCCGTTTCGGGCGAAAACTTGTTGCTTTAGGCATTTCCGCGAAGGGTTTTGGTCCCGATTTGAGTCCGAACCGGATTTGGATCTCTTTCTGACAGTGCTGGCAATAACTCCGCGCCTCCACACATCTAGAAACGATCGTTTTGGCGCCACTCTGCGGCTTTGGACCTTCGTCAACGACGATCAAGAAGGAATTAGCATCCACACATGCACGTCGACATCGAAGGCGCCACCCGGATCGCCCGCCTCGCCGCAGAATTCGACTGGACCTGGGCCGTCGACGACCTCGAACCCTTCTGCGCACAAGCTGG
>Ga0153921_1000294_pt1 | contig 31024 bp, 29 predicted proteins | sample TSNJ005MetaG_FD_104691 | JGI IMG/M metagenome (GOLD analysis project Ga0153921, IMG submission 104691) | Attine ant fungus gardens microbial communities from New Jersey, USA - TSNJ005 MetaG | ecosystem: Host-associated > Fungi > Mycelium > Unclassified | place: USA: New Jersey, Brendon T. Byrne... | reverse complement strand
TATCTCAGGCCTTCCATTCAATGTGATTGCTATAGGTGCTGCAGATACATCACCGCAGGCAAGAGGCTTTTTTGAAAAAGATAAAGTTAAATACTTATAAGATAATGTATTTTGTTTTGGCTTCACCTCTGCATTCAGGTGAAGCCATATGATTTTATTCCAAATATGACTTTAATGCCTTTCCAATAAAAACGGAGGCACCATTCCCATACGTTCTATCGGTCACCTCTATGATCGCAGGCTCTGACAGATAACCTTCTGCTGCAAGATTCCAAAAGTTGTCACCCATATCCATACTCTTTGGCGTATTTTCATTAACTAAATTTACCCATTCATCTACAATTTGACGAACCTCTTCTGAAGAAACCTCCTTATTTAAGTCAAATGTAAGCTTTTTCGTTATTTCAGTTGTTTGACGTATATAATCATCTGAATCTTTTAACGTATTCAATTGTTCCATTGAATCCGGAAAACTGTTCAGACTTTTCTTCATGGCTTCCGTATACTTTTCTATACTGCCATATTGCTTTATAGCCATTTGGGCAATTTCTGATTCTTTCGCCTTGAATTGGTCAGTCATTTTGTCAAACTCTTCCATGCTGCCCCAATACTTAATGATTTCGTCCCTGTGGCAGTCTTTGAATTCTGCTAATGCATTAAAATATTGACTCATATCAAATTCTTTAAAACTCATACATTTTTCTCCTTTTATTAATTTGTCCAGTAAGTTTAACAAGCCATCAAGTCTATCCCGCTTTGCCTGAATCAGGTCTCTCTGATTTTGAAACGCTTTGTTTTTATCAAACTTCGGATTTCGCATGATAGATTTAATATCCTTTAATGTGAAATCCAATTCTTTGAAAAACAAAATTTGCTGCAGCATTTCCAAGGCATCGTCATCATACATTCTATAACCGGATGACCTTATCTCACTTGGCTTAAACAAACCTATTTCATCATAATAGTGCAAAGTACGAACGCTTATACCCGTTAGTTCGGATACTTGTTTTACAGTCCTCATAATGAATCCTCCTTTTCTGATTTCAGAGACGCTTGATGCCGTTTATTCAAATACGCCCTGGCCGCCTATAGAGGTGGGAGTCATATCTCCTTTAAGATAAAATACACTATCACGGAACGTAAGAGTCAATGCTTTTTATACTTTTTTTATTTGAATGGGTAAAATAATTTTGAAAGTTGTTCCAACTCCAGGTTTGCTCTCCACCCGAATAGTTCCTCTGTGTTCTTGTACGATCCACTTTGCAATGGACAGCCCCAGGCCGGAGCCATCCTGATTCTGTTTTCTGTTATTGACTACACGGTAAAAGCGGTCAAATATTTTCGCTAAATGTTCCGGCTCCATACCGCTTCCTGTATCTGATACTTCCAGTTTTACTCCTTTTTCATATTGCATCAAAGATATATAAACCTTTCCGGATCCATCCATATACTTCAGGGCATTGTCTACAAGAATGACAACCAGCTGTTCCATTCTTCTCCTGTCTCCATAAAAGGTGGTCTGACTGTTCAAACGTGCTTCCAGAGCGATATTTTTTTGTTTTGCAACAGGTGTAAAGGGTATCAGAGCTTTCGATATGGTTTCATCCAGCATAAAATCCGTCATTTCAAGTACTTGCTGATTTGTATCTGCTCTTGAGAGTGTAAGCAAATCATCTACCAGTTTTGCCATTCGCCTGTTTTCCGCTTCTATATTTTGCAGCCATTTCATTTGGCTTTCTACCGTTTTCTTCGGACTGTCCATAACCAATTCCAGATTTGTCCGAATCACCGCAATGGGAGTACGCAGCTCATGAGATGCGTCAGCCGTAAAATCAAGCTGCTTCTGCCAAGCCAGCTTAACCGGCATAATCGCCAGCTTCGATAACAGCCAGCTTCCCGCAAAAACCATACCTATGCTTATTAATATGGTTGCTGCCAGTTTTTGTATTGACAGTGTACTCGTCGGCCCCAGATAGACAAGTAAGCTTATTATCACCAGGATGCTGCTGATAACCAATACGCTAAATAAAATAAACCGTTTCCGCAAATTCTTAATCATATCATATCTCCTTCAGACAGTATCCAATACCGCGGATGGTCGTTAGTGAAATACCGTATTCTGAAAACCTTATTTTTTTGCGTAAATAAAAAGTATATAGTTCAACTACATTTAATTCAACATCCTTATCAAATCCCCAAACCCTGTCATAGATTTGCTCTTTTCTAAGGACCTGTCCTTTATTGCGCATGAAGAATTCCAATAACTGTGCTTCTTTTAATGTAAGATTTATTTTTTTCTCACCGCAAACAGCCTGGCATTGTTTCATGTCCAGCTGCAATGTCCCTGCCGTCACTCTATCATCCGGCTGCAAATTGACAGGCCGCCTTCCTAAAGCTCTGACCCTGGCCATCAACTCTTCTTTTGAAAAGGGTTTTACCAGATAATCATCTGCTCCGGCATCAAGACCTTCGATCCTGCTTGTAACTGCGTCTTTGGCAGTCAGAAAAATAACAGGTGTCAAAATACCCTTTATCCGCAGATTACGCAATATTTCAACTCCCTCTTTTCCGGGAAGCATGCGGTCAAGGATAATGACATCATAAATACCTGATTCGGCCAAAGCTTCCCCCTCTAATCCATCTCCTGTCATATCTACCTGATAACCCTGATTTATTAATATCTGTGTCAGGGCTTCGGCCATGCGTACTTCATCTTCAACTAATAATATTCTCAACTTTCATTCCTCACCTTTTCCAGGTTCTTACTTATCAATTGGTATTGAATTTATTATAATACGTTTTCCTTGGAATTAGCTTTGTTTTTTAAAATTTATTTTTCAAAGCCAATTCAAAGGTTTATATAAGATAATCCATTTATAAAATAAAAAATAAAATGGAGGTTTGAAATGATAACAAAAAAGAAAAACGCAGCAACTAAAAAACCATTGTGGGGAGTCGTATTGTTTTATCTGCTGATTGCATTCGAAATATTCTATATGGCAGGACCTTTCGCTATTTATTTCTATGGGATATACAATCCTATACTGAATTTTTTTAATCAGTCACCCATACTATCTATTCTGAACAGATTTTTCCTGCCTCATGCGGCAAGGGAAACCTCGATAGCATTCATTAACGCTCACAATTATGCAGGCACCATTCTGGCCGTTTCAGGCTTTGCTGTATTTTGCATTGGCGCCTGTCAAATCTATTATAGCAAATTTGCACGTAAAGGGGCGGTTACCGGCGGTATTTACAATTTTATCAGACATCCGCAATATACGTCATTCGCTATCTGCGGTCTGGGATTATTGATTTTGTGGCCGCGGTATATTAATCTATTTATGTATATAACGATGCTGTTTGTCTATTACTTATTAGCGAAGGCGGAAGAAAGAGAATGTATAGAAAAATTTGGAGAAACCTATGTTACGTATAAAAATAAAACTAAGATGTTTCTTCCATTTAAATTTCCTTTTATAAAAAAATTGCCCTCATTACCTGAATCTAAAAGCAAGAAGTTTCTTGTATTGCTTTGCATGTATATTTCCTCTTTCATCATTGCTTTTGGAATTGCCAGAAGTGTAAATAACCTGGCCATCAGCAGTCTGTATGCCATTTATACGGAGGAAACAGCAACGATATCGTTATGCGAAATTGAATCTGATAAACTGGCACAAATTATAAGTATTGCAACTTCAGATGATGAAGTAAATGCAAAAATAAGGGACATAGACGGAAAACTTCTGAATTATGTCTTGCCTGCTGAATGGTATGCGGCAGAAGTGCCAATGAATGGTGTTGTGTATAGAGCTGGTCATTTATCACCATCTGATTATGACGATACTTTATATAAAATTATTTTTACATCTGCAGAGATTAGAGGCGATAGAAATGTTGCCGGGAAAGAAATATTAACGAATGTTCTTGAAAGAGAACCGATTGTTGAAGTTTGGGTTGATTTAAGAGAAAGATCGGTAATTCAAATATTAGATATACCTGAAGTTTATAAGTATCAAAATATACCGGTGGCTGTTTTTTAATCCGGTTACCCCATTCCTATGACAGAAGCGCTAAGGTATGATAAAATACATCTATATGCTGCTTTTGTTCTTGAGTTCAATCTCCAAAGCGAGTATCCGCTTTGACTGGAATGGTGGTCTAATGATAACTGAAAAAAGCATAAAATCATATCATTTCCCTGCAATGTTAAGTGACGATAACAATTTAGTTATTGCCCCTCATGAATTACTGCGCCCTTTTATAGCTAATTATACTTTCACTAATCCACGAACAATGTCAGAGCAACAAACTGTACTGCCCTCTGTGAGTTCCACTCTTGTATATTCAGTTGGAAATAACGGAATTATAAATGGATTGCGTGGTGTTAATACAAAGCCAACAACAATTGGCGATTTTGCACGACAGTTTAATTTTATGTTTCTCATTGAATTCCATTCTGCCGGACTATACCCTTTCATTAAGATTGATCAAAATCTATTGTTAGATAATTCGTTTTCTTTTGAAGATTTGAGTAAATCATTAAATAAACAAATCACGGAAGCATATTTCATGTCGACCGGCATTGATATGTTAAAACAAAGTTTAGATAATATTTTTTTGTCAAAGCTTGACAACACTGCAATCAATCCAACCGTACAATATGCCATGAAAAGGATACTGGAAAATAGAGGGACGATCCGAACTAAAGAACTGGCGGGCGATGTGTTTTATAGCGAAAAGCATCTAAACCGGTTGTTTCAAAAACACATAGGTACAGGCGTAAAGACATTTTCCCGCATCGTACGAATGAAACAGGCAATTGATTTATTTGGCTGTCAAATTACTCTATCTCAGCTTGCTGAAATGACTGGGCATTACGATCTTTCACATTTTGTGCATGATTTCAAAGATGTCTGCGGAATAACTCCTAAAGAATATATAAGCAAGATGTCGTTTTTTTACAATGACCCTTTTAAGCTGGACAGGTATAATGAAATTGACTATAACAAGTATGAAGGGAATTTAAAATTATGATAATGCCTTATCTGAATTTTAGCGGAGATTGCGAAGAAGCATTTCTATGGTACAAAGAAATATTTAACGGAAAGATACAACATATGGCTAAATACGGTGATCTACCCGGAAGCCACAATGCACATATGAGCAACGAACAAAAATTAAAGGTAATGCACGCTCAACTTATGCTGACCGAAACAGGGGGAATCAGCGGCGCCGATGCCTTGTGGCCAATTGTGAAAGGCGGAGCGGTTAGCATTCACGCCCATTTATCTAATGAATCTCTGGCGCAGAAAGTTTTTTCCGCTCTTTCAGAAGGTGGAATTGTATTGGGTGAATTAGCTGCAAACCCACCTCCGGATGATAGCGGAATTAGCGGCAGCGTAAAAGATAAATACGGATTTACCTGGATAATATCAGCCTTGAAATCCTGACTCCCCCCTGGCTGCTATGCCTTAATATCAAGCATTTTTGTAGTCGCTTTCATGGAAAGCCGATATATTGCATACTGATATATTACCACCGCCAAACCACCTAAAACTGTAATTATCATAACTTTCCAGTCATTCGCATTAAACCTGCCGTCATTCTGCCACCTGATCAATGCTTCAAAAGCAGTGATTATACCGCAGCCCACAGCCGTCGGAAGCACGAATATTTTCTGTATCTGCTTTTTCAACAGTCTCCGCAAATACATATCATTTGACCCTAATTTTTCCAGGTCGGCAAACACCTGCCTGTTTCTTATTGCTATGCTCTTACTTCTTGTATAAGAAATCACACCTACTGCTGCTAAACAGATAATGGAAACATAGATAAAGAGCAGAAACCTCACGGCATAAGTCATCATAAAATTCCCGGAATCCAGATAAACAAATACTGGTTTATATTGCCAGTCTGTCTCTCTTACCGTATTATACGGATCAAAAACTGCTCCGCCCGCATATCCATAATCCGCACCGGCTCTTTTTTCTTCGCAAGGATCATAGTACAACATGATTTTCATATCCTCTGAAGCTCTCAGACAATATTCTTTATACAGTTCATTCGCAAAAAGAATCGTATTTTCATTTTCTACCGTATCAAAAAATACTTGTTTTATAAACTGGTTTTCCGATAATCCGGTTTTTAATATCTCATAATCTTCATCGCTTATGATAAAACGTGAATTAGAGTCAAATCCAGATTCTTCTACGAGAGATTCACAAACCTCTATCCCCATATATTTCATAGTTAAAGCGGATTGATTGTTTCCGTCATATAGTTTATTCATATCATCAAAACGGTTATAAACATTCTCATAAGCATCTTTTCTCTGGATCATCAAATACTGTCCGTTCAAAACCTCTAACTGCTTTCCTGTCAGATTGTAATATCCGCTGACGCTGATACAATCATAAACGGCATATTCATCAAAGTTCAGCTCCATCAAATTGCCATTTTCATCAAGATCGTCCCGATTAACACCATTTCCCACTACCTGAATAAATTCCGCTTCCCGGTAATTTTCTATTCCTATCTGATACTTTCCGCCTATTTCCTCCAGGTCATTTTTTGAAACTTCATCCGCATTTTCAGGATAACGGTAAGAATAATCCGCTTCATAATTATCAAAATCCTCACTTTTTCCCACTAAATTCCCCGGTACGTAAAAAGCGGCAAACAAACCTCCTATAAGCAAGAGCGCAATGACGAGCATATTACGGACAATGGAAGCTCCCTGAAATTTCAACATTCCATAAGAAATCATATTGTTATAATATTTTTGCGGTCTTGATCCTCTCTTGTGAACTGCAATCGAATACACCATAATGCGGTAAATACCTGCCACCACCAGTAAATAGAACAGATTCGTCCAGGCACCCAGCCAATGCCGGAATATGATTGCTGATAACGCCGGAATCAAATAGCCTCCAGCAAGCCCCGCCACAGATAATAAAATCCCGCTCCATAAATAACTGTTTTTTACCATCTTTTTTAATGGTTCCTGTTTCCGTTGTTCGTTCACTATTTCCATAATATCCGTTCGCTTCATAAAACGGACTGATAAAACAACAATGCATAAATACAATGTCAGGCAAAATAAAAGAGCGCTCAGTATACTGACAGCAGTGAATGCAAAATGACTGTCACTTGCTTTACCTGCAATCCCTTCAAAACACTTTCCAACACCAAATCCCAGCACTGAACCAAGCAGGATTCCTATTACAGAGCAAATGCAAGTAATCTTACTCATCTCTGCCATCAAAGCCCTTGCCATCTTTCCCTTTTCCGTACCCAATGCAAGAAATACTCCTACTTCCCTGCTTTTATATCTCAGGAAAAGACCGACGGCATAAACTGCAAAAACGGCACAACCGATAACTGCAATCCCAAAAATCAGATAGATCTGTTTCCCGCTGTCTCCGCCTTCCGGAAGTGTGTTCTGCACCAATGGACTAAACAATATCTCAACATAAGAAGTAATTAACAGTACCGCCATCACCAGACAGAACTGAACTTGCCTGTATTCACTTTTATTCTGTGATTTTAATTTTCCAAATAATTTATTCAGCGTCATCTTCTTCACCACCATTCAGTTCTCTAAGTGCGTCTAACAGCTCTTCCAGAAATTCTCTTCTGTGCCCCATCCGCTGTAATTCCTGATGGACTTTTCCATCTTTCATTACAATGACACGGTCACAATAACTTGCGGAGAAGCTGTCATGGGTTACCATAAATGTCGTTGCATTTAATCTTTTCTGGGCCTCCAGAAATGCTCTGATTACTGTTTCACTGGAACGGCTGTCTAAATTTCCTGTCGGTTCATCCGCCAAAATCAACCGCGGGTTATTCATAATTGCTCTTGCTACTGCGGTACGCTGCTTCTGTCCTCCGGAAATTTCAGCCGGGTACTTGCCGGCAATATCTTCAATCCCGAACATGGACAACAATTTTTTTGCTTTTGCTTCCATTGGGCGGTATGGCTCATTCTTGATGACTTTGGGAACGCAGACGTTTTCAAAAACTGTCAATCCGTCCAGAAGCATAAAATCCTGGAATACAAAACCCAGTTTTTCATTCCTTACCTTTGCAATATCTTTCTCGTTTAAAGCAGACAGTTTTTTTTCATCTAACAGGATTTCTCCTTTATCATAAGGGATGAAGCAGGAAATACAATTTAACAGCGTGGTCTTTCCGCTTCCGGACGGTCCCATAACGGCAACAAATTCTCCTTCTTCTACTTCAAAGCTGACATCTTTTAATACCTCGTATGTGGCAGTTCCGGTTTTGTAGCTTTTATACAAATGATTTACTTTTAACATTTTTTATCTCCCATCTTGTTTTCTGATGAACTTATTTTATAATATCCCGCCATTATTCTCTATTTTCTGATATGATAAGTTTGGTGTTTTATTTGTAAAGTTTGACGTGAAAGGCAAGGGTTCAGGGTATATTTGAAAATTATCCGACACTTCGACGTCTTCGATTGTATTAGTAGTGAAAGGAGGGTCTGGCGATGGCAAAATCTTTGTTACGTACGGACAAAGAGATTGCGGAAATTTACGAGCGTCACAAATTGACCGTCTACCGTGTTTGCTTTGCTTATATGAATAACCCTGTTGATACTGAAGATGCCGTTCAAGATACATTCTTTCAGTTGATAAAAACTGGGATGGCTTTTGAGAGCGAAGAGCATGAAAAGGCATGGCTTATCAGAACTGCGTCTAATTTATGCAAGAATACTTTACGGCATTGGTGGCGCAAACGTGTGAACTTGGATGATTACGAGAACCTTCCCGGCATAGGGAATGTAGAGATTGACGACACGTTCAGCGTGGTTATGGGTCTGCCCGACAAGTATAAAACCGTAGTGTACCTTTACTATTACGAGGGATACACCAGTGTTGAGATTTCAAAGATTCTCGGAAAACCGCAATCCACAATCCGCAATTATCTTCACGAGGCGCGAAGCGTCCTCCGAGAAAAATTAGGTGGTGATTTTAATGAAAAATAAGCAAATCATTGATTCATGGAACAAAATCGGGCCTGACAGCGCCGCCGATGTACGTATACTTGGCACACTACTCGCCCATAACCGTTCAAGCAAAAATGAAAAAGGTGCAGTGACTACTATGAATAGAACTTTTAACTGGAAACGACTGGTTCCCATTGCCGCCTGCTTGGTATTTATCGTCACTGTGACGGTGGTTATCGGAAACAATGCAAACTTGTCTCAAAGCGACGTTTACACTGAAGCATTAGGCGAAAACGGGACATTGAATTTTTATAAATCCAGTGGTCCCGTAGCAGCCGACATTGATTTCGGAGTGGATGTCATATCGAGGAATTTGACCCCTGACGAAAATATATTTCTGTTTGGAAATTTGGCAGATACAACCTCTTATGCTATGTTCAATTCCGATGACCAATCGCTGCTGCACGTTGATGCAAAAACGGGCGACATAACAATCTTACTTGCAGCACCCGGCATTCCCATAAGTGATGTTATCATTGATGCAGACAGTAACGTTTCTATAATCAACGGCGTTCCGGTCTCTGCCGGATATTTCTTCACTGACAGGAATAGGGAGGGTAATAGATACATCATCTATTTAGCCTCATTCACACTGGATGATATATCCCTATATGTCGAGCTTGGTGGTGCAGAAGCAGAAAGCGAAACCATGAGGAAAGAAATAGCTTCTGTTATTGAGGCAATTATTCAAAATGGTACGCCCGATTTGTCCAAAGTGGCTGCATAAAATATTATAGAATATATTGTTTTGCGTGATAATCTACAATTACATCCATTCTTTTCTGATTGCGCTCCTCGGATGTTTTTCAACAGCATTACACACATCCTTGACATGTTATCAATATTTCAATAGAATATGAGTATGATAAGCATGAAGGTGTTTAAGAAAAACAGTAACCCTAAGAGGAGAAAATGTTGAAGATATTTAAAAATGCTACGTTTATATCCTGCGAGGATAACAGTAAAACTTTTAATGTGATGGCGGTGGAAAAGGGCAAGATTGTCTACACCGGCGACGAGCTGCCGTCCCGCTTTGCTGACGCCCGGGTAGTGGATTTGGGCGGCGCGGCGGTCGTGCCCGCCTTTGGGGATACGCACCTGCATTTCGAGAGCTATGCGCTTTTCCTGTCTACCGTAGATGTGCGAAGTGCTAAGAATTTTAACGAGATGGGGTATATGCTGTGCGCTTATATCCAAAAAAAACCGAAAACAAAGCTGCTGCCCGCTTTTGGCTGTACGGCGCATTGCGTGGAGGAGGGGCGGCTGCCAAACCGCACCGATGTGGACGCAATGATTGACGTGCCGCTGCTCTTGGTCAAATACGACGGACATGCGGCGGTAGCCAACTCCGCACTCATTTCACAGTTCCCGCCCGGTGTTACAGGCGACCCCGGCTTTGACGCAGACACCGGCTGGCTGTATCAGGAGGCCTTTTACAAGGGCGTTAATTTCGTCACCGAGCAGATGCCGCCGCTGGGCATGCTGGCGGGCATGGAGCTTGCCGCGCGTGAGTTGGCGCGGGCGGGCGTGGGCTATCTGCACACCGTAGAAGGCGTGGGATATAAAAACGACGTTGACGTGGACACGCTGCGCGCCGTGCATTACGGGCTGCCGCAATGCTTTCGCATTTATTTCCAGACCACCGACACGGATAAGGTAATGCGCCGCAAGCTGGGTCGGATTGGCGGGTGCTTCTCGCTCGCGCTGGATGGCTGCTTCGGCTCCAAGGATGCCGCCCTTACCGGCGGATACGCCGATGAACCGGACAATGAGGGCTTTCTGCTCTACTCGCAGGAGGAAATCAATGCGTTCTGTATCCGCGCGAACCGTTTGGGACTGCAAATATCGGTACATGCCATCGGGGATGTGGCGGTGGAGCAGGCACTAAACGCCTATGCGGCGGCTCTTGCCGACTTCCCGCGTGACGACCACAGACATATCATTATCCACGCCGACCTCATTCCGCGCCCGCTGATTGAGCGGGCTGTGCGTATGGGTGTTTCCATCGCGCTCCAGCCGAACTTTTTGCGCTGGAAGGAGGAGCCGCCCGAGTACCTGGAACGCATTTTAGGTAAACGCGCCCAGGAGCTTCTCCCGCTGCGCGATTTAATTGACGCTGGCGTGCTAATCAGTGCGGGAAGCGACGCGCCGTGTACCGTCCCCAACCCGATTGAATCCATATACAACTGCTGCAACCACCCGAACCCCGCACAAAGCGTTACGCCAATCGAGGCGCTGAAAATGCACACGCTGTGGGCCGCTAAGATGTGCTTTGATGAAAAGAGCAGAGGAAGCCTGACAGAAGGGAAGGCCGCCGATTTTGCCGTACTCAGCGGTAACCCCCTTACTACGCCGGTGGAATCACTCCATACCCTGCGGGTGACGGATACATACTTCGGCGGCAAACGCTTTGATTGGGAACGCAAACCCTCCCTACCCGCCCTCGCAGCGCGTATCGTAGCGGGGAAGCTGCTTAAAAAGTAACATGCCGCGGTGCGAACGACCGAACAAAAACTTCGGCATCAACGCCGAAGTTTTTGTTCCAGTTCATTGATCCGATCTACCTTCGGCGCAGAACCGCCGCCGGCGAAATCGCATTGCAGCCAGATATCAACCAGATATTTAGCCAGTTCCACTCCGATTACCCGTTCTCCCATACACATAATCTGAGCATTGTTGCTCTTTCGGGAACGCTCGGTCGAAAACGGATCGTGGCACACCGCTGCCCGAATACCCGGAACTTTGTTTGCGCAAATTGCCATTCCGATTCCCGTGCCGCAAAACAGAATCCCTCTTTCATATTCGCCTGCTGCCACTGCTTCGGCTACCGAATATGCCACATCGGGATAAAGCGCCCCCACTCTCTGATCAACACCAAAATCCCGATATTCGAAACCCTTACTATCAAGATGCTTCACAATCTCTACCTTCAGTGTACATGCCGCTTCATCGCATCCGATTGCAATCTTCATGCAATACCTCCTTGATGATCCCATCTGCCATTGCCTGTAAGATAATACAACAAGATGCGGCTCCAGCATCCAAAACCCCCTTTGACCTCTCACCAAGGCGGCTGGAACGTCCAAATTTTGCCACCATATCTTTAGTGGAATCTCTTCCCATTTCTGCAGCTGCCTTCATCTCTTGCAGGGCTTCTTTGTAGTCTTTGCCCTCTGCTGCCGCTCTTTTTATTGTATCAACTGCCGGTGACAACGTATCTACCAACGTTTTATCTCCTACCTTTGCCTCCACAATATCGCCCAAGCCGTTTAATCCGGCATCCAGCATAGCTGCCAAATCTCCAGGACCAATTTCTGCTAAATCTTCTCCTGCTTCTGCCATCTCCATGAAAATGGTTCCATAGATCGGCCCCATTGAACCGCCAATTTCATCTAAAAGAATCATTCCCAGCTCTTCAAGCCCTTTTGTAAAATTAAATTCTTTATCTTTCCATCTCGTCTCAAAAACAGTAAATCCTTTATTCATATTCATACCATGGTCGCCATCTCCGATTAGACCGTCCACTTCCCCAAGATAAGCTTTTTTATTCTGAATTTTTTTCACCATGAGTAATAATACGGATTTTCCATCTTTATTTTGAAAGCTGTTCATGCATTAATCCTCCTTCTTGCAATCCGGTTGCCAACCAAGGACTACTTAAACAGCGGTCCATAGGCTCTGCACGCACGGAAGTCTTGACTTTCTTTGTCCATTCCGAAGGAATTCCACACGGCAGGGCGGAAGATATTCTCTTCTGCCACGTTATGCATGCACACCGGTATGCGCAGCATCGAGCACAGGGTGATTACATCCGCTCCCACATGCCCATAACTTATGGCTCCATGGTTTGCTCCCCAGTTGTTCATCACATCATACGCACTCTTAAAGGCACCTTCTCCCGTTGTTCTTGGCACAAACCAGGTACAAGGCCAGGTGTAATCCGTCCGTTTCCAGATATGGTCCGATACTTCATCCGGCAGTTCTATCGTATATCCTTCCACCAGCTGCATCACCGGCCCGATCTCTTTGACGATATTCAGACGGATCATGGTCGCCGGCATCTCTGCTTTCGTTAGGAATCTTGACGAATACCCGCCTCCACGGAAATATCCCTGATCCGACGGACACCACTCTGTGGCGTTTAAGCAGTTACGGATGTCTGTTTCATTCAGTTTCCAGTAGGGTTTGATTAAGCTGTTTCCGCTCTCATCTTTGATCTCTCCGCAGGCATCAATACAGCACGCTCCGGAGTTAATCAGGTGGATGAATCCACCTGCTTCCTTCGCTTTTCCATCCAGATCAAAGCCCACTTCAGCCTTCACCGCTTCTGTGGTCCAGCAGGTTCTTACATCCGCAAACATCTGGGCACGGTTGGTCAATAACTTCAGCATCAGCATGCTCACACCGTTTAAGGTATCATTTTCCGTCGCCACGATATACGGCTCTCTGGCCCCGTTCCAGTCAAAGGAGGTATTTAAGATGGCTTCCGGAAAGTCCGTATTGGGATAATAATCCGTCCACTGCCGCTGTCCCTGGAATCCCGCTACGATGGCATTGTGTCCCAGACGCTCTTCCTCTCTTCCTTCCGGAAGGCTGTCGTTTCCATTCATCAGATCCTTGATGATTAAGGCACACTTCACCGTAAACTCCCAGCCCGCAGCTTTTTCTTCCGGGCTCTTTCTTGCCTCTTCCGGATTTTTATCAAACCCTTCTTTACAATGCTCTTTCGTCCATGCTAAAGCTTTCCGGTATTCTTCCTTATCATAAATCTCCTGCTCTATGCGGCGGATTACTTCCACTTCATCCACAGATTCTACCCGCATGCCCAGGTACTCTTCAAAGAAGTCCGGGTCAATGGAAGATCCGGAGATTCCCATACAGGCCGCTCCGATCTGTAAATAAGAGTTTCCTCGCATAGACATCACTGCTATGGCAGACCGGGCAAACCTAAGAATCTTTTCCTTTACGTCTTCAGGTATGGCCGTGTCATCTGCTTTTTGTACCTTCTCTCCATAGATGCCAAAAGCCGGCAGACCCTTTCTTGCATGTGCCGCAAGTACCGATGCCAGATACACCGCACCGGGACGCTCCGTTGCATTCAGTCCCCACACGCCCTTAATCGTTCTCGGATCCATATCCATAGTTTCCGATCCATAACACCAACAGGGTGTTACCGACAGGGTGATATCCACCCCTTCTTTCTGAAACTGCCGCTCGCAGACCGCAGCTTCTGCTACACGTCCAATCGTCGTGTTTGAAATAATCACCTTAACCGGTTCCCCATTGGAATAGGTCAGCGACTCCTCAATCAGCTTTTTTGCACTTTTCGCCATGTTCATGGTCTGTTCTTCCAACGATCCCCTGACATCCAACATGCCTTTTCTAGCGTCGATGATTGGACGGATTCCAATGACTGGATAGTCTCCTATTAATCTTGATTTTTTCATAGCTTCTACCTCCTTTATCTAAATGCCATACTGTATGTGGGCATATCTATCAGCTCTTTTAATTCCTCATCCAACTTCATAACAGTAAGCGTTGCCCCCATCATCTCCATTGATGTGAAATAATTCCCCACATATGATCTGTATATCTTAATTCCCTTTCCTTCCAATATTCTATCTATTTCGTCATATAGTACATATAACTCCATAACCGGTGTTGCTCCAAGTCCCGAAATGAGTACCACCACCTCATCCCCTTTGACAAAAGGATAATCAGTCACTACAATATCAACCATTCGCCTGGCCATCTGGGCAGCACTTTCTAAGGGGCACACTTCAATCCCCGGTTCTCCGTGATGCCCGATCCCTACTTCCATAGTCCCGTCCTTAATCTCAAAATTGGGATGTCCAACCGCTGGAAGTGTACAGGGAGCAAGGCCAATACCTACACTTCTCATATGATCAATCGCTTTCTGCGCTGCCGCAATTACCTCATCCAAATCCCCGCCGCCGGCTGCTTTTGCTCCTCCGACTTTCCACATCAACACCTCTCCGGCCACACCTCTTCTTTTTTCTCTTTGATCTTTGGGCGCCGAAGCCACATCATCATTAGCAACAACGGTCTTTACTGTCATCCCCGCTTTCCTTGCCATTTTTACAGCCATCTTTACATTCATGTTATCTCCGGAATAATTTCCATAAAGACAGGCAACTCCTTTTCCCTGATCCGCTGCTTTAAAAGCATCTAAAAAGGCGACCGCCGTAGGTGAAGAACAAATTTCTCCAACTGCCGCCGCATCACAAAGGTTCCTCCCTACATATCCAATAAATGCAGGTTTATGGCCGGAACCTCCCCCTGTTACCACGCCAACTTTGCCCTCCTGAATATTTTTCGCCTTTACGACCCTTGGATTATCGGTTTCCTCAACCAAATCTGCATGAACTTTTAAAAAGCCTTTCAGCATTTCATCTACAATATTATCTGGATCATTTAATATTCTCTGCATGACCATTCTCCTTAATCAGCTAACATTTCAGCCTCAATATTCAACATTTCACATATCATTTTTAATTCTTCAACATGGTCACCATAGACTGCATGACAATGGTTTGCATCAAATCTATCTAAAAAAATATGATGATCAAACGGTAATTTGGCAAATACATGAGGCCATTCCTTCGTTGTCTCCGCTTCCTTTTCTTTCGGCATTTCAACAAAATCGACCGGAATAATCGTCATCCTATAGTTTCCTTCATATCTGTTCAACCGTGCGATCGTTGCATGTCCCGGTTTCGTCTGCAAATTCACATGGCATCCTCCGCCTGCATATATTTCAAGACATGGGTATAGGGTTGTCTTAGCAAGATTTGCTTTATAATCATTGGTACCGGTTGCATAATATGTAGACTGCGAGCCGCAATTACAGAATACCATGACGTCATGTTCTGCATCATAGTGTCTTACATCCATGAAGATAACCGGATCATTTGTCAATAATTTCAACATCTGCATCGTAAGTGCCGCATCCGAGTCTGCTTCGCAGGCACAAACCACAGGCTCTTTCTCGCCATCCCAGTCATAAGGGTCATTCATAAAAGCTGCACTTAAACATTCTGTACAGTAATGACGGCTCATTTCATAATGACATTTCACACCGATAAAATCATAATTATTCTCTTTCACAATTGCTTTTGTCGCTTCATAATGACGAATCTGTTCTTTTAATTTATCTTCTGTCAGGCGATTCCCATCGAACTCAATAGAGCCGATATGTTCTTTCAACCAGCTGAATGCTTTCTCTACCTGTGCATCTCCCACTTCCTCTGCCTTACGCACAATTTCAGACTGATCCAAATGATCTACATCCACTCCAAAAAGACGCTCCCAATCCTGCATACTTACGGTACTACTGTACATTCCAAGACTTCTTCCGCCTAAAAGACCATATTTCTGTCCGTTTAATGCAGATACCGTTTTCGCACATTTCCCAAACCGAATAATCTTTCCCAATACTTCCGCATCCTTAAAATCACCTGCTGCCCGAAAATGTTGGATCCCAAGGTGATGCAATGCACCTCCCGCCGCAAGCATAGCTACCATACCGGGCCAATCCGGATTCAGATTAGCCACTAACAAAAATGGACCTTTCCCATTCTTAGCTGCAATTGCAGAAAAATTAGGGAAGGCAAATACTCCATACGAGAAGACCGTTCCGTCTACACCTTTTGCTTTTAATTTTTCTGCCTCTTCCTTTGCGCTTTCCACAGAATATACAAGTTGATCGGCAACAATCACATCTACTTTACCATCCATCTTTAGTTCAGACTCAATCACATCTACCTGTGTCTGCACAACCTCTTTTAATTGCTCATGAACTTCCGGATCTCCATCAGAAAATCCTATTAAACCCAATAACGGTTTTCTCATTATAATCACCCCTCTGTATAATGTAATCTCTCAAGAGTTTCCATCATTGCTCTTTCCAGTTCTCCATCCAGTTCTTCAAGCGGCGCCCGCATCTTTGTCTGCGCAATAATACCTCTATTCTTTAACACGGTTTTATAGCGGGCAATGTTCTGCGTACAACTTAATGCTTTGTTTAATACATTTATTTCCCTTTGCAATTTTGTCGCCTTTTTAATATCTTCTTCCTGTATTGCCTCCCATAATGTTTCATAATATTCCGGAATTACATTTGCATTTCCTGACACTGTACCGTCTCCGCCGGCAAAGCAAGTAACTGCAAACAATTCATCCGGTCCGCATAATACGGAAAAAGTCCCTTTCTTTAAAGTCATGAATTCCTGGATTCTGGACATATTATTAAAGCTGTACTTAATGCCAATCACATTAGGACAGGCTGCTATAATCTTGCTTGCTGTTGACGGCGTGATATCATTGACCGCAAGCTGTGGAATTCCATATAGATAGATAGGAAACTGCTCCGGAACACTTGCCGAAACCGCTTTATAATAATCTATCACTTCCTCTTCCGTCAGTTTAAAGAACACCGGTGTCATGACCCCTATTCCATCAGCACCAATCTTCACAGCATGCTTAGCCAGTTCTATTGTATCGGCCAGATTCCATGCTCCTGCCTGTATGTAAACAACTGCTCTTCCCGCTGCCCTTGCTGTTACAATTTCCGCAACTTCTTTTCGTTCTTCTAATGATAGATACATCATTTCTCCAGTGGTGCCTACCGGATATAAGCATTGGATTTTTTTATCAATCAAATAATCCGTAAGCCGCTCCAGACCAGGCCGGTCAATTTTATCTTCCTTAGTTAAAGGCGTTACCATTGGTACTGTGACCCCATATAATTTTTTCATTTATAACCTTTCCTTTCGCATTTATTTTATACCAATTTATACTCTGGCTCCTTACCTGCAAACACATCCAGCAAAGCACATGCTGTTTTCATTCCTGTCGCATGATAATTCTCATACGATTCTGCTGCCGTATGGGGTGTACATACATAATTCTCAAACTCAAATAGACGATGTTCCTTCGAAACCGGCTCAAACTCAAATACATCTGATCCATATCCGGCAATCTTACCAAATTTCAGTCCATTGTATACGGTTGCCTCATCTACAATCGTTCCTCTGGCTGTATTTACAATATAAACCCCATCCTTACAGAGCGTTAGATTCTCTTCATTTAACATATGATATGTCTCTGCAAGTGCCGGCACATGCAGAGAAATCACATCGCTTTCTTTCAATATGACATCTAAATCGCAGACTTCTACGCCCAGTCTTTCAGCCTCTTCCATATTCGGATACTTATCATAGGCTTTGATTTTACAATGGAACGCACTTAATTTTTCGGCAAGGCATCTTGCCACAGATCCGAACCCTACCAGTCCCACTTGTTTTCCATAGAGCTCTTTTACCATTACCCGCTTCCATTTTCCTTCCCGTGTCTGCTGATTCAGGGACGGAAAATACCGCAAAATGCTTAAGATCAGCATCAATGCATGCTCCGCTACCGATTCGGTGTTGAGTCCCGGACAATTTGTGACGGTAACTCCGCTTCGTTTTGCCGCTTCCAAATCAATATTATCCACACCGACACCAAATCTTGCAATTGCTTTTAATTTGGGGGCAAGAGACATCAGTTTCGCATCCCATACGTCAACACCGACAATTACACCGTCTATATCCGAAACAAGTTCTTTTAACTGTTCAAATTCAAGTGGCCCATTCGTCTCATTTTCAATTACTTCACAATCATGTGCTTTTAGATACTCTTTTGCCTCCCTGCAATACAGTGAGTAATTTGGCAGTGCCGCTAATACTTTCATTCTAACCCACCTCTTTTCCGGTATCATTCTATACCCAGTTGAAAAACAGTGTTCGCTGTTTTATACATAATCTGTTCCAATCCCGCATCTGACAAAACACCTCTTTTATGCAGGTCATTAAACTTGGTCAATGCCTCTGCCATCTGCAGTGTTACGTCAGAAGAAAACATCACTTTAGATGGTCCGAGTGCCATGATAATGTCACAAATAGCCTCAATCCCTGCTCCGCTCGGCTCGACAAATACATTGTCATAAGTTTTCGCCACATAAATCGCCTGCTGAGTATAAAAATCAGCACCTGCATGAGCCATAACAATTGTGACATCAGGAAATGCCTCCGCACAGGGCTGTATTTTAATCGGATCTGCAAACGGTATTCCCATTCCCGTATGTACCATTACCGGAACCTGCAGCTTCCTGGCAACTTCGAATACATGCATTCCGTCAGCGGAGCAAGGCGAGACTGCATGGCACGGCGGTGTGATTTTAATGGCCACAAATTCCAGTTCTTTGATACATCTCTCGGTTTCTTTCTCATAATCCTGAGGCTTGAAATGCGGATTCATCGAAGCCATTCCCCAGATATTCCCCGGATGTTCCTGTGTCATTTTATATATCCTGTTATGGATGTTCTGAAATTCCTCTATATATGGCCGCGGAATATAAGGCTGTACAATCGCACCATCGACTCCGTAAATCTCAAAGTTATGAAGCAATTCTTCCTCTGTAGTTTCCTGGTCAAAGGTCACATCCCGGCCGATGTGGCAATGTGCATCAATAATCATATCTGCTCACCTTTCTTTTTTCGAAACAGAATTTTATGCTCGCGGAATGTTTGACTTGACTCAAAGATAAGTGCTGCCAGTAAAACCACACCATACAATAGCTGCTGCATACCCAGAGATACTTTCAATACCGTCAGTGCACTTAAAACAATCGTAATAATCAGCGCACCACTGGCAGCCCCAATAACATGGCCTTTTCCACCATTCATAGAAACTCCTCCGATTGCAACTGCTGCCAATGTAATGAACATATAAGAGTCTCCCATTCCCAAATAGGATTGTCCTACACGCCCAATCATGATAATGCCGCCTGCTGCGGCGCAAACTGCGCTGATACAATACGCCACCAAAACTGTAATCCTTACATTTACTCCTGAAAAATACGCTGCCCGCTTACAATTACCTACTGCATATAATTTTTTCCCATATGAACTACGCTTTAATATAAGCATTAACACTACCATACCCACCACAAATACGATAGTAATAACTGGTATAAACCCTATTTTTGCTTTCGAAAAGCTAATGAGTCCCTGAGGTGTGAAACCTCCTGCCGTACCATCTGTCCAAGACAACAGCGCTCCCATCAAGATGGAATTCATTCCATAGGTCATGATCATTGGATGCACTTTCAGATATGCAATACCAAATCCGCTGACTGCACCGATCAGTAAACTACCAATAAACACAATTGCAAATGCTGCCGCAACACTCCATCCTTTTGCATTGACCCCATAGTTCATGACAACTGCTGACGAACACATCATATATGGTACCGACATATCAATGCCGCCGGTCAATACCACGAATGTCTGTCCGATTACCAATAAGCCCAGAATCGCTAAATCTGACATTAAGACACTGATATGGCTTAGACCTCCGAAACCTCTGTAAAAAAAGCTTATGATAATAACCAGTAGTATGGCAATCAAATAATTGCCCATAATATCCGAGTTATTTTTCAAAGCTGCTTTCATTTTTTCCATCATATGTCCACCTCCATCTTTTTCCGGTTATGGAACATTGCCGTAAAGGAGCTGATACAAACCGAAATAATCAAGATGACACCCTGCAGAAGGGATGTCATATAAGAAGATACCCCCATTACCACCATCAAACCTGTCAATAATCTCATGAGCACAGCTCCAAGGATCGCCCCTGTAAAGCTATAATAGCCCACTGCCACGCTGCATCCACCAATGACCGCTGCCGCACATGATAAAAGAATAAAACTGTCTCCGGCTGTCGGTGATCCCGATGAAACCTGTGCTGTTCGAAAAAGACCGGCACAGGCTGCCAAAATTCCCGAAGTGGTATAAATCCATATTTTTGTCTTATTTACATTAATTCCACCATAATATGCCCCCTTTTCATTGCTGCCTACCGCGAGCATGGCAATTCCGAGTTTAGACGCTTTGAAAAAAACACCGATAATCGCCAATACAAGCAATAGGATTAAGGAAACCTTTACACTGCCAAATTTATAGAGTAATGCCTGCGTAAATTTCTGCGGAACATTTCCTCCGTCCACTGATAAAATACAAAGCGCCCCACCACTCCAAATTGCCCAGGTTGTCAATGTCGCAATAAACGGCTGCAAGTTAAATTTTACAATGATTAAACCATTAAACATGCCTGCAAATGCACCGACCAATACGATTCCAATAGAGTATACAATGATTCCCATGGTATTATCCGGCATATAAACGGCTGCAAGACAATTGGTAAAAGAAATTAATCCGCCGACTGATAAATCGGTTCCGCCGATCATAAAAACTAATGTCTGTCCAATTCCAACCAATGCTAGTGTAATCCAGGAATCAGCCTGGCGGTTTAGCCAGTTGAAGTTTATTACTCCCGGCTGATATATATTCATAATGAATATAATAATGATCAGAATAATATACGGAATGAATACACTGATATTGGGCAAACGAAATTTTATCTGCTTTTTATTCATGCTAGTCCCTCCACTTTCTATGCGACTCCATCTCCGATGGAGGCTCTCAGTATATTTTCTTCAGTCAATTTATCTTCTGATAAATCTGCTTTTATTGATCCACTGTCCATAACCAGCACACGATCACAAACATTTACCAGCTCTTCCATGTCGGTGGAGTAAAATAAAATACAATTTCCATCCGCAGCAAGCTGCCGCAATAAGGTAAACATCGTATTTTTGGTTCCTACATCAACGCCTCTCGTAAAATCATATAACAGTAGTACTTTTGGATTTGTCATCATTAGTTTCGCCAATACCACCTTTTGTTGGTTTCCCCCGCTTAAGCTATTAACAGGGTTGGCTATATTCCCTACTTTAATGGACAGACTTTCAACTGCATGTGCCAACAATTCTTTTTCTTTCTTTTTATTGATCATCCCTACCTTCGTAATCTTTGAAATTACTGGCAGTAATAGATTATCCGCAATCGAAAGCTCCAAGATCAATCCTTCTGCAGCACGTTCTTCAGGAACAAGCGAAATCCCCGCATCCATGGCTTTTCTTGGATTCTTCAGCTTCATTTCCTTTCCGCTCAGGAAAATCTCCCCCTTTTGCGCCTTAACAGCACCCGAAAGCGCAAGTAAAAGTGCATTCTGCCCCTGTCCGGCAAGTCCTCCGATTCCTACCACTTCACCCAATTTGAGAGAAATATTAATATGATCTAAATAATGCTCAAAATAAAGGTCTTTCGTTTCCAGCACAATCTGTTCCCGACATGTATTCACTTTTTCCGGATAAAATCCAGTCATTTTCCGTCCCAGCATCATTTGTACTAATTCATCATTTTCTATTTTATCTAATCTGTTTGTCCCAACATTCTGCCCATTTCTAAATACCGTTACTACGTTACAGAATCTACGGATCTCTCCCATACGGTGCGAAATAAAGATAATAATTTTATTTTCTTGCTGAAGCTGTTTTACTAACTTGTATAACCATTCTACTCTGGTCTCAGTCAGTGCAGAGGTTGCCTCATCAAATACAATCACCTCCGTATTTCTGCTCAGCACTTTCACAATCTCAATGGTCTGTTTTTCAGAGAGGGAAAGTGTCTCTACGTTCCGCTCCGGATCAACTCCTTCTACTTTAAATTTCTCGAAAATCGCTTTTGCTTTTTTACAAGCAATTTTTTTTCTGGTTACTGAAGTTTTATTTCCCAAATTTATTCCTAAGAAAAGATTATCTGCCACGCTTAAATTAGGTATCAGACTAAGTTCCTGAAATACAATTCCGATTCCTGCTGCCATTGCCTGCTTCGGATGTGTCGCAGTCAACTTCTGTCCCCCAAGAAAAATTTCTCCGCTGTCATAGCTCTGACATGCACCCATGCATTTTATCAGAGTACTTTTCCCCGCACCATTTTCACCAAGCAGCGCATGTATCTCACCTTTATCCGCCCCAAAGTCGACATCCTGCAGTGCTTTTACGCCGCCAAAAGATTTTGACAAACTTTTTATTTCTAAGTATGACATATAACTGCCCCTTCCTTCTCCTTTTTCATAACCCCTGCCGCAAACCGGCAGGGGCTCAGGATCCCGCTTACTTAAAAATGTCTGAGATTTCCGGCTGAAACTCAAAATCTGTCGGTACTACCGGCCAGCCAAATGACGCATCCTGGTCACTCCAGCAGTTTACTCCTTCTTCAAGTTTATTTATGGTTATTCCATCCAGCTCGCTGACCGTATCAGCATTATTGGATGCCAGGTATAAATCATTGATTGTATTATTTTTTTCAACCTCTTCTCCAGATAATACTTTGTATGCAGTCTCGATTGCGATTGCAGACATTCCTGGCATTCCCGACAGCCATACCAGTCCATCGTAATTACCATTCAGCATCTCCAACGCATCACCGTTATATACACCATATCCGCCACCGACAATAACCGGAATATCTTTGCCGGCCTCTTCAAACGCCTGAATTGCACCAGTCATTGGTCCCTGTGTCCATACTGCATCAATTGTATCTGCTGCCGTCAAAGCAGAAGAAACGCCGGTATAGGTAGAGCCCTGTTCGTAGCTGCTTTCGTAAGTTGCCACAATATTGATTCCTTCCTCCGCTTCTAAAATTTCTTTTGCTTCATTATATTCTTCTTCTGCCATCGAAGCTCCGGAAAGTCCCAGATCCATAATCACATTCCCTTCGGCCTTACCTTTTCCGCCAAGCATTTCAATAATGTATTCCGCCCCAATTTGAGCACGTTTTATATAGTCCGTTGCGATTTTATAAGGTGCCTCCGACTCTACACTCTGGTCAAATACCACAACTACAATTCCAGCATCAATTGCTTCCTGTATAACAGAATCTAATGCCGTTGTCGAAGACGGGTCAATTAAAATGGCATCATACCCGCTATCAATCATGGTCTGAATCGATGCAATTTGTGCTTCGGGACTATTATCTGACTGCACAATATTGAAATCCATTTCTGAAGCATAAGGTTCTTGAGCTGCTGTCCAATCTGCAACAGAACACATAATCTGTCTCCAATCATTGCCCATGTAAGCATTGCTTAACCCAACCTTATATGTTTCTTTGTTTGTGTTTGAAGATTCTTCAGCCGTTTTTTCATCCCTTGTATCTGAAGAATTAGAATTACCACATGCAACAAGACTTACTGTCATAATTGCAACTGCCCCAAATGCCAACATTTTTCTTAAATACTTTTTGATCATATTCTTTTCTTCCTCCTTAATAAACATAGGTTACATTGTATATACTAAACATATGGAATCGGAATATCATTCAGCGCGCAATTTCTGACGTACCTTTCCTATGTTTGTATCTTATGTTCTTTAATGATGAACTGCGTTCTCCATATAATGGTAAAAAAAATAGTTTTTCTGAAGTGTCAGCTTGGAAACCAAGCGTTACACTTCAACGAAACCTATTATACCCTTTTTTCTATTTCCATAATGTCTTCTTTTAGCATTAATGCATACTTTTCTATTGTCTCTTCCGTAAAAGCTCTGTAAGAACCACTAATACTAATAGCCGCCAGCACCTTCCCATCCACACCCATAATCGGAATCGCAACACACTTTATACCAAATTCATGTTCCATATCATCGACAGCATATCCTCTTTGCCTGGTAACCTCCAAATCCTTTTTAAAAATAGATGTATCCGTAATCGTATTATCGGTATGCTTTTTAATATTTCCGTCAAATATCAGATCAATAAAATCATCTGGCATATGCATTAGCATCGCTTTTCCAAGTCCGGTACAATAGTAATCCGCTTTCATTCCAAATACGGATCGCATCAATGTTACACTCTCTATAGGATAGGTAGCCTCCAGATAATAAATCTCTGTTCCATAGGGTATTGCTAAATAGACTCTTTGTTTGGACTTATTTGCCAACTCCTGCATAAATGGAAGACATATTTTGGCAATCGAAAACGTGTCCCTTAAAGCATATCCCAAATTAAATATCTGGATTCCCAGTTTATACTTTCCGGATAATTCATCCTGCTCTAAATACCCCATTATTTTAAATGTCGATAATATGTTATGTACATTGCTTTTATAAAGACCAAACTTTTCACTGATTTCGGTGACCCCTAATATTGGCTCTTCAATAAAACAATTTAATATTTCTAAAGCTTTTTGTAAACTCTTTACCTTTGCTTCTGCCATGTCAAACTCCTTGTTATCTAATAGAGAACTGTATTATTTAATATAGAATGTATGATAACATATTTATTTATTTCGTTCAATACACGATTTTACTAATTCTCAATTCCTTTTTTTGTGCAAGTTGCCTGCTATATTACCGCAGCACGCTTTTATTTAAATAATGGGAAAGGCCGCACGTTTATGGCAAGTTACCTTTTTTTAATATCCATTTTACAAATACCGAAAATGCAATCATAATAGCACTTAATACGAATAACCATATTTTCTGTTTGTATTCACCGTCCATCATGGAGAACAAATGAAAATATCCCAATTGACTGCCTGCCGAAAAGTTAAGCGCAAAGAACACCATGGGAACCATATAAGAAACGGCTGTGTTATTTGAGAGAGCCGCTGTTATCATTCCAAGCGAGCCCAAAAACATGGCAGTGGCAATAGTTCCCAAAATGAGCTTTATGGATACCGAACACCTGCATAGCTGCATAAAAGCTGCGAACAGAACGATAACCACGATAAGACAGATAACCGAATATACAATGCGTACGGTGTAAACTAAAATATTACTCACATACTTTGCAGCCACTATTTCTTCAATCTCCTGATTTTGTTCCGGGAAAAAAACAGGCGTAAGCAAAACAATTCCCAGCAGTGAAACGAACATTTCAAGGGGAATGGCGGCAGCCTGAGCATCTAAATCTGACGTTCCGAACAAAACAGGAGTCAATAAAACAAGCATAATTGCCAAAACCAGATGCCAAACGAAATTATGCCGCAGATTTATCCTAGCGATTTGCCATACCGGAAAAGAGTTTTTTGATTTTTCCATATCCATTCAGCCGCCCCCTCCTTTTCTGCTCATATATGACAACGGCCGCTAACATCAGCAGAATGGCAAACCCCGCAAACATCAGCCTGTTGGCCGCAAGTCTATTGAAATTGTCAAGAAATATCCGGGTTCCCTGTAATGAATTATGGCGCGGCGCTAATCTGAGCAGAGGATAACCACCTTGTATACTGGAAACTCCCAGGTTGATATCTATGAACCACCAAAGTCCCTGAACTGCAATGGCCGCCGGTGTATTTGTGAGCTCTGTCAGCAACATTCCTACTGCAGTCGAAACCATAACGGACGGTAATATCCAGCCAAAGCAATATTTCAATGGGATAAGGTAATCCAGCTTCATGCCGTTATACATACCCCAGATAGAAGCGCTTGAAATATAAAATAAGATAACCGCCGGAACCATCACCGCCGTAATAATAGCCAAATACCGTGTCAATATGATGCGGGCGGATGAAGCCGTTCTTGAATAAATGAGTCCGTTCATACTAGTCTGTTTGTCCTTTAGACAAAGTGCCACGGCAATGAATACCGGTAAAACCGAGAGTACGATAAGCATATAATCACAAAACAGCCTTGCATAAGCTCCTGTGAAATGGTCGGAATCTTTAATCAGGTTGTAGCTGTCAACAGCTTCTTCATAAGTGATTGCTGTCTGTCCGAAACTATTAGCTAAGTATGTATCAGAATAGAAAGACCCACCACCAATAAGTTTATCCGCTTTTTTCATGTAACTTAAAAATTCTTCGTATGATATATCATCTGTTAATGCAATGGAAAATCCCGTTTCATCATCTGATGACATACTGTCCTGAGTGGTTATCGTATATCCTCCGTTACCCTGTACGTCAATCTCGCTGTCATCAAAGGTATAACTGTTCCCATCCTGTGTACTTTCTCCCGCTGCCTGCATTAATTCATCGGCGGGAGTGCCTGTGAGAGCGGATATGATTTCAGCCATCTGCTGCCTTTTGTCATAGCTTAAACGAACATTTTTGTAGAACCCTATTGGATACGCCGTATAACTGTTCGTGCAAAATTCACCGTATAACACCTGGATAGCCGCAGGCATAATCACTTCTGGTATCTCTTTTGCCTGTGTTCCGTAATCCTGCCCCGGCTGCGGCATCTCTAATTTCTCTTGACCGCTCATATCAAGTACGCCCTGGGAAGCAACCATGGCAATCGTTCCGGCAATCAGAACAAAAAATGAAATGGAAAAAACAACTTTTTTCAGTTCACGTAAAAACAGCATCAAAACTCACCTCCAATATTTTCAAAGGAAGCGCCGCCCTTATACAGGCAGAGCATATAAGCGTCCTCAATGTTCGGTTCACAGCTTTCCGCATCGGAAACAGGAGTGTCGGACAAGAACCGGATATACATGCTGCCCCCTTGTGTGTGCATACTCGTTATGCTAAACTCCTTTTTCAGTCGAGGTAGTTCTCTTTTATCCGCAACCTTTGTAAATACTTTACCTGCCGCCGCCTCCAACAGCCTATTTACTGTCCCCTTGTAAAGCAGCTTACCGTCTCCCAGTATCGCAATGTCTTCGCAAGTCGCTTCAATATCTCCGACAATATGGGTTGATAAAATAACGATTCGCTCCTCCGCCACCTCACAAAGCAGATTGCGGAAACGGATTCGCTCTTCCGGGTCAAGCCCTGCTGTCGGTTCGTCAACAATCAGCACCTTAGGGTCATGCAGCAGGGCTTGTGCAACACCTAGCCTGCGCTTCATGCCTCCGGACAAGGCCTTTACTCTTTTGTGCCTCTGTTCAGTCAAGTTAACCCTTTCAAGCATCAATTGTATACGACTGCGCCGCTCCCTGCTGCCCATCCCGGAAAGAATGCCTAAATAGTCCAGCGATTCCAAAACGCTCATGGACGGATATATGGAAAATTCCTGGGGTAAATATCCTATCATTCCCCGTATCTGCTTTGCGTTTTCAATCGGAATACCACAAACCGTAATTTCACCGTCTTTCTTTTGAAGCAGGGTGGCAAGCGTTTTCATCAGCGTGGTTTTTCCGGCGCCGTTCCTGCCAAGCAAGCCAAACATCCCCTGTCCGATTGTCAAATTAATATTGAACAGTGCCTGCTTTTTTCCATAAAATTTGTTTAGGTCTTTTATTTCTATCTTATTTTCATACATAAAGAATCTCCTTTCCAGGTCATTTTGACCTTACAAAAGGTATCATAAAATACAATTTTCAATTTTTTATCTATAAATGCAAAAAACTTCCGCCGGCCTGGGGCATGCAGATTGGTGCAATGATTTTTCAAACACGTTCTGGCACATACGGAAGTTTTGCTTATTTAATTTTATTCGGGAGATAGATTAGAAAACCGCTCTCACTGTCGCACCCTTTGAATTGTTTGACAGCTTAAGATAACCTCCGTGTTTTTCACAAAGAATTTTGCAGATATTCAGGCCAATACCAAAATGCTGATTATCTGTATTATCATTCGATTTATAGAAAGGTTTTGTTGCTTCGGCCAGTTCTTTTTCAGTGAATCCGCGTCCGTCATCCGATACGCTCATTGAAAATACCTTGTCGTCAGACAGCACTACAGTTATGTTGTATTGGGCAAATCGAACCGCATTGGAGAGTATATTTTCATAAACCTGCATTACAACAGAAATATCCACATTGATACGACCGGCTGTAAATTGCGTATCATCAAATATCAACTCTTTACCGGCACATATCATCATACCGTGTTCTTTCATACTGTTCTTTATCTTAGCTGCCGGGACTTCAGCCTTTTGAATTTCAATATCAGCCAAATTTTGCAGGCTGTTCATTGTCGAAACATAGTTTTCCAAACGGATAATGTGAGATTTCATCGTCCCGGTGATATCAATGATTTTTTCAACCGTTATTTTACCGTCAGGTACATATTTAAGCAGCATTTCACTTTGTCCCTTCAGGACGGTCAGGGGTGTGCGAAGTTCATGGGAAAATGCCGCATTAAGCCTTTTGCGTTCTTCCATTTGCCGCCACATTTCAAGATTGTTTTCCTGCAAAGCAATGCGCATTTTTTCAAAGGAGGAACATAATTTACCCATTTCATCATCATTTTCGTATACCAGATGAAAATCAAGAGTATTATTCGCAATATTATCGGCAGCGTTATCAAGCAATTCCAGTGGTTTTTGCAGTTTCTTACTAAAAAACAATTTTCCCGTAATGATTATACAGGTTAAAAACCAAAAAGGAAAAACAATGATAGACAAAATATCAAATATCCGGTATGCAATTTTGTCTTCGGTAGAAAAAAAAGAAATGATATCCTTTGTATAGACCGCAATTTCCCCAACGGCAATGTTTCCATCTTCGGAAATAATGCTTCCGCTTGTGCCTGCCTCGTCTTTATATTGTTCAAAATACTTATCGTGTATGTTCTTCCGGGTGATTTGACACATTCCGTTTGACGCTGCAGATAGCAGTAAGGCGCAGAGTAAACCAATGAGAACATAAAATGAAAATGAAGCCTTTAATGACATATTACATAACTTTGATTTTATTTTACCCATTTATAGCCCACCCCCCAAACCGTTTCAATATATGGTTTCATTCCACGTGAAGCAAATTTTGCCCTTATGCGCCGGATATGCTCCGCAATCACCGTGCTCTCGCCTTCACTGTCATATCCCCAAATATGCTCATAGATACGTTCTTTATCGAATACTTGCCCGGCATGTTGGGAAAGTAGCTCTACGATGTCAAACTCCTTTTTTGCAAGGCTAATGGATTCGCCCTTGTAATACAGGGAACGCCCGGCATAGTCAATCGCAAGATCCCTGTCAAATTTTATTTTGAGTGTTTCTTTTTGGCGTTTTTCACGCCGTAGATGTGCCGCTACCCTTGCACCAAGTTCATCCATGGAAAACGGTTTGACTATATAATCGTCGCCGCCGCTGCCAAAGCCTTTGATTTTGTCGCTATCCTCAATCTTCGCAGTCAAAAACAAAATCGGGCAGGATATAAAGCTGCGGATTTGCCTGCACACCTGTATACCGTCAATATCAGGCATATTGATATCAAGCAGTATGATATTCGGCTGTTTTTCGGACTTCCTTATTGCCTCCATCCCGCCTGTGGCCGTAATAACTTCATAGCCGTTAAGCTCAAAATAATCTTTCAGCATGTTTACAATGTCGATTTCATCATCGACAATCAGTATTTTTTCTCGCATTTATGCCACCTCCTGCTAAAAGATATCATTTATTTTTCAACTTTTTATCAACATTTTAAATTGCTTTTTATCATTGCTTTTTATTATTGTACTTTGATAGAATCAAATATTCAAGCCTGTATGCCAACTGGGGTGTGTATTTTAAAAGTGCGAGTAAATACATGTGTATAGACTAAATGTAATATTGCAAGGAGCCATCAATATAAAATAGTATTGACAATGTCTAAAGCATCTGTTATCCTTTATACATACCGTTAGTATGTTAGGGAGGTAAAAATATATGGCACGAAACAAATACCCGGAAGAAACCATAAACCGGATTTTAGATGTCTCAATGAATCTATTTTTGGAAAAGGGCTATGAGCATACCTCTATTCAAAACATTATTGACAATCTCGGAGGATTAACAAAGGGTGCAATCTACCATCACTTCAAGTCCAAGGAGGACATTTTGCTGGCAGTCACCGAACGCCTCTACCAGGATCATGACAAAGAATGGATGGAAAGCCTGGCAGAAAACAAGACGCTTACGGGTCTTGAAAAGCTTCGCATGATGCTCCGTGGGTCTCTGGCCAGTCCAAAACAGGATAAACTCTTTGCTGCCGCACCAAATATGCTGAAAAATCCAAAAATGCTGACAATACAGATACAAAGTATTTTTGAAGAAACAGCTCCTTTATATCTCAGACCTATTATTGAACAGGGCATTGCGGACGGTTCTATTCAAACAGATTACCCTGAAGAACTTGCCGAAGTAATTCT
>Ga0153921_1000293_pt1 | contig 31026 bp, 29 predicted proteins | sample TSNJ005MetaG_FD_104691 | JGI IMG/M metagenome (GOLD analysis project Ga0153921, IMG submission 104691) | Attine ant fungus gardens microbial communities from New Jersey, USA - TSNJ005 MetaG | ecosystem: Host-associated > Fungi > Mycelium > Unclassified | place: USA: New Jersey, Brendon T. Byrne... | reverse complement strand
GCCTTGCGCGCCTACCGCATCGGCTTCGTCTTCCAGCAGTTCCACCTCGCCGACGGCGTGAGCGCCCTCGACAACGTGGCCGACGGCCTCCTCTACTCCGGCGCGCCCCGGCGCGAGCGGAGGGAGCGGGCGCGGGAGGCGCTCGAGCGCGTCGGGCTCGGCCACCGGACCTCGCATCGGCCGCACGAGCTCTCGGGAGGCGAGCGTCAGCGCGTGGCCATCGCCCGCGCGGTGGTCGGCGATCCGCCGCTGCTGCTCGCGGACGAGCCGACCGGCAACCTGGATTCGGAGGCCGGCGCCGTGATCGTCGAACTGCTCCACGAGCTGAACCGGCAGGGCACGACCGTGGTCGTCATCACCCACGACGAGGGGATCGCGGCCAGCCTGCCGCGCCGCATCGCCGTGCGGGACGGCCGCGTGCTCTCCGACTCGGGGGCGGCCGCATGACCGCCCTCGGGACCCGCCCCGCCGACCCCGCGGTCCAGGAGGCTCTTCCGGCCTCCCGGCTGCGCGCCCGCGATCTGCTGCGGCTCGCCACGGCCGGGCTGCGGGCACGGCCGGCCCGAGCGGTGCTGTCGGCGCTCGGCATCGCCATCGGCATCGCCGCCATGATCGCGGTCGTCGGCATCTCGGCGTCGAGTCAGGCGCGGCTCAACCAGCAGCTCGCGAGCCTCGGCACCAACCTGCTGACGGCGACGCCCGGCAACAGCCTGTTCGGCGCACCCGCGAAGCTCCCGGCCGACACCATTCCGAAGGTCAGGATGATCGACGGCGTCGAGCGGGTCAGCGGCACCGCCGCGCTGAAGGCGAACGTCTACCGCAGCGACGTGATCGACGCCGCGGCGACCGGCTCGCTGGTCGTCATGGCCGCCGACCCCGACCTGCTCGACGTGACCGGGGCGACGCTCCGCGCCGGGAGGTGGCTCGACGCCGCCACCGGTCGGTACCCCGCCGTTGTGCTCGGCGCGACCGCGGCGCAGCGTCTGGGCATCGTCTCGCCGGGGTCGCAGGTGTGGCTGGGCGGCCAGTACTTCACGGTCATCGGCATCCTGGATCCGGTGCCGCTCGCGCCCGAGCTCGACACGGCCGCGCTGGTCGGCATGCCGGTCGCCGCGGAGCTCCTCGGCTTCGACGGCAGCCCGACGCGGGTCTACGAGCGGTCGACGGATGCCTCCGTCGCGTCCGTGCGCGACCTCCTGGGCCGCACGATCTCGCCGCAGGCCCCGGACGAGGTCACGGTCTCGCGCCCCTCGGACGCGCTGGCCGCGAAGAACGCCGCCGATCAGGCCTTCACCGGCCTGCTGGTCGGGCTGGGCTCGGTCGCCCTGCTGGTCGGCGGCATCGGCGTCGCCAACACGATGATCATCTCGGTGCTGGAGCGCCGGCGCGAGATCGGGCTGCGGCGGTCGCTCGGCGCCGCCCGCCGCCACATCCGGCGCCAGTTCGTGGCCGAGGCGCTCCTGCTCTCCGCGCTCGGCGGCGTGGCCGGTTCCGTGCTCGGCGCGGTCGTGACCGTCGCCGTCGCGGCGGCCAACGGCTGGCCGGCGACCGTGCCGCCGGCCGCGGTGGGCGTCGGGATCGTGGCGACCCTGGTGATCGGCGCGGTGGCGGGACTGTATCCCGCGATCCGCGCGGCGCGCATCCCGCCCACCGCGGCTCTCAGCGGGTGAGGGGGCACCGCGTGTACACCTGGCCCGCGTACACTCTCGCGCACAGACGACCGGCGACCAGGAGGAACGATGGCCGACGACACCCCTGCGACCGACCTGCGCGAGTACATCGAGCACCTGCGTGCCACCGGGTACACCGTGCAGGGCGGGCACACCCCCGACCCCGACCTGATCGACCCGGAGGGCAACCCGGTCTACACCTGGCAGGAGGGGTACCCGTACTCCGAGCGGATGTCGCGCGAGCAGTACGAGCTCGAGAAGTACCAGCTGCAGGTCGAGCTGCTCAAGTTCCAGTACTGGCTGGAGGACAACGACCGTCGGGCCGTCATCGTCTTCGAGGGGCGGGATGCGGCGGGCAAGGGCGGCACGATCAAGCGGTTCACCGAGCACCTCAACCCGCGCACCTCCCGGGTCGTCGCGCTGTCGAAGCCGAGCGACCGCGAGCGCGGCCAGTGGTACTTCCAGCGGTACGTGCAGCACCTCCCGACCGCCGGCGAGATCGTGATGTTCGACCGCTCCTGGTACAACCGGGCCAACGTCGAGCGCGTGATGGGGTTCTGCACCGACGAGGAGTACGAGACCTTCATGGCGCAGGCGCCCGCGTTCGAGAAGATGCTCGTCGACTCCGGCATCCACCTCACCAAGTTCTGGTTCTCGGTGTCGCGCACCGAGCAGCGCACCCGCTTCGCCATGCGTCAGCTCGACCCTGTGCGCCGGTGGAAGCTGTCGCCGATGGACATCGCCTCCCTCGACCGGTGGGACAAGTACACCGCCGCCAAGGAGGAGATGTTCCGCCGCACCGACAAGCGGCACGCCCCGTGGACGATCGTGCGCTCCAACGACAAGAAGCGCGCCCGGGTGAACGCGATGCGCTACTTCCTGAGCCAGTTCGACTACGACGGCAAGGACACGTCGGTCGTCAAGCGGCCCGACCCGCTGATCGTCATGCGCGGCAAGCGGCTCGACGCCGACGAGTAGGGCCGGGATGCGGCGCTAGTCGAAGTCCTCGTCCTGCGCCGCCGGTTCGCGCCGGCGGCGCGGGCTGTCGAGCATCGACAGCCAGAACAGCAGCGCGAGCAGCCCGAAGATCACCAGCGCCGCCGCGAGGTCGCTCCACTGGAACGGGATGAACGACCCGTCGATCGACAGCACGAGCACCGTCTCGATCACCCCGAACACCAGGAAGAATACCCCGAGCAGCAGGCGCGTCACCCGCACCCGGCCCCGGTGGTGCAGCTCCACCCGCCGGAACTCGACCATCAGCGTCAGCAGCAGAAGCGGCAGGATCTGCGCGAGGGCGGCCGCCGAGGCGCTGTCCATCAGGACGATGTGGAGATCCATCGGGTCGATCATCACCGTCAGCGTACAAGCGCGGGAGGCCCGGGTGCCGTATTGCCGTTCCTGTGGGTTTGCTATCGTGGCCAGCGGCCTCGCAACCGCAGGGGGAACGATGCGGCCACCGCGCCGCTCCAACACAGGGGAACAATGAAGAAGACTTTCGGAGCGCGTCTCGTGCTCGCTGCCCTCACCATCGCTACCGTCACCGCTGCCGTCACCGGTTGCTCGGCCGGAGGCTCGGGCGACTCCGCGTCGTCGTCCTCGTCGTCGAAGCCGTCCGCCGCTGCCAAGGTCTCGGCCGATCAGTCCAAGGCCGACGCGTGCGCCGTCGTGAAGTCGGGTCTCGAGAAGCTGCAGAGCATGCAGAGCGAGGCCAGCGCCGCCATGTCCGACCCGCAGAAGGCGCTCGCCCTCTTCGACCAGATGAACGACACCATGACGTCCATCAAGGACAAGGTCGGCAACCCCGAGGTCAAGGCCCCGGTCGACAAGGCCGCCGCCGCCATCGACGACTACGCGACCTTCCTCCACGACGCCGTGCAGAACCCGGCCTCCATCGACGCCAGCTCGGTCGGCGCGAAGGCCACCGCCATCACCGAGTCGTTCACTGCGGTCGGCAAGGTCTGCGCCTGACCCTCCGCCGGATCGCACGTCCGACGCCCCGGCGCTGCGGGAGACCGCGGTGACCGGGGCGTCGTGCGTCTACCGGCTCGGCCAGTGCCAGGACGGCCGGTCGAGCAGGCCCTCCTGGCCCAGCACCACCGTCTCGCCGAACCCCTTCTCGAGCTCGACGCGACGGACCCCGTCGCCGTCCCCGTCGCCGGCCCCGGTCGCGCGGCCGATCGCGTCGAGCAGCACCTGGGAGTGGGTCACGACGAGGGTCTGCGCGTTCGCCGAGGCCGCGACGATGAGGGAGCCGAGGGCGGGCAGGAGGTCGGGGTGCAGGCTGGTCTCCGGCTCGTTGACGACGAGCAGCTGCGGGGGTCGCGGTGAGAGCAGGGCGGTGGCCCACAGCAGGTAGCGCAGCGTGCCGTCCGAGAGCTCGGGTCCGGCGAGCGGGCGCAGGAGGCCGTGCTGCTGCACGGCGAGCGTGAACTGCGTGCCGTCGACGACGACCTCCACCCGGCTGCCGGGGAAGGCGTCCTCGATCGCGGCGTCGAACGCGTCACCGCCGCCGAGCTCGCGGATGGTCTGCACGGCGGCTGCGACGTCGGCGCCGTCCGCGGCGAGTACGGGGGTGCGGGTGCCGAGCTGGGGGAGGCGGGAGGGTGCGGTCGCGTCGGTCCGGAAGTGGTCGTAGAACCGCCACGACCGCAGGTTCTCGCGCATCCGGAGCACCTCGGGGGCGCGCACGGGATCGACGACCTCGGTGAGCAGGCTCTCGAACGGGCGCAGGGAGCGGCCGAGCTCGGTCCACGCGCCGTCGTCGTCCCGCACGCGCACGTGGCCGCCGCGACGCTCGGCGGCGATGCTCGACGGACGCGGCGCGCTGCCCGTCCAGAGCGTCTCCGCCTTGAGCTCGGGGTCGCGCTCGAAGGCGGACTTGCGGATGTTCGGCAGCCCGAGGTCGAGGGCGTACCCGAGGCCGTCGCCGTCGTCGTCGAGCTGGACGCCGAGCCGGAGGGAGATCGGGCCGCTGCGCACCGTGCCCTGCACCGGCGCCCGGCCCTCCCGCACCGCCCGGCCGATCTGCTCGGGACCGGCCCACAGCGTCGAGTCGAGTCCGCCCTCCCGTGCCACCGCGACGACGACCTCGTCGCGACCGCACCCGGCGAGCAGCCGCAGCGACCGGTAGAGGGACGACTTGCCGACCCCGTTCGCGCCGGTCACGACCGTGAGGCGGTCGAGCGGCAGCACGAGGTCGCGCAGCGAGCGGTAGCCGGCGACGGCGACGGTGGTGATCACGGGAGGATCGTACGGGCGACCACCGATGCTGCGGAGGCCCGGATTCGTCCACCGAGAACGGAATACCCCCTGGCCAATCAAAGTTGAGCTAAGTAGACTCAACTTTGCCACCACTCGGGAAAGGACACGAATGGCGAACATGCAGGGCGCGCCCTCCTCCCAGGAGGAGTCCAAGAGCGCGCTGGAGCAGTACGGCGTCAACCTCACGGAGATCGCCAAGAGCGGCAAGCTCGACCCGGTCATCGGGCGGGACGCCGAGATCCGTCGCGTCAGCCAGGTGCTGACCCGGCGCACCAAGAACAACCCCGTGCTCATCGGCGAGCCCGGCGTCGGCAAGACGGCCGTGGTCGAGGGCCTCGCCCAGCGCATCGTCGCGGGCGACGTGGCCGACTCGCTCAAGGGCAAGCAGCTGGTCTCGCTCGACCTGTCGGCACTGGTCGCCGGCGCGATGTACCGCGGCCAGTTCGAGGAGCGGCTGAAGGCCGTCCTCAAGGAGATCAACGACGCCGAGGGCGAGATCATCACCTTCGTCGACGAGCTCCACATCCTCATGGGCGCGGGCGGCGGAGAGGGCTCCGTCGCGGCGTCGAACATGCTCAAGCCGATGCTGGCGCGCGGCGAGCTGCGGCTCATCGGCGCGACCACGCTCGACGAGTACCGCGAGTTCATCGAGAAGGACGCCGCGCTCGAGCGCCGCTTCCAGCAGGTCTACGTGGGCGAGCCGAGCGTGGAGGACACGGTCGCCATCCTGCGCGGGCTGAAGGGGCGCTACGAGGCGCACCACGGCGTCACCATCGAGGACTCCGCGCTGGTCGCGGCGGCCTCCCTCTCGAACCGGTACATCACGGCGCGGCAGCTGCCCGACAAGGCGATCGACCTGATCGACGAGGCGGCCTCCCGCCTCAAGATGGAGATCGACTCGGCCCCGGTCGAGATCGACACGCTCCAGCGCGTCGTCGAGCGGATGAAGCTGGAGGAGTTCGCCCTCAAGAAGGAGAAGGACGAGGCCAGCAAGGAGCGCCTCGCCGCCCTCCAGGAGCGCCTGCGGGTGCAGGAGGACGAGCTCGAGGAGCTGCAGGGCCGGTGGCGTGCCGAGAAGGCCGCGCTCAACCGGGTCGGCGCGCTGCGCTCGCAGCTCGACGAGGCCAAGACCCGTCGCGACGTCGCGCTGCGCGACGGCCGCTACCAGGAGGCCTCGCGCATCGAGTACGAGATCATCCCGAGCATCGAGCGCGAGCTGGCGGAGGCCGAGCAGGCCGAGCACGAGCACCCGCGCATGGTGAACGAGCAGGTCACGGCCGACGACATCGCGGCGGTGGTGGCGGCGTGGACGGGCATCCCCGTCGACCGCCTCACCCAGGGCGAGACCGAGAAGCTGCTCCACCTGGAGGCGGAGCTCGGCCGGCGCATCATCGGCCAGAAGACGGCGGTGCGCGCGGTCGCCGACGCGGTGCGTCGCACGCGCGCCGGCATCTCCGACCCCGACCGGCCGACCGGATCGTTCCTGTTCCTCGGCCCGACCGGTGTCGGCAAGACCGAGCTGGCCAAGGCGCTCGCGGCGTTCCTGTTCGACGACGAGAAGGCCATGATCCGCATCGACATGAGCGAGTACAGCGAGAAGTTCGCCGTCTCGCGGCTGGTCGGTGCGCCTCCCGGCTACGTCGGCTACGAGCAGGGCGGTCAGCTCACGGAGGCGGTCCGCCGCCGGCCGTACTCGGTCATCCTGCTCGACGAGGTCGAGAAGGCGCACCCGGAGGTGTTCGACATCCTCCTGCAGGTGCTCGACGACGGGCGTCTCACCGACGGCCAGGGCCGCACGGTCGACTTCCGCAACACGATCCTCATCCTGACGTCCAACCTCGGCAGCCAGTACCTGGTGGACCCGACGCTGAGCGACACGGAGCGCGAGGAGGCGGTGCTGCAGCAGGTCCGCCAGGCGTTCAAGCCGGAGTTCGTGAACCGCCTCGACGACATCGTGGTGTTCTCGACGCTGAGCAAGGACGAGCTGGGCGAGATCGTCGAGCTCAACATCGACCGTCTGGTGAAGCGGCTGACGGAGCGCCGGCTGGAGCTGGCGGTCACCCCGGACGCCCGCGCCTGGCTGGCCGAGCGCGGCTTCGACCCGATCTACGGGGCCCGGCCGCTGCGCCGCCTGATGCAGCGCGAGATCGACGACCGGCTCGCGACGGCGTTGCTGGCCGGCGAGATCCGCGACGGCGACCTGGTGCGCGTCGACCTCGCACCTGAGGGCGACCGGCTCACGGTCGCGGCCGCGCGGGACGTCGCCTAGCAGCGGCACGACGGCGGACGAAGGGGCGCACGGCATCCGCCGTGCGCCCCTTCTCTGCGTCTTCGCGCGCCGTCGCTAGGAACGCGGCGGGAAGACGCCCTGCAGGGCGATGATGTAGTTCAGCGCGAGGGACGGCTGGATGTTGTTGTGCGGCTGGCCGCCGCCGGTCACCCCGAAGGCGTTGGGTGCCAGCGGCACGGAGGCCGGTGCGCCGTACGCCGCCTCGGTCACCCGGCCGACGCGGGGGATGGCGAACGACGCGTTGGTCGGGTCGCTCGTTGTCCCCGGTGTCGGCGTGGCGAGCACGCCGTGCGTGTGCGCGGGGATCTGGCTCTGCGTCAGAGCGACGGAGGCCGCTCCTCCCGACTCCCCGACGTACGGGAACTGTCCCGACTGGTCGGTGCCCATCGCGGTGGCGTCCTGGAGGTTCGGCAGCGCGAACGTCGAGCGGCCGTCCCCGCCGTACCAGGTGCCCAGGAGCGAGAACAGCGCCGTGTTCTGCGCGATCGACAGCAGTTGGCCCTGGCAGAACGCCCAGCCGGTCGGCGCGAAGGTGAACCCGACGAGACGGATCTCGCCGACGAACGGGTTGGACATGCTGGCCTCAGTTCTGGGAGGGGAAGATGCCCGTGAGGGCGACGATGTACGACACCACGGTGTAGGGAGCCATGTTCTGGTGCGCCTGGCTCTGCCCGGCCGATGCGACGGAGCCGGCGGACATGGTCGTGGTCGGGCTCGCCGCGTAGGCGGCCTTGCCCGGCTGCGCCAGGTAGGAGGTGCCCGTCGGCGTGGTCACGGTCGCCGACGCGGCGACGGAGGCGGTATGGGCGTGCGGCGGCAGTTCGGTGACATTGAGCGTGTGGGTCGCCTCGCCGAACTGCCTTCCGAGCGGGCTGTCCATGCTGAACCCGACCGGGATCCGGCCGCGCAGGTCGGGCAGCCCGAACGTCGTCCTGCCGTCGCCGCCGAACTGCGTGCCGAAGAGGGCGAAGAGAGGCTGGTTCTGGTTGATCGGCAGCAGCTGCCCGTTGCACAGCGACCAGCCTTTGGGCGGGAAGTTGAACGCGGCGATGCGGATCTCGCCGAGGAAGGGTTGGGACATCGGTGGCTCCTGGCTCAGGTCGGGGAGGGGAAGATGCCGTAGAGGCTGATGATGAAGCTCACCGTCACGTAGGGCTGGCGGTTCTCGTGGGGCTGCGAGCCGCCGGCCGGCGCGAGCTGTTGCAGGGCGAGCGCCGTCGAAGGCGTCGCCGACGAGTACGGCGCATCGGCCCACCCGGCGAGGTACGCACCCGACGCGCTCGACGTGGTCGGCGTGGCCGCCGCGACAGGGGTGTGCGTGTGGTTCGGCAGCTGCGTGAGGGTCACGGTCACCGCATCCGTCCCGCCCATCTCCCCCGGCGTGTACCCGTCGCTCGACGGCGGCACGCCCTGGTGGACCGGGAACCGTGCGCCCAGATCCGGAAGGCCGAAGGTCGATTGGCCGTCGCCGCCGTACGTCGTTCCGATCAGCTGGAAGAGGGTCTCGTAGTCGGAGATCGAGATCACCTGGCCGCGGCAGAACATCCAGCCGGCCGGCTCGAAGTTTCCGGCGAACATGCGGATCTCTCCGACGTAGGGCTGGGACATCAGCTCTCCTTCTGCGGGGTCGGAGCCGGCGAGGTCGGCGCCGCCTGGGCGAACACCGCTTCGAGCGCGAGTCCGTCGGCGGTGCGGCCGGTCGGGACGAGGAACACAGGTTCGGCGATCGAGCCGACGACGAGCTCGTAGGTCTGCTGCTCGGCGGGCAGGTCGGCCCCGCTCTCGAAGCGGAGCGTGTACGCCACCCAGCCGTTGTCGACCCGGGCGGGGGAGACGTCGACGAGTCTCACGGTGTACCCGGTGCCGTCGGGCGCCATCGCGCGCACCTCGCTGCCGGAGGCCGACTGCCAGTCGGCGTGGGTCGCGGTCATCCCTCGACCTCCGTGGCCATCAGGACGTAGCCGAACTGCTCGGAGACCACCTGGAAGCCGAACCGCTCGTAGAGGCGGCGCGCTCCGGCGTTCAGGCTCCAGACGGTGAGCGTCGCGTGCTCCGTGGTCCGGACGAGCTCGCCGAGCACCTCGGAGGCGATGCCGCGGCCGCGATGGGAGGCGAGGACGGCGATGTCGACCAGGTGCATCCGCCCGCCATCACGGTCGACGGTCACCGAGCCCACGGGGTCGTCGTCGACGGAGATGATCGCGGTCTCCGCATGCGGGTGACGGGCGCGGCGGTCGGCCGCGTGCGCCCGGTACTGCAGGGCGAGCAGGGGATCGACCTGGTCGGCGGGCAGACCCGCGAACTCGGAGCGGCGGCTGTCGAGGAAGAGACGCCGCAGGAACTCGTCGTCCGCAGCGGTCGCCGCGCGCAGCCCGGCCGTCAGCAGCGTCATCACGCCGTCCGGTCGACGACGGCTTGCAGTGTGCGGGTCAGTCCGCCGCGCCCGATCGGGCTGATGAAGAGGGCGACGTCGGGCGCGCCCGCGCGGCTGAGCGTGAAGATCCCGTCGGCGGGGGAGTAGCCGTTCGCGGTGAAGAGCAGCAGGAAGCGGTGCTCGTCGCCCGCGGCATCCGGCGAGAGGTCCTCGACCGCGGTGAGGACCAGGTGGAGGGCGCGCTCGCCGTCGACGGCCGTGAAGGCCCGGCCGATCGCGGGGGTGAAGAGCGAGCGGATGGGGTCGGCGAGCCCAGCGGCCGGGGAGGCCGCGTGCGCCAGACCGGTGCTGGAGGCGGACACGGTGCGGGCGAAGGCCGGCGCGGCGGGGGCCAGCGCGACGAGACCGAGCCCGCCCAGAGCGGTGGCCATCACGGCGCGGCGCGACACCTCGGGCACGGTTGTCCTCTCTGGATGCTGTGCGCCGGACGGGAGGCGCGCAGCCTGGATGCGAGCTTAGGGCATCCCCGTTCGGCGCCTCTGGCCCTTAGAGAGGGGCCAACGGCCGGGATGGCGCGGCCACTAGCATCGAGAACGCCTGAATTCCCGAGCCCGGCGAGGAGCCCGACACCGATGCATCGCCTGCTTGCTCGTCGCCCGGCCGCTCGGGAGCTGGCCCTCGTCGCGACCGCGACCGTCACCGCCCTCGTCGCCGCCCTCCTCGGAGTCGGCATCGCCGCTCCCGCGTACGCGGCCGATCGGACCATCGCCGTGACGAGCACCGACGACGCCGACCCCAACGACGCGTGCACGACGCCGTCGATGGCGGACCCCGGCAGCCCGGTCACGTTGCGCGCCGCGCTCTGCGTCGCCTCGAACCTCGGCGGATCCACCGTCGTCACCGTGCCGAACGGCACCTTCACCCTCGCGGACGGTGCGATCGACGTCGGGACGACGGCCGGGACGAGCATCACCATCCAGGGGACGTCGACGGCCGGCACGGTCCTGGTCGGCTCGGGCACGCAGCAGGTGCTCGCCCTCGACCCGCAGCAGGTCGGCGGCATCGCGGTCGCCATCGACAAGGTCACCGTGCGCGGCGGCGTGGACAACGTCTACGGCGGCGGTGCGATCATCGGCGGGTCCGGCAACGCCGCCGCCGCCGACTCGCTGGCGATCACGGCATCCAGCTTCACCGGGAACACGGCGAACACCACCGCGGACGGGTCGACGGCGAACCCCGGCGGGGCCATCCAGTTCATCGGCGGCTCGCTGGACGTGCGGTCGACGACCTTCAGCGGCAACTCGTCCGGCATCGCCTCGGGCGGCGCCCTCTACTACCAGGCGACGGGGGCGACCTCGGGCGAGAGGCTGAGCATCCAGGGCAGCACGTTCGCGAACAACCGGGCGACGGCCTCCGGAGTGAACGGAGGCGCGGCGGTCGCCGTCAGCGATCCGCACGGCGGCGCCTCGATGTCGATCTCCTCGAGCAGCTTCACGGGCAATGCGCCGGTCGGCGGCGCTTCGTTCCCGGGCGCGGGGCTCTGGCTCGACGGCGGCTCCCTCTCGGTGACCGGATCCACCTTCGCGTCGAACACGAATCCCGCCAACGCCGGCTCCGCGATCGCCGTGACGGGCGGCGCCCTCTCGGCCCGCTACAACCGGATCTCCGGCAACTCGGCCCCCGCGGTGAAGCAGTCCGGCGGCACGGCCGACCTCGCGCGCAACTGGTGGGGCTGCGTGGGCGGCCCCACGGTGACCGGCTGCGACACCGTCTCGGGCGCGGTCACGGCCGCGCCGTACCTGACCCTCGGGCTCACCGCGTCGCCGGCGACGCTCGTCGCCCCGCAGAGCAGCACGACGCTCACCGCCAGTCTGCTCGCCGACTCGGCCGGCGCCTCCGTCGCCCCGTCGGACCTGACCGCGTTCGACGGTGCGACCGTCGCCTTCTCACGGACCGCGGGCGCAGCCGTCGTCATGCCTACGACCGCCGCGCTGTCCGGCGGGGTCGCCTCGTCGACCCTTGCGCTGGCGCTGCCCGGGGCGGCCACCGCTTCCGCGACGCTGGGCAGCGGTTTCGCCGTCACCACCGTCGCCATGTACGCGCCGCCGGCCTTCGTCACCGGGTCCACCGCGACGGGGATCGTCGGGACGAACGGTGCCTTCACCGTGGCCACCACCGGCTACCCGACGCCGGCCCTCTCGCTGACCGGCACCCTCCCGGCGGGCGTCGGGTTCGTCGACAACGGCGACGGGACCGCGACCATCGCCGGAACGCCGACGGACGCCGCGAAGGACTATCCCGTGACCGTGCGCGCCGCCAACGCCGGGGGCACCGTGGACCATGCCCTCACCTACGTCCTGAACCAGACCTCGGCGATCACGAGCCCGAACGCTGCCTCCTTCACGGCGGGGTCCGCGGGCTCGTTCACCGTGACCACCACCGGACGCCCGACGGCCGACCCGATCGCGGTCGCCGGCACGCTGCCCGCCGGACTGACCTTCACCGACCACCACGACGGCACGGCGACCATCGCCGGCACCCCGGCCGCGAAGACCGGCGGCGTCCGCACGCTCTCCATCACCGCCGGCAACGGCGTCGGAACGGCCGCCGCGCAGACGCTGACCCTGACGGTGCGGGAGGCGCCCGTCCTGACCAGCAGCACGGTCGCGACGGCGACGGCGGGCCAGAGCTTCGGCTTCACCGTCGCCACCGACCGCGGCTACCCCGTCCCGACGATCGCCGTGACGGGCACCCTGCCCGCGGGTCTCGCCTTCGTCGACAACGGCGACGGGACGGGCACCATCTCCGGCACCCCCACCGGCCCGGGCGGCGTCGCCACCCTCGGGGTCTCCGCGGACAACGGCGTCGCACCGGCGGCCTCCGCCGCCCTCGCCCTGACCGTCAGGGAAGTGCCGGTCGTCACGACCGCCCCCGCCGACCAGAAGGTCGTCGCGGGCGCGCCCGTGGTCTTCACGGCGGCGGCCTCCGGCTTCCCCGCGCCGACCGCGCAATGGTCCGTCTCGACCGACGGCGGCGCCTCGTACGCGCCGATCGCCGGGGCGACCGCGACCACCTACGGGTTCACCGCCGCGGCCGGCGACGACGGCAACCGCTACCGGGTGACCTTCGACAACGCGGCCGGCTCCGTCTCGGCCGACGCCGCGCTCTCCGTGGGCACCGCGCCCGCGTTCAGCAGCGCGGCCGGCGCGACGTTCCTGCTGGACGGAACCGCGCACAGCGTCGCGGTCACCACCACCGGCTTCCCGGACGCTGCACTCACCGCCTCCGGCCTCCCGGCGTGGCTCACGCTGACCGACAACGGCGACAAGACCGGCACGCTCGCGGGCACGCCACCGGCCGGTTCTGCGGGAGTCCACACGTTCACGCTCACGGCCTCCAACGGCTATCAGCCGGACGCGACCCAGAGCTTCGCGCTGACCGTCACCGAGTCGCCGGCCATCACGAGCGCGCCGTCCGCCGGGTTCACGGCGGGCGCGGCCGGTTCCTTCACGGTGACCACGGGCGGCGGCTACCCGGCGACGGTCGGGCTGACCGCGACGGGGACGCTCCCGCAGGGGCTCCGCTTCATCGACGCGGGCAACGGCACGGCCGTGCTGAGCGGGACGCCCGCGGCCGGTTCGGGAGGCGCGTACAGCATCCAGGTGACCGCCGACAACGGCGTGGCCCCCGCGACGACGCAGACCCTGGCGATCACCGTCGCCGAGGCCGCCGTGTTCAGCGGCCCCTCGATCCTCGATGTCACCCGTGGCGTGGATGTCGACTTCGGCATCGCGACCGGCCACGCCTACCCGGCCGTCTCGACCGTGACCCTGGCGGGCGCGTTGCCCGCAGGCCTGACGTTCACCGCCGGCCCGGACGGGACCGCCCGCATCACCGGGAGCACGACGGACGTCGTCGCGACCTCCACGGTCACGCTCACCGCCGTCGCGCCCGGCAGTGCGGACGTCACACGCACCCTGACCATCGTCGTCGCCGATGCGCCGACGATCACCCTGCCGCTCTCGCCGCCGACGGGGGACGGGCCGCTCGCGGGCGTTCCGTCCGGCGTCCAGCCCGGCCAGACGATCACCCTCGTCGCGGACGGATTCGCTCCCGACTCCCCGGTGACCTTCGGCCTCTACTCGGTGCCGGTCACGCTGGGCGTCGTCGACGCCGACGCGCAGGGTGCCGCGCGACTCACCGTCGTCATCCCCGCCGGGTACGAGGGCGCGCACACCCTCGTCGCGCTGGGGACCGCACCGGACGGGGACGAACGCGTGCTGCGCACCGGCATCGTCCTGCCGACCGCGAACGGCGGCGGCACGGGTGGTTCGGGCAGCGGCACCGCGCCGGGCGGTGCGGGCTCGACCTCGGGCTCCGGCGCCTCGGGGCTGGCCGACACCGGTCTCGACGCGACCCCGCTCCTCCTCCTCGCCCTCGCCCTCGCCCTGCTGGGTCTCGGCGCCGGGATGCTGGCGCGGCGCCGCGTGCGCGCCTGACGCCGGCCGCCCATCGCCTGACAGCTGGGCGCAAGGGAGCCGGGCGTAGGCTCGCACCATGCGTGCAACCGTCCTGCACGGGGAGCGAGACATCCGTCTCGAAGAGGTCCCCGATCCCATCCTGTCCACCGGCGGAGACGCCATCGTCCGGGTCGTCGCCGCCTGCGTCTGCGGCTCCGACCTGTGGGGCTACCGCGGCGTCACCCCGACCCCCAAGCCGCGCCGCATCGGCCACGAGTTCGTCGGCGTCGTGGAGGCCGTCGGCCCCGACGTGCAGACGATCAAGCCCGGCGACTTCGTCATCGCGCCGTTCTACGACTGCGACATGACCTGCATCAACTGCCGCAACGGCGTCAGCACGTCGTGCCTGCACGGCGGCTGGTGGGGCGGCAACGACCAGGTCGGCGGGTTCGCCGACGGCGGTCAAGGCGAGCGGGTGCGCGTGCCGCACGCCGACGGCACCCTCGTCGCGACCCCCTCCTACCCCGCCGAGGAGCTCATCCCGAGCCTCCTGACCCTCTCGGACGTCATGGGCACCGGCCACCACGCCGCCGTGTCCGCCGGCGTCACCGAGGGCAGCACCGTCGTCGTGGTCGGCGACGGGGCGGTCGGCCTGTGCGCCGTCCTCGCCTCCGCGCGCCTCGGCGCCTCCCGCATCGTCGCCATGTCGCGGCACGAGTCCCGCCAGGCCCTCGCCCGCGAGTTCGGCGCGACCGACATCATCGCCGAGCGCGGCGACGAGGGCGTCGTCGCCGTGAAGGCCCTCCTCGACGGCATCGGCGCGGACTGCGTGCTCGAGGCCGTCGGCACCAAGGAGTCGATGGACCAGGCCATCCGCTCCGCCCGCCCCGGCGGCATGGTCGGCTACGTCGGCGTGCCCAACGGCGGCCCCGAGCTGCCCGTCCGCCCCCTCTTCAACGGCAACATCGGCGTGAACGGCGGCGTCGCCCCCGTGCGCAACTACGTCGAGGAACTGCTGCAGGACGTCTGGTCGGGCGCCATCCAGCCCGGCAAGGTCTTCGACCTGGAGCTGCCGCTGAGCGACATCGCCGAGGCCTACGCCGCCATGGACGAGCGCCGCGCCATCAAGACCCTCGTGCGCCCGTAACCGGCGCCGAAGTTCACGAAACGGCCCTCATTCCGCGCGGAATGGGGGCCCTTTCGCCTTTTCCGCCACGCAGATTGGTCACGGCGTTGGCACCCACTGCGCATTGCGCAGTACAGTCTGCCCACGGCGCTTGGCTGACGGAAGCACGTGTTCGCGGGGCGTGCGTTCACGTCCACGGCAGACTGACGATGGCGAGTTGACGAAATGGGTGATCAGAGGCACGATCCGAAGCGGCCGACCTCGGCACGTTTGTCGTACACGCGCCTGCGACGCGGTTTCGTCTCACCCGAGCTGGTGTCCGGGACCGTTCTGGTCAGCGTTGTGATTGCGGTTGCGGATGAATCCGGTGGGATCCTCGACGTGGTGGTCGCGACCGTGGCGAGCCAGATCGTCTTCTGGGCCACTCAGATCTTCATCCTGACGATCGCGGTACAGCAACGTCGGGACGATGACGAGGCGGTGAGCATTCGCCGTTCCCTCACCTTCGCGGTCCGTCGCTCCAACGGTCTTCTCCTCGCAGCAGCGCCACCGCTGCTCATCCTCGTGATCGGGCTGCTGGGGGCATACGATGGGCGGCTCGCCTACTGGATCGCCCTCTGGCTCAGCGTGGCAATTCTCGCAATGCTTGGCTGGATCGCATTCGCCGGCCGCGAGATCCACTGGTTCTGGCACCTGTGTGGTGCGCTCGCCACGGCTGCCCTCGGCGTGTTCGCTATCCTTCTGAAAATCTTGGTCAGCTGAAGCCGACCCCTCGCGCTCGGTGGGTCTTGGACAGACGACCCGACTGGGAGTAGGTGGACGCAGGACGGTCCTGCCAAGGCCTTACGAAGCCTCCTGTGCCCGCGTTAGCATGTGCCTATTCGACGCCGACGCGCTGACCGCCCGTCCATCACTGCGCGCCGATACGTGCGGTGCCGGTCGAAGGTGGTCGTTGCATGGTCGCTCAGGATTCTCTCCCGTTCCCTCCCACACCGTCGGCGAGCACCGCCGCTCCCACGATGCAGGAGTCGGTGTACAAGCAGCGCGTCGCCCCCTCGCATCTGCCGGCGGACGCCCCGAACGTCCTGATCGTGTTGATCGACGACGCTGGCCCGGGGCTCCCGGACACGTTCGGCGGAGAGGTCCGCACCGACACCTTGTCGCGTGTCCTTCACGAGGGGGTCGGTTTCAACCGGTTCCACACCACGGCGATGTGCTCGCCGACGCGCGCGTCGCTGCTGACCGGCCGCAACCATCACCGGATCGGCAACGGTCAGATTGCGGAACTCGCCAACGATTGGGACGGGTATGCCGGGGAGATCCCGCGGAGCAGCGCGCTCGGTGCGGAGGTGTTGAAAGACTACGGCTACGCGACGGCGGCGTTCGGCAAATGGCACAACACGCCCGCGCTCGAGACGGGTGTCGCCGGGCCGTTCCACAACTGGCCGACGGCTCTTGGGTTCGAGTACTTCTACGGTTTCCTGGCCGGTGAGGCTTCGCAGTACGAGCCGAACCTCGTGCGGAACACGACCAGCGTGCTCCCGCCGAGAACGGCGGAAGAGGGGTACCACCTCAGCGAAGACCTGGCCGACGACGCCATCCACTGGCTGCGCAACCACAAGGCGATGGAGCCGGACAAGCCGTTCATGATGTACTGGGCGACCGGCTGCCTGCATGGGCCGCACCACATCATGAAGGAGTGGGCCGACAAGTACGCGGGCAGGTTCGACGACGGGTGGGACGCTTATCGCGAGCGTGTCTTCGCGCGGGCGAAGGAGACCGGGTGGATCCCGGAGAGCGCCGAGCTGACCGAGCGCGACCCCGAGATGGCGGCGTGGGAGGACATCCCCGAATCCGAGCGCGCCTTCCAGACGCGGCTGATGGAGGTCGCGGCGGGCTTCGCCGAGCACGCCGACGTGCAGGCCGGACGGGTCGTGGACGAGCTGGACGCCCTCGGCTACGGCGACAACACCCTCATCCTCTACATCTGGGGTGACAACGGATCGTCCGGCGAGGGACAGAACGGCACGATCAGCGAACTGCTCGCGCAGAACGGCATCCCGACGACGGTGCAGATGCACATCGACGCGATGAACGAGATCGGCGGCCTCGACGTGCTCGGCACCGCGAAGGCCGACAACATGTACCACGCAGGGTGGGCCTGGGCCGGCAGCACCCCGTACAAGGGGATGAAACTGCTGGCCTCCCACCTCGGTGGCACGCGCAACCCGCTGGCCGTCCGCTGGCCGGCCAAGGTCCCGGCCGACCCCACGCCCCGCGCTCAGTTCGTGCATTGCACCGACGTTGTCCCGACCCTCTACGACGTCATCGGCATCACCCCGCCGCGCGTTGTGAACGGGGTGGAGCAGGACCCGATCGACGGGACGAGCTTCGCGGCGTCGCTCACCGACGCTGCAGCACCGGAGACGCACCGCACTCAGTACTTCGAGATCATGGGCAGCCGGGCGATCTATCACGACGGATGGATGGCGTCCGCGTTCGGTCCGCGGCGTCCCTGGGTTCCCGGCCTGCCACCGGGGATCAAGGAATGGACGCCGGACAACGACGTGTGGGAACTCTACGACCTCGACCAGGATTGGACCCAGGCGCACGACCTCTCCGCCTCCCAGCCAGACAAGCTGCAGGAACTCAAGGAGCTGTTCTCCGTCGAAGCCGCGAAGAACAGCGTCTACCCCGTCGGCGGCGGCCTGTGGGTGCTCGTGTTCCATCCCGAGCTGCGCATCTCGACTCCTTACCGGGAATGGAACTTCACAGGCGACATCACTCGGATGCCAGAATTCATCGCCCCAGCGCTCGGCAACCGGGCGAACCGTGTCACCATCGACGCCACGATTCCCGAGAACGCGAGCGGAGTGCTCTACGCGCTCGGCGGTGCCGGCGGCGGTCTCACCTGCTACGTCGATGACGGCCATCTCTGCTACGAGTACAACCTCTTCATCATCCACCGAACAAAGATCCGCTCGGCCGAACCGCTTCCGACCGGTCCCGTACAGATCACGGTCGAGACGACCTACGTCGAACCGCGCCCCGGCGGCCCGTTGAAGATCGTTCTCAGTGTGAACGGCGACGAGGTGGCCGACGGCATCGTCCCGATCAGCGCACCTCTGCTGTTCACAGCCAATGACTGCCTCGACATCGGCATCTGCCTCGGAGGAGCGGTCTCCCTCGACTACTTCGACCGGATGCCGTTCGCGTTCACCGGTGAGATCGCGAAGGTGAACGCGCGATACCTGTCCTAGCGGTCTCCCCGTTGGGACCGACCGCCGTCGATCGGCCAATCGGCGGCACGGACGTTGGTGACGAGACAGTCGTCTTCCGCGCGTCCGGCTCATTCGCGGGCGCTCGCTTGGGAGCTGCCGCTGAGCGACATCGCCGAGGCCTGCGCCGCCATGGACGAGTTTCGTGAACCTCACTCAGGCTGGCGCGCCTGCAGGAGGCTGCGCACGTAGGCCATGACGACGGCGGCGCCGATCAGCACGACTCCGAGAGGCGTCACGACACCGCCGACGATGCGGGAGACGAGGTCCAGGAGGGTGAGGATCCCCTGATCCACACCGGTCGCCGCGGTTCTGGCACTCGTGAAGAACCACGCGATGTTGGGGATGAAGATCGTCAGCACCGATCCGCAGATCGTCAGTGCGACGCCCCAGACGAGCACGGGCTTCGGTTGCAGGCGTGGGGATTCCATCACTCACACTCCTTCGTGATCTCTTCTTGACCGGCTTATGCGCGTATGAAGCAGAAGTACCAAGACCTCGACGGGCACCCGTAGTTTCGCGATCGTGTCGAGTAGCTGGAACGACCGACTCCGTAATGCATGCATTTACTGCGGCCCGACGATTGCGCTTGAGCGTCGACCCGCGTGCATTCGCATTGTTTGTATAGAATGCGAACATGTTGATACGTCTGGAAGCGGAGTCCACGGCCTCTTTCGCCGAGCAGATCGTGGCCCAGGTGCGGCTCGGGGTCGCCCGGGGAGAGATCCGGGTCGGGGAGAGGCTGCCCTCCGCGCGCGAACTGGCCGGCTCGCTGGGCGTGAACATGCACACCGTCCTGCGCGCCTACGACGACCTCCGCGAGGCGGGGGTGATCGACCTTCGCCGTGGCCGCGGCGCCGTCGTGGTCGCCGGAGACACGGCGTCGGTGCGCACCGTCTTCGATGCGGTGGCGTCACTGGTCGCCGATGCGGCGCGGGCCGGCATCAGCTCCGACGAGCTCTCCGTCATCATCCGGGGGCTCGCGTGAGCGGGCGGACGACCGTGCGGCAGGTCGTCGCGGCCGTCCTGTGCCTCATCCCACTCGGCTGGCTGATCGTCACGGCCCTGACGGTCGGGCCGCGGCTCGGGTCGGAGATGGCCTCCCACTGGTCGGATGCCGGACGGCCGGACGGGTTCGCGGACACCTGGCTCGCGTTCTGGATCCTCGCCGCTCTCGTCACCGTCCTGACCGCCGGGGCGATCGGTCTCGTCGTCGCGTCGTCGTCGTCTTCTTCGGCCCGGGTCTGGGCCGGTCTTGTCGTGGGATTCGCCGGTGTCGCCGCGCTGGCGTGGGCGGTGCCTGCCGAGAGCACGGCGGCGGCGGGGTCCCCCGAGGAGGCCGAACTCGGGGTGAGGATGCTGCTGCTGATCCCGGTCGCGGCGCTGGGGGTGCTGGTCTTCGGGGTGCTCCGATCCGTGCCGGCCCGTGTCGAGGAGGAGCCGTTGCCGGTGACGGCGCAGCGACTCCGCGCCGGCGATCGCCTCGTGTGGTCGGGGACGACGGGAAGCGCGTGGTTCGGGGTGCCCGCGCTCGCTCTGCTCGGGGGTGCGGTCTGCTGCCTGGTCGTGGCGCTCGTCGGCGAGGCGCCGGGCCTCATCGCACCGGCGGTCTTCCTGCTTCTGATCGGTTCGGCGCTGCTGATGGTGGCGAATGTGCGGCTGCTGATCGATCCGCGCGGCGTCCGGCTGGTCTCGACGGTCTTCCGGATCCCGCTCATCCACGTGGCGCTCGACGACGTCGCCGCCGTCTCGACCGAACGGATCGAGCCGCTGCGCTGGGGTGGCTGGGGCTTTCGCGTCTCCGGACGAGGGGTCGCGTACGTCACGCACCGCAGCCGGGGTCTGGTGGTCACGCGACAGCGCGGGACGTCCGTGGCGATCACGATCGCCGACGCCGAGCGGGCCTCCGAGGCGGTCGCCCTGCTCGTCGACCAGCGCAGGGCTGCAGCCTCCTGACTCCATCCTCCACCCCCCCGCGAGGTGCGAGAAAGGGCCCTCATTCCACACGGAATGAGGGCCCTTTCGTGAACCTCGGCAGCGGGCGCGGCCCGCCGGCGCGCGTCAGGCGCGGACGATGACGACCTCGTCGAGGGGGCGGCGCACGCGCGGGGCGAGTTCGCGCTCGCGGAGCGGCTCGGGCAGTGCGTCGGCGTCGCCGACGGTGCCGAGCGCGGTGACCGAGACGGGCACGAAGCGCTCCTCGAGGCCGAACGCCTCGCGCAGGCCGTCGGCCTGGAAGCCGCCCATCTGGTGAGTGTGCAGGCCGTCGTGGTGGGCCTGGATGGTGAGGTGCGCGACCGCCTGGCCCACGTCGTAGGTGGCCCAGCGGCGCTCGGCGCCCTCGGCGTCGACGACCTCGGCCACGGCGACGATCAGCACGCTCGCGGCGCCGGCCCAGGCCTGGTTGAAGCCCATCAGGTTGGCGGCGATGCTGTCGAACTCGGGGGTGCCGCGGCGGGCGACGATGAAGCGCCAGGGCTGGGAGTTGTTGGCCGACGGCGACCAGCGCGCGGCCTCGAGGGCGGCGGTCAGCTTGGTCTCGTCGATGACGGCGGCGGTGTCGAACGCGCGCGGGCTCCAGCGCTCGGCGAGCGCGGGGAGCAGGGGTGCGGCGGTCTCGGCGGTGCGGGGCGCGACGTCGGTGAGCGACATGGGTGGATCTCCTCGAAGAGTGGATGGATGGCCTCGAGGCTCCATTGCCCGGCTATATCGATGTAAACACATCAACTCCGGGAGTATTCCGCGAGCGTTGCGATCCGTTACTTCGACGTGGAGGTCGGAGTGGGTGTCGGGAACGGCGTGTTCGTCGGCACCAGGTCGCGGTACTGCGCGAGGCCCCCGTCGAGCACCGGGACCTGCAGGGTCAGCGTCTCGGCGCCGTTCTCGAAGGTCACGTCCGTCAGCGACCCGGGCTTCGCGTCCAGCCCGTCGAACTCGACGGTCTCGCCGTCGGGCACGCCGAGCTGCACGACGCCGGACGGCTCCACCGACACGGATTCGCTGCCGGCCGTGGTGTGCACGCTCACGTCGAGCGACGACCTCCCCTGGTTGACGAGGCTGGCGACGAGGCCCGCGGGTCCCTCGCCGTCGGCCGCGGTCAGCAGCACGGCGTTGGCCACGTAGAGGTCGCCGACGGTGCCGCTGACGCCGTCGCTCGTCTCCTCGATGTGGAGGGTGTCCTGGGGCGCGAAGAGGTCGCAGCCGGTCAGCAGGAGCAGCACGGCGACCGAGAGTCCCGCTGCTGCACCGGCCCGCGCGCGGACGCGCGCCTTCGTCCGTGTGGATGCCATCACAGATTCTCCTCGTCCTCGTCGTCGCGCCAGGCGGCGATGTCCGCCACGTTGCCCTCGGGGTCGGCGAACGACCACCAGTACGGCTCCCGGGTGTTTTCGGTGAGCCGGCCGCCGGCGGCCAGCATCGCGTCCACCCGCGCCGCCGCCTCCCCGCTCGGGACGGAGATGTCGACGTGGATGCGGTTGTGGTGCGTCATCGGGTGGTCGAGCTGCTGGAACGCGATGGCGGGGCCGCGGCCCAGCGGGTCGACGAGGTCCGCGTCCCCCATCCGGTCGTAGCCGAGAGCCGCCTGCCAGAAGGCCAGCACGGCCGGGATGTCGAGCGCGTGGATGCTGATCTGCACGGTCTGGGCGCGGGGCGCGGCAGGCTCGATCCCGAGCTCGCGGGCGGCCTGCGAGATGCGGGCCGCGAGGGCCTGATCGCGCGTGCTGATGTCTCCGACGTCGTGGCTGACGAGGCGCACGACGAGCGTTCCGTAGCGCAGGTCGAGGTCGGGATGGTGGCCGGCCTCCTCGGCCAGGCGGGCGATCTCGGCGACGAGTGCGGCACCGCGTTCGAAGGTGCCGGTGGCGAAGCGCGTGACCGCTCCGTCGTACAGCACGGACCAGTCCTCGACGCCGTCGGCGTCGTGGAAGCGACGGGGAGTGATGCGGTCGTCCGTGCCCACGGGCGACAGCTTAGACCTCGGCCGGGGCGCGGCAGAAGCCTCCGTCGCGCGGTCGATTCTGTTAACGCCCGATGACGCCTGCGTAACAATTCGTCACATTCGCGCCCGATCCACTCAGCATCTTTGCGGGGTACAGGAATCGGAGTATGGGGTACAAAACCCGAGAGACCGTCACGTCTCGATCCTGGGCGAGCATTAACGCGCCTGATCAGGGATTCCACTCGCGCCACGCCCGGGATTCGCGTCGCCGACACGCCCGAGAAGCACTGTCCGCGTGTCTGCGGACAGCGGCCTCGGAGGGGGTCATCCGACGCGCCGACCCGCCCTGTCCACCCCTACTTGCGGGCCATCCCTGAGAACCAATACAACTTGAGCCACCCGAACAGACCAGATCCCCGCCGTCGTGGATGCCAACCCCATTCCCCCCGTGAGAGGTCCGCTCGTGTTCATCTTCCTGCTGCAGATCCGGCACATGCTGGGCGGCCATCCGGAGATCTATCTCTTCGCCGTCTACTCCGCCCTCATCTGGGTCATCTGGATCGTGAAGGTCCTGATGTCCCGCCGCTACCGGCCGTACACCGACGACTTCCACGGCACCACGAGCGTGGTCGTCCCGGTCGTCGACGAGCCGCTCGACCTGTTCCGCGACGTGCTCGGCCGCATGGTCGAGCAGCGTCCGGGCGAGATCATCGTGGTCATCAACGGCGCCCCCAACCCGGAGCTCGCCGAGGTGTGCGAGGAGTTCGCTCCGCTCGTCCGCTGGGTGCACACGCCGATTCCTGGCAAGCGCAACGCGGTCATGATCGGCACCAGGATGTCGACCGGCGAGATCACGGTGCTGGTCGACTCCGACACCGTCTGGACGGAGAACACGCTCAGCGAGCTGGTCAAGCCGTTCGCCGACCAGCGTGTCGGCGGCGTGACGACCAAGCAGCGCATCCTGGAGCCGGAGCGCAGCTGGATCACCCGCTGGGCCGACTGGCTCGAGAACTCGCGGGCGCTGTACTCGATGCCCGCCCAGAGCGTCGTCGGGCAGATCGGCTGCCTCCCCGGCCGCACGATCGCCTTCCGCCGGTCGATCCTGATGCGCGTCATGGACAAGTTCATGACCGAGAAGTTCCTCGGCGTGTTCCTCGAGGTCTCGGACGACCGCACCCTCACGAACCTCACGCTCAAAGAGGGCTACCGCACCGTCTACCAGCACACCAGCCTCTGCTACACGGACGCCCCGCTGAAGGTGAAGAAGCTCTTCAAGCAGCAGCTCCGCTGGGCGCGCGGCAGCCAGTACAACACGCTCCGGATGCTGCCGTGGATGCTCGGCCACGCGCCGCTGCTGGCGTTCTTCTTCGTGATGGACATCATCCTGCCGTTCGTCCTCGCCGGCGTGCTCGGCGGCTGGGTCTACCGGTCGATCACCGGCCAGGGCTACAACTTCTACGCGGGCTTCCTGCACGAGTACGGGGTGCAGGCCGGAGTCCTGACCGTGGTGGCGCTGATGGTCGCCTCGTCCGTGATCAGCATGTCGATCCGCCAGATCCGGCACCTCTCCGAGAAGCCCAGCGACTTCTTCCGGCTGCCGATCTTCATCATCGTCTCGACGTTCTTCCTCATGCCGATCCGGCTCATCGGGTTCTTCCGCATGGCGCACGCCAGCGGCTGGGGCACCCGGGCCGGGGCCTACGCCGGCGGTCCGGCGGAGATCACCACCGACGACGAGCTCGCGGCCCTCGGCGACGCCTCCGCGCCCGGCGCGCCCGGCGATCTCCCGGACGCGGTCGGCGGCGTGACGACCGCGACCGCCCTGAAGAACGCGACCGGCCCCGCGGCCGGTCCCGCGGCCGGTCCCGCCACCGGCAGCGTCACCGCCGTCGCGGTCCGCCCGGCCGTCGCGCCGACCGTCACCGCCACACGAGCGGAGGCCAAGGCGGCGAAGGCGGCCACCGCCACGGCCGCCAAGAAGACCTCGAAGCGGCGCCGGCTCAACCCGCTCGCCGCCATCCCGTACCTGATCGGCATCGCGATCCTGACCCTGGAGGCTCTGTTCCTTGTCTAGCCCCTCGATCTCCACCAAGACCGCATCCTGGTGGTCGCAGTCCCGCTCCCGGGCGCAGGCGACCGCCGCGGCGGCCATCGTCCTCACCGCGACCCTCGTCGGCATCTCCGCCTTCGTCTGGGCCTCTCCCACCGGCGCCCCGCTCCGTCAGGCCGTGGCCGACGCGACCGAGGCGATCACGCCCTACGCCGCGCAGAACGTCGAGCTGCGGCGCAACCTCCAGCGGGCGACCGAGACCATCGCCTCCCAGAAGGGCAAGCTGTCGGCGATGGAGAAGCAGGCCCTCGCCGCGCAGGCGTCGACGGCCAAGCAGCTCGCCACCGCGCAGCAGCAGGCCACGGCCGCGCAGAACCAGCTGAACAGCGTCAAGGCGCAGCTCGCGGCGGCCAACGCCAAGGCCGCGACCGGGTCGAAGAGCTCCGGGCACAGCGCCTCCGGCTCGGGCTCCGGCTCGTCGGGTTCGGGCGGCGGCACCACCACCCCGATCACGGCCCCGGCCCGCGCCGACCTCGTCGCACCGACCAGCCGCTACTACGGCATGTACACCGAGCAGGCGCCGTTCAACTGGGCCACCTTCGACGCCACCAGCGCGAAGGTGGGGGTCGCCCCGAACCTCGTCGGCTACTTCAGCGGCTGGGACGAGACCTTCCGCGCCAACGCGGTCACCCGCGCCTGGGCGCAGGGCCGCATGCCGATGATGACCTGGGAGTCGCGGCCCATCAGCTCCGGCAACGACACGACCGACGCGCCCGCGTACTCGCTCCCGAAGATCATCGGCGGCGACTTCGACGCCTACCTGCACCAGTACGCGAAGGACATCGTGGCCACCGGGCTACCGCTCGCGATCCGTCTCGACCACGAGATGAACGCCACCTGGTACCCGTGGTCCGAGACCGACGCGAAGGGCAACCCGATCAACGGCAACAACGTCGGCGACTACGTGAAGATGTGGCGCCACGTCCACGACATCTTCCAGCAGGAGGGCGCGAACAACCTGGTGATCTGGGTCTGGGCGCCGAACATCGTCAACAACCTCGCCGCCAGCCACAAGGTCGACGGCTACCTCGAGAACCTCTACCCCGGCGACGACTACGTCGACTGGGTCGGGCTGTCGGGCTACCTGCGCCCGCCGTACAAGTCGGACAACGACTTCAGCTTCGACTACACCTTCAAGCCGAGCCTCGACAAGCTGCGGGCCCTCACGAAGAAGCCGGTCATCCTGGCCGAGATCGGGGCGTCCGAGACCGGCGGCTACAAGGCCAAATGGGTGACCGCCCTCTTCGACGGCCTCGCCCGGCCCGAGAACGACGACATCATCGGGTTCTCCTGGTTCAACCTCGCCGTCACGAGCTACGTCGAGGGGGTGCGCGCCACCAACGACTGGCGCATCGACTCCCGGGCCGACACGCTTTCGGCCTTCATCGCCGGCCTCACGAGACCGGAAGACCGCTTCACCCTCACCCCGGCTCCCTGAACTGCTCCGCCACACCGGAAGGACATGACATGACCACCACCAAGAAGGCCCCCAAGGAGCAGCTCGCTCCCCGTCTCAGCGTCATCGGCACCGGCTACCTGGGCGCGACCCACGCGGCGGCGATGGCCGAGCTCGGCTTCGACGTGATCGGCGTCGACACCGACCCCCGCAAGGTCGAGGAGCTGCGGGAGGGGCGCGCGCCCTTCTTCGAGCCCGGCCTGCCCGAGCTGATCCGGTCGAACGTGGCGGCGGGGCGGCTCGCCTTCACGACCGACATCGCCGAGGCGGTCGCGACCGCCGACGTGCACTTCATCTGCGTCGGCACCCCGCAGCAGTCCGGCTCCTTCGCCGCCAACCTGGCGTACGTGGAGGCGGCGGCCCGAGGCATCGCGGAGAACCTCACCCACGACGCCCTGATCGTCGGCAAGTCGACGGTCCCCGTCGGCACCGGCGCCCGGCTCCGTGCGATCGTCGCCGAGGCCGCTCCCGCCGGCGTGAACGTCGAGCTCGTCTGGAACCCGGAGTTCCTCCGCGAGGGCAAGGCCGTGGACGACACCCTCCACCCCGACCGCCTGGTCTTCGGCGGAACGACGGCGGCCTCCGAGGCGCTGCTGCGGCGGGTCTACGCCACACCGATCGCCGAGGGGACGCCGGTGCTGGTCGCCGACCTCCCGACCGCCGAGCTGGTGAAGGTGAGCGCCAACGCGTTCCTCGCGACCAAGATCTCGTTCATCAACGCGATCGCCGAGGTGTGCGACGCGGCCGGAGCGGACGTCGCGCTGCTGGCCGACGCGCTCGGGCACGACAAGCGGATCGGGCGGCAGTTCCTCAACGCCGGTCTCGGCTTCGGCGGCGGCTGCCTCCCGAAGGACATCCGGGCGCTCATGCACCGGTCGAACGAGCTGGGCGCGCACGCGGCTGTCGGCCTCCTGCAGCAGGTGGACGAGATCAACATGGGCCGCCGCCAGCGCGTGATCGACCTGGCGCTGAAGTCGCTCGGCGGCTCGGTGCTCAACCGCCGCATCGGCGTGCTCGGTGCGGCGTTCAAGCCCGAGACCGACGACGTCCGCGACTCGCCGGCGCTGAACGTCGCCGCCGCACTGCACCTCCGCGGTGCGCAGGTCGTGGTCTACGACCCGCAGGCGCGCGGCACCGCGCAGCGCCTGTTCCCCACCCTCGGCTACGCGGACTCCATGGACGAGGCCGTGGCCGGGGCCGACCTGCTGGTCGTGCTCACCGAGTGGGACGAGTTCATCGGCGCCGACCCGGCTGCCCTCCGCGCCCTGGCCGCCGGCCGCACCGTCATCGACGCCCGCAACTGCCTCGACCCGGCGGCGTGGTCCGCGGCCGGCTGGGACGTGCTCGCGATGGGTACCGTCCCGACGGTCGCCCCGCTCGAGCGCGACCTCGCCGCGCTCGCCGCCGTCCGCTAGCTCACCCCGACCGACTGCTCCGCCTCCCGCTCCTCCGATCGAAGGAACCGACATGACCAGTTACGTGACCAAGGCCGTGATCCCCGCCGCCGGGCTCGGCACCCGCTTCCTGCCCGCCACCAAGGCGATGCCCAAGGAGATGCTCCCGGTCGTCGACAAGCCGGCCATCCAGTACGTCGTGGAGGAGGCCGTCTCCAGCGGCCTCCACGACGTCCTCCTCATCACCGGCCGCAACAAGAACGCGCTCGAGAACCACTTCGACCGCAACACCGAGCTGGAGGACACGCTCGTCCGCAAGGGCGACACCGACAAGCTCCAGAAGGTCAGCCACTCCACCTCCCTGGCCGACATGCACTACGTGCGCCAGGGCGACCCGAAGGGGCTCGGCCACGCCGTGCTGCGCGCCAAGATGCACATCGGGCACGAACCGTTCGCGGTGCTGCTGGGTGACGACATCATCGACGAGCGCGACCCCCTGCTCGCCCGGATGCTGGAGGTGCAGCACGCCCTCAACACCACCGTCGTGGCGCTGATGGAGGTGCCGCCGGAGTCCATCCACCTGTACGGTGCGGCGGCGGTCGTCGAGACCGACGAGGACGACGTGGTGCGGATCACCGGGCTCGTCGAGAAGCCAAGCCGGGAGAACGCTCCGTCGAACTACGCCGTGATCGGACGCTACGTGCTGCGCCCGGAGATCTTCGACATCCTCGAGAAGACGGAGCCCGGCAAGGGCGGCGAGATCCAGCTGACCGACGCCCTCGAAGGCCTCGCGACGGCTCCGGCGTGGACGGGCGGGGTGCACGGCGTCATCTTCCGGGGCCGCCGCTACGACACCGGCGACCGCCTCGACTACATCAAGGCCATCGTGCAGCTCGCCTCCGCCCGCGACGACCTCGGCCCCGGCCTCGTGCCCTGGCTGCGCGAGTTCGCGGACTCGATCGCGCCCGCGTCCGTGGCCCCGCTGGAGCCCGCGGTGCCGGTGCTGCCCGCCGCAGCCAAAGCCGCGAAGCCGGCCGCCGCCAAGCGGGAGCGCGAGCGCGACCGGGAGCTCCTTCCCGTCGCGGGCGCCTAGCCGCGCGCCTCCGCCGCGCCTCTTTCGCGTCCGTCGCGCCGCAGTCCGAGCGACTGCGGCGCGACGGTACGACTGCGGCGCGGCGACGCGACGCGGTCGTCCCGCAGCACCGCCGTCGCGCCGGCAGCTACGCCTCGGTCGTGAACCGGATGGCCTTGTGGGTCCCGTCGCAGAACGGCTTGATGGTGGAGACGCCGCACCGGCACAGGGCGACCGTGCGGCGCTTCTGCTCGACCGGCTCGCCGTCCGGCGTCGTGAGGTCGACGTGCCCGCGCACCAGGAGCGGCCCGTTCGGGCACACGACGATCTCCGGCGGCTCCTCGCTCGTCACGCCGTGACCTCCTCGCGCGTCCGCAGCGAGCTGCGGCCGGCCTCCCAGCTGTCGAGGATGTGCTGCCCCGCCAGACCGTCGACATAGAGGCAGGCCGCGGCGCCGAAGAGGATGTCGGGGAGCAGCTCCGGCTCGTCCTCCGCGAGCCCGCCCGCGAGGTCGCGGCCGGCGATCTGCTCGTGCACGGCGTCGGCCTCCACGTGCTCGTCGTAGTACTCGGTGACGTCCTCGTCGTAGCCGAGGCGGCGGAAGCCGTTGCCGTAGAAGCGGTTCGGGATGGAGGACGTCATCTCGAAGGCGGCGAGGTGGCCGGCGATGGCCCCGCGGAGGCGGCGGTTCATCCCGAACATCGACATCATCGTGAACGACGCCAGCGTGATGGCGGGGACGTCGTCGACGTACGCCCCGTACGTGTCGTCGAGCCCGAGGCCGCGCATGGTCCGGGCGAAGATCTCCGCGTGGATGCGGTGGGGGCGGCCGCCGCCGTACTCGTCCGACTGCACCTCGACGAGCGCGGCCTTCGCGCGCCCGGTGAGACGCGGGATGGCCCAGGAGTGCGGGTCCGCCTCCTTGCGCGTGTAGATCGAGCGCTGGATGACGAACTCCCGCAGCTGCTCGTCGCCGGCCTTCTTGGCGATGTAGCGGGACAGGCTCGGGCCGCCGTCCTCGGCGGTCAGAGAGAAGAGGTGTGCGGCGACGGCCTCGGCGTCGGCATCCGGCAGGTCGCCGACCGGGACGCGCTCGCGCAGCTGCTCCTCGAACCGGCGCTCGAGAAGGCGCCGGGCGACGACGATGTCCGGGTCCCACTCCCACTCGTCGTCGGCGTCGACGGTGCCGCCGTAGGAGAGGCCGTAGATGAGGTAGAGGCTGAGCTGGAGGTCGTCGTCGGTCAGCAGGTCGGGCCCGGCGGAGAGGGCCGCGCGGACCTCCTCGACGATGCCCTCCGCTGCGGTGCGGGAGTGCTGCGGAGCCTGGGGCAACGCCTGCAGGAGCGCCGCGCTGACCGGGCCGCGGGGCGTGATGCGTGGTGTCATGCCATCGACGGTGCCGTGACGGGGAGGAGCGATCAAGTGCTTGCCACGTCCGCTCTTCCGTGCATGGGAGGCGGTCGTCAGGAGATCAGCGCGGCCAGCCCCGCCGTCCCGCCCCGGGCGAGGGCGCGGCGCTGGCGGGTCGCGCCGTTGCCGTCGGTGAGCACGCGGGCGACGGCGTCGCGGACGAGGTCGGTGTCGCCGTGCTCCGCGAGCCCCGGACCGGCCGCGGCCAGCAGCGCCGCGGCGACCTCGGGGGCGGGCCGCAACCCTCCGTCGCGCGGGTCGAGGAGGTCGCCGCCGAGGCCGTCGCGGGCGGCGTGCCAATGGGCGGCGTCCAGCAGCTCGGGCGCGAGCGCGGCCGCCCGGCCGTCGTCGTCGGGCGGTGAGACGACGAGCCCCCGGACCAGGGCCGCGAACGCCGCGCTCGTCGCACCGTCCAGTTGCGCGTCGAAGACCCGCACCTCCACCGTCGGGAATCGCTCCGACGGGCGCACGACCCAGTTGAGGGTCCCGGCGTCGCTGGTGCCGCCGACCCCGCTCAGCGCGGCGGCGCGGCGGTCGTAGTCGGCGGCGTCGGCGAACGCGGGAGGGACGCCGTGCGTGGTCCAGCGCCGGCTGTGGATGGCGCGCCAGCTGTCGAAGCCGGTGTCGGCGCCCTGCCAGAACGGCGAGTTGGCCGAGAGGGCCAGCAGTGCGGGCAGCCAGGGCCGGAGCCGGTTGAGGGCGACGACGGCCTGCTCGCGGTCGTCGACCCCGACGTGCACGTGCAGCCCGTTCAGCTGGTGGTCGGGGACGACGAGCCCGAACCGGGAGGCGATGTCGCGGTAGCGATCCTGGTCGGTCACCTGCGCATCCCGCGCCGTGCGGTAGGGCAGGCCTACGCCCGCAGCCAGCAGACCGGCGGACGCCGCCCACTCGCGCAGTTCCGCACGGAAGTCTTCCAGCGCGCCCGCCACGTCCGCGGCGGTGCGGCAGACCCGCGTCGCGTACTCGAGCTGGGACGGGAAGAACTCGGGCGTCACCGCTCCGCCGTCCGCGCGCCGACCCCCGAGGGCGGCGATGGCCTCCGCCGCGCGATCGACCGGCGTCAGCGTGAGCGGGTCGAGGAGCACGAACTCCTCCTCCGCACCGATCGTCGTCCGCACCCCGGGCTCCCTCCGTCGTCCCGGCCCAGTAGACAGGGTGCGGCGGCGCGGCACAACGGCT
>Ga0153921_1000292_pt1 | contig 31224 bp, 17 predicted proteins | sample TSNJ005MetaG_FD_104691 | JGI IMG/M metagenome (GOLD analysis project Ga0153921, IMG submission 104691) | Attine ant fungus gardens microbial communities from New Jersey, USA - TSNJ005 MetaG | ecosystem: Host-associated > Fungi > Mycelium > Unclassified | place: USA: New Jersey, Brendon T. Byrne... | reverse complement strand
GGTGATTTTCCCCGCTATTTGATGGTATGTCATCCATGTTTGGAAGTCAAGGCTTCCCTCGAACGGCTAAAGGCCTTGACTTCCAAACATGGATGACATGAGAAATAGTCAAGCGGCAAAATAAATGGGTGTGCTTCGCCCGCCAAATATTTTTACGGAAAACCCCCTTTTTCGACTTCACATAAAGTGCAGAATAACACCATGAACCGCTACACCTTGTATTTACGGGCAGAATCTTTGAAATAACGGTCATAAGCAGGCGTACAGCCGAACACACCAAGCAGTATTTTTGTAATCAATGTATCCGTAACGGGGCTATCACCATAGGAACGTCTTATCGTTTTGGCGGCTTCAAGTGTGAGAGGGATGATTTCGGCTGTGTGCTCGCTTTGGTATAGAAGTTCGTACTTTTCACTTACCAGTTCGATTACGACAGGCTTATGTACAAGGTAATCATGGTCAAGCAGAAAAGAATTGCGGAGCATTCCCCAACTTGCAAGATACCAAGCCAAATGCAAGCACAAATAGTCTACTTTGTCAGGATAATTGCGACTGTCTTGAAATGCCTTGTAGCAATGCTCCCATGACCGATAACGTGTATGGATTCCATCAGCGGTAGAATAGTGATACTTGCAAATACTGTTGATAGCTTTACTAATCTCAAGAGTTGTCACCTGCGCAGGCGATGTATAGTTTATTGCTTGAGGCGTTACTTTTTTTGCTAAGATGTTTTTATAGAATGTAACTGTTTGTTGGCTTAGTTTTGCTTTGTACCCAGCAGTGAGTGCGGAAGTCCCAAGTATACCGCCACTATACCAAGGAGCATAGTAATCATATGCACATTGCGGCAAACCGCCAACGATATTAGCTACCTGCTCAAATGTCAACGATATTTCATCAGCGCCACAATTTTTAAGATACTCTGTCAATGCAATATTTCGATTTTTTCAAAGGCAGCGATGCGGGATTTGACATTTACATAGTTTTCTTCAACAACATGATAGAAGGAACTCTTGATTAGCAGAATGTCAGTTATAATTCCATTTAGTATTTTACTAAAAACAACTTTACGATCTTTGTCAAAATCAATATCCTTGAGATATTGAAGGCCAACAATGTGGAAAAAATATTCCGGATAAAAATCAAGAATAATATCATGCTCTCTTTTTTTATGAGATATCTTAAATCGGTACTCTTTGTTGATTAAATTATAAGAATGTTTTTTCCAGGTTATCGCCAGTCAGCGCTTGAATCAATTTCTGAAAGAGAAAGCGTTTATAGTTTATGGGGATTGTATGCTCCTTTTGGGTGACAAGTGAAATAATAGACTTGTTACCTAAGAGGGAGTATTTTAATGCTCATAGGGTGATTTGAATAAACATAAACGAACGCAAAAAATAATTAATGCAGATATCGGTTCAACTGAACCGCTGTTTTAAAAGATCTGTCCAGCGGTTCGGTTGAACTGTCCGGCTTAGTATTAGTTAGAGGGATTTCTCATGTTTTTGCCATCCATCTGTAATCGGTACGCCTTATATATCATTCTGTTAAGGCGGGCATCGGCATAGGTATTATCGGCAAAGAGATCATACCAGGCAGTGACTGGGAACTGTGATACGATCATAGTCGATTTGCGGCAATCCCTGCAATCAATGACTTCAAATAAGTTGCGGCATTTATCTAAATCCAGCTGCATCAAACCAAAATCATCAATGACCAGCAAATCATATCTGGACATTTGATTGATATATTCAAGATAACGATCTGTGATATTCGCTTGCTCAAGTTCATTCATTAGTATATTGGCGCGGATATAACGAACTGTTTTAAACTGTCTGCGGGCACTAACACATAGTGCATTTGACAGCCAACTTTTGCCGGTTCCCGTAGATCCGGTAATGATTAGATTACGTCCGTCATTTATCCATGTGCAGTCCGCCAGAAGTTCAACAGTATGAGTGTCAATCTGCCTGGCTGGATCATAAAGAGTATCATCGAAATCGGCCACTGGATATTTTAACGAGGCCATTCTGCACTGACTATTTTTTCAATGCGATCATTAATGGATAGCAGATCAGCATTCGGTTCTAATAATTGCTGCGTTAATTCTTCAGCCATTCCGGAAAGGCGCATTGATTTTAGTTTTTCGCATAACGCGTAATCCTGTGGGCTTAACTTATTCGTTTCGTTCATTATTTATAGAACTCCTTTCCTCTGATGTTTTATGGTTCGGAAGCTTTTGATCAATACTGACACTGTTTTCAGTGTGTGTATTAATCACATCGGAAAGGACTTTCTTAAAATAGGAGTAGCGGCAGGCATTACAATCAACACATCGCTTAGCGGCTTCTTCCACCAGTATCCTTGATTGTTTACTACACATGTGCAGTATGCCGTTACAGCTGTTATAAGACTGTTCCTCGTGCCTAAACGTATGAAGGACTATATCGATTAGCTTTGACATATATGAACCATATGCAGAAGCACAGTGTCTGTAATAATCACCATCTTTTGAGTTTACTTCTTTATAATAGCGATGTTCGGCTTTCATATGTTCATCTTTGGTGATATATCGTGGAAACTCATTGTAGGAGCGACGATGCGTACACAACAACTTGTTGTTACGGTCACATATACGGATTTCAGCCATTGTCGCTTTAAGTATTCCAGGTTGGTTATAGTAGGTATACAATACTGAATAATAGTGGTCATCATACAACAGATGGCAGTCATGTACCCGACTGACAGTCGGGGCATCCAGGCAGACCAGGCGTACAACCGGGTTTATAATGTCACTAAGCTTTTAGAAAATGACCAAGTAACAGAATGTTCACAGGGTCAGGCACCGATAAACAGGGGAAGGAGCCGGAGGAACTGGAAGAATGGCTTAAGGAAGCGGAAGGATTGAAGATAGAAGTGATCCAAAGCTTTGTGAATGGGATCCGGCAAGACCTGGCAGCTGTAAAAAAGGCAATTGAACTTGACTATAATAAGGGATTGGCGGAAGGGAGTGTCAATAAAATAAAAGTAATCAAGCGGATTATGAATGGCCGTAACAGTTTCCAGTTAATAAAAGGGAAGGTGTTACGGCTTGAGTTAAAGCACAAAATCAACTAACTTTGGAAAGAACCCAAAAGTGCTTGAAGCTTGCAATAATGTCAGCAAGATAGTTGCTCCGATCTACTCATCTAAGGGTTGCTTTGCTTTCGTCTAGATCATAATGGTGGTTACAGCTTTGTGATGGCACTGCCTTGGCGCATCCTTAAGATATCAACTCGATTATAGAGTGATGATCAATATATTTAATATTGTAATCGACTAAACTATCTATACTACAGGCTGTTAATTGATAAGTTTCATCCATCACAAATCGAAACAGTTTATATGGAGTGAATTTCTTCTCTGAAGTATATATGTAGTCTTCAGTCACATCAAAACTATTTAGTGCGATGTTTAATCCCATTCCTCTGCACTTTACATAGCTTTCCTTGGCAGTCCAGATTTTGAAAAAGAATGCTTGTTTTTCTAGATATGTATAGCTTTGGAGGATACATTGCTCATCAGGTGTAAATAATTGCTCAGATAGAGCATCTACATCAATTTTTGAAAATTTTTCAATGTCAACACCAACATCGGTTGATGCAACAGCACAGACTACAAAATCACCTGAATGAGAAAGATTAAAGTTAAAATGGGGATCACTCATGATGTATGGCTTACCATAGAAATTTGTACCAACTTTAATAGGTGATAGGTTACGTTGATAGGCATATTTTAGAATCAATTCACTACAAACACAGCGGACGGAATCTTTAAAATGGCGAAAATGTTTAGCTCTATTTTGACGTTGTAAGCTAACCTGGCTTTGAAATTTCTTATAATCATCATCATCGATATCCTTGATATTAAATGCATATATTGATACCATATTTTTCACCCCGCTTTCACGTACTAATTTTTGTATTTCAATAAACCGTGATTTAAACCTGTATCAATATACCATAAGCATAAGTCCTGAGATGGCTATTTCACTAATAAAGAAAAGAGCACTCAAAATAAGAGCTATTACTAAATGCAAAATCAGCATAAAATGGAACACACTTTATTTTGGGATTCAATTTAACAACAAGCAAGTTACAATTGAAGTTGTAGCAGTCTCCTAATAATAATCCCAGCTATACTAAGGATTTTTCAAATATTCGTTCACCAATTTATAAGTTGAGCAGTTTATTAACTATTATTAGTGAATTTTTTTTCTTTTCCTCATCACTTGTATTTATACCAAGAAATACACCATACTGACCATAAATAATAAAGGCTGAAAAATATGGAATCTCTTCTGATGTGATATTGATCTCGTTAGTGTTATTGGCTATTTTCAATGCTTCACATACCAAAGGAATAAGCATTAAATTTAGCTTAAGCATTACTTTCGTTTGTATGTCATCATCTGAATTGTAGAATTTAGCAATTTCATTATCTTCCGGTTCAATGGATGAAACGTCACCAAATTCTATCAGCTTTTGTTTGAGCGATTTTTCTTTATTGGTGAGAAGTTCTGAATAGTGCATAATCCCTTCCTTGACGTATTCATCAAGTGCTATATCAAAAATTTCTTCTTTAGAGGTAAAATATCGATAAAATAAACCTTGTGATACATTTATTCGATTAGTGATATCCGAAACAGCAGTTTTTTCATAGCCTTTTTCTAAAAAGACTTCTATTGCAGTATGTATAATCTCTTTTTTCCTTACTTCTGGATCTTTGGAAATTCGCATAATAAATACCTCCAATTTAAAAATAAGTTTAATTTTTCGTCAATATGCTATAAAAAGGCATATCAATATTGTGAAAAAGTGACAATGGAAAGTTGTAAAAAATCCTGTTACAATAATGACTGATAATCAATCACTCAAAGCGAATGAATAAAAGTCACTTTGATATAATCAGTATATATATAAATAAAAAAAAAGTCAATTACTAATAATCTCTTCTGATAAGTTTACTAATAATCTCTCAGAATAATGAGTGATTATTCATGAATTCAATCGTTTATGAAAAATGAGATCTAAATAGGAATTTAAACCCTTATAAATCATGGGTAAGAGATTCCAAGAAATTACATATAAGGAAAGAAGGGAAACGTATATGGATGTAATACTATTTGGGATTCCACATGCAGGAGGAGCAAGCAATATGTTTAAAAAGTGGGAGGGCTTGTTAGATCCGCATATCAAATTATTTCCAGTGGAATTGCTTGGTCATGGGAAAAGAATATATGACAATACTATGATTGAGCTTGAAGATTATGTAGAAGACATTTTTTATCAAATAAAGCCAATGGCTACCGAGTGTGCTTATGCTATATATGGACATAGCATGGGCAGTATACTTGCTTATGAGCTTTATAAAAAGATTGTAAAGTCTCAAATGAGGCTGCCGCTACATATTTTTTTCTCTGGTAAACGTGCATTACATTTAGGTCCGCGTCAACGTATTGTTCACTTAAGTAATAGTGAATTCCTGGAAGAAGTCAAACTAATGGGGGGATTTGATCCAGCAATTTTGGATTGCCCAGCAATTTTGGATTATTTCCTTCCCATTTTGAAAAATGATTTTCGATGTGTTGAGTGTTATGAGATTAATCCTGATGAAATAAAGAAAGCTGATTGTGCTATTACAGTCTTGGCGGGTACGAACGAAGGGTATGACCTTACTGATTTGTTGCAGTGGGGGGAATATGCAGCTCAAGATGTGTCATTTGAGTTGATTAATGGAGGTCATTTTTTTCCGATAGAAAACCCCATGCAAACGATGATGGTTGTTAATCAAAACCTATCCAGTTACTTTTGAGGAGGCATTATGCAAACGAAAAATATTAGTGCATTACGAATATTGGGATCCTATATTATCGGAATGATGTTATTAATTCACGTTCCATCCATTTCTTCAAGCATGTATCAGACCATTACAGGTTCAAATGAATATAATAAATTTATCCATGATAGTCCTTGGGGATATATTACTCTGGCTTCTACGAGCATCCTTATCATACTTATTGTTGCCATACTTTCACGTTTGATATATCCGAAGTTAAGTAGTAAAGAATTAGGAACAATAATTAATTTAGGATCAATGAAAGCTTTCCTTGGCGGATTTTTATTATGTTTGCTTACTATAGTTGCGTACATAACATTAGGGGTAATAACATCCGGGGTAACTTATGTAGGAATGTGGGTTGTTGGATTTTCAGCAAAAGAGATAATGGGATTTTTTCTATCTTCTTTAACTGTTGGACTAATTGCCGCAATTGCCGAAGAAAGTTATTTTCGAGGTTTCATAATTGCGAACTTGCGTTTGGTAATAGATAGAAGATGGATATGGATCATGATATCAATGCTTTTTTTTATTCCAAGTAATCTCTATGAGGGTATTTATCTGCTAGATATATGTACGATTATCTGTACAGGTATTTTGCTTGGCTATCTGTATAGCATCTCGAACAGTATTTGGCTTGCTGCGGGATTTCATTTTGCGAATCACTTTCTTTTGGAAGCGATTATTAATATTATTCATAATCCTTATTATGGTGGTCCGGTTATTTTCTTGTTTGAACAACAAAATAACATTACAGTTAACGGATTTGTAGCCGGCAGTTCTATGAACTTATTTGTTTGTATTACCTATATATTGACGTTGATAGTGCTCTGTTTTTTAAAGAAAGGAAAATTTAACAATGAAGATAAAACAAACTTATAATCTTACCTATCCGCAGCAAATGATTTTATTTCAGGAAAAATATTATCCGGATACTTCAATTTCCAACATCTCTGCTTCAATAGTGACAGAAAATATCACTGTACCTTTACTAGAAAAAGCTCTTAATATTTATTTGTCTGGTGATATATCGATGCATATGCGTATTACAGAAGGAGATGGAGAGGTTCAGCAATACTTTACGGCATATGAATGGTATCCGATGAAGGTACATGTTTCTGATGACAAGGAATCGGCTATTAAAATGGCAGAAGACTTACATCACCTGCCTATTCCATATCTTGATAATTGTCTGTTTGACATCAGGGTGATTGCTTACTCAGGGGGATATAATATTTTCGCAAAAATGCATCATATATTAGCTGATGGTTTTACACTTACAGAATTTTTCAATAAAGTTTTTTCTATTTACAATTTGTTGAGTAAAGGAGAGGATGTACAGTATACCTGCCAACCATATACGGCCTTTATTGAAAAGGAAAAAAGTTATTTGGAATCAACCAGATTTTCGACAGATAGGGAATTTTGGAATACTCTATATTCTGATGTACCAGAATTTATTGAGATGGATGGTGTGAAAGAACAATATGATTATAAAGCCAGCCGAACTACCTATCAACTGGATGATGATGCAGATGAGATGGTTAGGGCATTTTGTAAGGAACACAAAATATCATTTTTTAATTTGTTTTTAACAGGATTCAATTTATATTTACACAAATTGACATCTAAAAATGATATTTCAATAAGTACTTCAATTTTCAACCGTGACAAAAAACAAATGGATATTGCGGGAATGTGCATTAACATCATACCATTGCGTACACATATTAAAGATGTTTCTGTATTAGAATTTTTGTTGATGATTCAGCGGGATTTTATGGCAGCACTTAAACATTCGAAGTATCCACAGCAGTTGATTGTTAATGATTACAAAAAAAGAACAGGCTGTAACCAGAGTATGTTTAGTATTAACTTCACTTATCAAAATGCTAGATTTTATCTGGATGATATTTTGGGTAGCTACGATTATATATGGCATGGATACACACATCGGTTAAATACGTTGGAGCTTAATGTTTCTGACAGGCGTGATAATAAAAATCTCTTGATTATTTTTGACTATTTGACAGACTTATTTGATTCAATCTATATAAAGAGATTTTATGAACAGTATATGCAAGTGGTATTGTGGATGATAAAGCACCCACAAACATCAGTAAATAAGGCAGAAATTATCAGTAAAAAAGAAAGTGATATGATTCTTAACAAGTTCAACCAAACTGCAAGGCCGTATTATGATATATTGACCTTGGATAATATATTTTCTGATACAGTAAAAATATACCCGAATCGAATTGCACTGCGCCAAGATGATATTACGTTAACATATGAAGAAATGAATCAACGAGTCAACCAAATGGCAAGAGTATTAAAGGAAATGGGTGTAGGACCGGATGTCATTGTGCCTATTGTGTCAAGGCGGTCAATTGAAATGATGATTGGTATTTATGGCATTATAAGAGCAGGTGGTGCTTATTTGCCGCTTGATGTAGATATGCCTGAGGAGCGAATGGCATATGTTTTAAAAGATAGTAAGGCTAAAATATTGCTTACAGATAATAAGAAGTATATTGATAAGGTAGGGAGTAGTGAAATTTTAGTATTGTATCTTTCACAGGATACTTATGCAGGGGCTTCTCATAACTATATTTCCTCGGAGACTAAACCAAGCAACCTGGCTTACATTATCTATACATCTGGTTCTACAGGAGAGCCTAAAGGTGTGATGATCGAACATCAGGCAATTGTGAATCGTCTGCTGTGGATGCAAGAGGAGATTCCTTTGAACGAAGATGATTTGGTATTGTTCAAAACGCCTTACACGTTTGATGTATCAGTGGTTGAAGTCTTCTGGTGGATGTTTAGTGGGAGCAGTGCTTATATTTTACCATCTGGTCAAGAGAAAGATCCGGAAGCTATGATTGAGGTTATTGATAAAGAGCAAATTACATATATCCATTTTGTACCACCAATGCTCAATGTATTTTTGGATTATGTGGAGGTGAATAGCTTGGCTCATCGGGTAAAATCATTGCTCCGGATTGTAGCAAGTGGTGAAGCATTAGATACTAAACAGGTCGCTAAATTTTGGCATTCTCTTTACAGCTTAAATCACACAAAATTGTATAATTTCTATGGTCCTACGGAAGCAGCAGTTGATGTGAGTTACTATGAGTGCTTTTTAGATAATAAGGAGGAGACCGAACTTATACCAATTGGAAAACCAATTGCTAATACCAGGTTGTATATTCTTAATGAGTGCAGGCAGATGCAGCCAATAGGGGTAACTGGAGAATTATATATTGCTGGTAAAAATGTTGGTCGTGGATATCTAAATGCGCTGGAACTTACAGAGCAGAAATTTGTTCCCGATTTAATTCATCCAAACGAAAAAATGTATCGTACTGGGGATTTGGCACAATGGCAAGCCTCTGGCTATATAAGGTATGTCGGCCGCATGGATTCGCAAGTAAAAATTCGCGGCTATCGTATCGAAATTGGCGATATTGAATCACAGCTAATTAATCTGTCCTATATTGATAAAGCGATTGTGTCAGTCATTCAAAAAAAAGAAAAAATGTTGGTCTGTCATTTTACATCTTCTGAACAGGTGGATATTGATCAATTAAAGAAAGATTTGTATCAAAAGCTACCAGATTATATGATACCATCATTTTTCCTACAGTTGGATGCGATGCCTATGAATAAAAACGGAAAGATTGATAGAAAACAGCTTCCTTCGATTGAACTAACGGAGAAAAAGCAAAGCGCATTAACTGATTTGACTTTTGAACAGAAACTTTTAGTAGATGCTTGGTCAAAGATTCTGGGAGGAGATATTTCTATTTATGATAACTTTTTTCAAATTGGAGGAGATTCCATAAAAGCAATCCAAATTATAAACGTTCTACAAAAATCAGGTTACAAGTTAAATGTTCGTGATTTTTTTGAGGGATTGACAGTTGATGAAATTGTAACAAAAATGGTAAGAATTAAACAGAGTGGTGAAAAAAAATCAAATGGTTGTATTCCATTACTTCCTATTCAAAGATGGTTCTTTGAATATAGATGGACAAGGCTTCAATGCAGTCAATTTAATCAATATATGACATTTTGCATCTCGGGTACATTAAATGATGCGATAGCAAAAGAAGCGATGAACATACTTACTGATACTCATGCCGCATTTCGGCTACGATATCGTATGACATCCGAAAGCATTGAACAATATTATTGCAACGATGACCAAGCACTGTTTTTGTATGAAAGCGTGGAATTACCTTCTGAGGGGTGTTTAGAGAGTAATATCATTAGAAGACAGATGGCATTTAACTTGGAAAAAGGTCCGCTTTGTTCTGTTCAGCATATTAGATGGAAAGGAAATGAATATATCACATTTTCCATTCACCATTTAATTATTGATGGAGTGTCATGGGGAATGATTGCTTCGGATTTTCAACAAGCATATAAACAACTGCAAGATGGCTCAACGGTAGAATTACAGAGTTCGAACGTTTATCAGAATTGGTCCAATTATATAACGCAAGGTGCAAAAGAAGGCATTTTTAATGATGAGGCGACTTATTGGAATGATAATGTAGTTCCGCTAGATAAAAGTGTTGGCATTATAGCTAATCCAAACAGGCATCATATGGAAGTCTGCCTGCCAATAGAAACTACAAGCCAATTGCAGCAACAGGTATATTCTAAATCTGGCATTGATGTTACTACACTGTTAATAGCTGCTTTGGGTGTTACAGTATTTCATGTTTTGAATGAGGACTTGTATGTAAATCTTGAAATGCATGGAAGGAGCGATGAGCATTCAGGATTAGAGTTTTATAATACGGTTGGGTGGTTCACGGCACAATTTCCGCTGCATATTAAATTGAGGGATAAGGGTATTGATAATGCATTGAAAATGGTGAAACAGAAAATGGACAATTTACCCAGAGGAGGAATTGGGTATGGTGCATTGCGATATAATACAAACATTCTGCCGCCGCACGCAACACCGAATATCTGTTTTAATTATCTGGGAAGTATGGATTTGAATGACGTGGATGGAATGCTCAAAAATCTGATGTCATATAGTGGCTTGTCAACTTCCAAGATGAAAGGGATGTTTCCTATGGAATTGAATCTATTTGTTTCAAATAATCAACTTACCATATTGGTTGATTATGAACAAAGCATAATAGATTTAGAAGTGATGGAGCAATTTATGGATTTGTATCAATCCCAAATTCAAGAAATGGTCGAATATTGTATAGATTCAGAGCAATACGATCTTAGTATTAAATTTACTAATGCTACACTTGATGAATACGATTTTACAAGTATTATGGGTCAGCTTAGTAAAATCTCTGGATAATAATTTTAGAAAATGCCAATAAGGGAGGAACAGAATGAATATAGTGCGAATTATGAACTTGACACCAATGCAGGAAGGTATTCTATATCAATGTATTCTCAATGAGGATCCCAAGCTATATAATGAGCAGCTGGAATTTGATTTAGAAGGCAGTTTAGATATAAGCGTATTAAAAGAAAGTGCTGCGCTTTTGGTGAAGCAGTTTGAAATATTACGAACAACATTTGTGTATCAAGATGTGAAACGCAATCAGCAGGTTGTACTTGAAAAACGTGAAGTGCCTTTTGTATTTGAAGATTTATCAGCATATACCAAGAATGAGGCTGATGAGTTTATTTCTTCTGTAAAGAAACAGGAGATAAATAAAGGCTTTCATCTCACAAATAATAGTCTAATTCGCTTTCATGTATTTCAAATAGCAACACAAAAATATCATGTTTTGTTTGGGTTTCACCATATTATACTTGATGGATGGAGTCTGGGATTGTTAATAAAACGGTGGTTTTCCAACTACGCTGCTTTAGCGGAAGGAAGAGCGTTGACACAGGCATCGGATTGTTATAAGCACTTTCTAAATCAAATCCAGTCATTGCCTTTGGAACCCGCGAGTCGTTATTGGAATGAATATCTAAATGGTTTTGAAAGAAAAACAATTATACCCTTTCAGAAAGGTGAATTAGCTGGTGATAAATATGACTTGGCAGAAGTAAATGTTTCTATACCGGCAGTATTAAGACTGGGCTTAGACGATATTGCAAGAAACAATAATGTAACATCAAGTTTGGTATATCAGGTCCTTTTAGCTGTATTACTTCAAAAATATAATCGTACAGAAGATGTTATTTTCGGTTCTGTTGTGTCGGGCAGGCAGCATAATATAGCAGGAATTCAGGAAGGGATTGGTTTGTTTATTAATACAATGCCGGTACGTAGCAAATACAGCCCTGATTCGGAATTTATTAACATACTACGAGAACAGCAGCAGTCAGTACTTAGTTCTGAGGAAAATGCCTATATATCATTAGCAGATATTCAGGCGATGGCGAATATTGATGGCAGTTTGTTTGATGTTTTATATGCCTACGAAAATTATCCTCTTGATCAGGAACTCCGTTCAACTATAAATGCGAATGGTAGTATGGGCGATTTTAATTTAAGCAACAGCAGGATTATTGAACAGACAAATTATGATTTTAATTTTACTGTTCTACCATCTGCAGATGATTCCACCATTCGGCTTACATATAATCGAAGCAAATATGTCGATGAATATATTAAGGCCATACCAAGCCATTTTATAAACATTGCTTATCAGGTATGCGGTAACCCGCAAATGCAAATAGGAGCCATTTCATTAGTATCTGCAGAGGAGCAGGGGGGTATTTTTAAATCTGTGAATGATTATACGCTTGATATTAGTGATTATACTTCTGTGATTGAAGTCTTCGAGAGGAAAGCAAAACAGTATCCTGATAACATTGCGGTTAGTATGGAAAATAACCATATGACGTATGCGCAACTGAATTATAGAGCAAATCAATTAGCAAAGATAATCCAAACAAAAGACGGTGGAAAAAATGGAATTATTCCATTGCTTTTGGACAAATCCATGGATATGATTATTGCAATTCTGGCTGTCCAAAAGGCAGGGTATGCTTATCTGCCGATTGATCCGTCTTTTCCTGTGGATAGAATTAAATACATGATTCTTGACTCTGGGGAAGGTACAGTTATTAGTACAACGGATCATATTGAGGAAATGCAACTAAAGGATGCAGTTAATTTGGATACGGTAAGTTTAGAAGCAGTGGATGATATAAATTTGAAAATTACTCGTAGTACTGAGGCTTTATTATATGTTATCTACACTTCTGGAACTACAGGAAAACCAAAAGGGACCATGGTAACACATGGAAATGTGCTGAGTCTTTTGATGAATCGACATTCTGAGTTTGATTTTCATAGTAATGATGTATGGAGCTTTTTTCATTCTTATTGCTTCGATTTTTCTGTATGGGAAATGTATGGGGCGCTATTGTATGGTGGAAGGCTTGTTATTATTGGAAAAGATGCAGCCAGAGATTCCGCTATATTTTATGAAATGGTTGATTCGGAAAACATAACGGTTCTTAATCAGACCCCATCTGCGTTTTACAACTTCTGTGAGGTTGATAAATTACAAGCAAGGGAATTACCAAACTTACGATATGTGATTTTTGGCGGTGAGGCGCTGCACCCTGGAAAGCTACAGGCATGGTATGCGCAGCACCTTCAAACCAAATTGATTAATATGTATGGAATAACTGAAACAACGGTACACGTTACTTACAAGCTAGTAACAGAAAAAGATATCAGTTCTGATGTCAGCAACATTGGCAAGCCAATCAATTCTCTTCGTCTTTATATTCTCGATGAAGAGATGAATCCTGTACCGTGTGGAGTGCCTGGGGAAATTTGTGTGTCAGGCGGCGGTGTATCAAAAGGTTATCTTAATAATGCAGAGTTGACGGAAAATCGTTTTGTTGAGAATCCGTTTATTAAACATGATATTATTTACAAATCTGGCGATTTGGGCTGTGTAATGCTTAATGGTGATATACAATATATAGGACGAAGCGATGATCAGTTGCAGATACGAGGTTATCGGGTAGAGAAGGGCGAGATTGAATCCGTCCTGTTGCAGTATCCAGGTATAAATAATGTCATTGTGACTGAGCAAAAAAGGGATGATACGGATGTTGGATTGGTGGGTTATATTGTAGCCGATCATCAAGTCAATATTGACGAGCTTAGGAGTTTTCTTTCTCTGTTTATACCAGAATATATGATTCCAGCTTTTATCGTACAGATTGATGAGATTGCTCTTAATGCAAATGGCAAGGCAGATATACGTGTTTTGCCACCTATATCGGTCGCACATGAGGATAACCGGTTAGAGCCACGAGATGAAATAGAAAAAGCATTGGCAAATATTTGGATAGAAGCATTACAGGCTGATAATATTTCGATAAATGATAATTTCTTTCAGCTTGGCGGTCATTCTGTTATCATGATGCGGATTATTGCGGCAATTAGTAGGGAGATGAAGGTAAAAGTGTCGTTTAAGGAGTTCATGAATCATATCACTATAGAACAGTTAGCCGGATATATCAGAGGATGCACAAAAACGGAAGAACCCAATCCACTGCTGCAAGTTTTTTCAGATGAGAAGCATTTTTATGATTCGTTTCCTTTGACCGATATTCAGTTATCCTATCTGTTAGGACGAGGAAGTTATGTGGAAATGGGAGGTGTCTCAACACACTTATATTTAGAAATAGACACTGTACTTGATATAGAACGTTTGAGTGTCAGTTTTCAGAAGGTTATTGATCGTCACCCAATGTTACGCGCTATCATCAATGATAGTGGGGAACAAGTATTTCTTAAGAATAGTCCTCAATTTGTGATTCGTAGGATTGATATCAGTAGAGAGTCGGCAGAGCGGCAGGAAGAAATGCTCCAGGAAAATAGGGAGCGAATGTCACATCATATCTTTGACACAAGTACATGGCCGATGTTTGAATTTACCGCATTTACTATGAATGATGAGGTCAGCAAACTGTGTATTGGGTTTGATCCGATTATTGCAGATGCAGGCAGTATGAGAATTATTGGTTATGAATGGATGGCGTATTACAAAGATTTGATAATGCAGTTGCCCAGATTAGAATTTACATTTCGGGATTACGTTATTGCATTGAATAACCTAAAGACAACAGAAAAATATCAGGAAGATAAGCAATATTGGTTGCAACAATTGGATGAATTCCCATTAGCACCGGTTTTACCAATGATTATGAATCCGACAGCCGTCAGTTCACCAAAGTTTCATAGGCTTACCAAAACAATTAGCAAGGACAAATGGAAGAAAATCAAACAGTTTACAGCAACACATAATGTGACACCACTTGCGCTTTTTTTCCTTAGATATGCGGAAACTTTAGCTTATTGGAGCAACCAGCAAGAATTTGCCATAAACTTTACGGTTGCGAATCGGATTCCTTTTCATCCGGATGTCAATAACATTGTTGGGGACTTCACTTCACTTATGATTATTGATGTAGAAATAGATGGGCAGACGGTTGCCGACCGGCTCCAGTATATTCAGAACGTATTACTTTCTGCAATTGAACATAGAAATTATGATGGTGTTGATTTTATTCGAGAGTTAGCGAAGAGGCATTCATTGACCAATAAGGCAATTATGCCGATTGTGTTTACTGGAACACTAAATGACCGTTCTGATGCTTATGGATGGGATGACTTAGGTGCCATTACAGCCGGCATTAACCAAACTTCACAAGTTTATTTGGACAATCAAATTCTTGAATTGGCAGATGGTGTTAGTGTCACATGGGATTATGTGGAGCAATTGTTTGATCCTGAAATGATGGAGACTATGTTTAATCAGTATATAAATGGGTTAGAGCAGTTCAGTCACGAAATCGAATATAAACCATCGAGTAGTGGCATGACTCTTCTGCAGGAATACAATGACTCGAAGAAAACATTTAATACTGAATTATTACATGTACTTTTTGAAAAAAGTGTTGATAAGTATTCTGATCATATAGCAGTAAAGCATGGAGAACAATCGGCTTCTTACAAGACGCTGGATACAATGGCGAATCAAGTGGCGAGTAAGCTGAAGGCACAGGGGGTTAAAAGGAATACCAAGGTTGGAATTATCAGTTTCCGCAACATTGAAACTATTGCTGCATTGCTTGGTATTCTTAAAGCAGGAGCCGCCTACATCCCAATTGATCCGGAGCTTCCAGATGATCGTAAACAACATATAGTTAAGAATAGTGGCTGTGTGACATTGATAACGGAAGAATTCTTTGATGACTTGGAGCAATATAGTGGTCAAACTGCCGCTGAATATGTATCCGAAGATGACGTTGCTTACATTATTTATACTTCTGGCAGCACGGGTCAACCTAAAGGTGTTGTCATCAAACATCAAGCAGCAGCAAACACTATAATAGATATCAACCAGAGATTTGCGGTAACAGAGAAGGATCGTATATTGGGAATCTCTTCAATGGGATTCGATCTGTCTGTATATGATATATTTGGTGCGTTTGCTGCCGGTGCTTGCTTAGTTCTTATTGATAGTCAAAAAGATATTAAGAATATTGTTGATGTTGTTGAGACAGAAGGAATAACAATTTGGAATTCTGTTCCGGCTATTATGGATTTGGTAATAAATAAACTGGAAATTGAAAACAGCGAAGACAGAGAAATCTTATATTATTGGGCACCAGGTAAGTATTGGAGGCTCTACAACGGATACTTAATGATTGGGGAACGCACATTTGACAAAATAGATGAGAAAATGGCAAAGAATCTGTATTTTGCGGCACAGCGGGGAGCAACAAAGCAGGAACTGTATAATGTGCTTGATAATGGATCCGCTTCACCAAATCACTTATTTGACCAGCTGGTGTCAGAAAAGATTTTGGTTCATGCGCTTATGGATCCGCTAGAGGTGTTTAAGGCACAGGAGCAGCTGTATGCAAATCCCTATGGTGAAGAAGTCATTTTTGATAGTCAGGCTGCAAAACGTTATAAACAGGAAAGTTTATTCCGGAAATTTACTTATAGTGGAGAAAAAATTCAATTGCCAGATGATGACACTATTGCGAAGCCAATGTACAAAAGGAAAAGTCTGCGGAAGTTCTCAGAAATGCCAATATCAGAAACAACATTTAGTCGGCTGATGACAGTTCTTAAGCAATTTGAGGAAGAGCAGGAAATTCGTTACTGCTATGCTTCGGCAGGCGGGTTATACCCGATTGATATTTATATTCATGTTAAAAATGGACGAGTAGACAATATTGCTGAAGGTGTCTACTATTATAGCCCTGTGGACAATTCTCTGGAATTGATTCCAAATGCAGAAATTGATAGTGATTTCCATTATTTTGAGAACAAACAGATATTTACATCATCAGCATTTAGTTTTCTTCTTGTTTATAATGCGCGGGCAAATATGTCAAAATACCAGTCACTAGGTTATTTCCAGGCATGCATTGATACGGGGATTTTAGTTGGCACAATTACACAGGCTGCAGAGCAACTGGATATGGGTATATGTTCCATTGGAAATATGGATTTTGATAAGGTGAGAAAAAGTCTTAAATTGAAAGCGGAGCAGATACCATTACATGGCATTGAAATAGGTATGAAACCTGAAGCAAATATCCAGAAGCGCCTAACCTCTGTATTTACCAGAATTGTCGAACCCAATTATCAGAATAAACTTTCATCTCTACGTGTTGTTATGCTTAGTGGTGACTGGATTCCAATGAATCTGTGCCCTAAAATCAAGGAGTATTGTCCGGGTGCAAATATTTATAGTTTGGGAGGTGCGACTGAAGGCTCAATATGGTCCATTTATTATCCTGTTAAAGAGATGGATTCCACATGGAATAGCATCCCATATGGTTATCCATTAGCAAACCAAACGATGCATATATTGAATGGTTTGGCACAGCAATGTCCTGTTAATGTTCCCGGAGAAATTTATATCGGTGGAAAAGGAGTGGCTTCTGGGTACGATAATGATATTGAGAAAACAAAAGCACAGTTTATTCAACATCCTCGTTATGGATATTTGTACAGAACTGGCGATTATGGTGTAATGCGGCCGCAGGGATATATGGAATTCCTGGGGAGAAAAGATTTTCAGGTGAAAATACAGGGAATGCGGATTGAACTTGAAGAAATAGAGAACACGTTACTTGCATTTTGCGAGATTACCAGTGCAAAAGCGGTCGTTAGGGAAAAAGAAAACGGTAAATTCCTTTACGCTTATTATACATCGCCAATAGAATATGACGATGCCGAATTGCGAACTTTTTTACAGTCCAAATTACCGAAATATATGGTTCCAAACAGCACCATCTATCTTGAATATATGCCTCTCACTAGCAATGGAAAAGTTGACGTTCGAAAACTTCTATCAATTGATAAGAAAGTGGTTTTCGACAAACGTGATAAGAGTCATATTGATAAACTGCCTGCTGGTAATAGGATTGAGAAAGATCTTCACACAATTTGGAAGAAAGTGCTTGGAGTCGATGAGTTTGGACTGGATGACAATTTTTTTGATCTTGGAGGAAACTCAGTAATGTTAATTCAGGCACATGCACAAATTGATAGAAAGTACCCAAATATAGTAAAGATGATTGAGATATTTAATTATCCTTCAATAAGAAAATTAGCTGAAATTATTTCTGTGAGAACAGGACAAATGCAAGTGGATCACTCAATATATGAAACTAGTAAGGCAATTGATGATTCCCTGTTTAGCCAAATAAAAATGCATGCATCAAAGGCAAATGTTGCGACCGAATTAGTAATGATTGGTTTTCAATTGATGTATTATGCCAAAAAGTGCAGCATTGATATTGTTCAAGCCTACTATGCATTGCCAAACGAGGTTCAGGAGATGAAAATCGATTTTTCCGAACTTAGTGATATGGGTGAACTGTATGCTTATATTGATAGTGAAATAGCTGCAAAAAAAGTGGTGACGACGGTTAACAGGGAGAATCATGATAACTCTGGTATGCCCTATCCTATATTTTACCATGATTCTTATGTCCATGAAAAGCAGTTTAGCTGTAAAGAAGTACTTCCGATTTGGTATCAGATGGTTTATAGCGGTATTCGGATTATTGTTAAACATGATTCGGAAAAAGAGAGCAGAGATTTGGCCAATGAAATGTTGAATGAGTACATAGCTTTCCTCAGTGAAAACATTTCTTGAGCGAAGGAGGATGTTGTATGAGTAAACTATTAAAATCGTTAACCTTTCAGGACTCCCTAAACGTAGCAAAATCGGGAGGTGACATATCACCAAATGACATAGCAATTATTGGGATGTCATTTCGTTTACCAAATGCGGATACAAAACAAGCACTATGGGAGAACTTAATAGGTGGTATAGGTAGTGTTCAAGAAATGCCCTTTTTGCGTCAAAAAGATGCAAAGGGATACCTTCAGGCTGAAGGTATCCCTTTGGATACGAAAATTTTACGTGGGGCATTTCTCCCGCATATTGATCAATTTGACAGTGCATTCTTTAAATTATCACCGAATGAAGCAATGCTTATGGATCCTAATCAAAGATTGTTTTTGGAAACCGGGTGGAACGCACTTGAAGATGCTGGATTTACCACAAAGGAGTTGTGTGGTAAAAGAATGGGAGTTTTTGTTGGTTATCGTGCAGATGAGCCTTACGATTATAAAAGGCTGATTTCACACCTTGCTCCGCAGGATACATCAATGGCTATGGCAGGTAACATTAATTCCATTATTGCAAGCCGCCTATCATATTTGCTTGATTTAAAAGGACCATGCCTTTGCGTTGATACAGCGTGCTCATCTTCTCTAGCAGCAATACACCTTGCTGTCAGGGGGATTCGAAATGGGGAATGTGATTCTGCGCTGGTTGGGAGTGTAAAAGTCAAACTTCTTCCTATTGATGACAATCAGAAGCTGGGGATTGAATCACCAAGGGGTATTGTTCGGAGCTACGATGATTATTCTGATGGAACTGGATTTGGAGAAGGTGTTGCGGCCTTGGTACTGAAACCATTATCAGACGCGCTTGAACACAAAGATAATATTTACGGTGTAATTAAGGGCAGTTCGATGAATCAAGATGGCCGGTCAATTGGCCTGACAGCACCGAATGCAATCGCACAAAGAGATGTTATATTGGATGCTTGGAGAGATGCGAATATAGATCCTTTGTCGGTTTCATACATTGAAGGGCATGGTACGGGAACGAAACTGGGTGACCCCATTGAAGTGAATGGAATTGAGATGGCATTTCGTGAGTATACAGATATGCGGCAATTTTGTGGCTTGGGAACTGTAAAGGCCAATATTGCACATTTGGATTGTGCTGCTGGCATAGCTGGTGTAATTAAGATGCTCTTATGTTTACAAAAGAAGATGCTGCCCCCGGCTATCAATTTTAAAAAACCCAACAGAGAGATAGATTTTATTAATTCGCCGGTTTTTATAAATAATATACTACATGACTGGGATGCCCCGTATCCGAGACGATGTGGAATCAACTCATTTGGATTAAGTGGAACCAATGTTCACTTGATTTTAGAGGAAGCACCAGCAGTAAAGATGGAAAATGTAGATGTCAAGGGAAACGAGCATTATCTTTTGATTTCGGCAAAAACAACAGACGCTTTATTAGAGTATTGTAGAAATTATATTGAATATTTAGAGGGTGAGGATATACCATCCCTGCAGGATATTTGCTGCACGGCAGTTAATCACCGGGAGTCATATGAAAAGCAGATTTGCGTTGTGGGAAAAACTGTGAGTGATGTGTCAAAGAGTTTGTGGAATGCTTTAGATATTGGAATTGAAAATGCATGGGACGCAAATGTATTTGTTTTAAATGGAGTGCGACCAAAAACACTGGACGATTCATGTAGGCAGACCATAATTTTAGATTGGATGGAGGGGAGACCAAGTATACAAAATCAGTATTCTGGGAATGGTAAAATAGTCTCAATACCATGTTATCCATTTCGCGGGCATAGATGTTGGGTAAGTGATCTGGCAAAGAAAAATAGTGGAATGATACAGTTTTCGAATGAATTAACCTCGTCTGAGGAATCTGTGGAAACTACAATAATAAAAATATGGGCAATGGTTCTTGGCGTGGATGATATTAAAGAATATACAGATTTTTTTGACGTTGGTGGAGACTCCATCATCGCACAGAAAATAGCTAATAGCATGTTGGCGTGTTTACATATTCCGGTAAGTGCTGTCGATGTTATTAAGCATCGTACAGTTAAAGCTTTAGGGGAGTATTGTCGCAGTATATCAACATCCGTGACCTCGGAAAAAATAGTTATTCAAGAAAGATATCCTCTTTCACCAGCACAGGAGTTAATTTATCTATCCTGTATTGCGAAAAGTAACACGACGTATAATTTGCCAGTATTGCTAATCATTCCAGGTATTGTGGATGAGGAAAAGCTTCAAGCATGCGTTAATAAATTGATTCGCAGACATAGAGTTCTTCGTACGGTTATAGAAATCCGAGATGGTCGGCCAAATCAACGTGTGGTCTCTGAACTCGATTATTTGGTAGAATCTTTTGAATCGGAGGAAACGGAAGCTGAATTATACAAAAATTTAGTGCAGCCTTTTAATATGGATAGCTTGCCTTTGTTTAGAATTAAGCTTATTAAACAGTTGAACAAGACATTGTTATTTTTTGATATTCATCATATTATCTCGGATGGATCGTCAATGAATATATTTTCTTCTGAGTTGATTGCGCTATACAACGATACCGAAGTAAAGCTGCCACCTTTAAAATGGCAATATGCCCAGTATGTTGAATGGCTTCAGCAAATCCGCGAGAGTGGTCCATATAATAAGCAATTGCAATATTGGACAGATACTCTTAAAGACTATGCTGTTTCAGTTGATAGTACAAGCAATAAAATGCTTACTGAAACAGAATATTCATATATTAAGTATTTTTGTGAAGAAGAGTATTTTAACCAAAATATTGAGAACTATACGCAAGTGCATAAAATAACATTATTTACTGTTTATCTTAGTGCTTATTGTCTTATGTTGCATAATAATTTGGAGAGCGAGCGTATCCTTCTTGGGATACCCGTTTCAGGCAGAAATCATCCCGACATTACAAGTACCCTTGGAATGTTTGTAAATACCCTACCGTTTGTATCAAGTTTAGATTGCCAGATATCTCTGGATGATTATGTATATTCAGTTCAGACCCAACTGAATACGGCTTTAAGTAATCAAAATGTATACCTTCAAGATATTCAGCGACAGTTTGAACAAGAAGGAAAGCGGATAGTCATAGACGTAATTATCTCTTATCAGTCTGATCAAGCAGATATCAAATTTGACGAGAATTGTATTGCAAAATTATATCAGCCAGAGAATAGAGAATCAACATTTGACCTTATTCTACAAATTTTTCAGGATGGTAACCGGTTGTATGGTTTTTTTGAGCACAATTCAAATGTGATTGGACAGCGGGAAGCGTCAGATATGCTTTCGGAAATCCATGATTGGTTATGCAATATTATCAAAAATGGTAAGAGCCCTATTGCGAAAGTAAAGCAGAAGTTTGAAAGGCAAACTAATGATAATAAAGATGAAGTTCCTCAATTTATTTTTTAAACGGAAGGGGTAGCATTATGTTGAGCATCAAGAAAAGTGCTAATGAAAAAGAGCATTGGAACAATATGTTTAGCCAAGGAGTTGATTTTCCAGATGTCTTTTTAAAGAAGAAAACGGATGACTATCATCCAACAGTGAGCAGTATTGCCATACCAAGTCAGATAGTTACGGAAATGAACAGGATCACGCAAAAAAATAATTACCTGCAGTTTATATTGTACTGTACGATATCTCAAGTATTAATTTATAAACTATCAGATGCAGATACTGTTACAACATTGGTATCCTATGATCATAACCGTATAAATATGGAGGATGCCAATAATAGCATGTATCTAAACACTAAAATCAACCATTTAGATACAATAAAACAGGTGCTGGCTGCAATTCGAAATGATGTGATTGAGCTTTCCAATTATGATCCGGAATTACAACGGAATATTATGGAAGGGTTTTGTTTGGAAGCAGACATACCGGTATTTCTTCTTACTAATAACTTAGTAGACGAATCGCAGAAAACAAAAGACATGATTGTGATACAATTTGACACTGTAAACAATCTTGCTATTAAAATGCATTATAATGCGGCAGCAATTGAAAAGAACAAAGTATGCTCTTTCCTAAAAATGTATATTCACATATTAGAGCAGTCAATTGGAAATGCTTCTCAAAAAATTTCTTTATTATCGTTGTTGCCGAAAGCGGATTGCCAGATGGTTGTACAAACTGGTAGAGGGAAGGAAAGGCAGTTGGCATGTTCTGTCTTTGAGGAAATCAAGAAAAATATTATGACATTTCCGGATAAAACAGCAGTAGTATGTGGCACTAAAAGTCTCTCTTACCGAGAAGTGGAGAAGCGTTCAGGGCAGATAGCCAAATGCCTGAATGAACGAGGGGTTAAGAAAGGGGATATAGTAGGACTCTATTTATATCAATCAACAGATATTGTTTGCGTGATAGTCGCAATGTTGCAATTAGGATGTATCTATATGCCAATCGATAAACAACTTCCGGTTGGTAGAATTCAACAAATGATTGATGATAGCAAGACTCGGATCATATTGATTGATGAACCAGACAGCTCAAGTGGATGTCTGGAAAGAGTGAGCATGATTCCTTTGTGCAGGATTGTAGACGATTCGCCAATTTATTTGGATACAATAGTGACAAAACATCAAGATGGAGTGTATTTAATTTATACTTCTGGGACAACTGGAAGGCCCAAGGGGATTGTGGTTAACAATGAGAATTTGCTTAATTACATACAATGGCGAAGTGCAGTCAGCCTTTACACACACAACGATATAACCCTGCAGCTTATTTCTTTTGCATTTGATGGATATGTTTCCAATTTGTTTTCCAGTTTATTAAATGGTGGAAAACTGGTTCTTGTTGAACCTAAAAAAAGAATTGATTACGCTCATATATGCAAGATAATAGAAAATCAAGGTGTTACGAGAATGTCGTTAGTCCCTTCCATGTATCGCTATATTTTGGAGAATTCCAGTCGCAATTCGTTAAGAAGCATCAGATCGGTAGTGCTTGCAGCAGAGAGGGCCACAGATCAAATTCTTACAATGAGCAGTCAACTCGCACCTAATGCAGATGTGATTAATGAGTATGGTCCTACGGAATGTACAGTAGGGATTATGGCAAATATGATGTTGAGTCAGGATAACCTTTCAGATATTGGGAGGGTGTGTGATAACAATACAGTTGTCATTCTTAATAAGGAAAATCAGATATTGCCGCAAGGCTTTCTTGGTGAACTGGGCTTTTTCGGTAGTAGTGTTTCAGGAGGATATCTGAATCTTCCGGATACTACAGAACAAAAATTCATCCAGCATCCGATGGCAGGAGAGCACAAAATTTATTTAACAGGAGATTTGGGTATTCTGGAGTTTAGTGACAGAGTATCCTTGTATGGGAGAAAAGATAATCAGGTAAAGGTTAACGGGGTACGCTTTGAAACAGCAGAGATTGAACAGCATCTTCTTAAGATGGAAGCAATATCAGAAGCTATTGTTATTGTGCAAAAAAATGAGGAAGGTATTGCTACAATCCTCGCGTACTACGTGTCTCCCAAACCGATTTTTCAATTTGATTTTACAATGGTACTATCGCGATATATCCCCCAAAGTGTTATGCCTAATTACTTTATCCATGTAAATCATTCTCTACCACGAACAATTAACGGAAAAATAGATATTAAAGCATTACCATTGCCAGTAAAACAAAATATATTTCAACCACCAGAAACACCAGCAGAGAATGTAATCTATCAAGTTGTGATAGATCTCTTGAATAACACGATTGGGATAAAAGATGACTTGTTTGAAGCTGGTTTCAGTTCCATTAAAGTAATTGATATGGTTTCAAAATTAAAAGATCATTTTATCATTGATCCTTCGCAAGTTTATGAATATAGAACAATTGAGAAGTTAGCTGCAAATCTGCTGTCGGCTCAACAACCACTAGTTGATCAACTACGTGAAATGAGCAATACGATCAAAATGATTCCAGAAGCATCGCAGGCCTTTGCACATACGCCAGACTTGTTCAAAGAGAAGGATATTATGAATCAGAAAGAATATAGCAATATTTTAATTTTGGGTGTTACAGGGTATTTTGGAGCTCACCTTCTACACCAACTGCTCCATACAATAAAAAGTAATTTTACAACTATTGTTCGTGCTAAAAATACATTGGAAGCAAAAAAGAAAGTGTCCTCTATATTTATGCATTATTATCCGGGTTTTGATTTAGAAGAATTTGACCAGCGTATCAATATCTATTCTGGGGATCTGACAAAAGAATATTTTGGATTGACTTTAGAAGAATATAATCAAATGGCGATGAAAGTAGATTGTATTATCAATTCGGCGGCCAATGTCAGACATTATGGAAAATATTCGGAGTTAGAGCAGATTAATGTTATCGCTAATAAAGCATTATTAGATTTTGCTGTTCTTGGATCTGAAAAAGATTATAACCTTATATCAACACTGAGCGTTGCTAGTGGAAGAATCAAAGATTATCAGGAAGTACTTTTTTCGGAAAAACACTTGGATTTGGCACAGGTTCCTTCAAATGTATATACTCAAACAAAATTGAAAGCAGAAATTATGGCAGACAGTCGTCGCAAATTTCAAAATGTAAATATCTTTCGAATGGGGAATTTAATGTTTGAATCGGAAACGGGAATTTTTCAGTATAATATGGAAGAAAATGCATTTTATATGTTACTAAGAGCAATAAATAAGACTGAAAGGTTTCCTGCTATTTCCTTACCAATTTGGGATTTTACGTTTGTAGATCAAGCTGCTGAAGCTGTTACAAAATTGTTCGACAAACCAGGATTAATTGGAAATAATTTTCATATTACAAATCCCAACCGTGTTAGTCCGGTGGAATTATTCTCTTTCATGGGGGCACCAAGGAATGCGTTTTTTGAGACAAGTGAATACCTAAGCTATCTTGCCGACAAATTACATGAAGGAGAGGTGAAAAAATATATTGAAGAAATAATTCTCCATACTGATATGTTTGGAGCACAGGAATCGACGAAGTTTTGTATTGATTACTCAAGTACCGTTGCAATTTTAGAGCAGTTGGGTTTTCACTGGAAGAGTTTAGATCAAATGCAGGTAAACAAAATGATGGAATATTGCAAAGCAGCCAATTTTTTTAGAAAGAGGTAAAAAAGTGAATCCAATTACGCTACTTTTTCCTGGACAGGGTGTCCAACATGTTGGAATGATTGAAGAAATAAAAGAAAGATTTCCGTTAGTGCCGCAGTTTGTTATGGCGGCATCTGAAATTATCGGAGAGAACCTTGAGATGCTATGCATTTCAGACGAACAGCATCTTATGAATCGTACAGATATTGTGCAGCCGCTAATTTTGTCTATATCAGTAGGGATTTATGAATCAATGAAACGAAAAACTAACTTACATGTAGATTATTTAGCTGGACACAGTTTAGGGGAGTATTCTGCACTTGTTTGCGCGGGAGCAATTGCATTTGATGATGCAGTTACCTTGGTTCGTATGCGTGGGCAATTTATGCATGATGTTTCTGAAAAGAATCAGGGAGGGATGCTTGCTATTAACGGATTATCTTTAAATGAGGTTCGGAAATTGTTGAACGAGATAGAGGGAGTATTCATTGCTTGTGACAACTCCAAACATTCATGTGTTGCTTCGGGAGCATTATCTGGTTTGAGTACTTTACAACAAAAGGTTGTTCAAAAAACGGGTGCTAAGGCAACCAGATTATATGTGGAGGGAGCGTTTCACAGTGCCCTTATGAATGAGGCAGCGGAAAAATTTGCAGATAGTCTTTCTGCCTGTAATATACAAGTTCCTAAGTGTCAGGTTTTTTCAAATTTTTCGTCATTGCCATATAAAACGGTGGATGAGATTAAGAGAAATCTCGTCAAACAAATAAGCAACACAGTTTTATGGACAGATACAATTCAGGCTCTACATAAGCATAAATCCCGATTCCTTGATGTCGGTCCAAAGTCGATTTTGAAAAATATGATGATGGTTGGGGAAAATGGGATACCTTGCTTATCATTAATAGATGATTACGAGGCGGTGATTTCTTTATTTGAGGATTACGAAGATTACGGAAAACCAAGAGACTTTATATCATTCTGTTTGCGGGAGGCTGTTTGTACACGAAATAAAAGAAACAATAAAATGCGGTATTCGGAGATCAATGCTGCCTATGCAGAACTCTGTATGCTTGCTGGAAAAGAAGAGGAGAGTAACTATAATAATGATGATAAGGTAAAAGCTGTCAATTGTATGATGAGCATTTACGAAGCTAAAGGTTATCTAAAAGAAGATATAAAGGAGAGAATTATTCAAATGGCTGGACTGAATCAGACTGTGTTGATTTCTGCGTTTTTCCAGGGAGGTGATTTGGCATGAACAATATAGAAAGCACTAACATAGCAAATGCCAAGAGTCCTGGAAAAGAGTTATTCAAGTTATTTGTTCCAATATTATTTGGGTTCATTATCAATAATTTATATAACGTTGTAGATACATTGTGGCTCGGAAATCTTGTTGGAAAAGAGGCGATTGCGGCGGTTGCAGTTTCCTATCCAGTTATTATTATGGTTTCAGCGGTTGCAATGGGAGCTTCAAATGCTGTAACAATATTAGTGTCAAATTTCTGTGGAGCGGAGGATGATAGGTCTGCTAATGAAACAATAAGTACAGCCTTAATTTTTATTATGGGATTTTGTTTTGTAATTGTCCTATTACTGGAGCTGTTTTCATATCAGATTCTTACCTTTTTACATACTCCTCTGGAAATCATGCCTAGTGCAGTCAGTTATTTTCGGGTATATGTATTGGGGATTTTTTCTGTTTATATTTACTATCATTTTGCAGCGGTGTTGCGAGCATATGGGAATAGTACAATTCAGATGCTTTTCTTAGTAATTGCAACAATTATCAATATGATACTGGATCCGCTTTTTATTAACGGTTTTTTATTTATTCCCAGGCTTGGTGTTGTAGGAGCAGCTTGGGCAACAGTTCTTTCACAATCAGTTATAGCAGTTGCTTTAATCGTTGTGGTTTGGAGAAAAAAATTGTTTATTATTTTTAGGAAAGATTCAATAAATATTAAATTATTTGTTGAGTTGCTGAAACTATCTATGCTCTCAATTGTTCAACAAATAGTACCTTCTCTGAGTCTACTGGTGGTTACATATTTGGTGAATTCCTTTGGCATTGTTATAACAGCTGCTTATGGAATAGCCAGTAAAATTGATGCAATCATTATATTGCCCGCAATGGCTATGAATATAGCTTTGACTACAGTATGTGGTCATTGTTACGGTGCTAATAATATGAAAAAGTCTGAAAAATATATTAAGATTGGAACGATTAGTGCCTTGGCCATAACCATTTCAATTACTATTTTTATTTTATTGTTCATCAATCCAATTGCACGGGCTTTTATCAATGACGCAGTGGTAATAGTGGTTGTAAAACAGTATTTTTACATTATATCAGTTGGATACCTGTTAAATGTTGTTACCTGTACGGCACTCGGAGCATTAAATGGGTATAAAAAAACATTTATAAATATGATTATTTTTATTGTAGGATATCTTGCGGTACGTGTACCAGTAGCGTTTATATTTTCCAAAACATCGCTTTTGGAAAATGGAATTTGGTTTGCCTTCACACTTAGCTATCTGGTAACAGCATTTATTAGTGTCATTTATTACATTTATGTAGCAAAAGGTATTAAAAATTTATCTTAGTTGATTTAATGAGAGAGTACGAAATGTCTTTGCAGTGGCAGGGCGAGGATCCGGATTATTAGATAATATGATCTGGATTCAATTTATACAGAGCCGAAATACAAGTGAAGCGGTGGGCCGGAAAATGGATGAGGTGCTCGTATTCATGAAAGACAGCAATTCACAAGCCGTTATGGCAAGAGATAGGATGGGTTACTGGGCTGGCAAGTCTGATCACACTATGTTTTGTGGGCAATTATGAGTATGGTAATTAACTGGAAAAGCAAGTGACAAAAAAAGGTATAGAATATACAGAACTGTAAAAAAATGTTAGGAGTATAAAGACAAGCCTGTGAGGAGGCCTATCTTTTAGTAAGAAAATGAATAAAAATTGCTCATTTAGATATTTCATTTGGTGTCTATATGCTTTTATTGTGGTTATTTGCTTGATAACACTAAATCAAAGCTATTCAAGTGAAAGGGAGATTAATGCCATGACAAATATACAAAGTAAAGAAATAGATGCATTCATAAACAGTGCAATTGATGCAATTCCTATGCCCGGACTTTCGGTGATGATAACAAATAAAAGTGAGAATATATATTCTATGCAGTATGGGTATGGCATTACAGAAAATTCACCTTTTGCTCTGGGATCAACAAGTAAAGCGATTACAGCAACTGCCGTCTTATTCTTCTTAGAAGAATATAATATTGAGATGACTACTCCAATATGTAAGTCTTTGTCTTGGATTGATGGAGGATGCGGCATTACTATTAAAGACTTACTTAACCATACAAGTGGCATTGCCACCTATGAAACAATAGATAATCTTAAATTCTCTGGTACTTATGGGGAGTTTGAGTATTCAAATGCAAATTACAATTTGTTGGCTAAAATCATTGAATCGGTAACGGGGGATCCGTTTCCTAATTATGTTGATAAGCAAATTTTTTCGCCACTGAAAATGGACAATAGCTTTGCTTTATCAGGTGATACAATTACTAAAATTGTTCAAGGTCATAAAACATTTTTCGGACTAGTTTTTCCATGTAAAACAAAACTACCTGATGAAACTACTTGGATACAAGCTCCATCAGGATATTTATGTGCAAGTCCTGTCGATATGAGCATGTATCTGCGTTTTATGCTTGACTACTCACAGGATGGTCAGCGGCTATTAAACCTTGTGAAAAATACAGGTATACAAGTCAATGATAGCCCCGCCATTGAGGGAGTTTATAATAATAGCGGTATTTATGGTTTGGGTTGGGTATGGAAGACTACCAACGGTATTGATATTCTATATCACACGGGCAAACTATCAGATTTTTGCAGTCTTTCAGTGCTTATACCACAAAAAGATATAACAATATCAGTTATGTGTAATATGGGGGATTTTTTCGTTGGAACAAATCAGATTGAAAAACTATATGAGGGAATTATATCTATTTTGATAGGAAATAAGGATGTACCTACAATTCAAAAAAGCGATTATTTGAGACAGCACATCGTTATAAATATAAGCTTGTGTGTTTTATTTGTTTTGTGTGCACTTTCAACCAATTTATGTGATTTGACTGGTACGAGCTCGCATCCAACGATAATAAAATATTGCAAATTTATTTTAATACATGTAACAATCCCAATTATCCTAATTGGTTTTTTTCGAATTTTAGGTATCCCCTATGAAATAGTAACAGATTTTGTCCCGGACATTTTTGCAATACTTATAGCCTGCTCGGTCATTTTATTTCTAACTGGGGCTTGGAAATTAGTATCAATAGTTTTCTAATGCCTAATTAATTTTTAGTCGCTCCAACTTTAGGCTGCTGTTGATATTCAATGTCTTCTATACATGCTTTCGGAAGGGAGAATCTGACATTGTTAATAAAGCGGTTCAGTTTGTTCTTCTGACGGTGATTCCATTCTGCATCCACTAAAAGTGCAAAGCGTTCCTCGAATTCAAGAGGACTGTATGTATTGGGATTATTTAGCTGCTTTTCAAACTCGGAAGCCATGGTTCCACACTGCATGGCACGCAAGGTATCGGAGGTAGGAGACTCCAAAGTCAAGGTTGAGTTGTGATATCTTGCCGTGGTTTTTTCTAGTTTTTTCCAGGTCATCGCCAGCCAGCACGTGAATCAATTTCTAAAAGAGAAAGCGTTTATAGTTTATGGGGATTGTTGGTCAATGCTGGTTATCTGACAGTAATGAAGCGCATTGATTCTAAGACGGCTGTAATCAAAATTCCAAATGATGAAGTGATGTCGGAATTTCAGATATTAGTTGCTGAAATTTCCGGTGTGGATGGGCTCCTGATAAAGAAGGACATGGAACAATTCTTCGAACTGTACCAGAATATTGTTATATCAAGTACCAGCTTCATGGATGCTAAGGAAAACGCATATCATATGTTGTTTTTAGGAATGTGTATTGCTTTGAGAGGAACCTATAAAGTAACAAGTAATATAGAATCT
>Ga0153921_1000290_pt1 | contig 31396 bp, 27 predicted proteins | sample TSNJ005MetaG_FD_104691 | JGI IMG/M metagenome (GOLD analysis project Ga0153921, IMG submission 104691) | Attine ant fungus gardens microbial communities from New Jersey, USA - TSNJ005 MetaG | ecosystem: Host-associated > Fungi > Mycelium > Unclassified | place: USA: New Jersey, Brendon T. Byrne... | reverse complement strand
TTCAAAAGCTGGTTGAAGCACCTGAAACGTCGGCAGGCAGCCTTCCATTTCGACGAGATGCCATTCTGACCACTCATGCGTTTCGCATGGATATGCCCGTCGTGGGGAGAATTGAGCGCTTACTTACAGTCGGCGCTTACCCCTCACGTACCTAGGGTGTCGACAAAATCACTGCTATTGCGGATCGTGGCTATTACAAGAGTGAAGAGATACTCGCATGCCACGAGGCTGGAATAACGGTGTTTGTCCCGAAGACGGTGACCTCGATGGCCACTGCTGATGGCCGCTTCGGGAAGGATGACTTCATTTACAACGCAAAGACGAACGAATATCAATGCCCGGCTGGGGAGAGACTGATTTGGCGATTCTCGACCATTGAGCGCGGCTTGAAGATCAGTAAATACTGGAGTTCGAATTGCCAACAATGTCCGTTGAAGGAGAGCTGCACGCCCAGCCCTCAACGTCGCGTGACTCGTTGGGAACACCAAGCTGTTCTTGAGGATATGCAGGCGCGACTCGATCATGCGCCTGAGATGATGCGGATCCGGCGACAGACAGTCGAGCACCCGTTTGGCACGATCAACGCATGGATGGGAGCCACTCATTTCCTAACTCGAACCATTGAGCGGGTAAGCACGGAAATGAGCTTGCACGTGCTTGCATACAACATCAAGCGAGTGACCAAGATACTTGGTTCAGAAGTTGTGATGAAGGCGATGCGAGCGTGATGCTCGCTGGACTTCTAATCCTCGGCGATAAAGCTCGTCGGCGACTTTGAATTCGGCATGTGCAACGAAAGACGCAACTTGCGCCGAGACAGCGCTTCGTCAATTCGAGTGGCTGTGCGTTTTGACACGGTCTGGGCCATGAGCGGCCGGTCGAGGTCATCGTCCGGTTTGGCTAGCGGAGGCCTCGTCTGCCCCCGCTCAATGGCCGTTCCTCGGCGAGCTGATTGCCGCCGGGACTGCCGCAAGCCGGCCAGCTACGGCCATTCGCCCACGCGATTGAACGGACATTTGAACGTCGGCTTTACCGTTGACTGCGGCCCTTCATTGGACTGCGCCATCCAGCGCATCTCGGCCGGCACGGTGCCGGTTGCTACCCACTTTGAGGGCAGGGTCGGCGTCCTGCGCTTCGGGGCATCGTCGCCGGCGCCGAACGACGCTGGAATTGCAATCTTTTGCAGGCGTCGCGCGTGGCGCCAGCTTCTCGGCGACCGACCTCCGCAGGTGAAGCTCGGCCAGCTTGTAGCGTGTGCCGTGCAGGAAGAGATTCGGCACCGTGTGTCCGCCAAGTGCTGCGCCCGCGCCACGCCGGGCGCGCCCGCTGGGTGCAGCGGAATGCGACGAACGCGAGGCCACGCAAGGCGGCAGCGGGGAGAGGGCTGGATCTGAGACGTGATGCGGCCGCCGAACGACCTGCCGCCCGCGAAAAGCGGCAGGCCGGCCAGCCGCCGGCGAGCCTCTGCGACGTCTGTGTCCTATCGACGAACGCTCGTCCCGCGCGTCTGCGGCCTTTGTTGCTATAGGAGCAGTCCATTCCTTTCCGCCGCCCACCCATTCAGCGTTGAGCTCCCGCCCAGCGTTAGATGCTTCTCGCAATCGATCGATTGAAGTGGACGTGAAAACAGGAAGCCCTGAAACTCATCGCATCGATTGGCGCGAAGAAGTTCGAGTTGATCCTTACGCTCGACGCCCTCAGCAATCACCGTTAGCTCCAGATTATGTGCAAGGGTGATGATGGCTTTCGTGATAGCGACGTCGTCTAGATCTTGAGGCAAGTCATTAATAAATGTCCTATCAATCTTCAGGCAGTCCAACGGAAACCGCTTCAGGTAGGCAAGGCTTGAGTACCCGGTTCCAAAGTCGTCAATCGATAGTCGGAGGCCGATTGCTTTCATCTCTTGAAGTGTCGCTGAAGCTGCTTTACCAGGGAGCATCTAGATTCGCTTGATTTCGTTAAAGGTCTCTAGCGGCGGCCTTTCAGACGGCGGGGATCACTGACCACCGAGGCTTTATAACGACTCTTTAGCGCGCGACTTTAATCGGGTGGAAAAAACGACTTCCCTCCGGGATCCCGCTCGCCGCGCCAAGACGAGGCAGTCCGTGTTGCACTGTCGTTCGGAGCGTTACCGCGGCATGAACCGTTCGGTTTTTCAGCGTTGAACGATGAGGCGCGCTTGGCCGATCGGTCAAGGTGCCGAGCGGCAATCTGGATGCCACGGACAATCGTCGGAGGCACCCGGCCGGCTCAACAAAAGCCTGCGCGAATTGAGAACCCGCCTGCTTAAGCAGCCCACCTTCAGCGGTTTCCATTATTCGTTTGGCCGTTACTTGCGAGCCCGAGGTGTGGGACTTCTAACTTACGTCGCTTACGGTGCTGCGCGCCTTTCTTGCTCTTGAGTTTCTGAAGCGGTTCTAACGATGATGCTTTACACCATCGCCTGTCGCCAACGCCCAAATCGGTGGTAGTCCGGAATTTAGGCACGTCGGTGACCTGCCTCTGCAGAGGTTCCGCTGCTCTAGCCAGCGCCACGTGCGTCCCTATTGCCTGTGCGTGTAAAACGTTTGCTTGCGATGTCCATTCTCTGTTTATCTTCAGCGCTTAAAAAAAGTGTCGTAGACAAGGGGCGGCGGCGGCGTCCGCTATGCACATGTCGTTGCCCTATTGCCGCGCACCCGGCCGACGCCGCGCAGCAAAAAAAACGAAGAACAAGACGGCCTCCTTGAGGCACGCGTCGCCACCGCTCAAGGGAAAACAATGTCGAAAAGAACAAGTCTCAGATTCCGGCTGTACATGTTGATTGCATCAATCGGCGTAGCATTCGCCGCGTCGAGCATTTGGTCCGCGATGCAGTTGCGCCAGTCCCTCGTCACCAGTCATGCGACGGAGTTACGGCACCTCACCGAGTCATTGGGAAGCCTAATAGTCGCGGAGCAAGCGAGAGTCGCATCCGGCGAGATCACAGATAAGCAGGCACAAGCAACAGTACTTAAGCAGATCACTAGCATGCGTTATGGGGACGACGGCTACTTCCTGGCTGAAACCGAGGACGCGGTGATCCTGGCGCATCCGAACGCTTCCATGATTGGAAAGAACGTCGGTGATTTCAAATCGACAGATGGCAAATTCATCTGGCGAGACTTCGTGAGCCTCGCGCAACGTAACGGACAAGGCTTGTACGACTACAACTTCCCTCGCCCTGGGGACGCAGTCGCTGAGCACAAGCTCTCCTACTACCTCTACGAGCCGAAATGGCACTGGGTGATAGCGACCGGCGCATACCTTTCTGGCGTCGACGCGGCGTTTCGTCAGTCGCTTGCAAAACAAATAGGGATGACGACAGTCATTGTGGTCGCGCTTTTCGTCCTGGTCAAAGTGGGCGCTCAGCGTATGGTTCTCGCTCCGATCGACAAAGCGATGAAGGCATGCGAGGCCATAGCCGCCGGCGATCTTACGCGCGATTTGCCTACGTCCGCGCCGGGCGAAATCGGCCAGTTGCTGAGCGCGCTGCGAGCGATGCGGGACAGGCTTGCACAGACGGTCATAGCGATCGGAAAGTCGAGCCAGTGAGTGCGCACAGGGGCGCAGGAAGTCGCCGCGGGCAGCGCAGATCTATCGTCTCGCACCGAACAGCAAGCGGCCTCACTGCAGGAAACAGCAGCAAGCATGGAAGAGCTGACTGCGACGGTCAAGCAAAATGCCGAGCACGCGAGTCACGCCAGTAGCCTCGCTCGCGACGCTAGGACGGTAGCGCATGAAGGAACCGGTATCGTTCTAAAAGTGGTTGAGACGATGACTGATATCCGAAACAACTCAAGCGAGGTTGAAAAAATCATCGGCGTGATAGACGCGATCGCGTTCCAGACAAACATCCTTGCGCTCAACGCGGCGGTAGAAGCAGCGCGGGCGGGCGAGCAAGGACGCGGCTTTGCCGTCGTGGCTAGCGAAGTCCGCGGCCTCGCGCAGCGCGCATCGCTTGCTGCGAAAGAGATCAAGCAATTGATCGACACTTCGGGCGCGCGGATACACGTGGGCGCGTCGCTCGCGACGGAAGCCGGCGAGTCGATGGACAAAATCGGCGCGGCGATCGTGCGTGTCACCGACATCATGGGCGAGATTGCATCGGCAACTCTCGAACAGAGCCGCGGTATCGATCAAATCAATCAAGCCGTCTCTTATATGGACGAAGTCACTCAGCAGAACGCGACGCTTGTTGAACAGGCAAGCGCGGCGGCCGGCATGCTCCAGGACCAGGCCGAACGCTTGCGCGCGGCAGTAGCAGTGTTTCGGACATGATGTAGCCTCCTAGGAACAGGTAGAAGGGCTTTGCATCGCGCGTGCGGTGCTGTCGCGACCCGGCACCTGCCGCCGCCAGTCGGAGACAATGCTGGCAACCCTCACCAGCATCATGTAGCGGGTTTGGCGTTCGACGAGCGTTGCAATCTGGAAGTTCGCGCTGCCAAACAGGAGATCACCCTCCCAATGGCCGGGTATCGCGCGGTCTTAGGCTGTCGCGGGGCGTTCGCTGATCAATACAGTGTCACAGATTCTGCCGTGATCGTCCGTCTTTATGGTGTGATGACGTGGACGACGCATCGCTCGTGTCCACCGCAAATGCTCCAGCAAGTCCTTCTTTGGCGCACCGCGGGCCTAGACTCGCACAAGGCCTTAGCAGACGCTCGACGAGGTGAAGCCGAACGTCCGCAGTGTTGCAGCTTGCCGACGGCGCAGCCGGCGGTTTTAACTAACACATTGTGTAAGACGCCTAACGGCTGAAGCCGCAAACTGATTCATCGCGTCGACCAAAAGAGCATGCGAGGGCTGGAATCCGATGGATCCAGCGGCACATTGACCGAACGAAGGACATGACACATCCTAAGGCTCTAGCATCTGTGGGAATTTCGAGGATGGTCCGCTGCAGTTTTAACCGTCAGAACCACAGGTTGCAAATTTCGCGTTGACCAAAGATTTGATATATCCCCCAGATTTCTGTAATTGCGAATAGTCCGATTTAGTGGAATTCCGGCTTCGCCGGTAACACGTTGAGCGAGTTACACATAAGAAGAGCACGGCACTTTCAACGAAGGGCGCGAAGCTCCGCGCCAACCTAGCCCGGGTTTGCACAAGGGCTCAAGTTTTAGTCGTGCAGGCCGTTATCCCGATGGTCAACGACCATTGCACGCCCAAAGCATGACCTTTTTAACGAGAATCATAATTGCCATTGCTTTCGCAACCCTTCTGTCCGGATGCTTGACAACGGTTCCTAGTGTCGAGACCGAGCGGTTCGGAAACGCACAGACGAGAGCGCAAATCGCAAGAGGAATCCAAAGTCCGAAGATCGACGCGAACGGATTTTTGGTGACCCCGTGGATTCGCAGCGCGATGATGTCTGCTTTCGCTATCCGCGCCGCTCAACTCGGACTTCAAATCGATCCGAATGGAGTGCCAGTAACGATTCACATCACGGGTGTCCGGTCGAAGTCTGACGCGGCACGGATTGCGTTCAACTTTCTAGGCGGAGCGGAATGGGTATCCGGAACCGTCAGGGTTGGAGACGCTAGCTTCAACGTCCAGGAGGATACTTGGCTTTATTGGATGCCAACAGGATACCGGACGATCCAAGAGGTAGCCGGAGCTGTCGGCACGCAGGTTGCAAACGGTGTCGCCCTCATTGCTGGTATGCCGCTGGACGACTAGAGCGGGTGCGCCCGAGCATCCAGTCGGGCCGGTAACCAAGCGTGCGGAAAAGCGCACACGTAGCACGAATCAGTGAGCGGCACGGATTGTTTACTGCGTGCGAAATAGCATTCGGTTGTCGACGAATTCCGCGAGTGCGCCGGAAGACGGCGCTGTTAAGACCCAGGCAACGTCAACACGCGGTGAGGTCTAGTTGCAGCAACGCCGGTCTGTGATTTGAGCATTCGTCGATCGAAGACACTGGCCTGTTGAAACGTCGCCCACGGAGCCTAAATCGACCTTACCTGGTTGCGTCAGAAGAGTGGAACAACCGGGACATTGAACAGTGGGTTGGGTGAACCGATCTTGAAGTAGCGCGGCGCGCGTCGGCACCCACTGGTGATCGAAGAAGCAGACTCATAGGCGGCTGCGACCGGGCGCGCCAGGTTCGGCCACTGCTTTACCACGTCACCGCGAGTGCGCGCAGCGCCGTTGTGGGCTGGTACCGGCCGGTGGAGTTTCAGCCAACTTGTATGCGGTCGTTGCTGTCGGCCAAGCTCGGCGGAGCCAACGGAATCCGCTTGTTAACGGGGACGGTAGTCGTTCGGCGGCAACGCCACGCTCACCGCCGCAATGCTCGACCGCATCCTCCACCACGCCCACATCATCCAGATCAAAGGAGACAGCTACCGACTGAAACAACAACGCAAGGCCGGCTACGTTCCGGCATCGAAGAAGTAACGATTGGCTCAGATTTACTTTGCGCGCTCATGCGCGAAGTGGCTCAGATTTCGAATGCGTTTGACAGCGAGGTCACGGGCGGCATTTACGGGCGCAACCGCCTAATGGGCAACGCGCTGCTCGACATACTAAGCATGGGGCGTCGCGCCGGCGCGAGGTCGGCGCAATTGCCTGGACACTTCGAAGCGAGCCGCGCCGGAATCGGTCACGTCCACGCGTGGCAACGCGAGCTTACGCTGGCCGGGCTGCCTCTGGATGTGAAAGCGCCGCAGCTTTTTCCCGGCTACGCCAACTTCGATTTGCGAGCCGACGCTGGCTTGCGCACCAACGCGCGCGGGGGCGTGCCCAAAGGCATCCTATGATCCGATCCACGGAGCGCGACGACGATGGACAAGCTAAATCAGGTTCTTCTGAGGGAAGATTTCCGCGTCGGCGCCGACCTCGATGCGTGGGTGGCGGGTGAGGGCGGCGCGGGACTCGCCCGGGCTTTAGAGGAAGCACGCATCTGATCGGCCAGGAGGTTCTTGTCTATCTGAACGCAAACGATCTGCGCAGCGTGCGGGCGTTTCTGCCTGACGGCACCGAACTGGGTGAGCTCGATGTGCAGGGGCTATGGCGGATGATCCCCCACAACCTCAAGCTACGGCGGGAGATCTGCAGGCAAACGCGCATTCGCCGTTCTCGCGGCGTAGTCGATACCAATCCGATTGAGGCGTATGTGAAGGAGAAGTTCGAGCAGGCGAAGAAGAGCCGCAAAGCTGCTACGGAACTGGCTCACACCTTGCGTTTGATCACGTCGGTGCAAGCGCGAGATCTTCCAGTCGCGCCGACAGTGCCGCGCCCGGAGCCGGAAACGATTGAGTCATTGGACCCGGTACCCGACACCCGGTCGACGAAAGCGCCTGAAGGCCGGCCACCTGGCACCCGTGCACGTCCTCGAAGACTTTCAATCGGTACAGGTCAAGTCTTTTAACGTCGTGTTCGTGGAGGCATCATGTCGCTTGAGATACCGCGTCCAGTCGATCCGTCGCTGCACCCGCTTGTGACGGGGAACTACCGTATCGCAACGCCAGCGATCGAGGCGTTCTACGAACTGGTTGTCCGGTGCCTGCGCTACCGGATCATGGGTGCGCTTATCTACGGTCCGTCGCGCATTGGCAAAACCCGGGCAATCGAATATGTGCGGCTGCTGCTGGCGCGCAACTATCCGCGGATCACAAGTTACCACGCGCAGTGCGAGCACAAGCCGCGGCATGCCGAAGGGCCGTTCTTCGCGAATCTGCTCGAGGCGGTCGGTGACCCGGACCCCAATGCTCGCTCGAATCCATCAAAGCGGATGCGCTTGACGCTGAGGATCCGTCAGGCGGCATCGATTGGGGGCAGTGGGGTGGTGTTGCTCTTTTGCGATGAGGCACAGCGCTACGACGACAACGAATACGAATGGCTGCGTGATGTACATGATGCGCTGGATCGGCAGCAAATCAAGTTGTTCACGTTCCTCGTTGGTCAGCAGGAGTTGCTCTCACAAAAGACTGCAATGCAGGTCGCGGGCAAGACGCAGATCGTCGCGCGTCTGATGGTCGAGGAGTTGGCCTTCTATGGCATTCGCAATGCACAGGACGTGGCGACATGCCTGAACGGCTACGATCAAACTGCGTACCCTGAAGGCAGCCAATGGAGTTTTACACGTTTCTACCTTCCGCAGGCGTTTGATGCGGGATATCGGCTGGTCAATGACGCCGATACCCTGTGGAACGCATTCGAGACGGCGCACCACAAGGCCAACCTGCCGGGGAAGCTTGGGATCCCGATGGAATCCTTTGCACGCGCGGTCGAGATCGTGCTCAAGGACAGTGAGCTGAAGGACGCAAGGGGCTACTGCCCGGACCAGGTCCTTTGGGACCATGCGGTGAGGCATTGCGGCTATGTCCAGTCACGTCATGCAACCGGACGTGTCCTTGTCGCCGCTTCGTAGCGACGGGCTGCTGCGGGAGCCGGCGTTCCCGATTCTCACGCTCGACGAGAGCCGGCTGACACCGGCCCTGGGTTACATATTCAGGAGGGGCTGGCTCTATCCACATGAGTCACTGATTTCGATCCTATGGAAGTTCGAGACTGCGAACGCGCTGTCAGGCGTCGTTGTAGCGCGACTCATGGGGCTGGAAGTCGATGCTTATGAAGGCGTTGCTCCGCGTCGAGGGTTAGTGGACGTCGGGCGGCTCCAGCAAAGCCTCGGTTTACCCGCAAAAACGCTGCGGACTTCGCTGATGGATCCGCTCGGACGTCGACGCTATAGCGACGTATTCCGTTACTGTCGTCGCTGTCTCGCTCAGGGCTATCATAGCGTTGTGCACCAACTGGAAAAGCAGAGCGCGTGTCCTGCCCATCACCGCGTTCTGGAATCAAGGTGCTGGCGCTGCGGTTGTGAAGCACCATATCGGGTGAATGTCCAGCTACTTGAAGCGCGGTTTCACTGTGCATATCGCTACGTGAGTCATGGCGGAACATGGACGCCGGAGAACGCTCACCCGATGAAACCGGAGCACCGCCGCGCGTTCACACGCCGCTATCTTGAGTGTTGTCTGGGGCGAGCCTGAACTCGGGACGAGCCGCAACGCTCCTCTATCGGCTCACCGATTCCGGATGCGTCGGAAGCCTCGCCTCATCCAAAGGCTCCCGGATACAAACCGCGTCGTCGGCACTCGCGACCGGTGACACAATTCCTTCGGCGTGCTTTGCTGGCGGTGGCTCACAGATGCAGCGAGCAGTCATCCCATGGCGCACGGAATTGCACGATGGTTCGGCGGCGAGTGCGGCGGTTGCAGCGTTGCAGCGAAATTGCGGTAACAAGCAATGGGGACGCGCCCCGGACTGATCAGACCTGAGGGGGCTGCCGCTTCATTCGTTCCCCGATGAAGGGCGAACCAAACGCCGGCCGCTGACGTGCATCCGCCGCAAAGGTGTCTGTCGCCATCTTCTGCGCGGGATTGAGCGACCGGTCCATACGTTCGAACGCATCTCGCCGGCGGGCCCCGCTTTTGACTTCTCGCAGTGTGCGGACGCGAACATAGGCCATCGCGACAAAGGTCCAGGGCGCGAGATACGCGAACTCGGGCACAGAGATCATCTGCATCGTCCACAGCGCGACGCAACATTGGCGCAGCGACATGCCGTTTGCGCCCCAATCCAATTTGAACGCAGGGTATAGCATCAATCCGCTAATGAAGATGAGGCCGACTACGCCCGTGTTGACCAGCAGCGTCGAGAACAGGTCGGTCGAGCGGATATAGCCAAAGCCGACTCCGAACACTTGGTTCAACGGCGGGCTGCGCATCCAAAATTGAATGGAGGCCAGAAACATCGCCATTCGGTCAGAGCCCGACTCATTTTGGCCCTCGAGCTTGTCCGTCACCATCTGTTTCCATAGGTCGGCGATGTGATCGTGCGCTAGATAAGCGATGACACCCAGGACGGCAACCGCGATCAACGCCCTGATCGGATTGATCCCAAGCTTGCGCATCCGGATGACCGAGTACGCGCCGTAGCCGATTAGCACGGTCGAAGAGGTGCTCATCACGAGCGATGCGGCGATCACCCATACCGGCCAGCGCAAGCGCGACGTCGCGTTGAAATATATCCAGAAGGGAAAGATTGACATCGCGTACATCGACGGCTCTCCGGTCAATGCCTTCAACCGTTGAACGCTGATGCCCGCGATACTCATCTGCTGGAAAGAACTGCCATTTACCGTGCCGTCTGGGCGCATCACGCTGTGCCCAAACTGATTTCCAAACGAGCGATTTGAAATGAAGTCGCCAGGGCTGTGCATAATAACGAAATAGACGACTTCGTAGATTCCGTACAGCGCGAACGCCGTCACCGCCGCGAGAATCCACCGGTCCCAAGTCGGCTTGTAGTACTGGTAGATGTAGGCGACGTAGAGTACGACAGCGAGCACGTAGATCGACTGGGTGAACAGGCTCTTGCGCATGACGAAAGTGACGAGGTCGGTATCGTCGACCATCGTCACCTCGCTGAAATCGGCGTCGAACGGCGCGATCGCATCCGAGAGTTGAGACGCGCAGAACATCAATAGCCATACGACCAGTGCGGCACCGACGAAGTTGAGCCAGTGCGCGCGCCTACGCCCGCCGAACACCAACACAAGGGGCACTGACAGGAAACACATGCCATAGCCAATTGTGGTGCCCTGGATCGATGGTAAGACTAGGAACGACGTGACGGGCATTACGAACGCCCAGATCCGATAGTAGACGTCGGTTAGTGTTGCTTTCTCTCTCATCGCGTCGAAGGTTGGTCTTGCGCATTGCTATGGCGGCGAATGCCGTCGTTGACAGTGCAACGAGCGCTTTCGCCTCAGGCGTTGGACTGCATCGCTCGTGGACACCGTCGGTGCAACAACCGTCAGCTGGCGGCTCTGAAGGTGCTGGTATAAGCCGCCGCGTATTCGTAGCTGCGCTTGTTACTCCGGCGTTGCGGAATGGCGTTGAAAACAGAGCCGACAAGACGGCCGCCAGCGCGCTGGATCTTTCTAACCGTGTCTTCGATTTCCTCTTCGGTCTGGACGCCCGAGCGCAACACCAGGACAGTCGAGCCGGCATCTCTGGCAACGATCGCCGCATCGGTTACCGCAAGCAGCGGCGGCGTGTCGACCAGCACGAGATCGAACTGATCGCTCACGCGCGAAAGCGTATCGCGGCAACCAGACATCATTAACAATTCCGACGGATTCTCTGGGTAACTGCCGCATGACATGAACGACAGGCCACGAACACCAACATCGCGGATAGCATCTCCGATTTGCAATTCGCCCTTGAGGACTTCGGCCAGCCCTCCAGCGTTGGACTGCTTGTAGAGCGAAGCGATACGTCCGCGCCGCATGTCGGCATCGATGAGCAGTACGCGCAAGCCGATTTCGGCAAGCAGCACCGCGAGGTTGGTGGCGACAAAACTCTTGCCCGCCGAAGGAACGGGTCCGGTCAATATGACGATGTTGTTCGCCGCATTGACCAGATCGTGATACAGCTCGGTGCGCACCGCGCGCAGCGCTTCGACCGCTGAATCGTGTGGGTAGCGCAAGGCGAGCACCTGTGCGTCCTTAGCTTGCCGCATTGTGAGACCACCGTGCTGCGATTGCTCGGGAGACGGTAGGCGCTCCGTTCCCAAAGGCAGTTGCTTCTTAACGGCGGAATCGACTAATGCAAGTGCTGCGGGCGAACTCGCAACCTCGTGATCAAGCATTCGCTGCTGGCGGCTAAACAACACCTCGCCCAACACGGGGACCGAAAGACGACGTTCGACAAAGCTCGGATCCGTGACGCCGACCATCGCGTGACGACGCAAGAAAATAAAGAATGTGCCGAGGAAAAACCCCAGCCCCGTGCCCGCCGCGATGACGAGAAGCTTTTTCGGCTTTGCCGGCTCGCGTGGACGCAGGGCGTTATCGACGATATGGGCGCCACCACTCGTGCTGGCGCGTCTTACCGACAGCTCCTCGGCTTTGTTGACCATTCCCATGTAGATGGTCTCGGCAACACGCGCATCACGAGTGAGGGTTGCGCTTTGGCGCTCCGAAGCGGGCATCGCATTGAAGCGCGACTGAATCTGGGCGTTCGATCGCTCCAGTTCGGCGATCTGTTGATCGAGGCTCTGGACCGTCGTGCTGGTCGGCTGAAACCGCTGCAAGGCTTGCGTGCGCTGCAGTTTAAGCATGGCGAGCTGTTGCGCCGATACGATGCTTCCTTGCAAATAGGCCTGTGCTTCGTTGATAGGCTGCACCGATTGCGACGATGCACGGAATGCGCTCAGCCGCGCCTCAGCCTGTTTCAGGTCGTTTTCCAGGCGCGGCAGTTCGCCGCGAATGAACTCGAGCGTCTTTGTGTCGTTCGCCTGTCGGCTTGCGACAGATGCGGTCAGATAAGCCTGTCCCAGGGCATTAGCGACGTCGGCGGTGGTTTGCGGATCGTCAGACATATACGTGACCTGAACGACGCCGGTATCCTTCGTCGATTCGGCAACCTTGATCGACTTCAATGTCTCCGTGATCGCGTCAACCATGTTCAAGGGTGTCACGGAGAAGTGGACACCCGACCGTCCGACGATGCGATCCACGAGCATCGAAATGCCGTTCGCCGATGCGGGGCGCCCGACGGTGCCGCGCACAAGCACCTGATCGCCGTCGCGCAGCTCATATTGGTTGCTGTCACTGACCACCAAGTCCAGCTTCTCATTCTCCAGTTCGGGCGGGACACTGAGTCGGCCGATCTGCAGATCTTCTCCGCCCCATGCAAACGAGTCGAGACCGAACCACGCGGGCGCCAGGTGCCCCTTTTTCGAGAAGATGTGCGCAATTTGGCCGAGCACAGGGAACGTCCGCGGCTTCACCTTGGTGTCGAAGTGGAACTGAGTCACGACGGGCTCGATCACCGAGCGACTCTTGATCATGTCGATTTCCGCCGGAGCAAGCTGCATCGCGGAAGGCTGCTGTTGTTGCCCTTGCGCCTGGTTGGCGGGCGCGATACCCAGCGCGTTTGGGTCGGGCGGATCGACACGCACGACTACATCAGCGGAATAAATCGGCGTCGCAATAAAGGCATAGGCGGTGGCGAGCGCGGCCGCTCCGAACACGAATAACAGCAGTAAGCCGATGTGGTCGCGTAGCAACTTGAGCAGATCGCCCGCAGTGAATTCCCCGTCGTCCTTGGCTGGGCCGGGCGATCCGGGGTTGGCATATAGCGTGTTCAAAGACGGCTTCCTCGATTCGATGGTGCTAGCGTTACTTTTGCGTGCGCAATGCCAGCGGGGACGCAGGAGAAACACATGCGCGGTGCGCGCATCGTGTCGAGCGGAGATTGGCCTTGGAAAGTCGTTGGTGTGCCGGAGCTATCGCGGCGCATCGACAACACACGTGATACCTAGTCCACGACGGTTCGTTCCCCTCTGGCGGTATTTTCCGATTGCTAAGCGCGAGCGTATGTTGTGTATCGAACTATTTAATTAACACACTTATGTAGTACAAAAGATATTGGATGGTGTGTACTCAAGGTTGCCAGTGACGCGCTGCGACGCAGAAGGGAGAAGACGATGCCTTAGCGTATATTCCTCAGGGCATTGGATTGGCCTTGATGAATTCGCGAACCGCTTCAAATCGGGGCTTGCGGGTCTTGCCATCATCGCGTATCAAGCCGTAGTCGCCGTCGCCTCCATACCGCTGATCGTCATACAGTTCATAAAGCGTGACGTTCTGAATGTTGTACTTCTTCGCCACTGAGGTGAACCCCTTCAAAGCATCGCTTCCCACCAAATACGCGGCGGGATCGGAATGAGTGGGGCGCACGCCATATTCGGTGATCCATATTGGCTTGCCATAGCTGTCCCTGAGGCGCTCCAGCACGTTGACCTTGTGGTCCCCTGCGGCGAGAATCGATCCCATCTCCGAGTACCAGTGCCACGCTGTGACGTCCCAATCCGGGATCGGGTGTCCTTTGCTGCCATCCGGTTGAGTTCCCGCAAACAGCATGTCGACGAAACCAAAGTGAAGCCAACTCGTGGATGTCAAGAGAATCTTTGCATCGGGGTTCGTTTCGCGGATGCCTCTTATCAGTCCGAGGATCGAGCCGCGCGCTTTCATAAAGTTCGTATTGTCGTAGTCCGACGGACCCATACCGCTGCGATCGGGTCCGAGAATGGTCCAGTTGTCGTATTCGTTGCCGACCTGGAAATAGGTGACAAGGCCCCTAAGCGTGCGTCCAGCTACTTTGCCAAGCGCGTAGCCTTGCTCATAGGTTGCATGCTCGTCTTTCAACTTGCGCTGCCCAAAAGGCGTAACCAAAGCGAGAACACCGATGCACGACTTCGCTGCTTCTGCGGCGAAGTCAGCGACGCGATGTGCACTTTGCTCATTCGACACATCTTGCGCATAGATCGACATACCAAGCTCGCGCAGTTGGGAGATCTGCAGGTCGAACGCGGTCGTTCGATATGCGCCGCGCTGCTCCAGGTGACCTGCTACCCCATAGAACACACTCTTTCCACCGTTCTCGCAGGGTCTTGTAGGTGTTGAGTCCGAGAGAGCGCCGCCGTCGGCGTTGGCGTGATAACCCGCTCGGTCGGTTGCCGCAGCGGCGGAGAAACCGGTCATCGAGGCGAAAAGGAATACTGCGGCAAGAGTTGCCTTAACTAGTGTGGTCCGCTTCAACGTTTTGTCCCAGAAGTGGAGATGGTCAGAGGAGGTCGTAGCTAATCGCCTAAACAGTACCCCATCATTGGCACGGTGACCGTGTGTTGCGGCTCTGAAACGACCGATCCGCCGACCCGCGAAATGTGCGGATCGAGCTCCCATAGCGCACATAACGACAGTTGACGACCTTACCGATCCTGACGGGTGCGCGCGCGAGTGAATCGATTGCGCCAAGCGTCGGATACAACCTTCGATCTTCGATCAGTAAAGTGGCGTCGGGAATTTTTTCTGCAACTCAACAATAACGTGCGTATATAACTGAAACAGACGTTTACTTTTATTCCTTCACACGTTATCTTTGCCGCTGTTCCAACGTTCGTGCAATAGTTTCCACAAGCGCGAAACGTTTGCGGAAAATAAGTACAGGTTACCGACTGATCCGCTATTAAGAGCTGGCACATTCGCAGCCTTCAACCCGGTGGCGTCTGCGGTCACCCCCCATCCCACCGCTGTGCTCCCTTCTAAGGAGTACCAAGGGAAAGCTTTAAAAGCGCGGTACTGGGGCTGGAAACAGTGGCTTCATAGATATGCAAGCAACGCCGATGCATGCCGCTACAGGTTCGGCTCAGTTTAACAATCAGTTCAACTTATCGACATGACGAATCCGATTCGCCTTCGGCTCTTCAGCCGCACTTTGACCTATCTCTCAGCGATCACCGCTGCTATCGCAGTCAGCGTTGCAATTACAGGATGCGGTGGCGGCAGTGAGAGCATTGTGGACTCGGCGACTGACAAGACTGCCAGCATGCCGGCAGCTACCGACAAAGCAGCGACTAGCGCTTCCATCTTCTACGGTTTCAACGGCCATATCACCAATGGCGGCGCCTACGACAGTACACCTTATGCGACGCAGCTTGCGCAGTTGCAAAGCCTCGGCGCGAAGATCTACCGCAACGACGTGTACAGCCAGGCATCTGCGAAGGTGCTCGCTACTGTGGCGAAGACTTTCGCCGCAGGCGGTGTGCAGGTCTACCCGGTCATGCTGCTGGGCTTGAATTACAACAGCGAGCAGGCTGCCTACAACGCTGGTTACGTGATGGGCCAGCAGACGGCGCAGACATACAAGTACACCTATTATGAAGTCGGCAACGAGCTAGAAATCAAGACTCTGGCGGGCAATTACGACGGCAACCTCCCGAACCACTACAGCAGCCAGCCTTTCACGATCGCGCGTGGTGTGATGCGCGGAATGATCGACGGGGTGAAGTCGGTCGACAGCTCAGCAAAGATCGTTGTTGACGGCACGTGGAAGCACACGGCGTTCTTCCGAATGCTCGCCGACGGTTCGCAGCCGGACGGCACGCGCGGGCATCCGGTCGTGAATTGGGACGTGACTGCATGGCATTGGTATTCGGACCAGGGCGACATGACGCACGCCTGTGGCGGAACGGGTTGTCACGACATTCTGGGCGTGCTCAGTTCGTTCAACAAGCCGATCTGGATTAATGAGTACGGCGTACGTCCGACGTACGGTACGAATTCGGCCATCGCCTCGTACATCACAGGCAGTCTCATGATGCAGCAGTATTACACTAATGCGGCAAAGTACAACATCCAGTCCATCCAGGCCTTCGAGCTCTATGACGACAGCGAAGGCGCCTACGGACTCATCCAGAGCGATGGCAGAACGCAGAAGCCTGCATTTGCCGCAGTGAAGAACTTCATCGCAACTCATCCGAAGTGAGTGGGGCCACCAGAGGAGAGAAGGGCGCGACAGACTAGCGAGCCAGTCGGGGGGAAGGAGTGGGCACCATGCAGCGCTCATGATTCATCCCCGCGCTGAAAATAGTACGAATTCGTCGAATTCCTCGAGTTCGGAAGGAGCGGTATGCGCCTGCAAGCACCCTGACTTTCAAGCGGCCGCTCCATGCCGGACAGCGGCCGTCGACGCGCAACTGGCAACCGGACAAGCGAAAACCGGCGACCGGCTGCACGACAACGGCCATGACCGAACGGTTGCCCGCGTCGTTTGCCGTGCACTCGACCGTTTGCGGTCGCCTCTCAAGTGCTTTGTAGGGACTTGTGCTTTCGCATCGCACGCTTACAGCGGCGCTCCGCTTTGCTGAGATGAACGACGCGACGGTACCTCATGCAATAAGGTCAGCGCGAGGGCTCATGGTCCTTGAATTCAAGCTCGACTCCGTGGATTGAACTCGACGGACCGGTGGTGGCTTTGGCCGCGCCGTTGCCCATCGCAAGCTCTCGCTCGGTGCCGTCTGGCAATCTCAATGTGGCCGCACATCAATTGATGCGTGTCAAGAAGGCGGTTACAGGCGCTCGCCGAGGTCTGGCTCGGCGGCATCAGGCCGTCCGCTTCCCGCCAGCCAAGCGCTTAAAATGCCAAATAATGTCCAGCCCGCAGAAGGTATGCGCGTCGAAGTCAGCGGTGCCGTCTTCGCGCACGCACATGCCGCTGCCAGGACGTGCAGACAACTTTGCGCGGGGCGTCATTGCCGTGCTTCTTATATGCGCGTCGGCCTGCAGCCAGTCAAAGGCGGCGACGACCGGTTTCTCCTCGGCATTCACAGATCAAGCCACCGCAATCTTGGCCAGCGCGCGTCAGATGCTTTTAGACACCAGCTTGCCGGACGCCGAGATGGGCGCCGCATTGTTTTAGAAGATTCCGTGCGACACGCTGACGCGTGCACGGGCGGGCGTGAACGTCCGGATCCCTAGCGTGCGCAACGTCCTGGGCCGGGTTCTTGCTATTCGTCGCATGCATCGTCAATGAAGTCTCTTCACTTGGAACCCACATGCGCCTGCTAAACCGTCTGGCTATTGCAATGTTTTTGCCGCTGACTTCCTGCGCGATCCATCGCGTGGTCGCGTGGTGAGATTCGTTGTTGCATATCCGAGGAAGACACTGCGCGCGCCGGTGGTGTGAGCGTAATGAGGACTGCTATTCAAGGAGGACCCGGAAGACTGGAGTTGTGGACCGTATTCGCCTAAGCGGAGACCGCAGGCGATGTCACTGGCGCTCGCGCGCGCCGGGAACATCGCTTCGGTTGGCGATTTTCCTGCGAAAGCCCGGTGCGCCAACGAGGGGGAAACGAACGCGCACAGTCAAGCCCCTGTTATCAAGCCCCTTTTCCAAAGAAATGACGGCGTGATGCTGTTCCGCTATACGCTGAACAATTGAGAGACCCAGGCCGCTACCGGATACTGCGTGACCGTTGCCGCGGTAAAACCGCTCCCATACGCGCTCGCGATCTGCGTCCGCGATACCTGGTCCCGTGTCTCTGACCTCCAGCTCGGGCTGACCTTCGTGGCTATGCACTCTTACGTCAACCCTTGAGTAGGCTCCTCCATACCGAATCGCGTTGTCAACCAGGTTGTTCAATAGAATGCGCAGGTTATCTCCGTCTCCGTCTACGGTTAAGGGTTCAACGTCGGCGAGACCTAGGTCAACATTGTTCGACTCCGCGAATTTCGATCGGTCGCTTACAACGGCGCGAGCGAGGGCCGCTAAGTCGACGTGGGAAGTCTCGGGAGTTTGAGAGTCTGGCGTCAGCCTTGCGAGCGTCAAGAGCTGCTCAGATAGTCGCGTAAGACGCGTCGCCCCCGCTCTAAGTTGCCCGGTTAGCTCTTCTCGCTCTTTCATGCTAGATGCCCGCTCTAACAACTCAGCCTGGAGGCCAAGGCCCATGATAGGGGTTCGGAGTTCATGAGCAGCATCAGCGATGAAGTGCTTCTGAACGGTAAATGCATGATCCAGTCGATGAAGAAGTTCGTTGATCGCATCAACGAGCGGCTTTACTTCGGCGGGCATCGCTTTCGTGTCGATGGACTGCATATTGTTTGCATCGCGTCTTTTCAGCTTTGCTGCGATCTCACGCAGAGGGCGCAGGCCATAGCCGATGCCGAACCAAAGGAAGATCGCAAGCACAGGTATGAGCGACAGGACGGGCCATAGGAGGTGCATCGCGATTTCCGCGACCGCTTCCCAGCGTGCCTTTCTCATTTGCGCCACGCGGATCAACACGTCGCCTTCTCGGGTGACGAAGGATTGCCAGAGTTCGCCGTTCACCGTAACATCGGTGACCCCGGCCCCGGTTGGGGTCGGCAAGCTCGAATCAGGATCGCTGCTAAAAATCGGTGTTGCGCCGCGCCAGACTTGAAGCAAGACACCGTGCGATTGTGCCCCAGACATCCGGTCGTCATCGCTTCGTTGAAGACCGGCCAAGGACACATGATTGTCCTTGTCGACGACCACATGCCGTCCGATTACCTTCAGCTGATCACTAAGGACCTCATCGAGTTCGGACAAGGCTCCCCAATACGTAGCAGCACTCGCCAGCAATCCTGCGAGCAGCGTCGCGGGAATCAGCCAAAGCAACAGTCGCCTGCGAAGGGACCTCACGTGATCTCTCCGATTTGATAGCCGACGCCTCGCACATTTCGGATTGCTGACGCGCCAAGCTTTCGACGGAGGTTGTGCACATGGACCTGGATAGCGTTACTCTCAATCTCCTCATTCCATCCGTACAAGCGCTCTTCGAGTTGTTCGCGAGGGATGACAACACTCGGATTTCGCATCAGCTCGTAAAGCAGGCCGAACTCGCGAGCGGTCAAACCGACTTCGTTGCCACGTAGAAGGACGCAGTGACGGGCCGGATCCAGTTCGACCGCACCCGCTCGTAAAATAGTCTGCGCTTGGCCCGCCTGTCGACGGTTCAACACTCGGATGCGAGCAAGGAGCTCCTCAAGCGCGAACGGCTTGACGAGATAGTCATCGGCTCCTCCGTCTAGTCCGGCGACGCGGTCAGGTACGCCGTCTCTCGCGGTGATGATTATCACGGAGGTCGCGTCGTTACGGGCTCGAAGAATGCGAAGGAGCGTTAGGCCGTCCTGCTTCGGCAGGCCCAGGTCAAGCAAAATGAGACCGTACGAAGTTGTGCGAAGGGCGAGGGACCCCGCTTCGCCGTCTTGAACCCAATCGACCGCCATTCCCTCGCGTCGCAATCCGTGTTGCAACCCGCTGCCAATCAAAACATCGTCTTCGACCAGCAGTATCCGCATATCCGTTCCCAAGAAAGGCGACGATCAGTGATGACTGTACAGTGATCCGGAGCTATTCGCCGGCCGCGCGTGGCCCATTTGCGACGAGCCGATCGGTGCACCGCCGACGTCTCGACTGGCCATGGTCGGCGACTGCGTTTGCGCCATTACTTGCATCTCGGCTGCTTGAATCTCAGCTGGGTATTTGACTTTGCTCGGCTTATACCCCGCTTGTTCCAACTGAATTAGCTCGTTGTGTACATCGGCACGCGTCACAGGCGTGTTCGATGCTTGCGCGAACGAGAAAGCAGGCGCTGCCAATGCCAGCGCGAGCGTCAACATCTTGAAAGTTTGGTTCATGATCATCTCTCTCCAGTCGGGAATGTATGGTTGCAAGCGTCGCCGCGGGCAACCAGCGTTCATAGATTGACGGCGGAGAATTAAGAGACAGTTAACGCGGCGATCGGTGACCATTCTAGGCGCTCGGGCCGTTTCCGCGCCGCAGGGATAGTCTGTCGCGCTTCACCGCGCCAGGAGGTGCCAACGCGTGGGTCGGTACAAGGCCGCGCGCTACGCAACCGTCGAAGATCAATACCCAGTGCGGACACTTTGGCGGCATCCACGAACGCAGGTGGACAACAAGGTCGGGCCACCCCGTTGCCGATTCGTAGGTCGCGCCTTCATTGAGACGTTAACCAAACCTTAAGTGTCGCTCGTTACCTTTTGTCCGTCGGTTGCACGCGCCGGCATTTGCAATTGGAACCTTTCGGAGGACCCTGATCATGAAACTGCCTTTCGTAGTTATCATTGCTGCAACGCTTGGCGCGCCGATTTTTTCGGTCGCACAGGCCCCCCAGACGCGCCTGACTCGTGCACAGGTGCGCACCGACCTTCGCCGAGTCGAGCGGGCCGGCTACAGCCCCGCTCGTCGCGACGATGCCAGCTATCACGCGGACATTCAAGCTGCTGAAGCGCGCATTGCAGGGCCAGACGGATCCCCTGACGAAACAAGAAGCATGGGCGGCACCGCGAGCTCGACATCGGAGTCCGGCCACGCCAGGGCAAGCCATGGACGAAATACGCTTTACAGTCACCATTGAAATGCACATTCCAATCGAGCGGTGACATCGACTGAAACGGTGGAACAAGAACTGCCGCCGTTGGCATCGCGCGCCAGTGGAGCACCATTTCGGGCGTAACGACGTTAGGACGAGCAAAAAAACGCGGCTCTCCGTCGTCGTGATGCGAAGAGAGCTGCAACGTTTCGCAGGGATCTGCGTTCGTCGAAAGGTTCATCGCGTTTAACCGAAAATCAAGTCGCGGATTCTCACGATGACCGGCCGAACCGCTTCCGGGAAAACCTCGCGTCCGCCATGCGGGACCGGTGACTATTGCTGGCTCGCTATCGGGACAGCTGCACCTGGCGGGGACAGCGGCGTGCTGCTTGCATTCGGTTTCGGCTTCTTTCTCGTACGGCGCGCACCTTGTCCTCTGTCGGAGGTAGCGAACAACGCGGCCCGTCGCTTGCGGTGGCGGCGCTATTGCCGATGAGCAGCTCCGCCCAAAGCACGACCAGTGATGTGACGCGTGCGCAGACACGAGCGGATTTGCACGAGATCGAAGCAGCCGGGTTCAGGCCGACCAATCACGAGTTGGACCATCCAAGCACTCGTGACCGCAGAAGGAAAGGTCGCTGCAATGAGGGAACGCGAGCTTGGCTACGGCGACGCCCGAGCCGGTGAACAGGCGAACGGTGCCTTTCCGGCGCCCGTGCATAGCGCCAGTTGAAGGTCCCCAATTGCTGTCGGAATATAGAACTCGACATCAATCACAGGTTGATATCATGAAAAAGCGCGTATGTCTCATGCTCGCGTCGCTGCCCCTCGGAGCGGCCTTTCAGGCAGCTGCTCAAACTCATGAACTGACTCGCTCGGAAGTGAAGCAACAACTGGTGCAGGCGCAGGCGCAGGGCTTACTGCCTTCGAATGGTGGCCACTACCCGCCGAACGCGCGGACCGTCGCCCGCAACCGCGCAATGTTCGCCACGCAGCATGGCGCGCACGTCACCGCCGCGCTGGCGAACTCGGGGTATGGTGGGCTCCTGGCCGGTCATGGCTCGGAATGAGTCAGGGCGACCAATCGGACGCAGGGTGAAGCGGCGCGGCGATGAACGCGACTTGCGTCCCTCGCGACCCCACTCTGTGTGTCGATGACGACTTGTTCTGAAATGTAGCGCTGCCAGAGCCGAAGCGATGCAGCTTGATGGCGGTCTCGCTCCGCAAGATTCAGATCGCAACTAAGTGTCGCTTAAGCGATCGTTACCGACAATCCATGGCGTTGATCAATGCTGCTGCTCCGGATTAGCCGAAGCGGGGAGAGTGACTTGCCTCTTTGTTCTACCATCCTTTTCGTCAACTCAAGAGTCAGTCGATCATGCCTCGCCCTATTGACGGGCGCTTGCTTGCTGACGCTTTCTGGCTGCGCCTCCTATAACCGCGAACCCCTTGCTCCGTACGTGAGCCGAACGTCATCGAGTCAATTGCGACGGGTGCAGATCGATTCATCGCGCATGCCCCTGCCCGAACTTGCCGCGCACCGTTTTGACCCGTCGGACGGCTTCGACATCGAAGAAGTGGCCATGCTGGCGGTTGGGAACAATCCGGCGCTCAAGCTCGCACGCGACGACCTGCATATCGCTTGCGCGCAGGCTTATGCGGCGGGGCTGCTGCCCGATCCGCAACTCGGCCTCGCGCGCGACTTTCCCGGCGCATTCGGCGCGGTGCCCGCATTCAGCTATGCGTTGAGCGTCGACGTGATGGCCATCGTCACGCGCAGTGCGAACAAGCAATCGGCGGATGCCACGGTCGCCAAGACGGACCTCGGTCTGCTCTGGCAGGAATGGCAGGTCATTGCGCAGGCAAAGCAGCTCTTCGTCAAAGCGCGGTTTCAGGCGGACATGTTGCCGCTATTGCAGCGACAGCGCGACCTCACGCGCATGCGTTACGAGCGTATGGCTCAGGCACAACGAGAGGGCAATCTCACCTCGGACGCGCTCACTGCGGCGCTCACCGCTTACACGGACGCGAACCGGCAATTTACCGATCTGCAGCGCGCGGCCGTGCAAACGCATCACGACCTGAACGCGCTTCTCGGCCTTGCGCCCGATGTGGAACTCAAGCTCACCATCAGCGATGAAATCGCGCCAATGCCGCCAAGCACCATCGAAGCAGCGCTGCAGGCATTACCGCAGCGCCGTCCCGACCTGCTCGCGCTTCAGGCGGGTTACGAGGCACAGGAACAAAAATACCGTGCGGCGATACTGGGCCAGTTCCCGAGCCTCTCGGTCGGCTTCGTGCGTGCCCGTGATACGGCTCCCATCTACACGAGCGGCTTCCAGATCAACCTCAGTCTGCCGATCTTCAACCGCAATCAGGGCAACGTCGCGATCGAGCGAGCCACGCGCCAGCGTCTGCACGACGAGTATGAGGACCGGCTCAACACCGCATACGCAGACGTCGCGCAGATGCGCGCCGATACGGTGATCCTCGCTTCGCAGTTGCGTGCGACCGAATCCGCGATGCCCGATGTCGATCGTGCTGCAAAGGACGCGGCCGCCGCGTACGCCGAACACAATCTTGCGCTGCCCGCGTATGTCGATGCGCAAAGCGCGGCTCTGACGAAGCGCATCGATGCCGCTACTCTGCGCGAGTCGCTGGCCGAAGAGCGCGTCGGTTTGCAGGCACTGCTGGGCAGCGTGATTCCCGATGCCTACTCCTCCGATCAGCGATTCACCGAAACCAATGCGAAATAATTGCGCCCGGCTCGTAGAGAGCCTTAGTGCTGCGCCTGTCGCAGTCATCATCGCCCTTGTGTGTTCGCTCGCCCATGCGGATGAAGCGCATGTCCCCGTAACCGCAGTGCAGACCGTCGCACTGACGCGAGGCCCGATATCGCGGCCGGTTCATGCATATGGCGTGGTAGCGGCTTCCGCGTCGAACGTGACGACAATCGACCTGCCTTATATCGCGCGCATTGTGCAAATGTGGGTACAGGCAGGGCAAAGCGTCGTGCGCGGTGCACCGCTTTTCGTCGTGCAGGCGGATCCGGCCGCCGTCGTCGCGGCTGCCCAGGCGAGGAGCGCGGCGCAGTTGGCAGACGACGACCTCGCGCGCACGCAATCCCTGTTCGACAAGTCGCTCGCGACGCAATCGCAACTCGCCGCTGCCCGGAAGGCCGCGCTCGACGCAAGGCAGGCGCTGGCTGCGCAGAATCAGCTCGGCGTCGGCAATGGAAAAACGACCGTTGTTGCGCCGCATGACGGCGTGGTGACGCAGGTGTCCGCTGGACAAGGGGACCAGGTCCAGGCCGGCGCGGCGGTTCTTCAACTGTCGGCGGGAACGCGCGCTGGCGATGCCCAGCCGAACGTGACGCTAGGCGTCGAGCCCTCCGATATCGCGTCGATTCATCGCGGCGATGGCGTCACCGTCAGCGGACTGTCCACCGCGTTGCAGAGCGCGCATATCGCGGGACGCGTCGTGATGGTGGGCGCCGCCGTCGATTCTCAGACGCAACTGGTCAGCGTGGGTGCGAACGTTCCCACGGGGCAAAGCGCCTTCATTCCGGGCACGCGCGTGAAGGCGGACATCGACACGCAGTCGGGCGTTCACTGGATCGTGCCGCGCAGCGCCGTGCTTCACGATGCGCAGGGCGACTATGTGTTTCAAACGAGCAGCGACGGCAAGGCTCACCGGGAGAACGTGAAGATCGTCGTCGAAAACGGCGGCCACTATGGCGTCGACGGGCCGCTCGACGCCGCGCGCAAGCTCGTTGTCGTCGGCAACTACGAACTGCATGACGGCGCGCCCGTGCGCGTCGAGAACGCAAAGCAGGGACCGGCGCAATGAACTTCGGTAAGTGGATGCAACGACATTCGCGTTCGTTGCTGTTTGTCATTGCGCTGTTGGCGCTTGCGGGCGGGCTCACGGCTTTCCGCATGCCGATTTCGCTCTTTCCCAACGTCGCGTTTCCGCGAGCCGTGGTCTCGCTCGATGCCGGCGATCGGCCTGCGGAGCAGATGACCACGCTCGTCACGATGCCCGTTGAAGAAGCCCTGCGCCGCGTGCCGAATGTGCGGGATGTCGAATCGAGAACGAGCCGGGGCTCGGCCGAAATCTCGATCAACTTCGATTGGGGCACGGACATGGCACAGGCGACCTTGCAGGCGCAATCGGCCATCAGCGAGATTCTGGGTACCTTGCCGCCGGGTACATCGATGCAAGTGCGCCGGATGGACCCGACGGTGTTTCCCGTGCTCGCCTACAGCCTCACGTCGCAACGACAGTCGCAATCCGCGCTGCGCGATCTCGCGCAATTCCAGCTGCGGCCGTTGTTGTCTTCGGTGGAAGGCGTGGCGCGCGTCGACGTCATGGGCGGTGCTCAGGACGAGTTCGAGGTGGCCATCGATCCGGCGCGTCTCGCGGCATACAAACTGTCGCTCGCGGACGTATCGAAGGCGATCGGGGCGAGCAACGTACTGATGGCGACCGGTCGGATAGAAGACCATTACAAGCTATATCTCGTCATTGCGAACACGACGATCACGCACATCGACGAGCTGGAGCACGTTGTGGTTGCGTCGAATGGCGGCACGCAGGTCTTGCTCGGCGATATCGCCAAGGTGCAGCAAGGCGTCGTGCCGCAGTGGATGCGCGTGACCGCCGATGGCAAGGACGCCGTGCTCTTCAACATCTATCAGCAGCCGGGCGCGAACAGCGTGGCAATGGCGCGGGCCATCCACGCGAAGCTTGCGGACTTCGAACACAAGATGCCGCCCGGCGTGCATCTCGCGAACTGGTACGACCAGAGCGAACTGGTGATCGCGTCGGCCACGAGCGTGCGCGATGCCATCATGATCGGCGTCGTCCTCGCTGCCATCACGCTGTTCGTGTTCTTGCGCAACTGGAAGATCACGGCCATCGCCGTTGCACTGGTGCCCGTGGTCATGGCGTCCACCATCCTGCTGCTCGATGTGTTCGGCATGGGCTTCAACATCATGACGCTGGGCGGCATGGCCGCGGCCGTGGGTCTCGTCATCGACGATGCGATCGTGATGATTGAGCACGTCGTGCGACGCATGCGCGAAGGCGGCGCGCGCGCATTTCATGGCCGTGTGATGGCGGCGGCGCTGGAGTTCACGCGTCCCCTTGCGGGCTCGTCAGGTGCAACGCTGATCATCTTCGTGCCCCTTGCGTTTCTCTCGGGCGTCACTGGCGCCTTCTTTAAGGCGCTGTCGGTAACGATGGCGAGTGCGCTGTTCATCTCTTTTCTGGTGACGTGGCTTGCGGTTCCGATTCTCTGCGACCGGTGGCTGAAGCCAAAGGATGCCGAAGAGCACAAGGAATCACGCTTCGCTTCGTGGTTGAACCGGCGCTATTCGGCGTTAATCACACGCGTCACTGCGAAGCCACTGCTGGTTCTCATCGGCGTCGTTCCGTTGTTGGCGGCTGCGGGCTTTGCGTTCACCCAGGTCGGCAGCGGCTTCATGCCGACCATGGACGAAGGCGGGTTCGTGCTTGACTACCACACGGCGCCCGGCACTTCGGTCACGGAAACTAACCGCCTGATGCAGCAAGTCGAAGCGATCCTGCAATCGAATCCGAATGTCTTGACCTATTCGCGTCGCACGGGAGCCGGTCTAGGCGGCGATCTCAATGAGCCGAACAAGGGCGACTTCTTCGTGCGGCTAAAGTCGGGCAAGCGTGAGCCGATCGAAACCGTCATGGAGGAAATACGCTCGCGCATCGACAGCCAGGTGCCGGGTGTCAGTATCGAGCTCGCTCAGTTGATGGAAGATCTCATCGGCGATTTGACGGCCGTACCGCAACCCGTCCAGATCAAGATTTATTCGGACGACCAGGAGACGCTCGATACCACTGCACGCAACGTCGCAGCGCGAATCGGCAAGATACCTGGCGTAGTCGATGTGAACGACGGCATCAATCCGGCCGGCGATGCACTCGAGTTGCGCATCCGTCCCGACGCGGTGGCTGCCGAAGGAATGGACGTGCAGTCGGTTGCGCAGGCAGTTTCGGACATGCTGGAGGGTAGTGTCGCCACGCAGTTTCAGAGCGGGCCGAAGACGGTGGGCGTGCGCGTGCACGTCGCGAACGCCTTGACGCTTACGGATACGCAACTCGGCCAGTTGTTGGTGCGTGCGCCAGACGGACATTTGTTTCCGGTGGGCCGCGTGGCCGACATGGTCAAGGTCACCGGGCAGCCCGAAATCAGCCGCGACAATCTCAAGCGCATGGTGGCGGTGACGGCGCGCATCGATGGGCGAGACCTGGGTTCGACCGTCGCCGACGTCCAGAAGGCGCTCGGCGAATCGGGCCTTTTGCCGTCGAGCGTGTATTACGAGCTGGGCGGGCTTTATCAGCAACAGCAGATAGCCTTCAAAGGCCTGATGACGGTGTTCGGTGCGGCTGTGGCGCTCGTGTTTGGCTTGTTGCTCTTTCTTTACGAGCGATTTCGCGTCGCTCTCGCAGTCATGGCGATGCCGCTGCTCGCGGCGGGCGCGGTATTCGTGGGACTGTGGATGACGCACATCGAGCTGAACATTTCAGCGATGATGGGCATGACGATGATCATCGGCATCGTGACGGAAGTCGCGATCTTCTATGTATCCGAGCTGCAGGGCTTGGTACGCGATGAAGGCGTGGCGTTTGACCGCGCGCTGGTCGAAGCGGGGCGTAACCGCTTGCGGCCGATTGCCATGACCACCATTGCCGCGATTCTCGCGCTCCTGCCACTGGCGTTCGCCCTGGGACAGGGCTCGGCCATGCAGCAGCCGCTGGCAATTGCAATCATCTCCGGGCTCGTCGTTCAATTACCGCTCGTTCTGCTGCTTCTACCCGTGCTCCTGCGAATCCTAATGCGGACACGAGGGAAGTAGTCCGCAGTTGCTGCGCATCCCGTGGCTTGGATGCCAGCTCAAGGCTTCAAAAGTTATCGAAAAAGTAGTCGCATCTGCTTACCTCAGGGCAACTCTGCGAGTGTTCCCTCTCGCTGCTTGAAGGCTGAAGCTTGCTTTAGAGGGGGCATAAGGTTGCTCTTGTTGTAAAAAAGCGACTAACCTGCGAGGCCGCTCACCCGTTGACAGCGGACATTCAGCGCTCCGAGGCGTGGGCGTCGCTTATGGGTCGATGTCCGGCATTCCGGCTGCGGTGATCTATTTTACGTCGAATGGCGTCGCGCCCGCTTTCGATGCGTGCGAATGAGGTTATGAACGGCTCGCCGCCGCTTGCAGAAACGCCATCAGCAAAGGATGCGGCGCGCCATCACGCGACGACAGTTCGGGATGCCCCTGCATGCCCACAAAGAAAGGATGCTTATCGGCCTCGATCGCGTCGGCAATTGAGCCGCTCTCGTCATGCGCGCTGACGGTAACGCCGAGCGTCGCGAGCGGCGCTTCGAGCGCCGGATTGAGCCGGTAGCGATGATTGCAGAGAATGTTCGCCTGCGCGCCGAGGATGGCCGCGATACGCGATCGTGGCGCTAGGGTTATCGGCCGCAAGCCTAGGCGATGCAACAACACGCCATCCTCGCCAACATGAATCGGATCGACGCTGGCGAGGCCCGCAGCGGGATGCGCTAGCATCATGCTGATCTCATCGCTCTTCAACGCTAGCCGGGCGATGGCGGTTGCCATTGACTGCATGCCGAGAGACAAACCCACGACCGGAATCGACGCGAGCCAGCTGAAACGCGCGGCCTCGATCTGTCCCGCCGCACGCGCCACGTCCGCGCCGTCCGGCAAAAGAATGCCGTGGGCATCGGCGAGCAAGGTTTCTGCGTTGTCGCGGTCAATTTCCTGCGGCGCGATGAAGCGCACCTCGAGATCAAATCCCAGCGCATCGGCGGCGTCACCGAGGGCGGCGAGCGTCGCGGGGTATTGTTGATGCTGGTCACACTCACGACCTATCAGCGAAATCGTGATGGACGGTCCGCTCGCTCGCGATGCGGCTTGTTCCGTGGATCGCCATCTTCCGTAGCGGTCCCGGTGCGCTTGCAACACCACGCCCGAACCATCTTCGACGAGCTGTGCACTATCGGCTCCGTGGACGACGCGCAACATCTCCACGTCTTCGGCGCATTGCGTAGGGAACGCATCGAACGATTGCACGAGGAGCACGATATCCCGCGTACGCGCCAGCGCAAAAATCTCATGGCACGGCTCGGCAGCATCGGGCAGGCCCATGCGCGTGCGCCAGATGAGACCGCTCGCGACTAACCGCCCATCCGCCGTGACGTGCTGATGCGCATCGGGAAACTGCTGTTCGTCGAAATGTACGCCGGCGCAGCGGAGTTCGGCATCCAAGGTCCGGGCGAAAAGCGCGGGGAGGGCGCCAAACTGCGCCGGCTCGGGGGTAGCGTCTTCGATGAGATAGAGCATGGAAGGCCATCCGATAAAAGAGAAACCGGCGACACAGCATTCGCGTCGCGGGCATCACTCCTGTGCTCAGGCGCCTCAGCCCGCGGCGCCCGCCCGGATACCACCCCGCGCACGCGGTCTCGATGCGCCAGCACGCGTCGCGCATCGTGCGCATCGGGACAGCATACGCGATCCCCACATGGTTCTCACGGCGAACGCGCTGCGGTGTCAACACCGACGTGCGCCGCGTCCAGCAGAGAGCGGCGAGTCGAGGCCCCCAGCGATGACATCGCCAAAAGGCGCAGTACCACTGATCAGCTCGAGCAGTCCAGTGAAGCGTAGACCGCTGTCGGGTGCATCAACGCAGGCCCGGGCAGCGTGCCGCCGGGTCGACCACGAGAGTGGGGCGGGTGTCACGCATCGACCTCTGGCGTCCCCTAGGAATGCAACTAATCGTCAGCGACGCAAACCATATGCAAGAGCTTCGCCACCGAAGGGCTTCCAAATAGCAGCGCGCTCGAATAGTAATGGGGGATGCGTCCAGGAAGACATGCTAGAGGCTCAACGAACGGAAAGGTCCTTCTCTGTCAGACGGACGGCATTCGTTGGCCGCGCCCGCAGCTTGCGTCGCGCGACCGCTTCGATCCGAAAAAACCCATCCTCGAACACCTTAACGGTTCGCGCATCGTCCGCACCGGGCGGCAGCCAAAAGAAGACTTCCAGACACCTGCGCGGAACGACGCACGTGACGCTTCCTCCGTGCCACTCGATGACAAAGCTCAGCGTCTCCTTGTCTTCTGAGATCTGAGGTTCAGGCACAAGCACTTTCATGGGCGGTGTCGCGATGACTTAAAGGCAATCCGACGCGTGGCGTGGAAGGCACAGCGCGTTGTTCGGTTAGGTTTTCACCAGTCTACCCGGTGCTTTTCTTCGGTTTCCTGATGGCGCCGGTCGTCGTCCACATGCAGGTAGACGCTGGTTGTCGTCAACGATGCATGCCCGAGGTTGTCGCGCACCGTGCGCAGGTCCACCTTGCGGTCGGCCATGTGCGAGCCGGCGCTGTGGCGTAGCCAATGCGCGGACGCCTTCTCCAGCAGATCGGCTCGCGCGCTCGGCGCATCGTCTCGCTCGCGCAGGCGCGCCGCAGCGCCCGCAAACACGTCTTTGACGATGGCGTGGAGCGCGGCACGCGTGAGCGGCGCACAGGTCTCGGTGCGTTCGTTGAATGCCGTTGCGCCGATTGGCAGAACCAGCGGCGTGTCTTCGCTGGGCGACGGCAGGGCGCTGAGTCCAAGGTGCTGCCGATAGCGCGAGAGCTCCATCATCATCTCGCGCGTGGCGGGCACCAGCCGTTGCTTGTCGCCCTTGCCGTGGATGGTGAGCCACCAGCGCAGTGCGCCGTCGGCGTCCCGTCGCACGAAGAACTGCCCCATCGTATTCTCGCCGACTTCCGCGATCCGCAGCCCGCCGAGATAGAGCAGCGTGAACAGCCATCGGACTCGGTATGCATGCGCCTTTTCTCGTTCCGTTTGCTTCTGCATTGTCGCAATGAAGTCTTTGACCTCCTGCCAGACGCTCGGCTCCAGATAACGCGTAATGCGCGGCGCGGCATGTCGGGTGCGCTGGCGCGAGAGCGATAACGGGTTGCCCGCAAGATACCCGGCTTGGACCAGCCACGAGAACATCGCGTTGAGGATCACGGTCGCCTGGCGTTGACTGGACGGCGACAGTGGACCGTAGAACGGCCGCCAGCGCGCGTCGCTGCGGGGATGCTTGCGGCCGCCGCCTGCCACCCACGTCGCGGCGGGCTGCGGGTCAGCCAGGAATTGCTGGTAGCGCAGGCAGTCTTCGTGCGTCAAGGAAGAGAGCGGTTTGCCTAGCACGACGACCGACCAAAGCAGGAGCCGCTCGGCCTCCTTGCGATAGTTCTCGAAGGTGGTCTTCGTATCGACGAACCGGGACAGCCAGGCGCGGATGGCATCCAGATCGTTGTCGGCCGCAATCTGGGCGCGCCCCGTCACCGCGCGGTTCGAGCCTGCCGAGCCGTCCCGATCGGCCGGGATGACCAGCGTTTCGAGCGGTGTTGGCTGCAGCGCGGATGAGGGCGAGTTGCAAACCGGTGGCGTTGAGGTCACAGTGTTTTTCTGGGCCGGTAACGGGGATCCTTTCGACATTATAGCATTAATGTCAAATCCCGGGCGTGGACGAGTTGGAAAACTCGCTGTTTACGTTGTAGTATTATCGTGAATCCTGCTGCGTCCGCACGCCATGTCCGACCATCTCTCTGA
>Ga0153921_1000288_pt1 | contig 31412 bp, 24 predicted proteins | sample TSNJ005MetaG_FD_104691 | JGI IMG/M metagenome (GOLD analysis project Ga0153921, IMG submission 104691) | Attine ant fungus gardens microbial communities from New Jersey, USA - TSNJ005 MetaG | ecosystem: Host-associated > Fungi > Mycelium > Unclassified | place: USA: New Jersey, Brendon T. Byrne... | reverse complement strand
TACCGAACTGAGGATCAGATCCATCACCAAAGCAACCGAATATCCGTACAAAAGGCGATGGGTCGGTCAATTCTTCTATGGAAAGGATGCGGGGAGTTTCTTGATTCAGACCTTCCATTGGTGTATAACCTTCTAATAAATCTTGATTGATTATCATTGCGTTTGCCTCCTTTTGAAATCTCGTGGTCTGGGCCTGTCAGCCCTGTAACCACGGCGCTTCTTACTTCGACTACTTTAACTACTATGATTTTTTATCATGAGTATTCTTAAAATAAATTATTCTAGCCGATTTCCGATTAGAAATTATCTAATTGTTCTTGTTTTGCTGCCCACGGCTTCCTAAAAGTCAATTTCGGATTAGGTTACTTACCATTTGCGGCAACCCATGCATCTAATTGTTCTTGTTTTGCGGCAATTAGCGTATCAATTCCGGCCGCTTTCAACTTCTCAAGAAATTTGGGTATTTCAACTTCCGGATCAACAGCACCGCACTCAATAACGCTATAATATTCTGCGTATACAGCCTCACAAGCGGCAAGCTCATTGGCATAATTACTAGAGTCAAACATAAATCCAAATGCCGGAGAAAATATAGTTTCTTTCTCAGCAATTTCGATCCTCTCCCAATAATCAGCGCCAGAATCTACAAGTGGAAGCATCAGACGGGGATTTCCAATTTGCCCCAAAATATGCCAATATCCACCTTCCCTATTTAGCTCTGCATAATTATCTGCAGTCACAGTATAATGCTGGCCCTCTATACCTCTTTGCATTAATGTGCTAAGCGTTGAATCCGTATACATCAGATTTAAAAACTGCATAGCCTTATCCGGTCTCTCACAGCTGGATGAGATAGCCCAGCCATCGTGAGAATAATCAGTTGTTGTAAGCAGTGCCTGATAATCTTCCAACTTCCATAAAATCCTTACGTCGCTTTCGCTATTCGGATTGTCTAATGTATTTTCATCTATAGGCGACGCAATACCGATCATACAAAATACTTTTCCGGCCTTCAGCATATCGAATCCGGTTTCCTGACTTGTCAGCGTATCCTTTGATATATACCCCTTAACATACCAGTCTCTCATGAGTTTACACTTTCTCATAAAATCTTCACTCTCATAATAATTAACCACTTTATATGTATCATCGGATCCGATTTCTATGGAACCGTAACCATTTCCTAATTTATCATATAAAACTTCCTTTATTACGTTGGTATATCCCATTGAAGGATTTTCCGAACTATATGGAATTATACTCGGCTCATTCTCTTTCATTAAAGTAAGCATTGGTTCAATATCTGTTATGGTTTTAACATTCCTGATCTCATCTTCCAGACCGTATTTCTTAAGTAATTCCGTATTAAACCACAGAGCAGCGAACGTAGCAATTGTTGCATTATTTTGCGGAAGCGTATACAGCTTATTATTAAGCATACCTACTTTAATAGCATCACCAAGGACATCGGAAATACCCTGTCCCCACTCTGCCACAAGATCATCCATCGGCGTAATCATATTAGAAGTCACCAATGGCATTAACGTATTTGAAACTGGGATTACATGGATCAAATCCAGCTTTTCATTGCTGGAGGCCTTCAAAGTATACACATTCATTAAATCAGTTGCATTGATAAGTTCAAGCTCAATTTGTACATTGATTTTATCCAGTATATATTGGTTAATCTCATCCTGTACCAACTGCAAATCAGCCTGCGAACCACCATAAATCATTAACGGAACGTTTAAAGTGTACGGATCTTCATCAAAATTAATATCCCCAGCATTTGAAACTTCCTGTGAACCCTCTGTTTCTGATGTGTCCTTAGTTTCTGTTGTGTCTTTAGTCACTGTTGCATTCGCCGTATCAGATATCTCATCCGTGTTTCCGCAACCACCTAAAAGGCTCACACTCATTGCCGCAATAAGTAAAAAACTTAACATTTTCCTTTTCATATTCTTTCCTCCTAATTTTATTGGGTGATTTAATTATATAGCATTTCCTAAGAGCGTGTTATACATAATCCTACCTTTATTTATATTATTCCGACTATTCCTTGATTGCCCCCTCTGTTATTCCCCTGACAAACCACTTTTGAAAGAATGGATATGCACATATAATCGGAAGCACACCGATAACTCCAATCGCCATACGTACAGTCATTGATGGAATGGATTCGACAGGAACAGGCTGACCAAGATCATTATTCGCTAAGAATGCGATAGTTTCATTCACTTTATTTAAGTACGCCTGAATACTCAGCAGTTCTGTATGCTTAGCGCTGATATAATACAACGAATTCGTCCAGTCGTTCCAATATGACAGCCCAAGGGTTAATCCTACCGTTGCAAACATTGGCAGGGATAATGGTACAACTATTTTGGTAAATAGCTTAAATTCACTTGCACCGTCAATATGAGCTGCTTCCATGAGCGCTCCCGGTACTGAATTTTCAAAAAAGGTACGAAACATCATAACATAAAACCCATTCATTAATAGTCCCGGTATGATTAATGCAAATATGGTATCTTTAATATGAAATATCTGTGAATAGATGATATAAGTTGCAGTTGCGCCACCACGAAACAACATTGTAAATATAAGTATAAAAATGAGAATACTCCTTCCCGGCAGTTTTCTTCTGCTAAGCGCATACGCAAAAGTTGAGATAATCATTATACCCAGCACCGTACCGGTTACAGTAACAATAATACTGATCAGATAAGCATTACCGATACTTTTCCAGTGATTTAATAAATAAGCATAAGCATCTAAGGACCACTCTTTGGGCCAGAACTGATAACCATTTTTTAAAATAGCTGACTCTGATGTTAACGATGAAATAGTAAGAAGTACAAATGGCACTATTGCACATATGGCCAATATACTCATGACAATATTTCCGCCTATCTCCCATCGTCTATTACTGGAAATCTTTCGCCTTTTTTGCATTTCCATAAGCCCTCCTAGAATATAGCATTTTCTTTACTGACTTTTCGAATGATAAGATTAGATCCCAGAATTAAGATAAATCCAACCACCGACTGATAAAATCCTGCTGCTGATGACATCGATACATTGCCCAGTTTCATCAAAGCCCGGAACACATAGGTATCAATTGTTGTTGTCACGGAATAGAGAGGACCGGAGTTCCTCGGAATCTGATAAAACAATCCAAAATCGGAGTAAAACATTCTTCCTATGGAAAGAATTGTGAGCATCATGAATGTTGGTTTAAGCTGTGGAAGTGTAATCGCTTTTATCTGCTTCCATCTTGAAGCTCCATCTATTGCTGCCGCTTCATAATAATCAGTGCTGATACTCATAATATTCGTCAGATACATCAGAATGGAGTAGCCCAGACCCTTCCATTGGCTGATAATCAACAAAATGAATGGCCAGTACTTTGCTTCAGTATACCAGGATATGGACTCCTTCCCAAATACTTTTAATATTCCATTATTAATGAATCCACTCTCACTGCTTAAAAAAGCATACGCCAAATAACTAACTACGACCATCGAGATTATGTAAGGAATCAGAATTGCCGTCTGATAGATTCTGGAGGCTATTTTATTACGTACCTCGTTAAATAAAATTGCAACTGCAATCGATAACACGGTTCCAACAACCATAAACAGAAGATTGTATAAAACTGTATTTCTGGTCATAACCCATGCGTCACTGGTTGCAAATAAGAACTTGAAATTATCAAAGCCGACAAAATCTCCATTGAAGACGCCTTTCGTATAATCCAGCTTACGGAACGCGATCTGAAGACCATATAATGGCAGGAGGTTATTAATAAATAAGTAAATCAGTGCCGGTAGAGACATAAAATAAAGAGGTATATAAACTTTCCATCTTATTTTTTTCTTAACTTTCTTGTTCATAGTCATACTCCTTCCTATAATTCATTCTCCCTGTTCTATCTCTATCCGTTGATATATCTTCATCATAATACTCCTTCCTCCAAATCATTTATTATAGCTTTATTGTAACAAAAAGAAAACTTATGGGTTATACCTCATCCGACTTTAATTTATATATTTCCGACTGCATCTTTGCCAGCAAAAAAAATAAATCCAATTCCCTGTTCTTAGGAAATGAATTTATTTTGTTAGATATCATACCAGGTTCATTTGCTTCTGCTGTTTTGCCGATATATTTGTGGTGAAACACCTACTGCTTTTGTAAATATACGGTTAAAGCTAATATAATTGAAATATCCAATCTGAAAAGCAATTTCAGAAATGGGTTGATTGGTTAACTCTAATAGATGTTTCGCCTTTTTTATTCTTAGATTCACAATATACTTATTAATTGACTCACCGGTTTTTTTATGAAATATCCTGGTTAGATAATCCGGATTCAAATAAACATTTTGTGAAAGTGTCTCCATATCTAATTTATCTGCCAGATGTATTTCAATATAATTCTTTGTTATTTCCACCGGGTCTCTATTGTTTAATTTCTTCTGTTCAAATTGATATAAAGCTTTTATTGAAATATCGATGAGCTTTTTCAATTCTTCGATGCCATTGTTATACTCTGCCAATGAATGATATAGATCCTCGTTCTCCATAATCTGACTAAGATAATATTTATTCATCGCTGCATATGCACTTAACATTACTATATATTGACGATGAAAGGACGATAACCATTTTCTATTCACCGCAATAATGTTGGTCTGATAGTCGAGATAATGATAAATACTTTTTTCCACATCCAAAAATTCACCCTTTAGCAGTTGCTTAAGCCAGCGTTCAAATTCCTGAAGATCCACAATCGATTGTTTTTCCGAGATCATTCTGTTGTATTTTCGGTGTTCAATGACCCCTTCGTTCCACAAATTATTAGAGTCTATCTGATACAGGCTTTCGATTTCATTGGCAACTTCCTGAATTTCGATATCTTTGCCGATATAGCAATTAATCTTATTCCCAATATACTGTTTGACGATGAGCAGATATTCGTTACAGATTGTCCCTACCGCATTATACATCTCCGATGAAATAGAATCCGCACCTATGATCACCAGATTTACATCGTTTTCAAATTGAACCATATCACACATCCCAAAGTTGAATTTCTCCGTAAAAAGCTCCAGCATGATATTTCTCAAAGCAAAACGAAACAAATTATAATCCTCTGCCGCAATATTCGTACTCCACTGGCGGGTTACAAATAAAATCGGACAATACTTCCAGTCGGTATGAATATCAATGGACTTACCTGTCAGCCAGTGCCGGATACTGGCAGGTTCCGATAGGATCTCCCCTTGAAATAAAAGTGACCAGAATTTCTCCCGGATAACATCCTGACTGCGCATCCAGGAACGGCTGTGTTCCTTTAGCCGACTTTTGGTTTCTTTTGTATGAATCGCATTCAAAAGCTCTGCTTCTAACTCCACCGGATCAATTGGTTTTAAAAGATAAGCACAACTCCCTAAACGGACGACCTTCCGGGCATACTCAAATTCCGCATGACAGGTCATGATAATGCACTCTGCCGGCAGATTCTCCTGACTGATCCACGCCAATAATTCGAGTCCACTCTCCTGTGGCATTTCAATATCACAAAGAACAATATCAATAGATTCATTCGCTAAATATCTTTTGGCTTCCTGCACACTTTCCGCCTGAAAACACTGGCAAATCGACAGTTTTTCTTTATTGATCATATGACTTACGGTTACTAATGAATTTATTTCATCATCTACAATTAATAGATTCATGCTCGTCCCCCTTGACGCTTGACACCTATTACCGCCACTGTTATGATAATGGTAAAATATCTAACGGAAGAAGGCAAGGTGCTAATGAAATTCCATCTGAAATACTATCTGAATGGTATAACCAGTAAAATTATTATTGCTGTTATTGTGATTTGTATTCCCATCGCTGCATTCAGTATTTTAAGTATGTATAATAACAGAAACATACTTATCGAGCAGATTAAAGGAACACATCTGACGATGCTGCAAACCGCTCTCCAGCAGGTCGATAATGAAATGACGAATGCCAGAAGTTATACAAATGCTCTAACCTTTCGGAACGCCGATACATTAGCCCTGACCATGGACAGCACCTCGTCTAATTTTTATTATGCCGCTAATCGCTTAAAAAATGATGTTGAAGATACGATTGTGCGCTATCAGTATATTGATGGTATTTTTGTTTGTATACCTAAAACAGATTTTTATTTAACGAGATTCAATGACTTAGAAACGAAAAATAATCTATCTGATTTTAAGCAGTTTTTATTATCATCGGCTATGCCAAATTTTAACATCGATTCCAGTTGGACGAGCTATCGTTTTAATGATACAGAATATATTATTCAGGGGTTCTCTCGTAATGGCATTTATGCCGGATGTTATATAAACGCAAGCTCCTTATACTTTTTAACTTCGTCTGATGAAATTTTTTCATTTCTTCCGTATTCGGAACTTTTGGAAGTACAGCAGTATTTAGGTAAAAATGATATGCTGCTATATCAAAAATCATCGGTAAGTGACTTGTGTGCATACGAAATTATTGACACAAGTTCTCTTTTTTCAGAGTTACCTTTTATTCAAAGGTATATTATACTTGTTACAATAATTATTATACTTTTTATTCCGACTTTATTCTTCATCTTAAATCGTATAATAATTTATCCCCTGAAAATTCTGGGAAGAGCTATGAACGAAATTCAAAGGGGAAATCTGGACTATCGAATTGATAATTTCAATAGTTCAAATGAATACAATCAGATCAACCATACCTTTAACAATATGGTCAGTCAGGTTAACGAGTTAAAAATCGCCGTTTATGAGGAAAAATTAAGTAATCAAAAATCACGGCTGAATAACCTTCAAATCCAACTTCGACCACATTTTATGATAAATTCTCTGAATATGATATTTAATACCGTTACAAACCAGGAACAGGAAACATCGCTAAAGTTAATTCGCTTTTCCATAAAATATCTACGGTATATGATTAAAACAAAAGAAGATTTTGTTCCTCTCAACGAGGAGCTGGAACATATTAAAAACTATTTAAATATTCAACTGTTACGTTACTCAAATCACTTTTCCTACCGTTTAGATATCGATCCATTTATAGAGACGGTTCCGGTTCCGCCATTATTCATTCAGAACTTTATTGAAAATTCATTAAAGTACAGCATAATCTCAGGACAAAAAGCCGAAATTCAACTCAAAATTAATTACCTGGAAAAGGATCTCAAACCTTATCTGCATATTCTGATTCGCGATAATGGTAATGGTTATCCGGAAGAATTACTGGAGCCTTTAAACAATCAGTCAACCGTATTACTGGTGAATAAAGTTGGTCTTTGTAATTCCATTGAACGTATTAAAATACTATATGAAGGCGGTGCTTACATGAATTTCTATAATGATGCAGGTGCTGTCAGTGAATTTTTATTTCCAATGAATTAATAAGGGTCTTCTATATTCTTGACGCTTAAATGGCTCTGAATACATTTACCGTCTTGTCCATAACTACCTGTACGTCACTTCCCGAATCAAGAACCGTATTTTGAAGCGATTCTTTTTCAACCAGCACTGTTATCACATCAAGTGCTTCCAATTTATCGGTATTCAGCAAAGCTCCCACTTGCGCAGCGAAACACGAATCAGTTGTCACAGCCTGCATCTTAGAGCTTTCGGTAGTGGCAACAATATGATTGGAAGAAATATAATTTCCCTTACCCGAAACAACATGTATTATTACAGGTGCTGCACCAGACGGCGTGATATATTGGGTATCTATTGTTTCCGAAATATGATTGGCAATTACCGAATTATGATTACCGCTAATATACAGGATGCCATACAAATCATCTAAACCATTGTCGTATTCCTGCATAGGAGACCAGGGTTCATGGTCACGTAAAAAATGATTTGACGAAACCAGATTTTCCGAGCAGTTTTCCTGGAATACCAGCATTCCCGGATAAAATGAATGAAATCTGTTACTGGTGATAGTGGAACGTACCACACCAGTAAAATGTACACTGCTTACACCCCGCGGAAAAATATTGTTTGCCGTAATCAAAAGTCCTCCATAATTTTGAGCATAAATAGAATATCCTTTATAACCAGCTCCTATAAAGTTATCGGTTATTTTTAAAGCCTGACCCGCGCCTCTTAGTTCTATACAGTTTCCGCATTCTGCTATGAAATTATCATGTATAGACAGTGCATCTGCATTATATATTATGATTCCATGCTCTAAATACACGATTCCCATGCCTGTAATCCGGAATGAGTCCCCCGCACTTGCTATATAAATACCTGTTTTCCTGTTAATATATGTGTTTTCTGGATTTGTTACTCCAGATCCATCATCCAGAAAATGTAAACCATCAATACAAAAGTCTGCAAACTCCACCGAACTGATTCGAGGCTCTCCGCTCCGCTTAACATAAAAGGCTGCTCCGGCATATTCCTCTTCGTCAGCCGCCGGGGAAGGGTCTACAATTATGCGGCTCCCTCCCGGCCAAACTTCATGCAAATTTTCCCATTCACTCTCCGGCGTATTAAAACGAATACTTGAAGATGTAAAACCATGTCCGGAACCCACAATTTTCAGATAGCTGATGTCAATAACCACTTGGCTGATAAGATGATAATCACCAGGCGGGATATAGATAACTGCACCTGGTTTTCCCCCATCATTAATATTAGCGTCCGTCTGCCTGCTTTTAATATCCGCAATGATGCTATTGATTACCGCCCCAATATCCTCATACGGATTACCGGCATTCCACTCGGTTACGTCATAATAATTTTTACTGCCCATGAATAAATCCTCCTATAAGATTAACACGAAATAACATAAAACCCATTCATTAATAAACCCGGTATGGTCAATGCTAATATGGTATCATTAATATAGATACTTTTCAATTGCTTTGATAAATAAGCTAAATAAGCATAAGCATCTAAGGACTATTTTGGGGGCCAGAACTGATAGCTATTTTTAAAACTCCATTTAAGACACCTTTCGTATAATCAAGCTTACGAAAAGCGATCTGTAGTCCATACAATGGTAACAAGTTATTAATTAGTAAATCAATGCCGATAAAGACATAAGATAGAGCGGAATATAATCCTTCCACCTTATCTTTTTTTAACTTTCCTGTTCATAATTGTCCTCCCTCCGGATATATATACTAAAAATATGATTTAACACAAAAGCTCCGCCACAAGCCAAAACTGCTCCGCCGCATATAAAGAACAGCATCATCACAACAGCAGATGAATAAAATCCATAACCAACCACACAAAGCATAACCAACAGTGCCGCACTGGAAGGCAAATGACGAAAGGCAAAGTACAACGTGTTTTTTAAAGTATTACGAATGGTATTATCATATTTTGCAAGCACCGGAAACACCATTACAGCTGCCAGTCCATAGAGAACAAGCATCAATGCGAATCCTATTTTCCCCGGTATGTAATCCAAGTAACTAAAGTATCGATAATCCTGCAACAAAACGAAGCCTGCTGCCAGCACTATGATCCAGATTATTGTTCCCTGCCGAAAATTCATCCGGAATGACTTTATGAAACTCCTTGCTATATACCCGTCTTCATTCTTTACCAACTTCATAGCAACATAGTAAAGCGCTGTTGTGGATGCTCCAATTGTAATAACAGGAAGCGAAAAAAGAAGCCATAGGATATTTAAGTAAATAATATGCACTATCTTTGTAATCAACCTGCAATATGGACTATCCAATTCAAAAAATGACCACATGAGCATGCCCCCAATTTATTTAATATAGATTCATTATAGCGAAAAGAAAAATGAAGGATTATACCTTATCCGACTTTAATTTAAATAATTCCGACCAATCCTTTAAAAGTTCAATAGAATCACCCCGTTTGTGCTATGCCTTTTTTGACTATCTTAATATCAATTCGCATGCTATAATAGAATGATCAGAGGTTACAAAGTAAATGGAGGTAAACGTATGGCAAGGTGTAAAATTCCTTATGGTATTAGTAATTATGAAGTCATTAGGGAAGGAAACTATCTGTATGTGGATAAAACCAGATTTATTGAAGAATTAGAACATATAAACACAAAATATCCTATATTTCTAAGACCACGCAGATTTGGAAAATCATTACTGGTTTCTACATTGCAATACTATTATGATAAAAACAGAGCAGATAAATTTGATGAGCTCTTTGGAGATACTTATATTGGTTCCCATAAAACAGAATCAGCTAATAGCTATTATGTAATGAGGTTTGATTTTTCAAAGCTTGATACGGAAAGTGAGGAAACACTTAAAATATCATTTTTCAGATCCGTGAGGGTTATATTGGATGGTTTTAGTTTATATTATGGACTGGATATTTCTCCGGAAGATTATAGTGACTATAACTCTGCTGATTTATTGGATAGTTTTTTACAAAAAGTGAATCAGATCATTGGCAGAAAATTATATATTATGATTGATGAGTACGATCATTTTGCGAATGCAATTCTCAGTAACAAAAAAGTATTCACGAAGATAACCAGTAAAGAAGGATTTGTAAGAAGCTTCTACGAGGTGTTTAAAGCACAAACGAACAATGGCTGTATAGATAGAATCTTCATTACAGGAGTGACCTCCCTAACATTGGATAGCTTGACCAGCGGATTTAATATTGCAAAGAATATATCTATGTTTCCTGAATTAAATGAGATGACTGGTTTTACAAGTGAAGAAACAAGGTCTCTCTTAAAGGAAATAGAAGTTGCCAATATAGAAGAAACCATGGAAGTTCTGGCTGAGAATTACAATGGCTATCGCTTTCACCAGAGTGCAAAATACAAAGTATTTAACAGCAATATGGTTTTATATTTCATGGATGAATACCAACGGGAAAAAGCGATTCCAAGGCAATTAACCGACCCCAATATGAGAAGTGATTATCATAAACTAACCGCTATGTTTGACTTGTATGAAGATGAGGAAGCAAAGCAGACCATACTTGAAAAGATTATGAATAATGACAGCCTGGAAACGGATATTATCACAAATTTTAACTTCTCCGTGAACTTTACAGATGAAGATTTTCTTTCACTCTTATTTTATCTGGGATTACTTACGATAAAAGAAGAAGGGTTGGCATTTGATGTCTCATTGCAGACACCAAATGCAGTTATTAGAGATATCTACTTTCAATATTACGGAAATTATTTAAATTTAACGACAAGGGAAAAAAGAACAGCGATAGCAAACATTGCCATAAATAGCGATTTTACAGAACTTAACAGACTTATTAGTGATATACTTAAGTTACACAGCAATGACGATTACAGAGGGTTTGATGAAGCCAGGTTGAAATCTGTTTTTCTATCATGTTTTAGCAATCAAAATTTGTTTCTGGTGAAATCGGAATATACATCAGAGGGGAAAAAAATTGATATTGCACTATTTGACCAGTATGGAAGAAGCAATGATATTAAATATAATTTTCTGATTGAATTAAAGTATATAAAGAAATCCCAGGCAGGGAATGCCCGACACGGGCAGAGCCGATCCGGTCAGGAAGCTATAGAAGCTGTCAGAGATATTGCAATCGGACAGATGAAGGAATACTTGAATCTTAAGGAATTCAGGGACAACCAAAAGATACATGGACTAATTTATATTGTAGTGAAAGATAAGATTGTATATTGTGAAGAAGTAAAACGCTCCTGAAACACTTGAAGTCTAAGACCCCACAATAAGTTACAGGGTCTTTGACTCTCGCGACATTCTCCAGCCGGAATAAGCTATATGAATCTGTCAATAACTATCTCGGAATCGGTATTGCTGAGCATATTAAAAATCTTTCAGGAGGCAAAACGGCTGTTAAAAGAAACAAATTTACCAGTTTGGTAAGGATACACGCTAAGCGCGGATTACTGTTCTGCAAGCCATGCATCAAAATGCGCCTGTTTATCAGCAATAACATCATTTATTCCGGCATTTTCCAAAGCATCTATGAATTCTGGATAATAAATATCCAAATCCACACTGCCGCTCTCCAATGCCGGCAGATACAGGCTTAACACCTCCCGTACCGCTGTGATCTGAGTTGTTTTGTCCGCATTGCTATATGCAAAACCATAACCTGCAGTAGTGTTAGACATTGCTTTTGCAGTGTAATCTTGTGCATTATCAATTGACCAGGTGTATGTATATCTGAAATCACCACCAGGCGGTATTGTATTATAGTATCCGCTTGTATCTTCATTCATACCGTCCGGAAAAGCAATCAGATTTTGCTCTTTGTCAACCATCACATAATGCTTCCCTTCGATCCCAAAACGTATCAGGTTGGTAAGATCATGGTCCTCATACATCATGTTCAGTAAACGCATTGCAGCATCCGGATCTGCACAGGTAATTGGTACAGTCCAGAAACCCGCCAAAGAAGTCTGTGAAGCACAATGAACTTCACTCGTGGTAAGACAGACCAGTTCCCCGCCGGCCTCGCCTTCAAGAGCCTCTTTCATACCCGGCCGGCTGGTAAGGGCATACCCGCCAATGACCTTAGATCTCGTCAGCTCTAACCTGGAGGTATCTGTTGTGGCAGAATCCGGATACATATAACCTTTCAGGTACCATTCACGCACATGCTTTAAGTAATCATAATATTCATCTGTCGCATAAAGATTCACAACTTTTGTACTGTCTGTACCCATGATTACACCTGATGTGGTATCTGATCCAAGAGGATCATAAATCCCATTGTAGTATCCAAATGTAGTAGTGGTTATTCCTTTCGTAATCTGACCGGCAGGATACAGATCCGGGTAAATTTCCTTGACAGCAGCAAACAGGTCTGTCAGGTCATCCAGAGAATAGATGGTATCTTCATCATAAGAAAGACCTGCCGCATCCACATACTCTTTTAGGATAAAATATCCTCCGCTATGTCCGTACATACTCTTAACGCATGTAATTCCATAAGCCTCACCGTCAACATAAGAAGCGTCAGTTAATGGATATCCTTGGGCGATACAATCCAGAATGTAAGGTGCATTTGCCTCCAGCAGGTCATCTATGGGGTTAATTAAGCCCTGGCTGGCATAACTTATGATATCCTGATACTCAAGAGACATTAAGTCAATTTGTTCTCCGCTGCCAATCCAAAGTGTGTACTGAGAAAATGTATCATATGCTGATATTACCTTGAACTCCACTTCAACACCAATCGCCGGGATTGTCACTTCGTTAACTGCAGCAAGCACCTCGTCTATATCCGCAGGTGTTATTCCCATCGTAAGATAAGTCATAACAATATGGGAAACCTCCCCGTCCCAGCCGACACTGTCTGATGCGCTGTCCGATTCATCTTTTAATGTACTTTCTGTTATATTGTCTGTTTCTGCTTTATTTCCACATCCTCCCAACAGTCCGGGTATTATGAAACCCGCCAAAAGTACTGCCCAAAACCTCTTCATTTTCAAATGCCTCCATTTCATAGCCAAAAGGGTACCCGAAAGGCGGTACCCTTTTTACTGTTCAGCGGTCTAAATAACGATCATAACCAGTCTGATTGGTTTCTAACATAAGAGAGAGTCCAATGGCTTCCAACTCCGCGAGGTAGTTATTCCAGCTCTCATCGTCCAGCGATTTGGTACCCACAATGAATTGCGGTGCCAGCTCCACTGTATAGAGGAACAAATCCATGGTTATTCCTTTGGTTGCCGCTTCCTCTTCATCGGTAAGCGAGATGCCTGGCATCGGCATCTTGACCGTCAAGTCATCGCCGCCGCACCATTTGTCATACGCGTTTTTTACCTCATCAGCCACCGCAAGGGTCTTGTAGCTGTTACGAATATAGCCGGGAATTTTTTCGCCGGCAAAATAGGCGCTCTGCAGACTGCCGCCGACTGCATCCATCAGCGGGTTGTATACAAAGCTGCCGCTGCTGTCAAACCAATAAGCACCCTCATCAAGGCCGTTCGCTGCATAAATGGTATCGTCGGCAGGAATTTGGTCCTTGGTAAGACCGTACATCGTCAGCATGCCGCCCTCGTCGGAGTACATATAGTCTAAGATGGCAAGCAGCTTTTCAGGGTTTTTACAGGCAGTGGTGAGAATATAGATCAGCCCCGAGCCCTGGGAGGGCGGCGTAGTATGCCTGATCTGGTCAGCAGAGGTTCTCCCTTCGGCTGTCGGAGATTTCAAGGGGCGCACATCATAGACCACGTCTGACGCAGGATCACTCATTACATCGCCCAGATGACTCAGCATGCCCATCCAGATACCGGCGGCATTGCCGTAGAGCAGTGATGTATTGGGCTGGAAGAACATATCCTGTGTGCGGCTGGCAAAATCCTGATAAATATAACCTGCTTTATACCACTCGTTCATTTTGCCCAGGTACTCACGCCAGCCATCTTGGGCGGGACCGAAGTAAACCGTAGTTTCATCCACATAGAAGTTGTAAGGGTATACGCCATAGGAATCTGTCAATTCTGCAGCCGGAAAATAGCCGTTGTAGGGGAGAATAAGCGGTGCATACTCCACAAGGCCGAGCTTTTCGAAATATTCCTTAAACAAAGGCAGCATATAATCCCAGTCTGCGATGGTTTCCGGTTCGTCCTTGCCGCTGGGGAACTGAACATTCCCGCCTGTCATCTCTTCGAGTATGTCGCGGCGGTAGACTAACCCGCACCAGGGCTTCGTGCTCTCTTCCGGATAGGAATTAATGGACAGGATCTGGCCTTCGTCATTGTATAAGGCTGTCTTGTAGCCAGGATCTGCCTCCATGCGTGCACACAAATTGGGCATGTAATCCAGATAATCGGCAATATCAATGATCACACCGTCCTCAAGCAGTTCGTCCCAGGAACCCTGATATTGGTTCATAGCCACAAGATCGGTGTACTGGCTGGTACCGAACATAAGTGAGAGGGAATCCACTTCGGAGCCGGAGACAGGCTCCTCGAATACGAAGGTGACATTGAATTTCTCCTCCAGATACTTGATGACGGGATTGTCGATGTAGCTGGCGTAGTAATCGTTCGCTGCGGAGTTCGTCCACCAGGTAAAGGTCTCGTGGGTTGTCCAGTCGATCCCGGCGGGAAGAGTATCGCTCTCGCTTTCGGACTCGGCTGTATCTCCCCCAGCCGCAGGTTCGGATACCTGGGAATCCCCCTGCGCGGATGTGGCGTCCGGATCCGCCTGAGGTGTCTCGCTGGTGCAGGCGGTGAGCAATGGCAACAGTATGGCAATGCTAAGAGAAAGAGCAAAAACTTTTTTACTTAATTTCATTTTTTTCATAGTATTCATGGTTTCCTCCTGAATGAATGATTATTTATATAGGCTGACACAACTATTCCTTTACGCCTCCCAGTGTAACACCCTTTACAAAATACTTCTGCGCGAAAGGGTATACGCATAGAATGGGCAATGTGCCAACAACCGTAATGCAATGCTTTACCAGATTATTCACAAGGCTGGCCGCACTGGCAGCCTCAGCGGCGGAGATCATCTTTGTGTCGTTCTGGACCAGAATCTCCCGCATGAACAGCTGCAATGGCCATAGGTCGCGTCTGCGTGACAGGTAGATGGATGCGGGGAACCAGCTGTTCCAGTGCTGTACTACCAGGAACATGACAATAACAGCCACGGTAGCCTTCACAAGAGGCAGCATAATCTTAATCAGGATTGTCAGCGGCCCTGCACCGTCCAGCTTTGCCGATTCTTCAAAGCTGGGCGAAATCTGGTCAAAAGCATTCTTCATGATGATGATATAAAAGGCATTGATAGAGCCTGGGATAATCAGTGCAAGGGGATTTCCCAGCAAACCAAGATTCATGTTGACAATATAGGAGGGGATCAGTCCACCGGAGAACATCATGGTAAAAATAAGCATGAGTGTCAGAGGTTTCTTCAGTTTTGTATTGCGGCTGAGGGCGAAGCCTCCCATGGTAATCAGGACAATCCCAAGCAGCGTTGCAGCCGACACATAAATGATCGTATTGCGGTAACCGGTGAGTACGGACGGGTTGCTGAGCACAATGCGATACCCTTCCAATGTCGGGCTGCCCACAATCCAGCCAAAGAGACCGGGGGTGGCCATCATGGTGCGCGGGTCGCTGAAAGAGGCCATCAGGATATGCCAGACCGGCGCGATACACACAATGCACAGAAGTATCATGAAGCTGTAGTTGATGATGTTGAATACCACCCTCGAAGGTGTAAGCTTTTCAATCATGTTTTCCCCTTTCTCTAAAATATTGACGTGTCGGCAAGTTTGCGGCTCAAATAATTGGATCCAATGAGCAGAATTGTGCCTACAATCGAGTTGAACAGCCCCACTGCAGCTGAGTAGCCGTACTGCATTCGCTGAAGTCCCATACGCGCCACATGGGTGGAGATGACGTCCGCCGTGCTATAGATGGTGGGGTTGTAGATAAGCAGGATTTTGTCACTGCCCACATTCAACAGCGAACCGATGTTCAGAATGAGCATGGTAACGATTGTAGGGCGAAGCGCAGGCAAAGTGATATGCCATGTCCGCTGGAGACGGTTCGCACCATCGATGGCCGCCGCTTCGTTAAGTTCCTGGCTGACGTTTCCCAGAGCTGATATGTATATAATAGAACTATAACCCAAACCTTGCCACAGCCCGGAAAGGAGGTTGATCCACCAGAAATAGGATGGATTCATCAACAGGTTTTCCCGCGGGATACCAAACACATTAACCAGGAAGCTGGTGACAATGCCGTTCGCAGAGGTAAAATCAATGATCATGCCCGCAATGACAACCGCCGAAATAAAATAGGGCATATAGGAGATTGTCTGTACGGATTTTTTGAACCATCTGAACTTGATCTCATTTAAAAGCAAAGTGAACAGGATGGCGGACACCAGCCCGACACTCAGACCCAAAATACTTATAACCAGCGTGTTCCGCAGGATTTGCAGAAATTCACCTGACGAAAAAAAATCCATAAAATTAGCAAATCCAACCCATTCGCTGCCCCAAAATCCACGGGCGGGCTTGAAATCCTGAAATGCCATAACAATCCCGGCCATCGGCAGGTAATTAAAGATGATCAGGTACACAAATATCGGCAGGTAGATCAGGTAGATACCCCAATTGAGACGAATATCGTGTTTCCAGCTTGTGCCGGAGCGCATCCGCTTTTGTGGTGCTGCCTGCTTTAATGTCTTGTTCAAGCTATTATCTCCTCTCTCATCATCCAATGATGACTCGTGTGCGGCCAAGGTTATATGCTCTCGCAAAAGGTTTTTCAGATTCACCGTCACGCTTGGAAGCAACTCGCACTTGCGGGAAATAAGTGCCTTCTTCCTTATAAATATTGCTTGTATTAGCTGCCCACGATCCATCGGGTAATGCATGGAATTCTGCATTAACAAAATTGCCGTCGCCCAGGAAATCCCATTCAACACTTACGATTTTATCAGTCCCTTGTGGAACCTGGATTCTTGCCGATAATTGAACAGTCATGCCTGATGTAATGCCTGCACACCCAGTGCCGTTGGCTGTTAATGTAACGACAGGTTGTATACCGCCGCGCTCCGAAGGGTTTTCTTCCACAATAATCTGACCATCAATTACTTCATAAGAAGTCGAATCCGGAGGTTCCACATCACCTTCTACCCAAGCGCTCAGATCCAGAAGCGCCTGCTCAAGTATGCCGGTATAATCGATTAATCGGTTATTCAGATAAGGGAAATATGCATCACTTGATGCGTGATGATTCGCATTTTCGTTGAACCATATACGGAAATCTCCCTCCCGTCCCATTGCTTTTACTCTTTCCCTGTAATAATCACCATCCGATGGGAATGCATCTGCGTCTAACAGGTTTACAACCATAATAGTCTTGTAATTTATCTTTCCGCTCCAATGAGCACCGCCTGATGTCATTAAAGCTGTTTCAATAGCAAAATGAATTCCTGTTGTCTGTGCGTATATTGGATTGCCATCTAAATCCCTTAGATGATTCCATGTATAGAAGGTTGACCCCGGATCTTTATGCCTGTGATACGCGATTTTAGCAAGAGCCCCCTCACTGACGCCGCGCTCCCTTAGGCTGTAGAATAAATCGCGAAGCTCTGAATCATATGCTTCCAAATACCCCGGTTCATTCCAAAAAGCATTTGTGTATGTATCGTTTACCATACCGGCAGCATTCAAACAGTCTGTCAGCTCAGGATGTTCATATTTCATGAATAAGTATTCGTAGTTTTCCCAACCCTTAAGCGATACGCCCAGCTTCGTCACTTCATTCAGAATATCCCGTTCCATATCATTAAGCGAGACATAAGGATCGCCGCTGCCTCCCGGCCTCACTGCATCTGCAATCAGCGGTGCTTTCTCTTCCAAAACAGCACGGGCAAACCGCCTTATATCGTAATTGCCCAATGAGGCTGATGCTGCTGTAATAAACGGAACCGCCCCATCCCACACCAAACCTGTGCTTACCTCAAGTGCTCCGATCGTCTGCATAGAACCTCCGCTGCCGCCGGATAAATAGCCGTATATCTTTTCGTTGTATCCATAATAATTCTTTGCGATCGTTCTGGATACATGAGCTGCTGCTGCCTGATTTACATGACCCATCAAGCCTGGCAGTACTGTTATAGAATATGCACCACTGTCTAAGTCAAACGCTAAATCCGTGATGACAGCGTCAAGACCAAAGAACGGATGTGTCCGCTGGAAAAAGCGTCCCTTCCACTGCTCTTTTGGCGGAAGATAAATATGGAACTGCGGATCAGGTCCATCCCCAAAGCAGCCTGATACCCGTACATGGGGGGACGGGGTGTCAAATTCTTCTATGGAAAGAATGCGGGGGGGATCTTGATTAAGACCCTTAACTTTAGCATAACCTTCCAATAGCTTTTCAGCTTGAATCATCTTCACGGTTATTACCTCCTCCTGTTAATAAAATAGTTACGGTTCATCTTTAAGAACCGCAACCATATTATTTCACAAATCCCACTGAAAGTATCAAACAAATTCACTCTATAATAATACAAATTCAACCATTTTTTTCATTCTTAATAAGCTTTATGTATATGCTCTGCCTGATACTCTCTTGGTGTTTTTCCATAATATTTTTTAAACTGTTTTGTAAAATATGAATAATTATCAAATCCCACCCAGTCGGAAACCATACTAATTGAAGCTTTGGAGTCTTTCAGGAGCTCACCGGCCATTATCATTCTCTGCTTATTTATATAATCAATTACCGTCTGGTTAAAACGCTTCTTAAACGACCTTGTAAGATGATTATGACTAACATGTACCATCCTGGCCAATTCTTCTATCATCAGGGAATCTGCAATATGTTCGTTGATGTATTTTGCAACTTGTTCAACAATATCTTCTTCCGTCATTTCTTCTGCTGCCTGGTTTGTCATATTCTGCACATATATCTTCCCGTAATTGCTATATAAAGACTGACTTCTTTTATCTCTCAGAACAGATCCCGCTTTTTTCAGAACATCACCAAGCAAGTCATAAGAAGCAGGTTTCAAAACATAATCCAGACAGTTAAGCTTTACAGCCTGTCTGGCATAATCAAAATCATCATGGCAGGTTAATACAATACACTCTGTATCCGGTGAGTTGGCATTAGTCCACGCGATCAGCTCTAAACCGCTTCCGCCCGGCATCTCAATATCACATAGAAGGACATCAATCTGATTTTTTGCAAATATTTCTATAGCCTGTTCACAATTATTTGCAGTCAGAATATTACCATAGGTCAACATATCCCACCTGACACCATCCAATATCCCCTGTATTACATAAAACTCATCATCCACGATTAACAAATTCATGAATGCCTCCTTTCTTCCCGTTCCATATAAGGCAGTTCAATAAATACCTGTGTGCCTTCCCCCTCTGCACTTGTAATATTAAGCACCGCCTTTTTTCCATAAAAAACCTCCATCCGCCGCCGGCAATTCCAGATGCCAATGTGCTTCTTTCCCATTTTATCAATATAAATCCCGCCGGTTTGAATTGCTGCAAGTGTTTCTTCATCCATTCCATTCCCGGTATCACAAATGGAAATCTTTAGTTTGTCCTCTTCCTTCCTGATCGAAATGATGATTTCAATCACGTTTTTAAATTGTATTGCATATTTCATTGCATTTTCTACAAAATTCTCAATGAGCAGCGGCGGCACCAATGCATTTTCCAAACCGTCCTCAATAGAATATACTCTCGTAAATGCCCCAACGAATCGTATTTTCTGAATCTCAATATAGCTTGCCACAAAATTCATCTCCGATTCCAGACGAACCAATGAATCCGTTTCCTTTAATACATATCGGAAATATTCACCAAGATGTATTGCATATTTCTGAATACACTGGTAATTCTTAGTCTGAGCCAGACTATAGATCATGTTAAAGGAATTCAGAAGCATATGCGGGTTGACCTGGAGCCGAAGATTTGTAATCTCTGTCTGGTACATCATGATATCTTTTTCATGAGACTTAAGGATATCCTCCGCCATGTGGTTAAAAGTATCAAAAATATATTTAAAATCATCCGTCTGTGGGATTTCACATATACGGCGATACACTTGTTCATTTTCCAACTCTTTCATACATCCCTGCAGGGTAAGCAGCGGTCTGATCACTTGATTTTGTATCATTTTCCAAAGGATAAAAATTCCTATTGCACTAATTATAGTAATCATCAACAGCATCCAGTACACAACAGGAATCATCCGCAGGAAATGCTCTGTATTTAATGCGATTGTTATATTTGTGTCTAAGGTATCTGAATGCCATTCTATTGACAGATCAAGAATGTTCTCGGCTAATGCTGTCTTCCTTTCCTCTTCTGTTATTTCTTTTATACCATTGCCTTCCATTAGAAGGGAAACATTCCCGCTGGTCATATATATTACCGCATTTTTATAATGCTCCTCTTCCAGCAGGGAGTTCAGCATAAGCTCAATATCATTTAGGACTCCCATTGAATAATTTAGATAATTATAATTTTTTAAATAATAATATCTTCCGCCGATGCATGTAATATGCCACTTCCCTGATGTCCCGTCCGATATTTGTGCTTCCGGCATTTCCTCTTTCATTAACTTGATATCACTATAAGGGTAAAGGTTATTATCATACTTTAAATATAATTTATCATCTTTTTTATCCATAAGATAGATCATACCGCTAACATCGCACAGGGAGCGGATTGTTCCTAAGTCATCTACTATCTTATAACTAAGCAGAATGTTACTGGCATCTTTTACAGTCAAAGGTGTTAAATATTCTGCTATCATATTTTTCATCCAGTCATTCGTTTTATCCATTTGTGATTCCAGATTTGTCATATAGATTTTTAATTCATTTTCATAGGAATCCAAGACCCTGTTTTTTGACTCCCATATTACAAGGCTGGATACTGTAATCGCAATGACGTTAAGTGGAATGATCGTAATGCAGACTATAAAAAGCAGCCGTTTCGTAAGATTCTTCCAAAAGCTGAGAATATTCTTCATCTTCTTGTTCATTCCATACCTCTTTCTTTATTGTACAAAGCCATTCTGCATTCAGACTTTTGCGGAAGCGTCTTGGTTGGTGTGTTTTCCATTATTACCTGTATTTTACAGAATAAATAGCGAAGAGTAAAGAGTAATACGTTTGAGAAACTGTAAAATCATTTTTTACTAATTCTGTTCCCTGGCTATAATGTCCGTATAACATAGAATACTCTCTTGCAAGGCATCGTGATTGGATCTGTCATGTTTGATTAGATTAAAAAATGACAGAGCATCTACGCCCTGTCATAGCAAAATATCAATTTATGAATATACACCGGATTTGGCTCTATTTCTTTGTCTCTGGCTATTCCTTTAAGTCTTTTAAAACATGAGCAATATCATTATTTATACAAATTGACTGGCGTTCTATTTCTTTCGGTGAAACGGCTTCACTGTAATTGATACACGCGTAGACTGCTTTTGGATTTTGACAGGTCATCTGCCAGAACGGGTATTTAATAATTCCTGGTGTATTATATCCTACACCTAACTCCAGATAAAGCGTATGCATTCCCGCGTGCCGCTTTATAAAATCATCATAACGGGATGCGGCAGTATGCCATCCTTCATCCTCCACAAAGGTATCGTCACTGCGAAGATTCATTGTCATGTTTTTTCCACATAATGGACAATGAGGAATCAATTTGCTTGGAATTCGCATATTTTTCTGCTCAGCTGCCATCAGATGAATCATTTCTTCATTATCATAAGTTTTGTTATGACAGGGAATGCTGCATTGAAAGAGACCATAGTCACCCTGCGTATAAAAAAGGCGGTGTTTATCAAAACCAGCTTTTTGAAAACAATGGTCAACATTTGTTGTCAAAACAAAATAATCTTTATCCTTTATAAGATGAAACAGGTATTGATACAGCGGTTCTGGCGTGTCCTGATAGCGATTTAATAATATATAACGGCTCCAATATGCCCAGTATTCCTCTAATGTATCATAGGGATAAAAACCACCGGAATACATATCATGGAAGCCATATTCCATTTCAAAATCACTGAAATGCTGTTGAAAATTATCTCCCGAATAAAGAAAACCTGCTGCTGCGGAAAGTCCCGCACCCGCACCAATTATAATTGCATCAGCGTTCGTTATTTCACTTTGTAACCGTTTCATTGATTTTAAGTAGTCTTTGGTAGAGTCCGTAGTCTTTTTCCTTAAATACATTAAATATCACCTTCATTTCGCTTTCTGTATTATTAATATAGTTTTTTACTGTATTAACAGCTATTCTTGCTGCTATTTCGTTGGGAAAATGAAATTCTCCCGTAGAAATACAACAAAATGCAATAGAATTTATATTATTCTGTTCGGCAAGTTCCAAACAGGAATGATAACAAGACGCTAACAGCTCACAATCTTTTTCAGTTAACTTGCCACTTACAATTGGACCGACAGTATGCAGAACATACTTGCTCGGCAGATTATAAGCAGGTGTAATTTTCACCTTACCAGTTTCCTCCGGCTTACATTGCTTTTTCATGATATTATCGCAAATAAGCCTGAGCTGTACTCCTGCAAAGGTATGAATGGCATTGTCAATACAGGCATGGCATGGAATAAAGCATCCAAGCATCTGACTGTTTGCCGCATTAACGATTGCATCTACACGCAAAGTTGTAATGTCACCTTTCCATAAATAAAGCTGCCCTTGTTCGGGTTTTAAACTATCAAAATCTGTGATACCCATTTTATTGATTTCTTCCCTTAGATAATCATCCTGTATCTCCATTATATCCTCACTTAATGGCATCGGAGAACGAACATTCATCAAGGAGCGAAGCAGCTGTTTCTGCTCTCTGATATTTTCGGGAATTTGTATGTCTTTATAATTTGGTTGTTCATGTATGAGTGCGTTAATCAAAAAAAGAAGTTTATTATCTATATTCATATGTTTTCCTTTCCAGTCTAATCATATGCTTTCCTTTCCAGTCTAATCATATGCTTTCCTTTCCAGTCTAATCATATGCTTTCCTTTCCAGTCTAATCATATACTTTCCTTGCCAGTCTATTCATTATGCTTTCCTTTCCGGTCTTGACTTATTTGGTTCTTAAGCCTATACTCATTATAGACTGCAACCATTGCATATACAAGTACGCACTATTATATTATGTAGTGAGCAATTTATTAGTTAGTGCGAAAATGATTGTAGCAGAAAGGAATGTATGCCAATGCTGACTAAAGATGAACTGCCTGCTTGTCCTGTTGCCACAACACTTATGTTAATGGGGAACAAGTGGAAAATTTTTGTGATACAAAGACTTTTAGAAAGACCGTGGCGTTTTAATGAACTGCAAAAGGATATTACAGGTATCAGCCAAAGAGTGCTGACTGACAATTTGCGGGAAATGGAAAAGGATGGCATTATTATTAGAAAGGTTTATGCAGAGGTCCCAGCCCGGGTAGAATATAGCCTGAGCGAGGTAGGTGATACTATGCGGCCCATCATTAATTCCATGTATGAATGGGGAACACAATATCAGCAAATCCTAAATAAATAAAAGAAAAAGACAGAGCATCTACGCCCTGTCATAGTCAAATTTAAACAATGAATTTCATTAATACATTACCTAAGCGTTTGAGTCCTTCAACGATTCTTTCCTCAGACATGTTGGAAAAATTTATCCGAAACGTATTCTCTTTTCCTCCATTTGGGAAAAACGAACCTCCGGGAACAAATGCCACGTTCTGTTCAAGACTCTTTGCAAGTACATCACGGGCATTTATATAAGAAGGAAGTTCAATCCATGCAAAAAGTCCTCCCTGCGGTCTTGTAAATGAAACCTCCTCAGGAAATACCTCTTCCATTGTTTGGATTGATAAATCCCTTCTTTTTCTATAGACAGCACGAATCTTGTCAATATGGACATCTATATCATAAAGCTCCAGATATTTAGATATCTCCATTTGTGCAATGGTATTACACTGCAAATCGGTTCCTTGCTTTACAAGCGTATATTGTCGAATTATATTTTTATTACCAGCGATCCAACCAATGCGGTATCCTGGACAAAAGATTTTGGAAAATGTGCCGGTACAAAGAATATTTCCTGTTATGTCAAAAGATTTTACTGATGGTAAAAACGCTCCCTCAAACCGAAGTTCTCCATAAGGATTATCCTCTAAGACAGCAATTTTGAATTGTGCTGAAATATCAGCTAACTGTTTTCGGCGTTCAAGGCTCCATGTTCGTCCCGTAGGATTTTGAAAGTCAGGTATTATATAAATAAGTTTTGCCTTTTCACATTTTTCAAGCTGCTTAACAAGTTCGGAAATAATCATGCCATGTTCGTCCGTGGGAATTTCAACAAATAAACAGCCGTAAGCTCTAAACGCACTTATAGCAGCTAAATAAGTTGGACTTTCACAAAAAACAACATCACCTTCATCAAGAAATACTTTCCCAGACAAATCAAGTGCTTGTTGCGACCCATGTGTAACTAAAATATTGTCACTATCAAATGATGTTCCCAATCTACTGTTCATACGATGGGCAATCCATTCACGCAATGGCTTAAATCCTTCCGTTGTTGTATATTGTAAAGCTTTTGCTCCGTCACAATCCAAAACCATTCTGTTTACTTCTTTGATTTCTTCCACAGGGAACAATTCCGGTGCTGGTAAACCTCCTGCAAATGAAATGATTTCCGGTCTTTCTGTTACTTTCAGTATTTCTCTTATTTCAGAAGCCTTTATATCAGACATTCTTCTTGCCATGTTAAATTCCATAAAATTACCTCCCTTCTTATATTCCTATAACCTGACACATCTCATGCCATTTTTCACCGCCCCATGATGAATCCGAAATACCTTCATCCTGAAATCCCATCTTTTTATACATTTTCACCTTTGACTGCAAACATGTTAAAATGATCATTCTGCGCCCATTCACACGCTCACGTCTGAGATACTGATACATAAGCTCTTTGCCCAGTCCCTGCTTACGATACGCCGGTAACACATCCAATCCCAGCAGCATAATATTTTTACCGTTGGGATCATGTTTACCCGCATTTGTAAAAAAATCATCCCTGAATACATACTCATTCGTTGCCAATCCATTTACAAATCCCACAATCTTACCAGTTTCCTTATCAATGGCAACCAGGAACAACGCCGGTGCTCTTGCTATCCTTTCTTTCATATTCTTTTCAGAACATGCTTCATTTGATGGAAAACATACCTGTTCAATCGCAGCCGCCTGATCTGCCTCATCTTCATGAATACTCCTGAATTCGAATCTTTCTGTTAAATCCTTATCCGCTATATGATATTCCTGTTCTCTTGTTTTCTTTTCCAAAATAAACACCTCTCTAACATTCTGAAACGCGCAACGAGTCATCATAAAAAAGCACTTCCAAAATCATACAGCAGTAATACCCGAAAAGCAGGGGCTTATCTGCCCCTACTCTATTTTTTTATTTCATCTGTTTCAGTGCAAGCATCTGTTGCTGCTCAGTTTCTCTCTATTCTTTACCGATTACATACTCCATCATAATCGACTGACTTCCCTTATCATACCACAAATATCTGACCCAGTCATCTAAAATTGCAATAACCGGACACTGACACATCAGGCAACACTATAAAGTATATATAATCAAACACGTCACACTGTTGTCGTGTTTATTATGATATGATTGAAATAAAAAGGAGAAGCATAATGAAAAAAGAAATTTCTATTACTGAAAGGCCGGAGAGACTTAATGAGCAATACCTGGAAGCCTGCGGCAACATATCATGGTATGATTTTGTGACAGCGATGCCGGCATTGGTATTTCTCGTCACAGGCTGGAAATCAAACGGTAAGGAAAACGCCTGTCTGCATTCCTGGTCTTCCTTTGCGGGAAGCGGAGCCGACAGCTTTATCTGTATCATGGGAAAAGTCGATAAAGACGGGCATATGTATCAATCACTGAAAGAAACGAAGGTGTGTGTGTTAAACTTCCCATCAAACGATATTTATGACCGCTGTATTAAAACGATTGGTAATAATCAATTTGAAACAGATGAAATTACTGCCTCCGGGTTAACGGCGGAGAAAGCCTCTAAGGTTAACGCGCCGCGAATCAAAGAGTGTTTTTTGAATATCGAATGTGAATTGTTATGGGAACATGAACTTTTTGAGGGAAGCAGGGAAGCGGCGGTTGCGTTGAAAGCCGTCAATATTTGTATGGATAGCGATCACTACGACCAAAGCAAATCCGGCAGATACGGAAAGAATGGGTTTTTGTTTCAGGTTGACCAGCCTACTGATCCTGATACAGGAATAACGACACCTTTCGGACCCGGAATATTGGAGCAAGGCAATCCAATTCCCTGGATTACAAAATAAGTATTATCAGTAAAAATTAGCATTATCTATAAATAGTAAAGCGGATACCTCACACGAAGTATCCGCTTTTATCATTTCTGAAACGAATTAGCACAAGTTATTATTCGGCACAGCCTATCATAAGCTGGCTGCTCTCACATTTTTCAGTTTTTTTCATCAGCCTTGTTAAAAATAATGATTCATTAATTTTTCAGTCCGCCCTTTCAGCATTTCAAGCACTTCCCTGGCACCTTCTATGTTAAGGACATAATCCTTCATAGCACGCCCCTCTTCATAACAGAGGTCATCGTGTAAAGGAAAGAATTCCCGCATCAGGAATTGTCCATAACTGACGAAACGATAAGGTCCGTGTACTCTGGTTTGTTCTCCACTATAACAGTCTATTGCCGCACTATAACCGTCTTTAATAGCATTAATAAAATCATCTTTTTCCAAACTTTTAGAAAAGGTGATTGTTTTTGTATGTCCAAACCATTCTCCATTTACCACACCATGAGAATCGCTGTTTCCTACGATTGGGATACGGCAGCCTCTCGCCCGGGCATCATGATAGATGGCAAGCTGCATTTCATTTTCACAATTAGTCTGACCTCCAACCACTTCAAAAGCATCAAATAGATGTTGATCAAATATAAAATTAGTAAAGGCATCCGGCACGTGATATGCATTGGCTATCCAATGAGGATGACAGAATATCCCAAGTCCCTTTGCTTCCCGGATTTTATTACACACCCAGACACAAGCCGCGTATTCGAAGGAACGCACATTATCCGGTATAGCAAGCTCCTGTTCGATTGCAGCCACTTCCTGATAATACTTTTCTTCATCCATACGGCATAAGTCATTAATACTGAAATTACCCCCAAAGTTAACAATATGAACATCATTTTCAAGAGAATGTACTTCCTCACCCGGGAATATCTTAAGGTCAACAGGAGCGTCCTTATATGCTTCAATAGCTTCTAATGATCCATTGTAATCACCGTGGTCGGTAACGGCCATATAATCGAACCCGCTCTTGCGATAATAGGCAGGTACAATCTCCGGAGACTCACAACCATCCGAACGGGTTGTATGAACATGATGATCTCCCATGTAGGGACGTCTTTCATACAGATCCTTATAAAGAGAATAAACAGATAACTGTACAATAAAGTCCTCTCTCTTCTCAGGCTTTAACACAGGATAGATCCGGACATAATGCTCCTGCTCCGCTTTAAACTTATGCTCAAATCGAAGAATCCCATCACTGTCTATTTTGGACACAACAAAAGGATATGTGTTATCCGGTAATAAACCTACACTTTCACACATTGGAATAATCCGAATCAAATATTCCTTATCTGCTTCAAAAGCTGCATGCCTGCCCAGCGGCTTGATATTGATTCGGGTGATTTCATTTGCAGGCACCATCTTGGGATAGATGTCATAATAATGCAGTTCTGTTCTCATAACTTTTCCTTTCATAGATCACTCTAAATATTTCCTGATCAATAATAACTGTCACATTTTTATGGAGATTCAGAATGGAAGCCGGCGTTGTTGTTGTAATACAACCCTTCAGCATTATTTCCAGTGCTTCACGCTTCTCATCACCTGTCACCAATAATATGATCTTAGCTGAATTTAATAGATTCCATATCCCCAACGTTATCCCTCTGTTAACAGCAGCATCCGTCTCCTCTAGCATGGCATGTGTCCTGGTCTTATAATCAAGATTTGTAACATGAGGCATTGGGTATAACACCTGACCAGGTTCATTAAGACCCAGGTGTCCATTCATTCCAAGCCCTAAGATGCATAGGTCGATTTCACCTGCCCGATCAAGCTCCTTTTGTATACGGCTGCATTCTTCTTCCAGATTTCCTGCCATTGCATCAAATGATATGTAATGATCCTTATCAATCTTCAAAGGCTCTATTAATTCCTTCTGAAGGAAGTATTCACAGGTTACCGGGTTTACAGGAGCAAGTTCCGCCCATTCATCCAACTTTATAAATGTAATATGACTGACATCAATACGCTCTTCTTTTATTCGCTTTACAAATAACCGATAGGCTTCTCTGGGAGAATATCCTGCGGCAGCGATAATCCTGGCATCCGGTTTCTCAATTACCGTATGAATGAGTATATCTGCACAAACTTCGCTTAATTCCTGATAAGAATCCACTTTTCTTATATCATTGATTGTTTCCATGATTAAACCCCTTGTTCTTTCAATTTAAATCCCTTGCTCTTTCAACTGAAACCCCTTGTTCTTTCTACATATCCTTCCCTATAGCTGCTAATGCATCTCGGGCAGAATCTCTTTCTGGCGCTCACACATTTCATCAATAAGCTGAACTGCATTGTTATAATTAGATATGGTCGGATCCAGAAGCATTGCCTGCAGCAGTTTATTTCTTGATTTTTCGGTATAGGCTTCTATTACCAGACGATGAATTGCTCCCTGCTGATTGATCATTGCAGTAATAGCTGTGGGAAGGGCATCCACTTTAACAGGAAGTACGCCGTTTCGATTCACAATACAGGGACCCTCTACACACATATCTTCCATAATTCCGGGAATACTTCCTTTATTCGGCATATTTAAAGAAGGAATATATCTGTCAAGATCAAATACGATAGCTTCAATTATTGAGACACCATATTCCTGTGATGGTGTAAGTGTGATATCTCTTATTGAAAATACATCTTCATATTCTTCTTCCTTATCCCTGTCCCTGTCATGTAAATCTATTGCCGTTGGATTCGATGAGAAGTCGTATACAAAACGGGGAGGCTTCTTAGTCTGCCAGGGTTTTTCACGAACCGGATCAAAAAAGTACTGAATTTTGGTGCTTGCCAGAAATTCATCACTCCATGCAATATACTCGCCTATGTGATTGGTTCCGGGATATGGATATAATCCGTAGGTTCGAAACATCATTCTGGATAATCCAATCTCATCCCAATTGGCCAGCCAATGACAATCTGATTCCTTTTCCCTTAATAAAGGGTATAAGTCTTCTCCTGTGGATTTTCTGGTTATTGATGTATACCAGCCAAAATGATTTAATCCGTATCCGGTTATATCCAATTCTTCCTTCGGTATCTTAAGTATCCTGGCTACCTGATCCACACCGATTCCATATCCATGACAGACTCCCACTGCCTTAATCTTTGTCAATCGGCAGACTGCTTCTACCAGTTTTGCTTCCGGATTCGTATAATTAATCAGCCATGCATCGGGACACAGAACTTCCATCCTTTGGGCTATATGCAGTATTGGGGGAAGATTACGAAGCGTATGGAACATCCCTCCGGGTCCTCCATTCTCTCCATATACTTGACGGAATCCATATCTGCGGGGAATATGAAAGTCCATTGACCAATAATGATACCTGTCTGTCTCAATGGCTATTATTGCAAAATCCATATTGGTAAGTGCTTCATCCAGGTCTGTTGTTGCAGTTAAGTGTACATTTCTTCCTGAAATCTCCACCGCATGCTTCGCATACCTGCAGCTAACTTCCAAAGCATGCGCATCTATATCCATAAGACACACTTCCAGCTGCATGGAATTTAACTGGTCACTTAACAAGCTATCAGCCAGCGTAGCCGGGCAAAAGCAAGTACTTCCTGCTCCGATAATCGTTATCTTAAGCTGCTTATATTCCTTCATTACCATACCTCCTTTACTATTCTTAATCTATCAAATACTTGCGACAACCCGCACCGCCTTAACCCGCCAAACTATGATTTACTTTTTTAAGCACAAGTAATGCTGCTCCTGCCAGTGCAGGATTCGTCTCACAATTACCCTGCAATACCTTGCTTTCTTTTATAAAGTCTGATTTGTTCTTACTATCTTCAATAATTGTCTCAGACACTAATCCAAAATAGTCCTTCATCAGACCTCCACCCAAAATGATGCAGTCCGGCTTAAAGATCAGATTCAGATTCCATACGCCTGCTTTCATCTCACTTCGGATAAGGTTAATAAAGTCACATGCAGTCGGATTTCCTTCCCGATATTCCCCATGCAGATTATCAAAATCAATGAATCCCAGTTTCCTTGCCCGTTCATTTAAAGCACTGCCTGAACATAAGCTCTCGAAACAGCCCTTATGGCCACAATAGCATTCATCGCCATAGGAAGCTATAACGATATGCCCCATCTCCGGATGATACTCTCCTTCTGCATAGACCTCCCCATGATCCCAGCAGGCCACACCAATACCCGTTCCAAATGTCAGCATCAGGACTTTATCCTTCTCCAATCCTCTCAGCAGCACTTCCCCCATAATTGCTCCATTCGCATCATTCTCCAACAACACCGGAAGACTGGTGCTTTTCCATAATTCTCTTACAATCGGATATCCCTCCCACCCCTGTAACGTGTAGGGATTCTCCACGATTCCGCTCTGAGGCCTGACCGGACCGGCACATACGACTCCTATCCCCAGAAGATCCTCCAACTGTCTGCCTGCCTGTATACATTGCGCTTTCAGC